>Ga0187846_10001379_pt1 | contig 13756 bp, 10 predicted proteins | sample TC_taG_FD_161473 | JGI IMG/M metagenome (GOLD analysis project Ga0187846, IMG submission 161473) | Biofilm microbial communities from the roof of an iron ore cave, State of Minas Gerais, Brazil - TC_06 Biofilm (v2) | ecosystem: Environmental > Terrestrial > Deep subsurface > Cave > Wall biofilm...
ACCTGGCGTACATGCCACCCAGGTCCATCAGCTCGTCATGCGTCCCCCGCTCCACAATCTCACCTTTGTCCACCACCAGGATGATATCCGCGGCCAGAATGGTCGAGAGACGGTGGGCGATCGCCAGCGTTGTGCGGTCCTTCATCAATGGCTCCAACGCTGCCTGGATCAAGCGCTCTGAATGTGTATCAAGTGCGCTGGTCGCCTCGTCCAGGATTAAAATGCACGGATTCTTGAGGATCACACGCGCAATCGCAACACGCTGTTTCTCGCCGCCTGAGAGCTTATAGCCGCGTTCCCCAACAGTGGTGTCGTAGCCATCGTCGAGTTCCATGATACGGTCGTGAATCGCAGCCGCCTTAGCCGCTGCGATCATCTCTTCCTCAGTCGCATCAGAGCGAGCATACAACAGGTTCTCCCTGACGGATGCATGGAACAGATACGTTTCCTGCGTCACTACGCCGATTATTTCACCCAGCGAGGCCAGCGCAATATCCTTCACATTATGCCCATCAATCTCTACAGCGCCGCTATCAACGTCATAGAGGCGAGGAACCAGGTAGGTGATCGTCGTCTTACCCGCGCCACTCGGTCCCACAAGCGCCGCTAATTGCCCTGGTTTGATGTTAAACGAGACATGGCTGAGCGTGGGACGTGATACAGATTCGTCCGAAATCGCTACAGGCTCCGGTGAGATAGCACGTTTATCCTGCCTGTCGCCATTTTGTTTGGGGCCGGCAGACGCGCTTAGCAGGCCAAAATCATCACGCTTATACGTAAATGAAACATCTTTAAAGTTGACTTCACCATGCACTTCATGCAGTTTGAGGCGCAGTGGTTTGGGTTTATCGCGGATTTCAATTGGCAAATCCAGGTACTCAAAGATGCGGTCAAACAGAGCCAGCGCTCCTTGAACATCCACCTGGATATTCAGCAACTGCCCGATAGGGAAGAAAAGCCTGCTCTGTAGAGTCGTGAACGCGACGATAGCACCGAGTGTGAGGCCGCTGGTGTGATAAATGATCTGCAAGCCTCCTACGAGATAGACAATAGCTGGCGTGATCGAGAAGAAAATGTTAATGAACATAAAAAACCAACGACCTATCATCTGCTGGCGCACTTCCAGGTCGGTCAGGTTCTGATTCTCCTTCTCAAAACGATCCTGGGCATATTTCTGGCGGCCAAAAGTCTTCGTCAAAAGGATGCCGCTAACGGAGAGCGTTTCTTGCATCATCGCGGTGAGCGAGGCCATGCTTTCTTGTGTTTCCTTACTCGTCGTGCGGCGCACATTCCCTACTTTGTAGGTAATCCACAAGAAAATTGGTAAGAGGCCGAGCGATATAGCTGTGAGCGAAGGGCTAATGAATAACATCGCGACAATCGTGCTCAGGGCAATTGAGAGATTAGAGACGATACTGGTAGCAGTATTCGTGACAACAGCCTGCACACCGCCTACATCATTGGAGAGCCGCGACTGAATTTCGCCTGTGCGCGTCGAGGTGAAGAAGCGCAGAGACATATTTTGCAGGTGTTCGTACAGGTTGTTGCGAAAATCGCGCATCACCTGTTGACCAATGATGTTATTCAGGTAGGTTTGTCCGACGCCGATCAAACCAGTAACAATGGGTATAATGATCATAATAGAGACCAGTATGATTAGTAGCCTGGCATTGCCTTTTCCGATGGCGTCGTCAAAGATGAACTGGATCATAAACGGGTTGACCAGTCCTAATACCGTCGTCAGGAGAATAGCGATCAATACCAGTACAATTTGAAGTTTGTACGGGCTGAAAGCTTGTGCTACACGTCTAAGAGTGCGAGTGTCGGTCTTACGCCCGCGTTTCTTTTGTTCTTCGAGATATGCGGCCATTCCGCCGCCCATTCCATGAAATCCCATTGAATAAATGCTCCTCGCTCCATCAAGAATCGGGGGCGAAGATGATTGAGGGCGGCGCAAGCGAGACGTGGGCGGCGCAAGCGCCCCCACCCTGCATCCACCCCACCCCCGCCCCTACACGGTCTTGACACCCGATTTGTGGCAGAACCACTGAAACAATCTTTCTTGGCCTTTAATATTTTCTATCGTAAAGTATAAGGAATTATACCGCTATTTTCACTGTTCATGCACATGGTTTTCCCCTGTAGATTCTGCCAGGCATAAGCGGTGTATCAGTCCCGCCAGCAGCGCTCCTCGTACCGGTATCGAATCCACGCGCAGATATTCTCTCTTAAGATCATGCATGCCTCCACCGACTGGTCCGAGGCTGTCGAGAGTAGGGATACCCATTTCCATCAGCAGATTGGCGTCTGAGACGCCGCCCTTACTTTCAGCGACAAGCTCAAAGCCAAGTCCTCTGGCCTCTTCCTGAGCTATTTCTACCAGCCGCGTGCTCTGCGGAGTTGCTTCATAGGGTACACGGCCGCGGGTACGTGTCAGGTGTGTCTGCGTGCCCGGGATGCTGCAGCCAGCGGCAATCTGTTCGAGCGCTGCTGCTGCCATGTTCAGACCGTGCTCATTAAAAGCACGTACGGAGATATGACACCGCGCTGCATCGGGCACTACGTTTAATTGCTCGCTGCTAGTGATGCGCGTGACGTTAAAAGTAACTCCAGGGAACATTGAGTTCAGGTTATGCACAGCGATCATTTTATGGGCCAGCTCGATCACGGCTGAGCGGCCACGATTTGGCTCAGCCCCAGAATGTGCTGGCACCCCAAGCACATCCATTATATATTTGTCAGCACCTTTGCGTGCCCTGGTTACACTTTCAATGGATCTCGAAGGCTCGAGCACCAACGCGGCATCTACCTGCTGAGCAAGCTGGCGCAGCAGAGGAGCGCTACCTGTTGAACCGACTTCCTCATCATTATTAAACACGACGATGAGTTCGCCATATTCCTCAAAACCGGTTTCCATAATAGCTTGGAGGACATGTATACCCATCAAGACGCCGGACTTCATGTCGATAACCCCCGGACCCGAGGCGATCCCATCGCGGATATGAAATGGCTGAATCGCCGCTGCCCCTTGAGTATAGACAGTATCTACATGTCCAATCAATAACAGGCGCATGCGCCCTTTCCCCTGACGCCTGGCGACAAGATTGTTCCCGAAAAGTCCGGAGGGATATAAAGTCACGTCAAAGCCGCTATCGCTGAGCCACCGGTCGAGATATGAAATTATTAAATTTATACCCTCAGTTTGACCTGAACCGGAATCGACGTTCACCAGCATTTCGAGACGCTGCAGGAGTTCATGCTGGTATGATTGCAATTCCGGGAGGTAGCTGCGTGCATAACTATGCATACAATATCCTTCTGCGGTAACAAGGCGTGGCGAGTCAAGAACCCCATACCTCTGCGGCAGGGGCTTGTAGTATCCCTTAACCGAACCTGCGATTATTCCGCAGGCTCTCAGGATCCACAATAGGCTGCTTGACGGCAGCCCTGGAGATATTGATAGCGGCATTGATGTCAGCGTTACAGGCAAAGCCGCACTGTTGACAGACAAAAGCGGCTTGACTCTTGCGGTTAGCTTTCTCGCAGTGTCCACACACACTACACGTCTTGGAAGTGTAGGCAGAGTCTACCGCGTGCAGAGGAACGCCAGCAAGAGCGGCCTTATAGGAAAGAAACGAACGGAGTTGCCCGAATGACCAGGAGGAATGGCGCGAACGCTGGGACTTTCTTAACCGTGCTTCCGTACGCGTACGGATGTGCCTTAAATCCTCAATCGCTATTCCTTGCCCATTGGCTTTGGCCTTCGCAACAATCCGTTTGGAGATGACATGGTTGGAGTTACGCTTAAATCTGGCTTCCTTGCCAGCAAGTTTCTTCAGATGGCGTTTAGCACTCTTCGTCCCGTGCTTCTGTAAGCGTTGCCTGAGAGAGTGCATGCGCTTTCGTGTCTTCTCGATAGCCTCACCACTGAAGGACTCACCCTCGCTATCGGTTGCCAGGTTGACAATACCCAGGTCAACACCAAGGATATCACTCGTCTCTTGCGGTTCAGGCGTCCGAACTTCCAAGGTTACAGCGAGGTAGAAGATACCCTTGCGGTAGATGAGATCAGCTTGCCCTTTGATAGCATCCATACGGGCTTGCTGGTAGGCTCCAACACGGAACGGAACAAGCACCCGGCCAGAGAGCGTCAAGAGGGACACCGTATCAATACCCTTAAAGGCCATGACGCGGGGATCGTACACTATCGCTCCCTCTGACCGAAACGTGGGTTGAATGCTCTTGTCTCGCTTGTAGGCTTCACTGGCTTTGCTAATGCAGCGGATAGCCAGTTGAGCAGGGAGCTTGTAGGTGGTACGCAACTCGCCATACACCAACTTTTGCAGCTCAAATTTGTTAGCGCTCTTCTCAGCAAAAGCTACAGAGGCTACATAGTTCGCAGCTTCATTAAAGGCGTGCATCGTCTCAAGCAAGGCATGGAACTGTTCGGTTGTGGGTGCGAGTTTCAGGAGCATTGCTTGTTTCATACCTGTAGCATACTCTCATTGAGAGGAAGTGTCAATACTTTGCTGGGACGCAGGCGGCCATTCCTCCCCATGCGTAAACGCAGGAGCCTCCTGGCCGCGAAAGGTGAATGCTATTTGTATTGTATCACACGGAGGGATGGCTGGGCTGGCGAAAGGTGTTAATGGCGCGCCTGCGACTGAGCAAGCGCAGCTCCTGCCTGTGTTTCTCCAGCTCAATTTCCCGGTGTTCTCGCATCGTTTTCTGATAATGGATGCGAGCTTTCAGTTCGATAATCGCACTCACTATCACAATCAGATACATAGCGCAGGTAAAAAGCACCAGGACGCACGTAAAGATTACAATGGAGACAGTACTTACGTTCAGCAGCAGCGTCGCTGTTGGCACTAAGACGCTCATAAACGTACTCGTAACGTAGCTGATAACCAGCCCTGCTAAAATCGTGAACACAATCGCGCAGGTCGTCGGTACCACGAAGAACATCATCGTTCTTAACACGAGCTTGCGATCCATGATGGGCTCCTCCCACCAGGGTAGTGTTTCGTGACTCAGGTGAACTGAAGAATACAGGTTGACATGCGAATGCGTTTATAACCTAAACTGACAAGAGAAGCGTGCCTGGCTTTTGCAGCTGGATCTGTGGGCAGCAGGTACTGGTAGTCTTGCAATTGTATGCCGACTTCTAAGAATGCCCGTTGCAATGTCGTTGGCTGGGAATCGAATTCCATGCGCATTGCTATGTCGATGAGTATAGCTTTACGCATTTTTGGAGGATAGCCAGCAATCTCTTTGGCCAGTTCGTGAGAGAGCTGGTCCTGGTGGATTTTATCCAAGACGACTTCTGAGAGATCGACACCATCGTGTGTGCTTGACCACGATCCTCGCGAATAGCCATCTCGCTGAAAGTGAAGAAGCCGAGCATCTTTACGCCTGAGATCAAGAAAGCAGTTTTTCGCTATAACAATGCTAAGACGCTCTAAAGAAGCAATTGCAATTCCTGCCCGTCGTGCGTTCAGAGCATACTCATATGTACGTTTTATAGTCGTGAGAACAATATCCCAGGCAATATCGGTCTCCTGTCCGATCCACGAGACGATATTCGAAGCATAGACCCAACGCTTTACAAGAGGCAAGAGCAGCGGGTAGAGGGAATCCCAGATGGAATCACCATTCAGTTCGTCTGCGACAGAGGTTGGAAGATGGAGGCAAGTATCCATTAGCATCTCCTTGTTCTTAGAAAATCTAAGGTTCGACTACATTGTCTGGCCTACAAAGATTTTAGCACCCGGCTCTGAATCACAGTTTTTCTACTACAATCTCCCTTGATCGTTCGAAAAACGGCATTCTCGTTAACATATCACAAGGATCGTCTGCATAAGAAATATAATACATGAAAAAACCTCATATGTCAAGCCTTTTGCTGCAATAAAATTAAAATATTCTGCAGATTGAAGACGATAACGTATTAGTTATATTAAGTATAATGTTTTCCTTAAGCACAGATTTTCTAAAAATTTATTGTTAGCTTTTTTGTTGATTAGAAAAGATAATATATTTAAAAGGCATTCCTAAAGACTTATACGTAGTAGAGTGGGAAAAATAAAACGAAATAAGGTGATTTAATACTTAGACAGATCAAAATTTCTTAGATGACTGGCCCTATAGTAATGAAGACCTTTTACTATATTTTTAGCTGCTACCCAGAAGTAAAACAAAGAAAAGTTTCAGGAAGTATCACGGTTTGGTCACAAAATTCTATAGATAGGCTTGATAACTGAAAAAACTTGTTGACAGATTAGCTAAGGAGGAATACAATAGCTTTGAGAGCTTCTTAATCATTGTCAGCTTTTCTAGCTTTATCGTTATGTAAAGCTATTAGCCATCTGAGAAATTATTGACAATTAAGATTATCATGTGACAAAATTTTCGTGTGAACGTTAAATATGTGTAATACTTTGCACCTACATTAACTACATTTAGCGTATCTCTTGTCCTCACAAGGAGACGGGGATGAACGAGCCAAACGTAGAGCGCATTAGGGAATATCTTCAAAGTAAGGAAGTTCAGGAGCGTATCCAAAAACGCATTCAGGATGCTCGCTCGAAAGCGACTGTGACAATCAGTCGTGCAGCGAACCTGTTCGATTTTAGCGAAAGCCAGCTCAGGGAGTGGGAGAAGCGAGGTCTTCTTAAGACCGATAGACCCACCCTATCTTCAGATAGTAAAACATCTACCGGGCACCGGCAATATTCTCCTGACGAACTGGACAAACTCGCACTTATTAAAGAACTGTTAGATCACGATTATGCGTTAGGTGACATTCCTCAAAATGTCAATGTCATTTGGAAGCAAATCGTAGGTGAACAGCAGTATCCAGTACCACCAACTCCCAGGCAGGACAATGATCGGGTTCGCGAGGTCGAGCATTATCCTATCGATACGCATGTAGACGCTGCTGATGAAGAGTACTTCTGGCGATTTTTCGTGTCGCAGGCGTTACGTTTGTCGCTCTTACTCATTTGCGAGGAGATGCCGGGAACAATCACGGGACTTTTCCTTCCCTTGAAACGCAAAGGGCCAGGACTTCGCATAGAGTCCCCACGAGATATCTTGCAAGCGGGCCCATCATTAGTCGGCTGGATAGGAGCGAATCAGGCATTTTATGCATCTTTTGAGCCCGCTCCTACTTTTGACGTCCCTACCGATTTCCGCATCGAATATTTACCTGGTTGGGAAGAAAATATCTGTCCCGCTCCGATCATTACGATACAGCGTATGGCCAGGGCAATAATTGTCACAGATATGCAGGTTGCATCTATCCAGCGCATCCTTGAGCTTGTCTATAAACATGTAAATGACTGGCTGCCGTATTTTGGTTCTGGTAGACGCGATTGGATAGAACATGTCACCAATTTTGGGCTGAATCCAAACGTCACTGATGCGCTGCTGGACAAGATGATGAACGCGATCGTGGAATTAGGAGGAGAAGAGCAGGGCCGCATGCGCTGGAGGTTCTGCAACCTCTTTCTCCCGCAGGATCCTGCTCTCCCGCTGCTACAGCGTACAATCAGGGTGCGTGCTCATAGTTCCAATTCGCCAGCGCGTCTAAATTCGATGGTTTTAACAGTAGAGCAGCCTGGTTTGACATTCCGAGCGTATCAAAGTGGAGAGACTATCTATCGATCCTATATTACGCCGAAGGATACATTGCTGGCCTATCGTGATTCCGAGGAATCAACTCAGTCGGCTATAGCTATTCCTCTGGGCCAGGCTGACGGTATGGTGGCTGGTGCCATCTATATTGCTTCAGATGCGGTTGACGCCTTCTCACCTGATGACCAGCGCGCTCTACGCCTGCTGACAAGAATGCTCGAGGAACTGCTAGCGACTTACCAGGCGCGGCTGTTTGTGAGCGGAAAACTTACAGAGGCCATCGCTATGCCCAGAATCGTGGATGTCTCCTTCCGGGAATTTCTCTCTGAAGAGGATTTTATCGATGAGTTTGAGAGCCTTCTGAACGATATTCTCAGGCAAGAGGATACAACGCAGCTGGAAAGGGAAGAAATCTCCTTCATTGTTCTGGACATCGATAAACAAACTCCTCTTGTGATAAAGTATGGAGATCGCGCTGCACGGAATCTCAGCCGCGAAGTCGGGTTGAAACTCCAGGGTCGACTTCGCTTGCAATCTAACCCCGAATTTAGAAAAGTGTATCATGTCGGCTCTGATCGATATTACCTGAAATTGCCTGGCATGCCGCTTCATGATGCGCGAAATCTGGCCGAACAACTCCGGCAACTTCTGGGAGGGGATTATCGTGTCGATGTGCGGCGTCCTATGGCTGGCAGGCCCGCTTTACTCGATGAATTGCTTGTGCTGCAAAATATGACTGTGCGCCTGGGAGTTTCGGACTACAAGTATCTCAAGCTTAAAGAGGTGTTAGGCCGATATGAGAGAGGAAATGCTGTAGCTGAAACGAGAACGTTGATACTAAATAATTTTCTTCAGAGCCTTAACTATGGGCAACATTATGGTGGGGATTGTGTCGTCAGTTGGGATCATGATATTCGGGGATATAGGCGCTGGTCTCAGAGTGAGTCTGGGTAAAATTTGTTTGCATAAAGAGAAAAACGTCTAATTGTTCTGATTAAGTGTTACCAGAACCTTAAATGTACGTTTTACAGTGAAAGTAGGCTATTGTCATTTATTGATTGTGTCCTCTTACTTTGCTTGAAAAGTACCAGATAATTGGAATATAATATCTTCAAGCACTGTCAAGAGGAAAGACAGGGAGATACCATATGGCAGTGAAACTTTTCGTATTGGGGCTACCAGGTAGTGGTAAATCTTCCGTTGCTCGTTATATTTCGATGCGTGCAGGAGATAAGCGGTGGTCAACCACTCACATCGGTGATTATGCTATCTTATACAAGATGTTTCAGGAGGATGCTAAGGAACAGTTTAAGCCCGCATGCCATGGTGGCTTCGATGTACTTGATCTCAACGTCATCGATACTGCCCTCAAGACGCTAGAGCAAGAGGTTAACCGATATTTCTCCTGTGCAAAATCAGATGAAATAATTTTGATTGAATTTGCGCGTAATGATTACCAGAAAGCTTTTCAGCAATTTAGTCCCGAATTTCTGCAAAATGCTTATTTTCTTTACCTCGACGTTGAGATAGGTACTTGCAAACAACGAATATGTGATCGTGTCGCCAACCAGACGTATGATGATGACCACTATGTCTCTGAGTATATCTTTGAGGCATATTATCATAGGGATGATGGACAATGCTTATCCCATATTCTTGAAAGGGATTATAAGATTGATCAGCAACGAGTGAGAATCATTGATAACAATTGCTCACTAGAAGCTGCCTCTAAGAAAATTAACTCCTTTATAGACCCTATTATAGACTCTGAGCTTGCTCCTATAAACACATCAGATACGCCAGCGAATAGTTCTTCCGGGGAGCCTACAACTGATGATGCTGTAGATACGATACCGATGCCATACTGACCAAATCGAAGAAAACAGCAGTACTTACTTTTTCCTGAGTTAGCGATGAAGTAGCCTTACCAGTTATCTGTCACATCTGCTGCAAAACTCCTCTGAGGTAGTTATTTCCCCATTTATATGTTATTGCCCATCCTCATATTTGTCTTGTAAGGCAGCAAAACGTCTCACTCTGTATTTTCGTGTGTTAAAATTATGGTGGTATGGTCCATGTCGAAAAAATTGGAAAGTATTGTTAATGGCGGTGAAACTCTTTATCCTGGGGCTGCCAGGCAGTGGGAAATCAACGGTTGCTCGTAGTATTGCAACATATATAAAAAGCAAGGGCTGGAACCACATTCGCTTTAGTGATCATGTAATCCTACAGGACATGTTCCTGGCTGATAGCGAGCACAAGCAGTTTAAGCCTGCGGATTATGGTGGCTTCGATGTACTTGATCTTTCTGTATTCGATATAGCTCTTCAGAGGCTAGAGCAAGAGGTGAAAAAGCACATCTTATCTGCAAAGTCAGATGAGTTAATTTTGATAGAATTCGCGCGTAATGATTACCAGAAAGCTTTCCAACAATTCAGTCAAGATTTTCTCAAAGATGCTTATTTTCTCTACCTCGACACTGATATAGAGAAGTGCAAAAAACGTATTCGCCGACGTATTGCCCATCCAAGCACAGAGGATGATTTTTTTGTCTCTGACTATATTTTCAGCGCTTATTATAACCAAGATAATGGGCGAGATTTACCTCATTTTCTCGAAAGAGATTATGGGATTGGTAGGCAGAGAGTCGTGTTTATTGACAATAATGGTTCTCTACAAGGCGCTACTGCTCAGATCAACCTGTTTGTTGATATTATCTGTGGGCTGGAATCCATATGATATTCACAGCTTGGCCCTTACTCGCGTTTTTACTTATTTGGAAGTGCTGTAGCTACAGCCTCCATGTGATACACTCAAGAAAACGTCTGCCTCCAATCATCTAACCAAAAGAAAGATCCAAAAAACAGTGGCAACAGTGCGAATTCCCTTTGATAAGCTCACTGCGATTCATCCCAATCGGTGCATAACGCTGGAAACAGGCCGATACCAATTGCTCCACGCCTCATCGATTTATCAACTATGGCAGCTGCATACTTTCGGGTAGCATTGATGCTCGTGCTTTCGATGAAGATCATAAAAAATGGGCATAGATACAAGAGGAAATGTCGTGATTGCCTGGAATTAGGAAGTTGGAGGAGCGTCTTCGTATGCTGGTCATGCCCTAAGAATAATTAGAGTTCAGTACGCGAAAACATATTTGAGCAATGTTTACAATGATTCTGAGAAAATCTTAACAAGGTTAAGAAAATTACATCGGGAGCGGCTACAAACACTTAAAATCTCTACCAAACCGTAACTCAACCTCAACTTGTAATGGTTATAAAAGTAATAGACTTAACAACAGCCTCATGCTCCGACTGACAATAAGACTCTATCAGGGGTTGAGGTCCCCTCTCACTACAGCTATTTATATTGGGGGACTATATTTTCATGGCAGTGAATGTTTTTATTTTGGGGCGCCCAGGTAGCGGGAAATCTACTGCTGCTCGTCGCATAGCTAATCTGGTACAACCCGAGGGTTGGTCTCCTGTCCGCATCAGTGATTATGACATCCTGCACGGTATGTTCCAGCGAGAGAAATATTCGCTAAACGACGAGCCAAAAAATTTTCGTCCCACGCAACATAATGGCTTTGATGTGATTAATTTCTCTGTGCTTGATACTGCTCTAATAGAGGTGCAGAGGAAAGCGCTAAAGCATATAGAAGAGTACGCATCACATGCGCAAAAGCTTATTCTTATCGAGTTTGCCCGCGATGACTATGGAAAAGCTTTGCATCTCTTCAATCCTGCGTTTCTGCGCGACGCCTATTTTCTTTTTCTTAAAGCTGATATAGATACATGCATAAAGAGGGTACACGAACGCATTGCCCACCCAATTACAGTCGACGATCACTTCGTCTCAGACGAGATCATTAGATGTTATTACTATGAAGAAAGCAAGCCATATATGACTTTCAGTCCCATGGTGGACTATCATGTTAATGAAATGCGAGTCACGATCATTGATAATATGGGTACACGGGAGAGTTTTAATGATCAGCTCGCTCGATTTGTCGACCTCATTTTAAAACAGAAGCCTAATGCTCAACGGGAAACGAGTCCTTTGCAGAATACTCCCGACTTATCTCCAGTTCCTGCAACTCCTATATATGCAGGAATGAGCAAGGTAGAAGAAGTAAAATAGCTGTAGACGACATGTGATACACTAAAGAAAACGTCTACCTCCATTCAGCTGATCCAACGAAAAGAAAGACCTGATAATCAGTGGCAACAGAGCGTATTCCCTTTGAAAAGCTCACGCCGATCCATCCCAATCGTCGCATAACGCTGGAAACAGGCCCGGCACCGGTTGCTCTGCGCCTGATCGATTTATTCGTGCCGCTTGGTTTTGGGCAGCGCGCGCTGGTTGTGTCGCCTCCGAAGGCGGGCAAAACGACAATTTTGCGCCAGGTCGCAAGCGCGGTCCTGAAGAATTATCCCGACGCCAGTCTATTCCTTTGCCTGGTCGATGAACGTCCCGAAGAGGTGACCGAGTGGCGCATGGAGGTACAGGGGCCAGCGGTCAAGCTGTATGCTTCGAGCTTCGACCAGCAACTGGCGCGGCATGGACGCATTGTCGAACAGGCATTGAACGACGCGAAACGCCTGGTCGAACAGGGCAAAGATGTGGTGATTCTGCTTGACTCGCTCACGCGCCTTGCTCGCGCTCACAATCTGAGCAGTGACATGTGGAATGGGCCGCGTAATCAGCGTGGCGGCTATGGCAGTCGCACGCTCTCAGGCGGTATTGATGCTCGTGCGTTAGAAGTTGGAAGGCGTGTCTTTGGTGCCGCTCGCACGCTCGAAGAAGGCGGAAGTCTCACCATTGTCGCCAGTTGCCTGGTCGAGACGGGCAGTCGTCTGGATGAAGTTGTCTATGAAGAATTTAAGGGCACGGGTAACCTGGAGATCCGGCTCTCACGCGACCTGGCGGATCGCCGTATCTTCCCCGCCATCGATCTTGCTGCATCGAGCACGCGCCAGGAGGAACGCTTGCTGTCACCTGCGGAGTTACGCGCAATGTCGATCCTGCGCCGCAAGCTGGCCGACTTGCCACGCCGCGAGATTACTGAGCAAGTGATCCGCTTGCTTGAAAAAACCAGTTCAAATACGCAGTTGGTGGAAGCGGTGTTGCAGCAGGGGTGAATTTAACGAAATGGCATAGGAAGGGCAATGCAACGATGAGCGGGCGACCATAAGACCCATAGATTCCAGAAAATGGGGGCACGCTGCCGCCAAGACACCTCACCCCCTTGGCAGCGCACCAAGCCCCAGCCGCCTGCCTTGCCGGAAGCCGCTCGGAATGCCCAGCGGGTCGCCTGCTCTGGGCACACGAAGGCACTTCAGCCGATCGTCTCGTCTGCTGACTTGAGACGCGTGCTGTGCACTCCGAGCGCTTGGTCGTCGTCTCTGCCTCCTTTCAGACCGCCAGACACGCATAACCTGCGGCGGTGAGCCCCAGCGGTCCCCACGTCTGCGGCGACGGCGCGGCGTGCCGTTGGTGTGGGCCTTTGCGACCCACTTGGCCCGGATCATGCGGATACCGAGGCGTGCGGCTCAGCACCATGTGGGTCGGCAGCGGCTGGATCTGCTCGGCTGCCACCTCTGGCCCCTGCACGCGGGTACGGCTGGACGGGCGAATGAGGCCCAGTTGGCGCCCGCGTTGCACGCAGACGGTAATCAGATCTTGGTCCACGGCCCAGGGCTGGGGCACGTACTTCACCAGCAAGGGCAACGACACCTCAAATGGGTCGACCTGGGCACGGCAGGCGATTTCCAGGCGGACCGCTTGCACCAGTTGCGCCAGGATCAAGCACGCCCACACTTGCACCAAGATAACCGACACCTTGCTACTCCACCACAGATGCAAGCCCAAGTGCTCTTTCAGCGTTAAGAACGCCAACTCGATATCCCAGCGCCGGGCGTACAGGCGTGCGATCTCCTGGATGGGCAAGACCGCCGGATCGAGCACATTGGTCAGATAGCTCAGGGTCAGCCCCCCCACCCGAAAGCGCACCAGGCGCACGGCCTGGCCTGCTTGCGCCTGATAGGTGCCCAGCCACACCACGGCATCGAAGACTTCCTCGAAGGCATAGTAGGTATGCAGCACGGTGTAA
>Ga0187846_10001380_pt1 | contig 13753 bp, 13 predicted proteins | sample TC_taG_FD_161473 | JGI IMG/M metagenome (GOLD analysis project Ga0187846, IMG submission 161473) | Biofilm microbial communities from the roof of an iron ore cave, State of Minas Gerais, Brazil - TC_06 Biofilm (v2) | ecosystem: Environmental > Terrestrial > Deep subsurface > Cave > Wall biofilm...
GGTGACATCGGGGGTGGCATCGACAAGATACCATCCCGCGCCATCCGGGGAAAACGCGAGCGCGCATTGAGCGAGCGGTTCGGTCAGGCCGCGGCGGGCATCCTCGCAGTTCTTGCAGCGGCAGTTCCACTGCGGCATGCCGCCACCGGAGGCGGTGCCCAGCAGGCGCAAACGCATCGAAGGGTCACGGGGAGACAAAGGGGCCGGCTTCCCGAACGGGTCAGCCGGCCCCTCTGCCGAGGTCGATTACTTGGTGTAGACGTACGCCGTTACCTCAGCGCAGAGCGAGATCTCCTCGAACTCGGGCTTGGTCCACATCGCCGCCCACCCCCTCGCCTGGTCAATGGGCGGAGTACTTCCACCCGCCCGAGGGGCATTCCTTCCCGCCGTCGGAACCATCCGGCCAGGGCGCGGGCCGAACGCCCGTACGCCTGGAACCGGACGGCGCGGCCGGGGCGAAGCGCAGATGCTATTGGAACTCTTCCTTCAGCCAGTTCTGCTTGACGTACACAAAGCGCGGGGTCAGCGGCGGGAGGGTGGCCACGTTGTTGAAATTGACATCGTAAAACCAGCGGCGGAGGGGCGGCGAATACCGCTGCTGGCTCCAGAACCCCTGGTCGGGCGGATACGTGCGGCATGAGTAGACGGGATCATCCGCGATCCCAGAGATCACCTGGGAGACGGCGGCGAAACACGTGTGCTTTGGTGTCCCGATCGAGACGAAGGAGCCCTGATACCAGAGCCGCTGGCCCCCCCAGTTCTCGTGCATCCGGGGGTAATTCTCCAGCCCGCCGCTGTACCACTGGTTTCCGCAGTCCAGCCCGCTGGGATTCCCGGGACACCACGTCTGGTCGTTTCCGGCGAGGAACGCCGCGTTCACGATCGTGGGGAACGCGCCAAACCCGTTCGCCGCGGGCTGCGTGCTGCGCTCATCCTGCAACCGGTAGGCGCCGACGCCGGCCCACTGGTCGGTGTTCATGCTCACGGTGCCGCAGGCCTGCCCGCTGTTGTTCACCCAGGCGCAGGAGAGCATGTTGACCGAGTCGGCCACCACCGACGCCGCCTTCTGGTTCCCCGCCGCCCCGCAGGCCGCCGGGACTGTGTCGCTGACGATGGCGGGCGCGGGGCAGTTGAAGTCGCCCGTCAGGTACGCCGCGGTGTCGCTGGCAAAGGTGATCCCCAGGTCGGAGGTATTCCGGCGGACGCGCGCGGTGTCGTAGAGCCGCACGGCGTAATCGTTGGCCCCGGCGGCGTTGGCACCCTTCACGGACAGGAACGCGACCACGCCCTGCATGCTCGCGTCGGCGGCCGAAGGATCGAACAATACCCCCCCGTTGCGGAGGTTCCACTCGTCGAGCGCCATCCAGTCGACGTTCAGCATGAGGATGGGCTTGCTCTCGCGCCAGTTGTAGAAGCCTCCGGTCCGGTAGTCGCTGCAGTAGTTTGCCGCCGTGATCGTCTGCCTGGGGCCGCGGGCGGCGGGGCACGTGTCGACCCCCGGCCCCCGCGGGAACGGGACCTGATAGCCCGTGGCGCTGGCGTAGGTCGACTCGCAGGTGGGCAGTGCGCGGCAGTCGGCGTTGGCCGCGGGCACATCGCTGTACGTGATGGCCCCCGGCGTGGTCTGCATGAACGTCTGCAGGGCCGCCGTCCGGGTGGCATCGATGCTGCCGTCCTGGTTGACGATCTCGACCGGGAACAGCGAGGGGCCGCCCGCCGAGAGCGGGCGGGTCGTCGTGGTGTCCAGCACGATGCGGACGGTGGCCCGATCCCAGTAATTGCCGTTATCCGCCGCGCCGGGGCAACTCCACGGGGTGCACAGCAGGGTGTCCGCGCCCGGCAGGCTGATGTTGCTGACGTTGGTCGTGATCCGACCCCCCCACGTCGCGGTCTCGCTCGAGCTGACGGTCCGCCGCGTGGTCGTGGCGCAGCTCAGGCTTCCCTGCGAGTCGGTCCCGAGGATCTGGGGGGTACCGCTGGCGTCGTTGATCCACACGTGGTTGGCGTTGCTATCGGTATCCTTCCTCCCACGGTTCAGACTCCCGCCGACCGTGATCTGGCCCAAGATCTGCTGGCCGCTCGCGCAGTCGTTGGAGTTGAGGTACAGATCGCCGCTGGAATGGACCCGGCCGTTGATGATGTACGCGGGCCCCGGGAGCGACTCCAGGTCCGACTTGTAGAAGGCGGCGAACTGGAACATGGGAATGAGGTTGGCGTTGAACTGCATGTCGAGGATGGCCTCCGTGAACCCCGCGACGTTGACCGCCTTGGAGTTCAGGCTGTACGTGTACACCTGCGCGTTGAGCCCCTGGTACGGGGCGTCCGCCGACCGGACGACCGGGGCGGATCCGCATCCCGACAGCTGGTAGACGACGGTGCGGGTGTTGATGCCGCCCGGCACCGTCTGCGGGCCGCAGTTGCTCGGCACGCCGAACGTCAGCAGCGTGTTCTTCACCCCGCCCGCCCCATAATACAGGCCGGCCTCGGCGGCGTTGAAGCCCGCCGCGCTCTTCTGATAGGCGAAGCGCATGTCCGTGTTCCGGTTCGTGGCGAGCAGGGCAAACGCGCCCACGGCCACGAGGACGAAGATCACGAGCAAGATGACGACGAGCGTGGCGCCGGACTGTGACCGATCCCGTTGCGCAGGCATGCGGGACGCTCCCAGTGTCGAGTCCCCCTAGAACTGCAGGTTCCGGGGGCTGATCTCAGTCGTCTCGCTCAACCGGTAATAGCCCGCCGAGCCGGGGACGACCTGGGCGGATCGGGCGAAGATCGTCAGCTGCACATCCCGCACGATCGCCCACTCGGCCGCGGTGGCCGGCAGTGTCACGACGCAGTAGTTGTACGGAGGCCCCGTGGTGCCGGCGCACGCCCCGCCGACCCGGTTCAAGACGTAGCTGATGGCCAGGCCCTCGATGCCGGAGACATCCGGCTTGGTGGGCTCGTCCAGCGTGGTGACCGTGAGCACGGGCACCGGCCCCGTCTGGTCGATCGCGTACGCCAGCTCCTCCATGCCGAACACCTGGCTGTTGTCCGCGGTGGGATAGTTCTGGGTGATCGTGCCCGGCGCGACCGTCAGCTGGTTGGCGCCCGCGTTCACCGCCACGACCAGGAACTTCTCCCCGTACGACACCGGGTTGGCTCCCGGATCCCAGATGTACGCCCACATGCCCGGGACGAAGTTCTGCACCGTGTCGAGCGCGATCGTGGCGCCCCCGGTGTACGAGGCCGTCAGGGTGCCCTTGGCGCAGTGGAGATTCATCCGCACCGTGATCGTGTCCGGCACGGCGCCCCCGGTGTGGGTGCCGTCAAGCGGGCGGGCGTTCGCGGGGCTCGACGACAGTTGATCCGTGAGCAGGCACGCCCCGGCCAGGCGCAGTTCCCGGGTGAGCGTCTCCACCGCTTCCCGCAGATTCTGTTGGGTCTCGAGGCGCTGCTGGTGGTCCACCCATCCCCGCGTGGCGAAGACGTAGCCCGCCCCCGCGGCCAGCACGACAAACGACCCGAGCGCGAGGGCGAGCAGCAGCTCGACGAGCGTGAAGCCCGGTGGCCGCCCGCTAGGGACCGAGGTCACTGAAGATCGTCTCCGTGTCGTACCGTTGCCCCCCGGTCCAGGTCACCATCACGTGGACGCGCTTCATGTTCTGCTGGGGATCGTTCGGGGTCACGGTCCGCGTCACCGTGAAGGTGTCGCTGCCGACCACCGCCGAGTGGATGGCGTTCGCCATATCCGCGTACTTCATGTCGCGCACTTGCTCGATGTCCTGCTGGGCCAGGGCGGTTGCGTCCGTCGCCCGCTTCCCGAGGGCGCCCAAGCTCGACGCCATCATCATCAAGCTGGCCGTCGAAACGACCGCGGCGATCAGCAGAAAGGCCGCGATCATCACCTCGAGGACCGTGAACCCATCGCTTCTCCGCATCGGCATCCTCCTCACAGTTTCTGCACCATTCCCGATGTGTAGACCGCGACTTGCTTTGCCCAGAGGCGGACCGAGTCATCGAGGGTGAAGATCGGCTCTGCTCCCCCCACGAGCCGGCCACGCGTGTCGAACTCGGCGCTCAGCGGCGGGGCCAGGCTCGCAGGGTCGAACGAGACATTCGGGTGCAAGGTCAGCGACCGCTCGGGCGTGGGGAAGCTCCAGGTGACCCCGTCGGCATTGAGCTGTCCCCGCTCGACCACGTATTGGGTGGCATTGACCACGCGCAGACGGTAGTGCAGCGAGCGGCTCACCGCCAGCTCGCGCGCGACCTGGAGATTGGCGGCGAGGTCCTGGATGTCGACGGCGAGGCCAAGCGGCCGGGACGTAATCGTGGGGAGGGCTGCGCCGAGGACGATGCCGAGAATCGAGATGGCGACGATGAATTCCACATAGCCGAGGCCCCGCGCGCCCGACAGGCTCGCAGTCCCGTCGCGGTGGCCGCCCGCGGGAATGGAGGAGGAAAACGCGCAACCAAAGCGTCGCGCGGCTGTTGGCAGGAGCCGAAATCGACGGCCCATCGCCAATCCCCCTTCGGCAACCCGGCTGACCTCGGTGCGAGGTCCCGTGGCTTTGCGTCCCTGGGTCGCCCCAGGTTTGCCTTTATCGGGAGGTACCCGGAACGTGGTGGACGATGCTGGCGCGCGCCGCCAGCCGACCTTGCCGGTCCTCCGTCACGTGCACCTGCGAGGATAGAACGGCTGTGCCTTCGATGTCAATGCAAAAACTCAAAAGAATCGAGGGGAGTCCGGCGGAAGTTCCGGATCGCCGGATGTTCAGGGGATCATTCGCGGAGCTTCCCCTTCACACGGCCGGAGGTGTTCACCGGAATCCCCCGGAGCGATCGACGTTTCGCCGCCGACCGGACTACTCAGGCCACGCGCCCAGGACGCGCCTCAGCACGAGCAGCTGTCCGAGATGGTACGCGTTATGATCGGCCACCAGCAGCACTTGGTGCATGATGCTCGGACCTTCGGGATCGTGGGGGACGCGCGCGAGCACATCCGTCGCGGGATCCGCGACCAGCGCCTTCAGCGCGCGGAGATCGGCCCGAAACCCCCGCACGCTCCGGTCCCAGGCGTCCGGGGTTGGAGGGACCGCCTCGGGCCAGTACCCCTCGGGCCATTTTGGCGAGACGTGGTGGGGATCGCGGATGTACTCGAGGATATCCCACTGCGCAAGCCGCATGTGTTCAAGCTGCTGCCACGGCGTGTACGGCGCGCCGTGCGGCTTTTTCCCGCGCAGCGCCTCGGGCAGGTCCGCGACCGCCTTCTCAAACCCGACGTGCGCATGCCCACCCTCCAACAGGCTCACCAACTCCTCGCGCAAGGCGTCGTCGTGACGCACGGCGTGCCCCCCCTTCGCATGAAACCCTTTCCCTTCCATTATAGCCGCCCCCGCGGCGCCCGTAGGCAGTGATGATGCGGGAGGAGCGGGGACGGCCCTCCAAGAATGGCCATCCCCGATCGCAGCGCAGCGGGGGCCCAACGGTGATCGTCGGCGTCGTGAAAGAAAGCTATCCCGGGGAGCGGCGGGTGGCGCTCGTGCCGAGCGTCCTCCCCCCGCTCGGTAAGAGCGGCTGCACGGTGCTCGTGGAGGCCGGCGCCGGCGCGGCCGCGGGCTATCCCGACGCGTTGTACGTCGAGAAGGGCGCGCAGATCGCCGCCACACGGGCGCAGGTGTTCGCCTCGGCGGAGGCCGTGGTGCAGGTCCTCTGCTACGGGGCCAACGACCGGACCGGCCGGGACGATCTGCCGCTGCTGCGCCGCGACCAAGTCTTGATGGGCTTCCTCCGCCCCCTCGCGTCCCCTCAGAGCGTCAAGGAGATCGCCTCAGCCGGCGTTACCGCGTTCGCCGTCGAGCTCATGCCGCGCATCACCCGCGCGCAGAGCATGGACGCGCTCTCTGCCATGGCCACCGTGGTCGGCTACAAGGCCGTGCTCCTCGCCGCGGCCGCCCTGCCCCGCATGTTCCCGATGGTCATGACCGCAGCGGGCACGATCACCCCCGCGCGGGTGCTGGTCATCGGGGCCGGCGTGGCGGGCCTCCAGGCCGTGGCGACCGCCCGCAGGCTCGGGGCGCTCGTGTCAGCGTACGACGTCCGACCGGCCGTGAAGGAGCAGGTGCAGAGCCTGGGCGCCCGGTTCGTCGAGTTGCCCATCGACACCCCGGATGCCCAGGACGCCCGGGGGTACGCGGTGGCCCAGGACGAGGCGTTTTACCGACGGCAGCGCGAGCTGATGGCGCGCGTGGTGGCGGAAAGTGACGTGGTGATCACGACGGCGGCCGTCCCGGGGAAGAAGGCCCCGGTGCTGGTCACGGCCGACATGGTCGCCGGGATGGCGCCCGGCTCCGTGATCGTGGACGTGGCCGCCGAACAGGGCGGGAACTGCGAACTGACGCGCGCCGGTGAGCACGTGGACGCCCACGGCGTGACGATCATCGGCGCCGTGAACCTGGCGGGGACGGTCCCGTATCACGCCAGCCAATTGTACGCCAAGGTCGTGAGCACGTTCGTCCTCCATCTCGTCAAAGACGGAGCGCTGGCACTGGACCCGGAAGACGAGATCACCCGGGAGACGCTGGTCACGCGCGGGGGCAACGTGGTCCAGCCGCGGGTCCGGGAGGTCCTGGGCCTCGCCCCGCGGGCGGCCGGAACCACGGGCGCCGTCAGGGGGGGAGCGGGCTAGATCGGGAGACCTGGTTTCCGTCCTCGTCCGAGAAGAAACGTGCAAGCGCGTCCAGCGTGGCGTTCGGCGCCTCCTCCATGAGGAAGTGGCCGCCGGCGATCGCGCGCCCGGCCACCCGGTCCCCCCACCTGCGCCAGATGGCCAACGGATCGAACACCTTCCCGTCGGCGCCCTGCTCCGCCCAGAGCGCGAGGAGCGGACAGGCGATTCTCCTCTCCGCCGCCCGGTCCACCCGGTCGTGCTCGAGGTCGATCGTCATCCCGGCGCGGTAGTCCTCGCAGGCGGCGCGGATCACGGTGGGCTTCCGGAAGCAGCGGGAATACTCCGCCAGGGCGGCGGGGTCGAGCCGGGCGGAACGCCCGAGCCAACTCGTGATCGTGTGCATCAGGTAGAAATCCGGGTCCGCCGCGATCAACCGCTCGGGAAGCGGATGCGGCTGCGCCAGGAAAAACCAGTGGTAGTTCGCGAGGGCCATGCCCCGGTCGAGCATCTCCGCCATCTCGAGCGTCGGAACGATATCAAGCACGGCGAGCCTCGCCACCCGATGCGGGTGATCGAGCGCCATGCGGTAGGCGACTCGCCCGCCCCGGTCGTGTCCGGCCACGGCGAAGCGTTCGAAGCCGAGGTGGGCCATCACCGCCACGAGGGCGGCGGCCATGGTGCGCTTGGAATACGCGGCGTGCGCGGGGTCCGGCGCCAGCCCGGTGCTGTCGCCGTACCCGGGTAGGTCGGCGGCCACGATCGCATGGCTGCGGGCCAGTCCTGCCGCGATGCGGTGCCAGGCGCCGTGCGTTTGGGGGAACCCGTGCAGCAGCAGGACCGGCGGTCCTTCTCCCGCGTGCACCGCGTGAATGTCGCCCCAGTCGGTGGCGATCCTCGCCTGCGCGAACCCTTCAAACATCGGCTCCTCCACGCGGGCGCCGTGCGGCTCGCCCCGCGATTCTTGCCCCGAACGCCCCGCCGCACACCCTTACGCGTTGCGCCCAGCCGGGCGACCGCGGCGTGGGGGGACGAGAGTGCCTCGCGCTACGACGACGCGCCCGTCTTTGACCACGGTATCCACGAGATTGACGCCGAAGCGATTGATCACCATGCCGTGCTCCGGCACGCGCCAGATGACCAGATCCGCGCGCTTGCCTTCTTCGAGGCTGCCGCGATCCCCGCCCCTGTCGACCGCGTGCGCGCCGTTGATCGTGGCCATGTGCCAGATCTCGGCGTACGCCAGCCGGAAGAATCGTGCGGCGAGCTGCATCACGGCCTGCATCGACTGCGTGGGTGAGGTTCCGGGGTTGTAGTCGGCGGAGAGGGCAAGCCGCATCCCTCCGTCGATCATCCGGCGGACCAGCCGCGGAAGAAACGGCTTCGCCGCCGGCACGAGGCGCCGCCCGACCAGCGTGGGCGTCATCTCCATCATGTGATACGCGACGCCCGGGAGCAGCACCCCCACCGTCCGGCGACCCGCCATCGCCCGGATGCCGGCGGTCGAAATGAAGTCGAGATGGTCGGCGGAGGTGGCCTCCAGCGCCGCCGCGAGCTCGGCCCCTCCCGCGGGACCCGTTTGATCTGCGTGCACCTTGAGCCGGAAGCCCAGGCTCCGGGCCACGGTCAGCATCCCCCGGCACTCCTCGGCCGTGAACCCGACCGGATCGCAGAACACGTCGCAGTACTCCGCGTAAGGCCGGACCTTCTCCAGCATCCCGATCACGAAGGCGACGTAGGCCGCGCGCCGCGCCCGGTACTCCGCGGGGAGGACGTGGGCGCCGCAATAGGTCGGGATCACTTCAACCGGATGCCGGAGGCCCTTCATCAGGCGCAGCGTCCGAATTTCGGTCCGGCGATCCAGCCCGTACCCGCTCTTGGCTTCAAGCGTGGTGGTCCCATGCAGGAGCATCGTGTCGAGATCGGCGAGCGCCTGGCCTTCAAGCGCGGCGCGCGAGGCCCGCCTGGTCATGGCGACGGTGTAGCGGATGCCCCCGCCCAGGCGCGTTCCCGGATCGTGTCGCCCGGTGACCAAACCCTCGTATTCGCGGTGGCGCGAGCCGGCGAAGACCAGATGGGAGTGCGGATCGACGAGCCCGGGCGAGACCAGGCGTCCTCCCGCGTCAATGACCCGGCGCGCGCGATACTGCCGCCGCACGCGGGGGGTGGGCCCGGTCGCGATGATCCGCCCCCGGTCCACGGCCACCGCGCCGTCGGGGATGACCTCGAGCCGCGCCAGTCCCTCGCCGACGGCCCCGAACGGAGCGGTCCGGCACGTGACGAGCTCCCCCGCGTGTGTGACCAGAAGATCGATCATGCCCGACGCGCGGCCGAGGCAGACGCGCGGCGACCGCCGCCACACGGGCGTGTCAGGCGCGGGCCCCCTCTCGCGCGGGGGAGGAATGCCGTTTCGGCGTCCCGAAGACGCCCCGCGATGAGATCGTCCGCGGGGTGGAGACCGTTGCGCGCGCGGCTGTCCGCCCTGCTCGTGCTGGCGATGGCCGCGGCCGCTGTATCTTCACCTGCCGCCGCGGACATGCATCTCCCCTTGACGCTCGTGTCCCTCACCTCTCCCGTCGCACGGGGGCACGATGCCCGGATCACGGTGCGGACCGCCCCGCACACGCAGTGCATGCTCCTCGTCTACTACAAGTCTGCCTCGAACAGCGTCAATCTCGCGGTCCCCAAGCGGTCGGACAAAGAAGGGCAAGTCAGCTGGACGTGGCGGGTCACCCCTGAGATTACCCCTGGAACCTGGCCGATCACGGTGCACTGCACCGACGAGTCCCACGGAAATGTCGTCCAGACCAGGCTGGACCTCCGGTTCGTAGTGCGCTAGCCGAAAAACTCGCCTGGAACCGGCATGAGGGATCCGCGAAGCCGGTGCATCGGCGGTCACTGCCAGGGCCGAGGGTGTCCGCGGGGCATCATCACGCCCTCAAGCTGAGTCCCTCACGCCCACCATTGTCTCACCGAGCGCGCGGCGGGTCTGGTGTCGAGTCAATCTTTCGCGCCGCGCGTGTCATGGCTCCTTCCAGAACGGCACCGCGGATGCACGCGCGCCGTCAGTGCGCGTGTCTGGCCGTGGGCGAGGCGTTGGCAAACAGGTCGTTGGCCCAGACCAGGAAACGCCCGGCGGCCATCGGGTCGAGCGCGGCCGCCTGCGCGGCGGCGGCCTCGGGGGTCGAGGCCCATCCCTCGACCGAGTCCCGCAGCTCGAGCGTGTAGAGCACGCGCGTCGCCGTGCCGGACAGGGCCGTCCGGACCGTGGCGAGGTTCCTCACGCTGGCCTGCAGGTCGAAGCGGTTCCGGTGCGCGAAGAGCCAGTAGTCTCCCCAGGCCGTCGGATACGACTGGTAGACAAGCACGTCTAGGCCCGCGTCTGCCAGCGCGCGGTAGTCGGCGCCGTGCTCGCGCGCCTCATCCGCGGGCCGCCCGAGGTGGTCGTAGGCGAAGAGGGTTCCGCCCGCGCCGTGCACCGTCTCGGCGATCGTGCGGTAGAGCGCCGTCCACTGCGGGATCGTGCGCGCCTGATCACGGTACCGGTCGGGGTCGCGGATCGTACCGAATCCCCAGAACCCGTCGCCGAGCATCAGCCCATCGTAGCCGAACACGTCCGCGAGCCGCGCGTACTGGCGGGCGATGTACTCGGCGTAACTCATCCGTTCATGCGCCAGGCGCACGAACGGATAGAGATAGCTCGTGCCGGGGACCCGCCTGAGTTCGGGGTGCCGCCGCAGCCAGGCCGCCTGCGGGAACGGCCACCAACTGCCATAATTCCAGAACCCCACCACGACCCGGATGTCCTGCGCGTGCAGCCCCGCCACCAAGCCTTTCAAATCTTGCTGCGTCGACCAGGCGCGCAGGGGGCCGTGTCGGTCCAGGCGCGTGTCCGCGGTGGGTTCATAGCCGTCAAACGACAGGAAGAACTGCGGGTGGCGGTCCTCCATCAGCACGATGCCCTCGACCCCCGGCAACGCGGGCAGGGGGCGGGCGAACGCGCCCAGGTCGGCGCACGCCCACGTGCGCCCGGAAACGATGCGGCGGTAGGAAAACTGCGGGGAGCGGCGGGCACCCCACGTGCGTGCCCAGAAGGCTTTGAGAAACGGAGATGGCGCCCTCAACCGGTTATGGCACCCCGCCTGGCGATGTCACGGGCGCGCACCGACCCGCGACGCGGGCCGCACGCGCCGGCGTGAAATTCGAGTTCCCGTGCTCGGGTGTTCGGATCGCTTACCGCCGCGCCATCGCCTTGAAAAACGTGTAGCAAAACGTCCCGTCGGCTTCCGCGGTCCGGTGGAGGTCCCGGATGCCCCGCTCCCACGTCTCCTCGTCGATCAGTCCGGCACCCAGCGCACGCTCGCGGACGCCTTCGACCATCGCGGTGAATGTGTTCTTGGTGAACCCCTCGACGAGTGGCCGGCGGCTGGAGTCGACGTAGACCGTCCGTGGCGCCACGGTCACGCCACGGAACCCCGACTCAAGAAGCAGCGGGTACAACTTGCGCCCGATCAGCGCGTCCCCGCCGGCGCGGGCCTGCAGCTCGATGAGACACCGTATTGCTTGCCTGGCGTACAGGCTCTCGGGGTGGAAATACGCCGAGCCGTGGTCCCCCTCGATCACGGTGATGGTCCCGCCCGGCTTCAGGACCCCGCGAAGACACCCGAGTGCGTCGCGAGGCCGCGAGAGGTGTTCCAGGACAAAGCAGGCGAACACGTGATCAAACACGTCGGGCCCGAACGCCATGCGGAACACATCGGCCCGTTGAAACATCACGTTGATGAACCCGGCGGATCGGACGCGCGCCTTGGCGGCCGCCAGGGAATCCCCGGAAATATCCATCGCCACGATCGTGGCCGCGGGGCTCCGCCTCGCCAGCGTGACCGTTTGAGCTCCGACGCCGCACCCGACTTCAAGCACGACACTTCCCGGCGGATAGTACGTCCCGGCGTGGAGGAGCTCGGCGAGCGTGCCGGCTTGGTCGATGAGGCGGTCCCGTTCGCGGCCTGAATATCCGTGGACGTAGTGTGGGCTAGCCCCCACGGTGCGTGACCCCCGCCGGGCCGGCGGCCGGCCGTCGTGGTTCCAGCAGATCTGGCGGCGCCACAAACGCCGCCTCAGACCAGCCCCTTACCCACAGACGACGCCGACCGTCCGGCGAGGCGGCCACGGCTCAACGCTTCGCGACGAGGTCGACATTGTAGGCGGCCGGGTCAAGCTTCTCCACCCCGACGACCTCGGGGCCGGCGACGCTCACCAGCCTCGCCGTGAGCGTTGCCAGCCCTGCAATGGCCGCCCGATCCCAGGGACCGGGAAGGCCCACGCGGTACCGCGCGATCAAGCCCGTTTCGAGCGTCCGATCGGTGAGCGCCAGCAGATCTTCACCGTACAACCCGTCCCAGAGGTCGGTGTGGACCGCAAGCTGGTTCTTTGCCTCGCGCAGCGCCGTGAGAAACCCTCGGAGGGCGTCACGCTTGGAGCGGACCGCGTCATCGGTGGCCACGACCACCAGAAACGGCAGCTCGACTCCCGGCACGAGGCGACGCAGGAGCGTGACCGCCGAGGTGAGCTCACGGAATCGCCCCGTCGCGACCAGCCCGGGGATGAACTGCCAGTACTGAACGATCGCATCGACCTCGCCTCGCTCCAGCAGCTGGCTCAGCAGCGGGGGAGCAACCTGCAAGACCTGCGACTCCTTTTGCGGATCGAACCCGAACTGCGACACCGCGACAGCGCGGAGGGCGAGGTAGCTTTTGTCGGCGGCGCCGCTGACCCCGATCCGCCGGCCCCGCAGATCGCCGATGGTTCGAACCGGACCATCCTTGGCGACCACGATCCCCCCCACCGCGCGGCTGAACGCATCGACGGCCTGGACCCGAAATCCCTGCGTGCGCGCCCGCGTCGCGAACAGCCAATCATCGACCTTGACGTCCACCGCCCCTCCCCAGAGCGCGGTCTCGGCGGCGGCCTTGGTGGCAAACTTCACCGGCTGCGCTTGAACGCCGTAACGCCGGTCGAGCGCCAGCCACTGCATCACACGAAGCTCCCAGGTGAGCGTTCCTCCCGCCTCAAGCGCGACGCGCAATTCGGTGGGAGACGCGCCAGGAGCGGGGGCGGCGATCACCGCCGTGAGCAGGAGACAGACGCCCGCGGCGCGCGCGGCCCGCGCCATTCCCCACGCGCCGGTCATCGCCCTCGCCCTCCTCGGAGCTCCGCGCGTGTGCCGAGGCCGGGCACGTTACTCCCCGTCCTCCGAAAGCACCTGGGCGGCGGCCCGCACCTGCGTGGAGAGTTCGTCGACGATCGCCCAGAACGCCGGCCCGCGCCCGCGGGGGCGATCGAGAGGCACCTCGAGCGAGGTCCACACCCGCCCCGGCCCGGCCGTCAGCACCCAGATTTTGTCCGCCAGGGACACGGCCTCCTCGACCCGGTGCGTGACCATGAGCACGGTGGGCCGGTCGCCGCGCCAAAGCTCCACAAGGTGTGAAGCGACCCCGGCCGCGGTCACCTCGTCGAGCGCGCTGAACGGCTCGTCCATGAGAAGCAGCCGCGGCCGGACGGCGAACGCCCGGGCGAGCGCGGCGCGCTGCTGCATGCCGATGGAGAGCTGGTGGGGGTAGGCGGACGCGTGGGCGGCGAGGTTCACGCGGCGCAGCCAGGTCTCCGCCCCCGAGTTCCGGTCGGCGAGCGACGCGTTCATGGCGAACCGGACGTTGTCCGCCGCGTTCAGCCAGGGCAGCAATCGGGGCTCCTGAAACACGAACCCGATGTGACGATCGGCCACGCGGATTCTCCCCTCGTATCGGGGGTCGAGCCCGCTGACCAGCCGCAGCAACGTCGTCTTCCCGCACCCCGAGGGCCCAAGAACCGCGGCGAATTCCCCCGGCTCGACGGTGAGGGACACGTCGCGCAAGGCGGGCCGGGAGCTCCCCCGGCCGGTCGGATAGGCCTTCGAGACGTGGTCGAGTTCTAGAAACGCCATTGGGAGATCAGGCCCCCACGCCGGGCCGCCACCGGTAGGCCCTCCGCTCGAGTCCGCGCATCATCAGTTCCAGGGCGGCCCCGACCAGCACCATGGCGGCCCCGTAGGCGAGAATCTGCCCCATG
>Ga0187846_10001381_pt1 | contig 13745 bp, 19 predicted proteins | sample TC_taG_FD_161473 | JGI IMG/M metagenome (GOLD analysis project Ga0187846, IMG submission 161473) | Biofilm microbial communities from the roof of an iron ore cave, State of Minas Gerais, Brazil - TC_06 Biofilm (v2) | ecosystem: Environmental > Terrestrial > Deep subsurface > Cave > Wall biofilm...
TATGAGTTTTGCACCGACGAGATCATTGACAGAAGACAGCCGATGTTCAATCGGCGTTTGAGCTTTTATAAGGCGCATGTAGTGGTGCTGGTAGCTGTGCGCTCACCGAAAGAATATCGTTGCGTGGTGCTACCCGTCGAAGCGGCGGAACAGGCGGCGCAGAAAAATCTCGATCGGGAGTACAGAATACCCACTCGTAAAGGAGGTAGAAAAAAACCACGCAAGGTTTGGGTCCACCTTGAACCGCGGATACGAGACGGGCGCCAATCCTCTGCCCTGCTGGCTGAAGAATCGAAGATATTCGAGAAGTACAGCTAAAAGCGTGGCTGGAACGTCTTACTGAATAACGATTGACGCGTGCTGTCTATGGGGTCCAGCTTGGCAGAGTTCTCGGCGTAGAGTAACTGCGCTTACTGAAGGTAGCCGAGCAAAAGAGTCTGCGACGCGCGCACTTAGCGTAAGTCTGTCGACCAACGCAGACTACAATAAAAACTTTCACTCATGACCTCGGCGATCAGTTTCGAAATTCGCGCAACCGACGGCGGCGCACGCTTCGCCTCGCTCGTTACCCGGCATGGCGAGTTGACAACGCCCGCATTCATGCCGGTTGGCACCCGTGGCGCAGTCAAGGCGATGGCGCCTGACGAATTGCGCAGTCTGGGTTATCGGCTGATACTGGCTAACGCGTATCATCTTGCATTGCGGCCCGGTGCTGCCGTTGTGCAGGAGATGGGCGGACTCGCGGAGTTCATGGGATTCGACGGCGCGGTGCTGACCGACTCGGGCGGCTTTCAGGCGATGAGCCTGGCTCAGATCAATTCCATCGGAGCCGACGGAATCAGGTTCCGCTCGCATCTCGATGGTTCAGCATTGATGCTGACACCCGAGGCAGCAGTCGAAATTCAGCAAAAGCTAGGCGCCGACATCATCATGGCGCTGGACGAGTGCACATCTTACCCGGCCGATTATGAGCGCGCGCAGTCGTCGCTCGAGCTGACCGCGCAATGGGCCGAGCGCTCGCTCGCGGCACATAAGAGGGAAGGCCAGGCACTGTTCGGTATCGTGCAAGGCAGCATCTATCCCGACCTGAGGCGCCGCAGCGCAACACAAATTACCTCGCTTGGATTTGACGGCTTTGCAGCTGGCGGCTTGTCGGTCGGGGAGCCGAAGCAAGCGATGCGAGAGATAGCGGCGCTCTCGGCGACGATGCTTCCGGCTGACAAACCGCGTTATCTTATGGGAGTGGGTACCCCGCAGGATTTGCTGGCGGCGATCGCGATGGGGTACGACCTATTCGACTGCGTACTGCCGACGCGTAACGCGCGTAACGGGAGCGCCTTCACTAGTGAAGGACGAATCTCGATTAAGCGAGCCGCTTATATGCGTGACCGTCAGCCGTTGGACCCACGATGCGATTGCCGGCCGTGCCGCCAGTTCTCGCGCGCCTACTTGCGCCATCTATACTTGTCCGGTGAGATTCTGGCCGCACGCGCACTGACCGAGCACAACCTATCGTTCTACGCGCGCTTGATGCGCGAGGCCCAGGCTGCTATTGCTTCGCGAACCTACCGGGCCTTCTCGAGTTATTGGCTCAACCTGCTGGATGAGCCCAACAAGCCGGCCGGCATTGTTGAGAACAAAGATGTTGTTTGAAACCCTGGCGTGGGCACAATCAACGCCTCCATCTGGTCAGCCTCAGACGATCTTTGATCAATTGTTGATCAACCCGGTCGTACCCATCGTCTTGATCTTCGGCGTAATGTACTTTCTGTTCATCCGGCCGCAGAGCAAAAAAGCCAGCGATCATAAAAAAATGCTGGCCGCACTCAAGCGCAACGATGAAGTAGTAACCACCGGAGGCCTCATCGGCAGAATCGCTGAGTTGAGCGATAAACTGGTAACGCTCGAAATTGCGCCCAACGTTCGAGTGCGGGTCGAGCGAACCCAGATTGCCGCGATTTCAAGCTACGGCCGCATGCCGCGACGAGAGAAGGGGGAGCAATCCTAAGCGCAAATGGAAGGCGCAAGTCAGAATCCAATCACGATCGTGACGTTGCTGGCGTTGGCCGGGATGTTTTTGTGGCTCCATTTCACCAATGGGAGTGGCACGATTCGATTGTGGCTCGCCGGCGGGCTGGTCGCGGCGGCAGGCATTCTGCTGCTGCCCAGCCTGCAGTTTTCGTTACCGGATTGGATGCAGCCGCTGGATTCATTGCCAAGAATCCAGCTTGGACTCGACCTTCAGGGCGGGACTCATCTGTTGCTCGAAGTAAAGCTCCAGGAGGCGGTCAAAACCTCGCTGCGCCGGCGCGGCGATGATATCCAGCGGGAGGCCAAGGACAATAAGCTGACACCACCCTTGATTAGCCAAAACCCCGACGGTTCACTCGTCATAAAACTTACTAATCCCGCTGAACGCTCAGCCTTCCAGGATCTGATGACCCGGGCCGTCTCTGATCTGACAGTGGCGCCCATCGCGAACCAGGGCGGCTCCTACGTAGCGAATTTCACTCAGCCCGAGGCTGTTCAGATTCGCACCAACGCGATGGACCAGGCGCTGGAAACGATTCGCAACCGGATCGATCAACTCGGCGTTCGGGAAACTACAGTCGCCCGGGAAGGCGACAATGATATTCTGGTGCAACTGCCGGGTATCCAGGATCCCGAGCGAGCCAAGGAGCTTATCGGGAAAACTGCGGTGCTTGAGTTCAAGCTCCTGGACGACAAGCGTGCTGTCGCCGACGCCGTTCGGCAGGGAGCGCCTGCCGGTGACGAAATCCTCTATGGACCACCACAGGCCGGCGGCCCGACGCCGTACCTCGTTGAGTCGCAAGTGCTGATGACCGGTGACGTCGTGACCGATGCCCGCGTACGCGAAGGCGGCCGAATCGAAGGACCATATGTCGAAGTTCGGCTAAACCGCCGCGGTACTGATATCTTTGCCGCTCTCACATCCCAAAATGTCGGCCGCAACCTGGCAATCGTTCTCGATGGGACGGTCTATTCGGCGCCTGTGATCAAGGAGCCGATCCCAGGCGGCGACGTGCAAATCACGGGCAACTTTTCCTTCGAGGAAGCTCATAATCTGGCCATCGTTTTGCGCTCGGGCTCGTTGCCAGCACCGGTCGAAATTATCGAAGAACGGACTGTAGGTCCGTCGCTGGGGCGTGATTCGATCCGCCAGGGGGAATTGTCTTTTATAGTCGGCGCTCTAGCGGTCCTTGCTTTCATGGCGATTTATTACAACGGAGCTGGGATCCTGGCCGATCTCGGTTTGACGCTCAATATTTTGCTGCTGGTGTGCGTGATGGCTGCGCTCCAGGCGACCTTGACCTTGCCCGGCATCGCCGGGATTGTCCTTACACTGGGAATGTCTGTCGATGCCAACGTGTTGGTCAATGAACGGATGCGCGAAGAAATACGCGCCGGAAAATCACCACGCGAAGCAGTCAAAACGGGTTACGAGCGGGCGTGGTCGGCGATTCGCGATTCCAACATATCGACCTTCGTCGCCGGCTTGATTCTATTCCAATTCGGTACGGGGCCGGTAAAGGGCTTCGCCGTGACTCTTTGCGTAGGGGTCTTGACCGGCGTCTTCTCGTGTTTCGTGGTAACACGAGCCTGGTACGACTGGAAGATCTCCATGAGACGCCTGAATGCAATTAGCGTATAATAGGCACGTCTTGGGATAAGCAAACACCCGTAGGCGAACGAATCGAATTTTGTTATCGCCGGAACGCGCGGAATGTTGATCAACCCGGCGATGCCATTAAGCTATTCGCACAGCCCATGCTCGTTGCCAGGTTGCTGAGAATGCTTGACTTGACCGGATCGCGCGTATTACAAAAGCGCGCGTTTTCGGGGTAGGTGGGGCGGACCAAGATGGCCGATAAGGATGATATCCTGCTTAATTCTCGTGAGGTTGCATTTCTCCTCGACCTCAGCCCGGATACGGTCAACGAACTTGCACGCCGCAGCATTCTGCCGGCGTTTAAGAAAGGGCGGCAGTGGCGCTTTCGCAAGCGCGACATCGCTTCTTTCAAACGCCATCTGCGAGGCGTTAGTGCAGCAGCCTGAGTGCTCCCATTACTGAGCAACGCTATCAGCCGGAAGCACGTCCTGACATTCTTCCCGAGGCTTGAACTGATGACCGAACCGCACCAGAGTCGCGTCTACTCTGATCTGGCCTATCTCTACGATTCAATTTTCGGCCGCGCGTTCGTTGATCACGAACAGCAAATTATTGAGTCGCTTAGTTTTCGTCCTGGACAGCAGGTTCTCGAAGTTGGGGTCGGCACCGGTATTTCATTGGGAGCGTACCCACCTTACGTCCGAATTGTCGGTATCGACCCGTCCGACGAAATGCGCGCGCATGCGATCGCCAAGATTCAAAGCAATGGAACAGGTCACATCGAATTGCGCAAAGGCGACGCGCAACACTTGGAGTTCGCTGACAATAGCTTCGACTGGGTCACTAGTTTTCATGTAATGACGGTCGTCCCAGAGCCGCGCCGAATGATGGACGAGATGGTGCGAGTGTGTAAGCCCGGCGGACGGATTGTCCTGGTCAGCCATTTTGCCAGCCGCAACCCGCTTCTCTATTTCATGGGTACGATAATCAATCCGCTAACCAAATTGCTCGGATGGACCACGCGGTTGCGCGCGGCCGACGTCCTGGACGGGCAACCGATCATGGTTGAGCGTCACCAGCCCTTGTCACGTCTCTCGGTCCATTACGCTATCGTCGCGCGCAAGGACGATTAAGTCCGGCATGGCCGGGAGGCTTACCAGCGGCAGGAGCCATCTCAGAGCCGCGGTATTTCTGATTTTGTTCGGGGCGGCTGTTGGCCAACCTGACCAGGCCGAGGAGGTTCGCGATAGCGGCACAGTCAGCGGCATCGTACGGTATGGGGGCGCGCGACCGTCGCCGGTGCCGGTAGCAATCACCAAAGATCGCGAGGTCTGCGGAACTGCGCCCGTTTACGATCAGTCGCTGGTCGTGGGTCGCGACCGTGGCCTGGCGAACGTGGTGGTAACGCTTGCGGCTATGGCGCAAGGCCAGCCCTTGAAGCCGGCGCCTGCTGTGCGATTCGACCAGAAAGGCTGTCAGTATATTCCCCGGGTTGCGGTTTTCCCGGCCGGCACGACCGTCATTATACTTAATTCCGACGGGATTCTGCACAATATTCATACCGAATCGGACGTCAATCCGGTCATCGACCTGGCTCAGCCAGGATTCAAAAAGCAAATCCGCGTCACGATCGAGAAACCTGAAATAATCAAAGTCACTTGCGACGCGCATAACTGGATGGAAGGCTGGTGGTACGTGACGGCGACGCCTTTCTACGCGGTTACCGATAGCGATGGCCGTTATGCCATACACGGAGTTCCGCCGGGAATGTACACCCTGCGAGTTTGGCAGGAACGGCTGGGCACGCAATCACAGAATGTCGTGGTGCGGCCCGGCGAGGGGACCATGGCGAACTTCACGCTCAAGCCGGTCAAAAATCAGGGGTCCTGATCCCCAAAGACAAGCAGGCTGTTGAAATAGTCTTCGCAGCCTGCTTCCCCCTCTGTAGTCTCCCCCGCGCAAGCGGGAGAGAGCTTAAGGAAGGAAGCCATCTTTTATGCAAGGTGTTGAAACTGCCGGACTACAAATGCTATTGAAAATTTTTTTCAACACCCTGCTAGGGTCCTAAATGATGATCAAGCGTTTCGCTCGTCTCGACGTCGCAACGACGGACCTCGCGGATGCGGTCTCGACTTATCAGAAGAATTTCGACTTCACGGTGCAGCGGACCGGAAACTCCGACGAGGCCACCATTGAGCTTGGTGACGCGCAAATCAGGGTGCGGACCGGCGCTGCCGTGGCCGATGTGATCTCCTCGTCCGGAGAGGGGCTGGCCGCGATTTGGCTCGAGGCCGAAGACGTCGACCAAGTCGCTGAGAAACTGAAACAAGCGAGCATCGCGGTGGCCCCGATACGAGTGGAGGGCGATCGGCGCATCCTCGCGGTCAGTCCGGTCTCCGCCAACATGGTGCCGCTCTTTATTTTCGACCGCCGATAGCGATTACAGAGTAGATGCAGACCGCAGCGCGGCGTTAACCTCGGCTTGCAGCCGTTCGGTCAACTGTGTCCGGTCGGCGCCCCTCAGACCAAGTGTTGAGACCGGCGGGCGCAGCACGAGACGAATCCGTCGGCATGGCCGAGCAAACTTCGCCCCACGGGGCATCAGTTCGGCGGTTCCGCTAATTGCCATTGGTATGCATGGCAGCTTGGTCGCAATCGCCAGCCATGCGGCACCCTCGTTGAATCCATGCACCCGATTGTCGCTAAAGCGATGGCCCTCGGCGAATACGCAGATACTGTAACCGTGATCAGCAACGGCGAGCGCGCGACGAATCGCCTTACCTCCGCTCGCCCGGTCAATCACGATGTTTTGGGAGCGCTCCAGCGTAAACCCGATGATCGGAATCTTCTTGATCTCACGCTTGGCTAGGAATCTCAGCTCGCGCGGAATCAGCAACAGGACGGCCACAATATCGAACAGGCTTTGGTGGTTGGACACCAGGACAAAGGAATTCACGCCTTGCAGGTTTTCCATGCCGGCGAGTTCGACTGATATGCCAAAGGTCCGAAAAATCAACCACGCCCATAACTTGAAGATCGGGCTGCAGAGATGACCGTCAGCGAACAGGCTTGCTAAGGTGCTGGGCCAGATCAGGATAGCTGTATAGAGCAGCGCCAGCCCGGTGGCAATGATGCCCCAGATACGTTCGAGTACAAGGTGCAGGATGGCCGGGGAGGCGGGCCGACTTTCGGCCTGTTGTTCCATACTGGCCGAGATTAGACTAATCGACGCGTGTGTGGGGAGTGGTGATGGATACTATCCAGCCTGTCTTGCGTCGTATGGAGATTCGGTGCCATTCGCGGCTAATCGGATTTTCTTCGTCAAGGGAAAAACCAGAACAGCCATAGCGAGGATCAGCAAAATAGCTTGCGCGATGAGGGTTTGAACAGTCGGATAAAGGCCGAGCATTGGAACCGTGGGAACATGACCTACGAACGTAGCGCCAATAACACCGGATTCCTGGAAACTCGCGATTCCCTGACCGGCAAAAATCACGGCGAGGGCATAAAGTAAAACCGAAGTCGCCGTGAACACAGGCCCGATCGGGATCATCAAAGTCACCTTGCGCAGGCCAACAAACGTAAGCGCAAGTGCCAACGCGCCTACAACTACCCCAACAAAAATCGCGTGACGCTCGGCTGTTTCAGTCGCACCTGCCATCAACGCCTGGAAAAAAACGATAGTCTCGGCACCCTCGCGCATCACAGCGAGGAACGCAGTGAAACCGAGGGCTAGCGATGGCCCTTTACTCCGCCGTGCTGCTTCGACCTGGGCCCCGATAAAATTCTTCCATTGTTTCGCCTGGCTTTTGGAAGTAATCCAGGAACTTACATAGAACAGGGTAACAACCGCGAGGAGCTGGAACACTCCTTCGAGGGTGTCACTGGTGTTATCACCAAGCACATGCTGAACCGCCCAAGCCAGACCAATGCTGCATCCCAGCGCGATAAGCGCTCCAGCGTAGACATCGCGGGCGCGACTTCCCTGCCCGGCTTGGCGGACGGCGGCCACCAAAGCAATTACAACCAGGAGGGCTTCCAATCCCTCGCGAAAGAGAATGCCGGACGAATAAAGGAAGTACGGGATAATAGTAGTCGCCATAGGCCTGATTCCGGACCGGCGAATTGAGAATGATTCTCAATTCCGACACTAGCCGCCTCCTCAACAATTGTCAATTGAAACGCGGCCCTAATGCTTCGTGACTTGCCGGCTTCAGGGGCCAGATGTACCCTGAGTGAAAGCGCTTAGTCTCAGACGTTCGCCGCGGCGCAGGAATATTAACCTGCGCTGATTTTTTATTTATGCGCTGCATGTATTGCCAGGCCAGAGCTGGAATTCTGCGCAAAGTCTGTCCCACGTGTGCCGATATCATCGCCGTGGTGGAGGGATCGGCCGGCCAGGTCGGATGGACCGAACTCATCGATGTCTTTGCCGCAAAAGGGCTTACGAAGGCAGACGTGGATCGAGTACTGGATGCGGAAATTGACGAAGCTCCCACCCTGCGCGACAGGCTCACGTCGCGTATGGCAAATGAATTGATGAAAGGGCTTGGAATGCCCGGCCGTCAATCACCCGAAGATGTACGCCGGGTGCGGCTTGGCTTAGCCGCAAGCTGTCAGGGAACATGGTCGCCTGGTGAAAAACCTCCTGGCCAAGCTTGAAAATATGCGGCAGGTGCTTCACGCAATCTTTCCGTTTAACTGGATTTTCGGGATGAGTTCTGCATCAATCAGCCTTAACCAGGCGGAGCGAAGTGGAGTCGGTGAGCCGAAGCCATGGTAAGCAGAAGCCCCGAGCGAAGCCGAGGGGTCAGTCGAAGGGAAACGAGTTCGCGAGGCGCGTGAAAAAAGTTGACCCGATAGCAAGCTCGATGGAGTGATGGATGGGGTTGAACACACTCGGGATAATTGGCGCCGGGCAAATGGGTGCCGGTATCGCGCAGGTCGCCGCACAATCGGGCCTCAATATCCTGCTCAACGACATTTCGGATGAGTTGGTCGCGCGCGGCAGGCAGGGCATCGAGCGCAGCCTCGAGCGGATGATTCAGCGCGGCCGTGTCAGACCTGATGAACGCGATCGCATCATCCGCAGAATCGAGATCACCACCAATTTGGGCGACTTGGCAGCAACCGATTTCGTGATTGAAGCGGTCGTTGAGAACGAAGACGCGAAAGTCGCTCTGTTCCAAAAGCTCGATAGCATCTGTCCACCGGACGTGATCTTCGCGTCGAATACCTCGTCGATCTCCATTACCCGCATGGGTGCGCGGACCGGCCGTGCCGATCGCTTCATCGGGATGCATTTCATGAACCCGGTGCCGGCGATGAGACTCGTCGAGATCATACGCGGGCTGGCCACCTCGCCGGAAACCTACGATGCCACTCGCCAACTCGCCAAACGGCTAGGCAAGGAGACGATGACCGCCGAGGATTTCCCTGGCTTTATTGTCAATCGGATCTTGCTGCCGATGTTGAACGAGGCGATCTACACGCTCTACGAAGGAGTCGGCGGCGTCAGCGATATCGACACCGCGATGAGACTCGGAACCAATCAGCCGATGGGACCGTTGGAACTCGCCGACCTCATCGGGCTCGACACCTGCCTCGCTATCATGGAGGTGATGCATCGCGTGTTCGGCGACGACAAATACCGGCCGTGTCCGTTACTTAAAAAATACGTCGACGCGGGATATCTGGGGCGCAAGGTCGGCCGCGGGTTTTACAAATATGATGCTCAAGGAACTCCGATACCACCGCCGGCCGCAGTCAGATAGAACATGACAGAGCATCTCGGGCGGCCCAGATATGACAGGCAAGGAGCCTGTGGCGAAAGCAGCACGCAGGCTTGTCTTCTTAACTTAAAGGAGGATGCCCCATGCCGGTAAAGGCTTTCATCCTGATCGACACCTCGCCGGGCAAGGCCAAGGAGGTCGCACTAAAACTTCGGCAGGTGCAGGGAGTGTCGGCAGCTCATGCAGTGACCGGCCCTCACGATATAATCGCGATAGCAGAAGCCACCGACGTTTCCTCCCTTGGGGAATTGGTGGTGCAGAAGATCCAGAGCATTGTGGGAGTAAGCAGGAGCCTCACATCGATCGTCGCGGATTAAGAGCGGCCGTCGCAACGAGGTGGAGCCGGTGAGCCGGGGAGAACTGGGCCGCGAACTGCGTCTTAAGGCCGCAGTCCGCAACGTGCGCACCCGATCAACGCTGAGTTATTCATTGCAATCGTGTTTGTAGGAAGTAGACATCCATGGCTGAGTTACCTGTAGTCACGCGCTTGCGGCGAGAAACGGACACGCTTAAGCGGGAGTTGACCGTCGATTTGCCCAGAGAGCTTGAACGCGCCCGCGCTCATGGCGACCTTTCCGAAAATGCGGAATGGGCGATGGCCAAGCAGCGGCAGGAATTCCTGCGCATGCGGCTCTCCAATCTGGAAGCGCGCATCGCCGAGTTGTCGATGATCAACCTGGAGTCAATTCCGCGCGATACTGTCGGTCTAGGCAGCAAGGTTGAGCTGGAAGACCTTGATGAAGGTGGACGCGTTGAGTATGAGATCGTGGTGCCTGAGGAGGTCGACGGCGCGCAAAACAAGATCTCACTCTCATCGCCACTCGGCCGAGCTTTGATCGGAAAATCGCGCGATGATGATATAGAAGTGCAAACGCCACGCGGCAAACGCGCCTATGTAGTTCGCCGATTAGTCACTCTCCACGAGCTTATCGCGCAGGAAAACGGCCGGCGGCAGACCTGACCGATTCGACGTGTCGTCCGAATCAACGCCCGGCCTTTTGTAAAACCCGTCACACAGCGACCGCACGGAACGTGTGGTGATGGCTTTGCTCTCCGGAAAAGAAACTCGAGGCATGGAGATTTCCTTGTGCTACGGTTGCAAAAATTCTAACTTTTGCAACGTTGGCCGATACTCACGTTTTACTGGAGATTTTCGTTTGCAAAACTCTGGTGCAAAAGTTCATCCTTTTGCAATGAATTTTGCGACGGTCGGGAGCAAGGTTTATGAACATCAGCTGTGCGGGGGTGTCCACCCTTGACTGGAACCAAGACCTGCAAATTCAGGCTTTGAGAAAGGCGGGCTGCAAGAAGATGTTTTCGCGAGAATGTCTCGGGCACGAACCGTGAGCCGGAGCTTCCGCATGCCGGATCAGCTCGCCATGGCGATACGTCATTGTATAGAAACTAGACCGTCTAGCCCGCTCCCGTGACCTCGGAGACGATGGAAACTGCACGCGGAGGTGTCGCTCGCTTCCGGTCGCTGTCGGAGCTCTGGGCGAACACTACAACTCACGCGGGCAAGCCGATTATGACGCTGTTTCTAACAATCTTTCGCCTTCACGCCAGATCCGGTCACAAGGATTCTCGGGAGTGCGTCGGATACAAGTCTCTTGGAACAGGCGATGGACCGGACTTATCGGCTCAACTGGTCCAACAATAATTTCCCTTCCCGAAGGTCGGCCGTTTCGAATCCTTCAGTGAACCAGGCATATACCTCTGATAACAGCTCGTGAGCCTGCCGCCTTCTGGAATAGTGCCATAAATGGCCCAAGTTGATGGTCGCTCGAAGCTCCAGCGATTTGGCATTCTGACGGCGAGCAATTTCCATAGCCTTTAAAAAGCTCTCTTCAGCTTCGCGTGAAGCTTCGGGTGCGAGGTGTGGGGTACTCGAGGAAACTTTGGTTTTCAGCCTCAACATTCCTTTGAGCCGATATAACTCCGCCTCCTGGCTGTGCTCTCCGGTCCTTTTCGCAGGGCTGCTGCCGCTACCTCCACTTGCGGTTTCTAACCTTGCGCTTATCTCCTGATGTTGCCGGTTAGATCAAGGGATACTGCGCCAACAACGTAGGCGCGGCGCAGGGGGAACCGACCCGACCCTAGGCCTAGGGAGGGAGGGGAGCACGGCGGTTTTTGATTTTTATCAATCCGCTCCGACCAGAAGCCCGGGGCAATCATGCCTCGCCCTCGTGCCAGAAGGTCGAGCGCGCTTAGTATTGGGTCTAGGACTTCGATTCCTCATATCAGACGCTCAGCGGTAAACAGCGCCGCGAGAATGACGAGAATGATTCCGGCCAGGCGCTCGGCTCCTCGCTCGTAGCGTTCGCCGAGGCGAGAGCCAAAAGCGATGCCGATAAAAGTGAATACGGTTGTTGTAACCGAGAGCATGATGAGCAGTGGCAGCAGCGGGATCGCGGTAGCGGGCAGAGCAACGCCCACCCCAAGAGAATCGAGGCTGATGGAAAGCGAGGTCATCAACAAGCCAATTCCGCGCGTGGCCTCGAACTCTTGTTCGCATGTGTGTTGCAGCGAATTGCGGATCATCAATGCTCCGACCAGAGCGAGTAGCGCAAAGCCGATGTATGAGGCGACTTCACCCAAGATTCTGCCCGCACCTGTGCCGAGTCCGTAACCCAGCACTTGCATGATGATCTCGGAACCAGCGAATGCGAGTCCGAGCCGATACCTTGCGTTGAGCGCAATTTGCGTAACGCCTACGCCCACGGAGACGGCGAGGACATCGAGCCCGACGGCCAAAGCGACGCCGAAAGTTTTAGCCAATACGATCAGATCATGGTGAATTTGCAAGTGTTGCTCCCCATAGGTGGTCGAGGCGGATGGAGTATCCAAGGCCGAAATAGTGATTGACCGTGGCTGTGTTAAGACCGAAGCCCGCGTGGAAATCGAGTTGCTGCGTTTTGGTGATCCGCCAGGCAACGCCGCCGTCCAAAAGCTGCGACGGTCGCTGATGGCTGTAGTCGCCGACAGACTCGACGAACAGATCGGCGGCTGCGCCGAATTCCCTTTGAAGCGAGAAGGTGGGTTCAAAGGTGGGGTTTCTCGTTGGGTCGCTCGTGTACCAGGTCAGTGTGAACATGCCGCTAGCGGCCCATTCGCCCGCGATAGCATGAGACCAGGGAAACTGGATGTACGGCTGATAGCCCTGCCCGGAGATTGCGGCGGAACCCGTCGGAAAGCCCATCCCCGCTGTCACCGACAGGTCGAAACCGAACGGCACCAAAAGCTGTCGTTTGAAGGAGACGACAACGTTGGAAAACCCGGAGGACTGCGATCCGTTCAGTGAGCCGAAATAGCTGGGAACGTCGATCAGGAACTCGGTGCAATGAGCAATGCCCGCGCGAAGCCTGGTGTTACTGGCGTCAAGCGAATTTGAGGCATGGCGGACTGCCCAGTCTACACCGTTCTCCGCCTGTAGGCTGTGTATGGGAACCACTAGGCTGGAATTCGTCACGTCCAGGCGATCCGTGGCGATCTCGTCGGCGGAAGTGGGGCAGTCGTCCGCGCGCACCGGGCAAACGTTGGCGAGCGCAATCAGGAGGAGCGCGGCGCAAATCAGCGGTCTGAGCGAAAGACAGCTATACATTCCCGGCCTTTTCTGGCCGGGCATTCGCGAAACGGGCCTCGGCCAGGTCTATTCCTGGTCCGAAGGTCTCGTTCGCCTCTCAATGAGGTGGGGGACCGAGCCCGAAGGCTAGTATGTCGATCTTCCCTACGCCGTTTGGTTCGGCGTGAACTACTCCCCTTTGGGTTGTCGATCATTAAGGCATTCCGCAAAGTGTTGTCAATCTAGAAATGAAAATGACGTAAGAAGCAAGCCAACCGGTGTCCGACGTATGCGATGCGGCGGTGGCGTTGTCTGAGCGCGCGGGCAATCAGTAAGTTCGAGAGATGTCATCCTTGAGTACGGGCAAACTGGCGGTTAGTTGTGCCTGACATTCAAACCTGACCTTCGGCGACGGCGGCGCCACTATCACGGTGCTTTATACTGAGGTCGCCGAGCGGCGAGGCTTGGACCAGGCATTCCTATTTCAACTTGGCCTATGGGCTCTCCAGACTGATACCCGGAACGAACCTGCTTTCGTTTTGTATTTCTTTAAACGGGCGATCTGTTCTCTATTGTGACTTCAGGCGTGGATCATTGGATGCGAGGCAAATTGCACGCTGCCACGCTTCCGAGACGGCGACAATGTTTCCGTTGGCATCCTGATCGGGATGTTCGCGAGCGAATTTGAGGCGCACCGGCGCTTCGAGCCACAGATGTTCTTTTTCTTTTTCGCAACTGCTCTGCGAATCGAACCTGGCCC
>Ga0187846_10001382_pt1 | contig 13743 bp, 15 predicted proteins | sample TC_taG_FD_161473 | JGI IMG/M metagenome (GOLD analysis project Ga0187846, IMG submission 161473) | Biofilm microbial communities from the roof of an iron ore cave, State of Minas Gerais, Brazil - TC_06 Biofilm (v2) | ecosystem: Environmental > Terrestrial > Deep subsurface > Cave > Wall biofilm...
GGCCACTCGCGCTTCCAGCAGGCCGAGGCGGATCCGGGTCCGGACAAGGACGACGTAGACGAGCGTCCAGGCGACGAGTCCGGCCAGCAGCGCCCACGCCATCGAGGGAGCCAGCCCCACGCTGTGCGAGGTAAAAATCACGGGCGACAGCGCGCGCAGATACCGCGCGGAGATCCAGACGAGGGGGACATCCACGAACCCGACGATGGCGAACACGGCGGCGAACCGCGCCCGGCGTTCGTCGTCGCCCGCCGCGGACCGCAACACCAGGTAACCCACGTAGATCAGCCAGAGGATCAGGTAGGTCACGAGTTGAGGATCCCAGGTCCACCACGTCCCCCACACCGGGCGGGCCCACAGCGAGCCCGTGATGATGACCAGCGTGCTGAAGAGCACGCCGATTTCGGCGGCGGACGCTCCGACGATGTCCCATTCCCTGCGGCCGGTTCTCAGATATTGGATGCCCGCCCAGCAGCAGTGTCCAAACGCGACGAAACTGATCCACGCCAGCGGCAGGTGCACGTAGAAGATCCGCTGGACGTGACCCATCACCTGCTCGGTCTGCGCAAAGAGAAATGCGCCGTAGAGCGCGAGCAGCATCGTGACGAACGATCCCCACACGAGCGGACGGTTCAGGAATCGGGCCACGGCTACTCCTCCACCACGAATTCGAACAGCCACGTGCCGAGAATCAAAAAAATGATATCAAAGGCCCCTAACAGTTTCAACGAACGCGCGAGTTCACTGAACGCCGCTCCTTCCAACACGGCGCCGATGCCGGCGAGCGACAGGATGATCGCCGGCAGCACGACCGGAAGGAGCAAGATCGGCAACAGCACCTCGCGCAGGCGCGTCGCCGCCGTCATGGCCCCCAGCAACGTGCCGACCGCGGTGAATCCGATCGCGCCCAGCCCGAGCGGGAGCGCCAGCCACGCGGCCCTGCGGACCACCTCGCCGGTGAACAGCACGGCGAACGCCCCGACCGCGACCGCCTGCAGCGCCAGGACGAGGCAGAGGTTGGCTCCGAACTTCCCGAGATAGAGCGTGGCCCGGCTGCACGGGGTGAGCAGCACGCCCTGCAGCGCCTGACGCTCCTGCTCCAGCGTGTGCGCCCTCGCCAGCCCCAGGGTCGCCGCAAACGCGACCGTCACCCACAGAATCCCCGGCGCGGCGGCCGCCGCCAGTTGGGGAGAGGGGCCGAGGGCGAGGCTCAGGATCACGAGCACGAGGAATGCGACGAGGCTCATCGACGTAACGAGCTCCCGCGTCCGCGCTTCGATCAGCAGATCTTTCCAAATCAGCGCCATGAGGATCCTCACCGATCGGCTCCGACACACTCCCGGTACCAGGTGCGGACGTCCTCCGCGTGCATTCCTGCGAGCGGGCGCGGAGGACTCATCGCCCCGCCGGCGAGGACCGTCCCCGTCTCGGCCACGCCGAGCGCTTCGGACGCGCTGTGGGTGGTCAGGACAATGGTACCTCCCTCCCGGCAAAAGCGCTGTAGGATCCGCAACACCCCCTCGGCGCCCTCGGGGTCGAGACCGGTGAAGGGTTCGTCAAGGAGCAATACGGCGGGGGCATGCAGGAGCGCCCGTGCAAGCGCGGCGCGCTGCTGGACTCCGCGCGACAGGGCGCGCACGGGGTCGGACCGGCGCTGGATTCCCACGAGATCGCACACCGCCTCCGCCCGGGCGCGGCCGTCTGGAAGGTCGTAGAGGGTGGCCAGGAGACCGAGGTTCTCGAGGACGCTGAGCCCCCCGTACAGCATCGGCTCGTGCGTGACGAACCCGATCCGGCGGCGGGCGCCGGGGGTGGCGGATGGATCCTCGCCGTGCACCCGCACTCGCCCGCGGGAAGGCCTGGAGGCACCGGCCAGGACGCGGAGGAGCGTGGTCTTGCCCGATCCGTTCGGCCCGAGGATCGCGACGCTGGCGTGCGCAGGAACCGCGAGGCTCACCCCCCGCAGGACGCGCTCGCGACCGTAGGTCTTCCAAAGGTTTTCTGCCGAGACCGCTGGAGCCTCGCGGGCACACACGTTAGGCGCGGCAGACGGGGGGACTGGCGAGCGCACACACCGCGGCCGGATCAAAGAGGAAAAACGGGTACCCCCGATAGCTGACGACCTCCTCGGTCTCCAATCGCCGGCTCAACCCGGCCAAGCGGTCGCGGAGGCGGGTGATCTCGGCCGCGAGTCCCTCCGCGAGCGCGCCGTTCAGCGCGCGAATCCGTTGCGCGACCGCGCGGCGCTCAGGCCCGGGCCGCATCTGCTCCGCAGCGTGGATCAGCGCCCATTTCTCTTCGACGAGGCGGCGCTGCGCCTCCGAGGTGGTCCCCAGATACCGCTCGGGGTTGTGCTGGAGATCCATCAAACGCCGTTCGAGTGCGCGCGCGTCTTCCGCCCGAGACTCCTCGCCGAGGGGAAGGTGGACGGTCGCGGTGGCGACGACGTACGGCGGGGGCGTGCACCCGAAGATCTCCGCGATCAACACGTCGGTCACCCGATCGTAGCGCCCGCCCCCCACGCCGTGCAGGAACAGGTCGCTCAGGCCCAGCCGGGCAAACATCGTGAACGTGATCGCCTTGGGGCGGAGCACGATCCCCGAGGCCGCAAGCGCGTGCGCGCCCGCCCAGTCCGGCGAAACTTCGACCAGCACCCCGGACGAAGTTCCGAGGCGCAGCCGGCTCCCGTCTCGACGGGCGTAGAGGTCCTGCCGCCGGCCGTCGCGCACCATCCAGAACGGCATCTCGGCGAGACCACCGGCATCGCCAAGATTGGGAAAGGGATTGGCCGCCGAACGAAGGCGGTGGATGCGGCGATACTCTTCCAGGGTGGCGTTGTACCGGCGGCGGATCTCGTCCGGATCCCGGATGAGGTGCAGCGCGAAGGCCCGGAACTCCGCGGTGTCGCACAGCGCGGAGACGGGCAGTTCGAGATACCGGGGCGGCAGGGCGCGGGTCTCGTACACGCGGCGCAGGCCGGCAAGAAATCCCGCGAGCGTCCCCGCACCTTCGCGCGCCTCGGTCCAGCCTCCGGCGAAAATGTCGAAGTGCTCCAGGGGTTCGCGGGACGGCAGGGTCGAGAGGTCCGCCCGAACGTGGCGGCAGAATCCGTCCCATTCCTCCGGCCGCGGCGCCCCAAGGGCCTCCAGCGGAACATCGTCGGGAATGGGGAGCAGGGTTTCGGCGGCCCGGACGAGCCCGTCTCGGCGCGAGGGGATCTCGGCGGTGATCGGCCCCGTGGCGTCGCTGTCGACGATCAGATGGAGGCCGGTCGCCTCCAAGTCTGAACTCAGGCGGGAGAGGAGAAAGTATTTCATCCAGACCCCCGGGTGAAAAAAGACCGGCTGGTGGGCCATCACGACCCAGGGGCGGTCCGACGCCGCGGCCGGTCCCGACCTCGCGGCCAAGGCAAGCGCGCGAAGCCGCAGCTGCCGCCGGAACTCGGCAAGCGGGATCCCGAGGATCTCCGCGGTCCCCCACCCCGCCGCTCGGCCGGCGGCGAGGAGCCCGGGAATCTGCTCCCAGGGGGGATCGATCAGAACCTCACCCGAGCGCTCCGGCAGCCGGTAATTCGCGGCCATCCCGGGAGGCCCTTGGGTCACAGCAGATCCCCGAGGGTGCGGAACCCGATCAGCTCCTTGCTGGCGAACGGCTCGCCGAAGGGCCGCCGGATGCGCGACCCCCAGTAGGCCGCCACGGTGCGGATCGTATCGAGGAGCGCCACGTTCCCCCGCTCTTCGTTGAACTGCGAGCGGTAGCAGGCGACGGCCGCGATCTTCTGCTCGACCTGATCGGTGATATCAAACACGAATGCCGGAGGGACGTGAAGGCGATAGTGCGTGCAGAAAAAGTGAAGGATGCGTCCGGGGTAACAGGGGTCCCCGCGCATCTCCGTCTTGGTGAGCTTGGCGTAGAATCTCGCCTCCTCGCCGAGACGCTCCGCCGCGATGTGGTCGGGGTGCGCGTCCACGCCATACGGGAGGAACAAGATCTCCGGGCGCACCTCCCGGATGACCTCGGCAACGGCGAAGCGATTCTCGACCGTATCCGCGAGGTACCGGTTTGGGAGCGGCAGCACAATCCGGCGCTCGACCCCCAACGTCCGGGCGGCGGCCTCGCTCTCCGTCCGCCGCCGCTCGGGGGTCCCCATGGGGGTCGGCTCCCCGTCGGTCAGATCCAGGAGCGTCACGCGGTGCCCCTGCGCGATGAGCGCGGCGATCGTCCCGCCCATCCCGATCTCCGCATCATCGGGATGGGCCCCGACTACGAGAAGTTCCGCCATCGACTCATCTCCCGGTCGATCACCGACAGATAGTACGTGCGCCGGGTGGCCGGATCGTCCAGGCCGCCCCAAAAGCGGCGTCCGGGGTTCTTGTAGATCCGCGGAACCGGGATCTCGGTCACGCTGAGCCCCAGCCGGGCGGCCTGCAGCCACACCTGCACCGGGAGGCCGTAGCTCCGCTCGTCGAGGTGCATCCGCGCCAACCCCGCCACCCGGTAGGCCTTGAACCCGCACCACACGTCCGTGAGATGATACCCGGTGAGGTCGTTGATGATCTGGGTCAGCTCCGCGTTGATCTGCTGGCGGTCGAGGGGGGCGGGGTCTTGCGTCCACGGCGTGTCTGGATGGTAGCGGCTCCCCGAGACGATGTCGAACTGGGCGGCGGCCTCGAGGAACAAGGGAATCATCCGGGGTTCGTGCTGGAGATCGCAGTCGATCGTCACCGCGACGTCGAACCTCTCCCGAACGGCGTACTGGAAGCCGTCGATCAGGGATTGGCCGTATCCCTCGTTCTGAACGTGGGTGATCACCTCAACCGGCGGGATACCGCTTTGAAGGATGCGCGCCGACCCATCCGTCGAGCCATCGTTGACGACGAGGAGCCGGGCGCTCGTGTGACGCCGCACCTCCCGCAGCACCTGGGCGAGGGTTTCTTCCTCATTATAAAGTGGCATGATCACGATCGGGCGCATGGGTCCTCCGGATCAGCGACACCGTGCACAACGGCCCCACGGACAGGCGTATGCCCTGCTGGGAGGCCGCCCGAGATCCCCAGGCGCGAACGCGCCTGGCTCATCCCCCCGGCGCGCGACGGCCAAGCCGGACCGCTCGTTCCAGTCCTACGCTCGCGAGCTCGGCCTGGGCCAGCCGGGCATAGCGCCCCGACATCCATTCGCCCAGCGGATCGGCCGAGTATTTGAGGAGTTCCGCGTACGACAACCGGCAAATGGCTCTCGAGGCCAGCACCCGCTCCAGCTCACTTGGCGCGCCGGGCGGAACTCCGCGGATGGCCCGCTCGGCGGCCCGCAGGGTGCGAACGCGATTCCACCGCCAGGGGACGTACCGGGCGAGCCACGGGAGGAGCGCAAGCGCGAGCACGAAGAGCGTGAGCAGGGCCGCGCTCACCAGCAGGTCGCGTTCGAGGCCGGCACCAAACGCCTGGAAGGGGGAGGCCGCGTTCATGATGGTCTGGCGGATCAAATCCCCGATGCTCCGTCCGATGACCGGGATGTTTCCGAGCGCGGTGCCGATGTCCCTGCCGGCCGCCGCGAGGCCCTCCCCCCCGTCACGGATCCGACGCCCGAGGCCGGCGAAGGATGCCAGGGCGGCGTAGAGCATCCGGCTCAACACGATCCATGTGCCGATCCAGAGCGCGGTCGCCAGATCGGCGGCAACTTCACGCGTGCGCGCGCGCGGGATTTCGCTCCACAGCTTGAGCATGCGCTCTCCTCCCTCGCTTCGGGTCAAGATGGCCGCCGGGAGGCGTCCGCGCCTAGCTCTGAAGCCGCTCCGCGGCTGCGCCCGCGAAGTAGGTGAGGATCAGATCCGCCCCGGCGCGCCGAATCGACAGGAGCAGCTCCAGCATCGCCTGCTCCTCGTTGACCCATCCCTCGGCCGCCGCGGCCTTCAGCATGACGTACTCGCCGCTGACTTGGTAGGCGGCCGTGGGCAGTCCGAAGGTGGCCTTCACACGGGTGAGCACGTCGAGGTACGGGAGGGCGGGCTTGACCATGACGATATCTGCCCCCTCCTCGATGTCCAAACGGACCTCACGCAGCGCCTCTTCCACGTTGCCGGGGTCCATTTGGTACCCGCGCCGGTCGCCAAAGCGCGGCCGCGACTCCGCGGCCTGCCTGAACGGTCCGTAGAACGCCGAGGCATACTTGGCGGCGTACGCGAGGACGCCCACGTCGGCGTGCCCGCCCGCGTCGAGCGTCTTTCGAACCGCGCCCACCTGGCCGTCCATCATACCAGAGGGGGCCACCAGATCGGCCCCCGCCTCCGCGTAGGAGAGTGCGATGCTGGCGTACGCCTCCAGCGTCGCGTCGTTGTCGACCGCTTCTCCGCGGACGATCCCGCAGTGCCCGTGATCGGTGTACTCGCACAGGCAGAGATCCGCGGCTAGGACGAGCCGATCGCCGAGTTCTGTCCGAATCCCCCGGAGGGCCTGCTGAACGATCCCGTCGGGGTTCCACGCCTCGCTGCCGTCGGCGTCCTTGCGGGAGGGGATGCCGAAGAGGATGACCCCCCCTACCCCCAGTTCGGCCAGGCTTCCGCAGGTTTCGACCAGGCTCGACAGAGTGTGGTGCTGCTGGCCCGGCAGCGCGGTGAGCTCCGCCGGACGGGAGAGCCGTTCATTGATGAACAGCGGAGCGACGAGGTGACCTGGGTGGAGGCTGGTCTCGCGCACCATGTCGCGCAACCGGTCGGTTCGCCGCAGCCGCCGCAGCCGGGTTTGGGGGAACGTCATCGTGGGACCTCCTCTGAGCGATCGGCGACTGGAACGGCCCGTCCGAGGCGCTCCCGCAACGCCGCCACCAATCCGTGCACCGTGTAGACGCGCGCGACGATGTCCACGCGGAGGCCGCAGTCGCGGGCCGTCGCCGCGGTGATCGGCCCGATGCACGCGACGAGGGTCCGAGGCGCCAGCCGGGACGACTCGCGGCCCAGCAAATCGACGAAGTTCCTCACGGTCGACGAGCTCGTGAACGTCACGGCGTCGACGCGTCCCTCGATCAGCTGCCGCCATACATCGGGGCCCTGACCGCGCTCAAGCTCAATCCGGTACGCGGGCACCACGTCCACGACCGCCCCCAGCGCCCGAAGGCCGTCGGGAAGGACGCTGCGGGCCCCCGCCGCGCGGGGGAGCAGCATCCGTACGCCTTGCACGTCTTCCGACTTGAAGGCATCCACCAGGGCCTCCGCCACGAACTCGGCAGGCGAAAGCGCGACCCCGAACCCGCGCGACTCGAGCGCGCGCGCGGTCGCGGGCCCGATCGCCGCCACCCGGCTCGCCCCGAGAACTCGGAGGTCGCGGCCGAGCGCTTCCAGGCGGTCAACAAAGGCCGCGACACCGTTCTGGCTGGTGAACACCACCCACCGGTATTCCGGGAGTTGCGCGAGGGCGCGATCGAGCGGTCCGAGATCCGCGGGCGCGGCCACGCGGATCGTCGGACATTCGATGACGTCCGCCCCCTCGGCTTCCAGGACGCCGCGAAGTGCGCCCGCCTGAGCCCGAGACCGGGTCACGACGATCCGCCGACCCGCGAGCGACCCCTGAGCCGTCATGGCGCGGCCCCCGAGCGATCGGGTTCGAGTACGAAGCCAGCCAGCGCCAGCAGATGCTCGGCCACGGATCCTCCGAGCCGCTCCGCGACCCCCTGCGGGGCGGTCGCGCGGTGGCGGCGGACGATGCTCCCATCTTCCCGCGCGATCAGCCCTTCTAAGGTCACGACCCCCGCTTCCACTGAGGCGAGGGCCGCGGCCGGTGCGCGGCACCCGGTGCCGAGGCGTGCCACAAACGCGCGCTCGGCCTGCGTCGCTGCCCGAGTCGGAGCGTGATCGATGAGACGCACGAGATCGACGACATCGGCGTCGCGGCGGCGGACCTCCACGACGAGCGCGCCCTGGCCGGGGGCCGGGAGCATGACCTCTGGCTCCAGCCACTCGGTCACCCGGGACTCCCATCCCATCCGGATCATCCCGGCACCGGCGATGCACAGGGCGTCGCAGACCCCACGCTCGAGTTTGGCGAGCCGGGTATCGATGTTCCCCCGGATCGACACCGGCACCACATCGGGACGCCGGTGAAGGAGCTGCGCGCGCCGGCGTACACTGCTCGTCGCCACGCGGGCTCCCGGCGGAAGCGCCGCCAGGGTGCGGCCGACGGGAGCGATCAACACGTCCCGGGGATCCGCCCGCGGAGGAAAGGCCGCGAGGCACAGGTCCGGGTGAATCTGCGTGGGCAAATCCTTCGCGCTGTGCACGGCCAGATCGCACCGCCCGTCGAGCAGCGCGACCTCCAACTCCTTGGCGAAGAACCCGATCCCCTCGAGCCTCTCCAGCGGGACGTCCGGCGCGCGGTCGCCCGCGGTCTGAATGACGACGACGTCGAGGGAGATCTCGGGCGCGTTCAGGCGAAGCGCGCGCACCACCGCCTCGGACTGGCGCAGGCTCAGCTGGCTTCCCCGTGTTCCAAGCCGGAGGGGCTTAATCGGAGGCACCCCGTTCGTAGCTCGTGATCATCGCCTGGAGGACCTCGCCGAGAAATGTATCGGCGTCCCGCATCGATCGAACCTGGCCAGGTGCCCCCATCGGGGGAGCGGCCAGCGCATCCGTGACGTGTCGCTTGAAATAGAGAAATACTTCCGTTGATTGCGCGGGCGAGAGGCCCCATCGGGCGACCTCCCGCCCGAGCGCCGCGCCCAACTGTCGGCCGCGTTCCAGGCGGTCGAGGTTCGCGGGCCCGTCGGCCAAGTGGGAGGCCAGGGTCTGCATCAGTTCGGTGCAGAAGGCGCGGACCCGCACCCGCGACGACTCATCGATCCGGGCGTACCAAGCTTGGGAGGCGAGCCACTCGCGCGCCGACGGGGAACCCGCGAGGCCGCCGAGGCGCCCCCGCGGCGCGGGGGACTGGATCAGAGATTCGAGGTCGGCGGAGTCGAAACGGCGGTGGCCACCCGGGGTGCGGAAGACCCGAATCTTCCCGGCGTCCGCCCACCCACGGAGCGTGGTGGCATCCACTCCGAGGATCTGGGCGGCTTCCCCCAGCGTGAGCCAGCGGGATTTGACCTTGCCAGCAGCCTCTAGGTTCCCCACGAATCTAGGGAATTCTGGGGGAACCTATCAAATCCTCCGCAGGGTCCTCCCTTAAGGAAGCGTCAGCGCTTCTTGCGCCGTGCCCTGACGCTCCGCTTCGGCGCGGTCCGACCCCGCGCGGCCCGGGAAGTGGAGCGGCGCGAGCTGTGCCGGACCGCCGCCCGGCTGCTCCTGGCCGCGACCTTCCTGGTCGCCCCCGGAGTCGCTCGCGGCCGCACGATCTCGGCCACCGCCACCGCGGCGAACGACCCCGGATCGTACCAAGCCCACTCGCGGGTGGCCACGCATCGAAGGTACACCGAACCGTCCGGGCGCAGGGGTGCTTCGTGCACGTTCCCACAGGAGATGCACCGGTACTGCCACACTGCCATACGCGTCCCCCCCTAGAGGAGCTTCGTTCCGTTGATCTGGAGCTTGAACTCGCACCCCAAAAGCTTTGCCGCCCGCCGGCACATGATCATACGGGGCAGGAAGATCTCGAAATATTCCATGACGTGCGACAGCGTGGTGTCGATGATCAGCTCGAGCGTGATGGTGCGCGCCTGCTCGTCGACGCGGAGGAAGGAATGCTCCACCGCCTGGTTCACCCGATCGTGGATGTCAAACGTCGTCGGATCGGGGTTCCGGACGCGGGTCCGGTGCACGTCCGACTTATCGGAGATGATGAGTGCCGCAGCCACCTCGCTCACCGGATCCCCGGTCTGCTCCTCGTGGTTGCCGATCGCGCCCATCACGATCGCCATTTCCACCGGGTCCATGCCGAGGCGATCCAGGATCCCTTTGGCGAGCAGGGCCCCGGTGTGCTCGTGATTCACCCGCCCTACCAGGTTCCCGATGTCGTGCAGATAGCCCGCGATGGCGGCCAGGTGGATCGCCCGCTCGCTCGCGTCCAACCGCCGCAGAACGTTCCCGGCGATGCTCGCCACGAGGTTGGCGTGCCGCGCCCCGTGCTCCGTGTACCCGATCGCGCGCGTGTACTCGTCCGCCTTTGCGATGTAAGCCTCGACCTCGTGATCCCGCTTCACGTCATCGAGCGTGAGCGGCCGGCCCGGCGTCCGGGCGCCCGCGGCAGGCGGAGCGCTTCGCGTGTCAGCCATTCGTTCCCTGGGATCCGGGCTGGCTGGCCGGGCTTCCCCGCTTCATCAGGGACTGCACGGCGGAACGATCCGCCCTGACCCGAACGTTCTGAGCCAGCTCAAGGGTCAAATCGTTGTCCTTGATGTCAAGGATCACGCCGTACAGCCCTCCCTTCGTGAGGACACGGTCACCCTTCTTGAGTCTGCCGAGCATCTCCCGGTGGCGTTTCTGTTGGACCTGCTGAGGCCGGATCAGCAGAACGTAGAAGACGGCGAAGATGACGACCCACAAGAGCAGGGTCGTCACTTGCTGCTGGGGTGACAACGTCAGGCCTCCGAGATGAGCGCAGTGCTGGAATCTTCTCCGGCGCTCGGGAGATTCCCTTTCCCGCTGCGACTCGCCTGGTAGCGGGTGAGCATCTCGCCGCGCCACGCACGAAACCTATCGCGGCGGATCGCGGTCCGCATCGCGGAGGCCAGGCGGCCCATGAACGCAAGGTTGTGCAGGCTCACCAGCCGCGGCCCGAGCATCTCACCGGCCTTGAAGAGGTGGCGAAGGTAGGCTCGCGTGAAGTGTTGGCACGCGGGGCAGGGGCAGCCCGCTTCCACCGGCGAGAAGTCCTCCGCGAACGCAGCCAGCCGAAGGCTGATCGGACCGAGGGGGGTCAGCGCGGTTCCGGTGCGCCCGACCCGCGTCGGCATCACGCAGTCGAACATGTCCACGCCGCGGGAGACCCCCTCGACGACGCTCGGGGGGGATCCGACCCCCATCAGGTAGCGCGGACGGGAGGCGGGAAGCCGGCCGGTGACGTCCGCGAGGAGATCGTACGTCATGGCCTTCGGCTCACCCACCGACAGCCCGCCAACCGCGTAGCCGGGAAAGTCCAACCCGGCCATTTCCTCGGCGGCCTGCCTGCGCAGATCGGGATCGAACCCTCCCTGCACGATGCCGAACAGGGCCTGGTCCTCGCGCCGTTGGGCGTCCCGCGCGCGGCGGGCCCACAGCGTGGTGCGCCGCAGCCCCTCCTCCGCCTCCTCCGGGCTCGCCGGGAAACCCAGGCAGACGTCGAGCGGCATGATGATATCCGCTCCCAACTGCTCCTCGATTTCAATGACGCGCTCGGGCGTGAACAGAATCTCCCGTCCCTCGATCGGTGAGCGAAAGAGGACTCCCTCGTCGCTCACGCGGCGCAGGTGCGGGAGGCTGAATACCTGGTAACCCCCGCTGTCGGTCAGCAGGGGGCCCTCCCAGTGCATGAACGCGTGCAACCCTCCAGCCCGACCGATCATCTCGGCGCCCGGCCGGAGCGACAGGTGAAACGTGTTCGCGAGGACGATCTGCGCCCCGGTCCCCCGAACTTCTTCCGGGGTGAGCGCCCGGACGGTCCCGTGGGTCCCGACCGGCATGAACGCCGGGGTCTCAACCATCCCGCGGGGCGTGTGAAGCAAGCCGGTCCGCGCGCCCGTTTCCCGGTCGACGTGGACCAATTCAAAGCGGACGACCATGGCTCGGAGTATACCACACGCATCTTTCGCGGGCACGAGGACCTCATGCGCGTCGGGTAGAATGCTGGCCAAGAGCACTCACACTTCGGGAGATGACGATGAGCGAAGAGAAACCGGCTCCTCCGCCGGCTGCGCCGCAGGAGAAGCCCCCGTCGAGTGAACAGGACGCGAGCCGTGAGGAACGGATCGCCGCCGCGCGGGCCAAAGCCGAAGCGCTCAAAGCGCAGCGGGCCGCGGGCGGTCCGGTCGCGCCCGCGGGCCCAAAGGCCGTCCCCGCAGGCGCCGCCCCCGCGAAACCCGCGGGCGGAGTCCCGGGTCGGGCCACCTCGGCCAACCCCGGCGGAGCCCCTCCCGCCCCGCCGCAGAACCCCAAAGTCGAAGCGCTCGGCACGATCAACCAGAGCGTCGAGCTGAAAAGCGACCCCACGGAGGCGCAAAACATCGAGCGATTGCTCGGAGGACTCGGGGCGTACAAGAACCCCCTGCGCGGTACCTGGCAACTCGACTATCGATACTACGCCGAAGCCCTCAAGCGGCTTCACGCCGCAGGCTACCAGGTCGACGGGCACGACTACCTGGGCCGGCCGCTCGAGAAGTGGATCGCCGAACAGCGGGGGTGGACGCGCCTCGGGTGACCTCCGCGCTCGAGGCCGGCCGCCGCCCCGCCCTAGAGGATCAGCATCGCGTCCCCGAAGCTGTAAAATCTGTACCGTTCGCGGATGGCTTCCGCGTACGCGGCCAGGATGCGCTCGCGCCCCGCGAACGCGCTCACCAGCATGAGGAGGGTCGAGCGCGGCAGGTGGAAGTTCGTGATCAGCGCGTCGGTGGCGCGGAACTGGTGTCCCGGCGTGATGAATAGGCTCGTCCACGCCCGTCCTGGGGGGATCGTCCCGTCCTGCTGGACGGCCGATTCCAGAGCCCGCACGCTGGTGGTCCCCACCGCGATCAAGCGGCCGCCCCCGCGGCGCGCGCGGTTGATCGCCTGGGCCGCCTCAACGGGGATCACGTAGTACTCGGCATCCATCCGGTGCGCGGCCACGTCGTCGGCTTTCACCGGCCGGAACGTCCCGAGCCCCACGTGCAGCGTAATGAACGCCGTCGCCACTCCCTGCTCCCGAATCGCATCGAGCAGGGGCTGCGTAAAATGCAGGCCGGCCGTCGGCGCCGCCACCGCACCGCCGACCTTCGCGTAGATCGTCTGGTAGTCCCCGGGATCGTCCAAGGGACGCTCGATGTAGGGCGGGGTCGGCATCTCCCCGATGCGGTCCAGAATCGCCAGGAGGTCGTCGCGGTGTTCGAGGGCGATCATGCGCGTCCCAGCGGGGGTGCGCGGGCCCGCGATTCCCTCGAGCACGCCGGGAAGAAAGACCAGCCGGACACCCTCGCGGATGCGTCCCCCCGGTTTCACGCGGGCCTCCCACACCCCGTCGGACTGCGGACGCAGCAGGAGAACCTCCACCGCTCCCCCCGTCGGCCGTCGGCCCCTCAACCGGACGGGAAGGACTTTCGTTTCGTTCAGGATCAGGATATCGTTTGAACGGAGAAAACCGGGCAGGTCGCGGAACACCCGGTGCGCGATCCTTCCGGTCTCCCGGTCTAAGACCAGCAGCCGCGAACTATCGCGGGGTCGAGCGGGGGTCTGCGCGATCAGTTGCCTGGGCAGCGGGAAGTCGAAGTCCGAAAGCCTCATCGCGCGCGGGGCTCAGAACCTCCGCTCGATCGTAATGCCGGTGTAATAGTAACGCAGGATCTCTTCGAAGCTGCGCCCCTGCTGGGCCAGCATCCGCGCCCCCCATTGGTCCAGCCCGACGCCGTGACCGGACCCCCGGCCTCTGAAATCGAGATCTGCTCCCAGGCGCGTGATGGTGAACATCGTGCTCCTGATCACCTCGGCCCCCAGCAAACGGCGGAACTGATTCGCGTTGATGATGAGCGTCCTGCCCCCCTCTTCCACGAGGCGAACCGTCACGGAGCGCCCCCAGGGCGTCACCCGGTCGGGTTCCACCTCCCGCAATCCGGCCACCTGCACCCCTCCGTCGCGAAGCTCCGCTTCGACGAGGG
>Ga0187846_10001383_pt1 | contig 13742 bp, 12 predicted proteins | sample TC_taG_FD_161473 | JGI IMG/M metagenome (GOLD analysis project Ga0187846, IMG submission 161473) | Biofilm microbial communities from the roof of an iron ore cave, State of Minas Gerais, Brazil - TC_06 Biofilm (v2) | ecosystem: Environmental > Terrestrial > Deep subsurface > Cave > Wall biofilm...
GCTCGCACTTTGGCGAGGCAACGGGCCCGATAGAACAATAGAGAGGGGGGATAGAGATGCTCACCGCGCGGGTTTGCATGACTTCGTGGTGCGGGAAGGGCTGGAAGTGCCCAAGCGGCACGAAACGAAATGGCCGGAGAATAGTCAGCCTCATTCTCGGTACGGTTCTTGTGGCGTTGTTGCCAATGGTGGGAGGACCCCCGATCAGCCACGCCGCGGGCTTGAAAGTAATATCAATTGGGATGGATGCCCCATTAACTGGGGCGGAGGCCGACGAAGCCACAGGTGAAATGAATAGCGCCCGTCTGGCGATTGACGAGGCGAACGCAAGGCATCTCGTACCTGGATACGAGCTTCAGCCGATCCTGCTGAGCGATGCTACGGCGACCGCCGGAGGATATGACCCGGCGCAAGCCGCAACAAACGCGCGAATGTTTGCGAACAATCCTTCGGTTGTAGCCGTCGTTGGGCCCGTCGACAGCGGTTCTGCGAAGGCAATGCTCCCTATTCTTGCCGGGGCCGGTCTTCCCATGGTTGCCGGCAGTACTACCAGTCCTGACCTTACCAGCCCCAAATTCGCCGCCCAGTTCAGAGCAAACGGTACAACAATTGTTTTCTTTCGTACGTGCGCGAACGAGGCCTTCGTTGAACCCGGGATGGTCAACTTCCTCTACGACAAACAAAGAGTCAGGAGCGTCTACGTTCTCGACGACGGTGGCGGGGGCGGTGTCGCCCTCGCGGATGAATTCCAGAAGGCGGCTGAGAAGAAAGGCATCAAGGTATTGGGCCGCGATTCACTCAATCCGAAGGAGGCAGATTATACAACGATTCTGACAAAGATTAAGGGGTTGGGGCCGGATCTCGTCTTTCTTGGTGGGATCACATTGACCGGTGCAAAACTAGCCAAGCAAGCCTACGAGATCCTCCCAAAAACAGTTCTTAGAGGTGACGGAGGCGGTATTTACGGGGGGGACTTTCTCCAGGCCGCAGGCTTTCCTGCCGCCGAAGGCTGGTTTGCCAACAACGCGGCGCCACATGTTTTCGACACGCCGGCGGGGCAAGCGTGGCTACGTCAATATCTTCAACGCTGGCCCAAACCGCAACCCAGCGACTATGGTCTCACGACATACCTTGCAGGACTAGTGGTGGTTAATTCCATCGAGCGAGTTGTAAAGAGCGGAAAACCCGTCAACCGTGAGAGCGTTAGGGCCACCATTCAGAGCACCAACCTACAGACGTTGGCCGGGCCAATCCAGTTTGATGGAAATGGCGACCTGCTACATCCTGTAATCAGCGTTTTTCGGGTGACCCATGACGCGAAGTATCCGGATACCGACTTGAGCCAGTTCAAATACTTGGGAGCCGCGAGTCCCTAGCGTGCGCCCGGATGTCATCTACCCGCTCAGGGCGACGACCTTGGAGATGATCGTGCTGGGCTAGGGGACGGCGATTTCGTCGAGCCGGTTGCGCGCCCGAGCTCGTGCGGCGGTCCGTCGAAAAGATAATGCACTTCAGCGCGGACACGGGCCAGCCGCCAGAGTATCATCACGTCGGCTCGATCAAGATCGCGCGCACCGTGGCGCACGCCGGGCAACTCTAACAAAGCCCGGCCAGTGGAGTACAACGGTGTTGCTATCCGGAATTGATCGTCAAGTGTGCATTAAGGCATCACAGGGCGAGAACTATTAAGGCTGTAACCGGGACCGAAGAGTTCGCTCAATGGTGAACAACGGACACGGGCGGCTACGGGGACCGCTCGAACTCTCGATTCTAACCTTGAGTCAGAAGGTCGCTCCGCCCGTTGACGATCCATCGCCGGAGAGCGTGATCCACACGCTATCGGTGGCGCCGAGCGGAGAGATCTTGCCGCTCATGGTCACGTAACGAGGCTCGCCCCGCCGTTGATCGAGGGTGCGTTCCAGTGCATACCGGTTGGCATCACGAGTCCGAGATTCGCGCCGGCCGCGGTAGTGTCGAACAGGTTGTACTGCATGTAGTAGCCCCACTCCAGTGACTTCGTCTCCTGGAGGATGTTGTCCGCTTCGGCTTTGTAAGCCTTCTTGCGGGCGGCGAGGTAGCGCGGCACGGCGAGGGAGATCAGGATGCCCAGGATGGCGAGGACGACGACCAATTCGATGAGGGTGAAGCCTCGGTCTCTGTTCGCGTTGCCCCGGCACATCCACCTGAACATGATTGACTCCCTCCCCGCATTCGATTTCCAGTTCCGTTTTCTTCCCAGGACGGGCATGTGACAGGACGCAAAATCAAGCCAGATCGCCATTTTTGACAGATCCTTGATGGATGCACGCCGAGTCAAGGGAGCCGGTTGGGTCGCCTTATGCAAACGATCAAAGAATTATGAGGATGTGCTCCGCTCGAAACCTGATCCGACTTCCGCGTCTGTCCGGTAGTTGAGCCGAGGGGCCATCGCAAAGACGGCTGTTCAAGATCCAGTGCCATTTCAACCTGAGAGCAAGTTTGTCAACATCCCGAGACGAAACATGGCCGAGGACACTCATGGCGTAACCGGTTGCGGTATGCGGCTACTAGCTCACACCCGTAGGCGATGCAAATATGACCACTGTCTCACGCGGCGAAGGAGTGAACTCGGAGAGCCGCGTAAGGGACGGCCGCCGATGCCTGCGCGGAGCGGATGCAAACATTCCCGACGAGCTGTGACTCCCTGAGGTCGTGGGGGCAACTCCCTGTGGCGCGCCGCGCACGTCCCCACCTCTCCGGTTGTTCGATATCCACGCGATGGTCGATCCTGGTGCCGTGGATGCCACCAGGCGCTGGAAGCGCCAGACGACTCCCCGGATTCTCCCGCATCAGGGGGGTATGACCGAAAGCCGAGTTTTCGCCTGTCCAGGAACGAGCCCAAACGGGCATATAACCATTAAACCCACACATGCCCCCGATGCAGGTACCGGTGTTTGGTAGGGAGGCGGTAGAGATGCGACGGATCATCGGGTTCGGAATGGCGTTCACTCTGGTCACCGTACTGACGGTAGCAGCCTCGGCCCAGGATCTGAGCATCATGCTGGGACAGGGGATCGGAGATTTGCAGATCGGCCAGGATCTCGAAAGCGTTCTCACCGCGCTGGGGCCACTGCACTCCCAGGACGATCTCCCTGGAGGGGCCTACCGGGGCTACTATTGGCCACTCAAGCGCATCGGGGTGATCGCGGACAAAGAGTCCAAGAAGATCGTGGCGCTGGCGGTCTCCTATGACGAGGAGTATCGGACCGAAAAGGGCATCGCGGCCGGCGCGGACATGGACACCATCCGGGTGGCCTATGGTCAGGAAGAGGACGTCGAGAGCCACCAGGAAGACGATACGCTGATCTACGATAAGCTGGGGGTTGCGTTCGTGGTAGACAAGAGCGGGGCGCTCGGTGGCCGGATCTCAGTGATCTTCGTCTTTGGGCAAGGGCGCTATCACGACATCTTCACGGAGCAGTAAGCGCGCACAGCAGTCCCCCGTCCTGCGCTCCCGGCGGCCGCGGGGCCGAGTTCGGGCCAGCCGCCGTGGGAGCGGTCGCTCTTAGCGGCTTCGCACGTCCAACGCGTCCCGCAGCGCATCACCGATAAAGAATACCGCGACGACCGTCACCGTGATCACGACTCCAGGGGCGATCGCGAGGATGGGATTGCTCGTGATATAATCCTCGGCCTGGGTCAGCAGGTTGCCCCAGGTGGGAATGTCCGGGGGTAGACCGAAGCCCAAGAAATCCAGCGCCGCCTCCGCCAGAATCGCGCCGGCGACCGCGAACGCCGCCTGCACCAAGATCGGCGCCACGGCATTCGGGAGAATATGCCGAAAGATGATTCGGCCCGAGCCCGCCCCCATGGCCCGCGCCTCCTCGACAAACTCGCGTGCCCGCAACGCGAGGTATTCGGCCCGAACGATTCGCGCCAGTCCCGTCCATCCGAAGAGTCCAAGATAGGCGATCATCATGAGCACCGGGGCGGCGCCGCCGGTCCAGTTAATCAAGATGAGCAGCAGGAAGATGGCAGGAAAGCTCAGCATCAGATCGACGAAGCGCATGACCAGCGTGTCGACCCATCCGCCCAGATACCCCGCCACCGATCCCAGAACCACCCCAATCGCCGTGCCGACAAACATCGCGGTGAGCCCCACCAGCAGGCTGACGCGCCCGCCGTAGATGACCCGGGCGAACTCATCGCGGCCGAGATCGTCTGTGCCAAATAGATGCTGGCGGCTGGGAGGGGCCAGGCTGTGGTCGGGATCCAGCGCGGTCGGACTGTAGGAGGTCACGACCGGGGCCAGGACGGCGCTCCCGACAACGATCGCCAGCGCCGCGAGGCCGGCGAGCGCCATCCGGTGGCGGCGGAACCGTGTCCAGGCGAGCGCCCAGAGCCCTCGCGCGGGGCGCAGCCCGCCAAGGGGGACCGTGCCGGGCGCCAGGGCACCGCTCGTCATCTACTGGTACCGGATTCGCGGGTCGAGCGCCGCGTACGTAAGATCGGCCAGCAGATTACCGAGAATGAGCAGGGCCGCGCTGATGATGAGTCCGGCCATCTGGAGCGGGTAATCGCGGTTGCTGAGAGCCGAAAGAAAGAGCCGGCCCATCCCCGGCCATCCGAAGATCGATTCGGTGATCACCGCCCCGCTGAACAACACGTGCAGGTCCAGGCCCATGATGGTCACGATGGGGATGAGCGAGTTGCGGAGCACGTGGCGGTTGAGCACCCGGCGCCACGGCAGCCCTTTGGCCTGCGCCGTCCGCACGAAATCCTGGTTCAAGACCTCCAGAAGGCTGCTCCTCAGGTACCGGCTCCAGCTGGCGACGGAGCCGACGCCCAGGACCAGTGCGGGCATGGCGAGGTGGCGCAGGAAGTCCACGATCGATGTCTCTCCGATCTCGTGGAGGCCCGCAACGGGCAGCAGGTGCCACCTGACGGCTAGCATCATCTGCAGCATCAGCCCAAACCAGAATGTCGGCATGGCCCACACGAAGAACGCGCCGAGGGACAGCAGGTTGTCCCCCCACGTGTACTTGTGCGTCGCGGCCAGTATCCCGAGGGGAAAGGAGAGGGCCACGGCCAGCGCAAACGCACTGAACATCAGGGCGAGGGTCGCGGGCAATCGTTCGGCAATCATCTCGAGCACCGGCCTGCCCGTGTAGTAGGAATAACCCCACTGTCCTCTCAGGAGGCCCCCCAGCCACGCGACGTACCTGAGGTACCAGGGTCGGTCCAGCCCGAGCTGGTGGCGCAGGAGTTCGATCTTGTCCGGGGTGACCTGCGGGTTGTGGAGATACACCGCCAGTGGGCCGCCGGGGGCTACGCTCATGATGCCGTACCCCACCAGCGAGACGAGCAGCAGCAGGGCGACCGCCTGGGCTCCGCGCCGGGCGATGTAGGATGCCATCACGGCCCCCCGGCGCAGCCGCAGCAGTCAGCGCACCGCACCCAACCGGCGGCGGATCCCCATCCGATGCGAGGGACGCGCCCCGGCCTTGGGGACGCAACGGCGTTAGGGCCCCGCGTTAGTGGGTGCTCCACTCTTCCGGCGGCGTGGTATTGAACGTCGTGACGTCATAGCCCTGAACGTTGCTCGCGATTGCGTCGTTGTTGACAAGCCAAAAGAGAAAGATAATCGGCACGTCGCGGAACTCCAATTCCTGAATGCGATCGTAAATCGCGCGCCGCTTCACCTCGTCCACCGTGCGATCGGCCTCCTCGAGCAGGCGGTCCATCTCCGGGTTGCTGTAGCGTTCATCGTTTTCTCCTGGGGCGTTCGCATCCTTTGGGATGAACATGGAGTGCCAGTTGATCTTGTTCTCCGGAAAGACGCCCTGCCCCCAGGTAAAGATCAACGCAGCGTCCTTGCCGTTCCACTGCGGCCCGTTCTGCCCAAAGAGCGCCGCGGCGCTCACGGCGTGCGCTTCCGTGTACACCCCAATCGATCGCCAGGACTGCGCGATGAGCTCCATAGCCTGCACGTACGGGGGGCGTCCGGCGATCGTCCAGAGGGGGACCTCGAGTCGCTTCCCGCCCTTGAATAAATACCCACCGGACCCCACCGTGAAGCCATCCTTCAGCAGATTTTCGCGTGCCACGGCCGGGGCGTAGGCGCGGGGCATGAGGCGTTTGTTCGCGTAGGGTCCGTTTGGAACCATGTCGCTGACCGCAGGCTCGGCCTGGCCCTTCATGATGTTCCGGATGATCGAATCCTTGGGGGTCGCGTAGTCGAGTGCTTGTCGCACCGTGACGTCGCGCAGAAACTCGTACTCATCGAGCTGCACGAGCGCATAGGTCGGTGCGAGGTACCGTTTAACCACAATGTTGGGAATCCGCTTCACTTCCTCGAGACGCCCCGGCGGCACGCTCAGGAGGTTCAGGTCTCCGGCTTTGAGCAGATTGACCTGCGCGCTGAGATCGGGCACAATCCGCACCACGATGCGCTGCAGCTTGGCGCGAGGCCCCCAGTAGTATGGGTTGGCCGCGAGGGTCGCGTGATCGTCCGTGACAAACTCCGAGACGGAAAACGGGCCGGTGCCCACCGGCTTCTGGTTAAAAGGGGAGCGGTTGATCTGGTCCGCGGTGAGGGATCCGAGCACGTGCTGCGGAATGATCGGGGCGCCCACCACCTGCTCGCGGAACGGCGCGTACGGCTCTTTCAAATGATAAGTCACGGTGAGGGGGGTCGGCGTCGCGATCACGGCAATCTTGTCGAAGCCCGTCGCGTACGAGACGTGCACATCTTTGTTGGTGGCAAGCTGCCACGTATACTTCACGTCCGCGGCACTGAACGGTTCGCCGTCGGACCACCGCACGCCAGGCCGAAGTTTGAAGGTCCACGTGAGACCGTCCTTGCTCACCTCATCGCTCACGGCGAGCGCGGGGACCCACTCTCCCTTGTAGTTCACCGTGTACAGGCTGTCGAAGGTGAAGCCAAAAACCTCAGAGCTGGCGGCGAGGCTGTGCAGGTATGGGTTGAGGTTGTCGGGGTTGTCTCCAACCACCGTGACGAACGTGCCGGGGGCCGGCGTAGCGGTCGAGACATGCAGAGGGAGAAACAGGAGCACGCCCACGAGCCATGCGACAAGGAGCCGATTGCGCAATACATCCTCCTGTAACGCGCGGCGCCTCTTCCTCGGGCCGGCGGACCCCTCCCCATTCTAGGCCGGCCGCGCGGAGGTCGCAACCATTTGGGCACGCGGCTCTGCACTCACCTTGCAAACCCCTTGAATGGGCATTAGGATAAAGAAGCCCGAAGGTCGGAGGGGTGGCCGAGCGGTCCAAGGCAACGGTTTGCTAAACCGTGGCCCTCTAACCGGGGCCCGTGGGTTCGAATCCCACCCCCTCCGCCACGCTAAACACTGGGATTAAGTGCTTTTATAGAGACATCCCAGGATTTGGCACCCCAGTGGCACCATGAATCATCCCCTTGCCTTGAGTCCCCTCTTCGGGCAACGGCTCGAAGTCCAGCTGGCGCTTGTCGTTGATGGCGATTCGAGGGCATCGGAGCGAAGGTGGCCGAGCGTATCCACCGATTCCAGCAGGAGCATCCCGTGCGGTCGTCTACTCGAGCTTGACGGAACTTTCCCACGCCACCGCCCATGGTTTCTGTGGGTCCAAGCGGCACACCCCGCCCGCGGCGAACACCGGCCGCGGGAGATAGTCCTCGTTGAGGAAGAATGCCCGGATCAGGCTGACCTCCAGCGGGATCCGGGGCCGCTCCAGTGCCCGGAGTGCGATCCCGGAGATCTGGGTTTCCGTCGTCCCCGGGGGGACTCTCACGGCTGTACTCTCCCCGTCGGGCTCCGCCAGCGCAAGATCGGTCCGCCCCCATGCCGATGGATACCAGGTGCCGCTCACGCGGACGGTGGCCTCAAGCGGCACCAGAGGTCCGTTTTTGCGCTTCCATTGGAGGAACACATAGCGGCGGGGGTCGGCGGCCGCCGGGGAAGCTGGAGAGGGCTTGGGGTCGAGCGGCACTTGGCGGACGACTTCGAGCGCGCTGACCCGATAAATCCAGGGGAAGCGCTGGAGCACCCCCTCCCGCGGCTCCCCGGCGGGCTGGGCGCACGCCGGGGCCAGGGCGACTGCAAAAGGGCATGTCACTCGGTCGGTGACCATGCCGTTTGTCGACGCGATTTGGAGGACTGGGTGTTCACCCATCGCGCGTGTCCCACGGAACTGTCCCGTGGTGTGGCCGGATCCCTGGAACTCCTCTCCGACGACCCGGCCCGCACTGTCGAACGTCACACGATAGATCCATTCGATATCGACCGTGTGTCCCCAGCGTGCAAGCAGACCGGTGAGATCAGTTCCAGCATCCTCGTGGCTGTAGACGACGTGGTACTCGATGCGTGTGCCGACTTCCGGGCTGAAGGTCGCCGTTGCGGGCAAGCCCGGGTTATCCCACGCGCCAGCCGGATCCGGGAGGATCCGGTAGAAGAGGAGGAGCGGGGTGTCCGTGCTCAGGCTGTCGAGGCGAGTCTCAAGCGCTCGATAGTGGAGCACCGGGGCGTGGCGCCAGACCGGCGCGCCGGGATCAGCGTCCGCTACCGCCCCTGTGCGCGCCCCGGTCAGGACCACCTTCTGGACCCCGCGGGGGGAGAGGTTGGAATCTATCTCGAGCCGGAGGACGTGCCTCCCCCGGGAAAGACGACCTAGGAATCGAAGATACTCCGTCGGCTCATCGCCCCCCGCCAGGATTACCTCCTGCCTGGAGCCGCGGTCAATCTCCAGCCCCACCACCGCGGCCGCTCCCCGCGCCCACGACGTGTCGGGGGCGTCGAGGGTAAGCGCAGCCCATGCTTCTCCGGCGGCGTCGAGCGTAAACGCGTACTCGAGCACACCCTCACCCGCGAGGCGCGCGGGCACCGGGCCCTGAAGAGGGGCATCACGGAGCATCGGAAGGAGCCGCCACCGACGGCCGCATCGGCCCCCCCACCTCGGTGACCCCGGTGCCCGTAAACGCGAGTGCCCGAACGATCCCGAGCCGAACCTCTTGACCGTCAGCCAGTGCGGAGCCCTTCTCCGTGAACATCCGCAGCGTCCCCAATTCAGGGCTATCGATGAGGACCTGTAGATAGTGTCCCAGGTTGATCACGCGTCGAACCCTGGCCGAGACGCCCTGCGGGTCAGGGACAAGATCCTCGGGGCGGACGGCAAGGGTCACGTCGCCCTCACCCAGCCACCGGCCCGGGGGTAACGGGAGCCGCCACCGTCCGGCCATCAACGTCCGATCGCCCGACCGCACATGCGCGGGAATAAGGTTCATCGTCCCGATGAAATCGGCGACGAAAAGTGTCTGCGGGCGAGCATACAGGGCCCCCGGAGTATCGACTTGCTGGAGGACGCCGTCTTTCATGACTGCGATCCGGTCCGCGATCGTGAGCGCCTCCTCCTGATCGTGTGTCACGAACACCGTGGTGATCCCGATTTTTCGCTGGAGTTGTCTGACCTCTTCGCGCATGCGGACCCGGAGGCGGGCGTCCAGGTTGCTGAACGGCTCGTCTAAGAGAAGGATTTGCGGCTCAAGCACGAGCGCGCGCGCCACCGCCACTCGTTGCTGCTCCCCGCCGGACAACTGGTGGGGATGCTTCCGAGTGGATCCGGGAAGGCCGACGAGGGTCAGGACGTCCTGGACCTTCGCGCCGATTTCACGGCGGGACAGGCGGCGCAGCTTGAGGCCGAATTCGATATTACCGGCGACGGTCATGTGCGGCCAGAGGTTGTACCGTTGGAACACCATTGCCGTGGGACGCTTCTCCGGGGGGAGGGCGACGATACTGCGGTCGTTGATCCGGATGTCGCCTGCGTCCAGCGGGGTGAACCCGCCGATCATCCGCAGCGTCGTGGTCTTCCCGCACCCCGAGGGACCGAGAAGGCACATGAGCTCGCCGTCGCGGACCTCGAGGGTCACGTCGTGAACCGCTGAGTGGGGACCAAACCGCTTGGTCACCTGGTGGAGAGAGAGCCTCGCCATTCAGTTTGCTCCCGGGTGGTCTGAGCTTCTCACGCGGGCTAGAGAGTATACCCGGCCGCGAGGTACCCGGCCCTTAGGTACCTCTGTGCGACGATCAGGAACACCAGCGATGGGAGGGAGAGGAGAACCGAGAAGACGGCCCCCACCGGCTGCGGGTAGCTCAGGACCAGCGTGTACATCATGACCGGCATCGTGATGTGGTTGGGCGTTCCCACGATCAGCGTGCCCTGGGCCTCATCGAACGCGGCGAGGAAGGCGAAGAGCGCCGCGATGATGAGCCCGGGCAGCGCGATCGGGAGGGTTATGTGGAAAAAGGTTCGCAGCGGGCCCGCTCCCACGTCGCGTGCCGCCTCTTCGAGGTTCCGATTGATACCGCGAAACGTCCCGGTGGGGATCCAGATCATGAAGAGCAGCGTGTTGACCATCTGGATCAGCACCACCCCCGTAAACGTATCCATCAGGTTCAACCGGTAAAACAGCGTGGCGATACTCACGTACAGACCGATCTTCGGAAAGGCGTTGGCGCTGAGGAACGACAGGAGGAGCGCGCGTCGCGCAGGGAACTCGAGCCGGGCAAACGCGTAGGCGGCGGGGATGCAGATGAGCGCGGAGAGCAGCGTCGCCACCGGCGCGCTTATGAAACTGATTCTGATAGCCTTCCCGACGTCGGCGTTGCTCAGCACATAGGACCACCACTTGAGCGAGAACTCGGGCAGCAGGTTGGGAAACAGCCATGATCCGGCGAACGCCCAAACGAGCAGAGTGAATAGCGGTCCTAGGATGAACGCCGCGATCGCCAGAAAGGCCCCGAGGCCCAGCGCCCTTCGCATCCCGCCGACCGCCCAGTACCATGGCGCGGCACTCACAGGGCGACCCGCTCCCGGCGGCTCACGCTGGCCACGTAGACGGCTCCTACCGCCGCGGCGATCATGAACGCGATGACCGCCATGGTCACCGCATCCGTGCGTCTGAAGTACTGGGTGAGGTAGTTCGTCATGGTCACCCCGAGCATCTGTGGGGCATTCCCGCCGACCAGGTAGGGGATCGTGAAGGATCCCAGGATCGTGATGAACAGCAGCGTCAGCGTGATCATCGTGGGGATCGCGTTCAACGGGAGGATGATGGCGAGGAACGTCCGGACCGGGCCGGCGCCGACATCCCTTGCACTATCGATCAGCGCGTCGTCGATTGCTTGGAGTCCGGCCCCCAGGATCAGGATCGCGAAGGGCAAATTTGCCCACACTTGAGTGATGACGATGCCGGTGGCGTTGTAGACGAGCGGGGGGAACCGCTGTACCCCCAGCCGGTAGAGGATTGTGGAAAGCATGCCGTGGTTGACAAGAAAGGTGATCATGGCGAACGAGGCGATCACGACCGGAATGAATAGCGGAATGGTAAACAGCACCGCCAGCACCGCGGGAAGGCGACCCTGGACGAACCGGAGATAGAGGGCTAGCGGATAGCTGACACAGAAGACAACCGCAACCGACGCCAGCGTGACCAGGATCGTGAACGTGATGTCCGCCCGAATGATCCGGGCTCCGAGGACCTGAGCGTATCGTGCGAGCGTCAGTCCGGGCGGACCGCCTTCAAGGGGTGCCAGCGTGTCGAAGACCGCCGTCAGGGCGGGCAAGACGATCAGGAAAACTAGCAGAAGGAGCGGGGGGAGCACCAGGGCCAGCCCCAGTGCTCCCGCTCTTCGCGATGGCGTCACTGCCCGCCGACTACCTGCTCGTGCCAAAGGCGCTTGATGTCGGCGAGGTACTTGGGGTTGGGGTACGGAGCGAACGCTTTGGCCACATCCTTGAACCTCGCCCGCACCGATTCGGGCATGTACTTCCAATCGATGCCCGGGTACCCGGCAACCTCGTTGATCACCATGTTCTGCGCCTCTGGGGTCAGCAGCCAGTTGAGAAGCGTGAGGGCCCCTTCTAGGTGCGCCGATCCCGCGGGCACCGTGACCCTCGAGTCGTCCCCAATCAAGGGCGGGGTGATCTGCTCAAACTTCATGGTCTTCGGAAGCTGCCCGCGATTGTAGAAGTCGAGCCCCTGGTCGGACCAAACGGAGGCCATCCAGATGTTCTGTTGGGCCAGGAGTTGCAGAACCGCGACGTTCCCGTTGGGGTGGAACCCGTTGTTGTACATCGCCGGTTGGAGGTCTTTGAGCAGCTTCCAACCGGGCGCCCAGGCGGCTTCCTCGTTTGGATCGTATGCCTTCCCAGAGAACTTGTCGGGTCCAGTGAACTTGTAGATCGCCGCAGTGACGAACGCCTGCCCAGACCCGCCGGTGTTCGGGTCGCAGTACGTGAACTTCCCCGGGTTCGCCTTGATCCAGGCGACGAGCTCGTCGAACGTCTGCGGCGGGTTCTTGACGAACTGGCTGTTGTACCCAATGACGACTGAAGATCCCCGGTACGGAAGCCCGTAGTATTGGGCAGCCTCGAGGGTCTGCACCGGTACTTTGACGATGTTAGGGACGAGGCTCGCGCTCAGCTTGACCCACAGGCCTTCGGGGATTCCCTCATCGACGTACCCGGGCTCCGTCTCCCAGAGATCGACGTCGACGGTGTGTCCGGCCCGCTTGGCCGCGAGGATCTTGTCGTAGACGCCGTCGTCGCCGTTGCCGTGAAGCAACCCCACGAAGTTGGTCTTAAACTGCGGGTACCGCTTGGTGAACGCGGGCAGGAAGGCCTTTGTGTAAAGATCAAAGATGTTGGTGTCCCCGCTGATGTACAAGTTCAGGGTCACCGTCCCCTGCGCACCAGCCTGGCCGGAAGTGCCGATCCCGACAAGGAGCACCGCGAGCACCATTCCCGCGGCGGCCGCGAGCCGGCGCTTTCGCTTAACCCACCTCACCCATCGCATTCTGATCCCCCCCTCTAATCGTCTGTCCTACTTCTGTCAAACTCGGGTGTAGCGCTCACCTCCTGCGCCTCATCGTCGCGGCTCAGGATCATCCATCGTGGTTAGAAGGCGTCGCATTCTTGCGTAATCCTCCTCCCCGGAGGGAAGAAAGAGGGGATAGCGGTACTCATGGACGACGGTCCCGCTGAACCCCCTAAGCTGCCGGAACACCCGTTCGACCGGGATGCCCCCCCAGCCGACGGGGAGGTGGAGATCGCCTTTCCCCAGCGGGAAGGTATCAGCCGTCGTCTGGGTCTTGTACAGCGTGAAATTCACCAGCCGAAGCGGGTTGTAGCGTCCGAAGTTATCGTTCACGTGGACGTGTCGGACATATGGCACAGCACTCTGCACTGCCTCGAAGAAATCAAACTGAAAGTAGGCCGATGCCAGGTAGGCGTGCCCGATGTCGAGGGTCATCACCACATTCGGCCGATTGATGCGGCGGACACACTCGATCACCGGATCGATCCGCTCCACCTCGATGTTCTCGATCCCCAGGAGCACGTCCCCCGCCTCATCAGAGAGGGAGCGCACGCCGTCGACAAACGCTGCTTCGTCCTCTGGGTCCTTGCTCTGCTGCTCGAAGTGGAGTACGAGCACCGTTCCGCCCACGTCCCGGCAGAACGCCAGTGTCGAGCGCGCTAGGGCGAGCTGGACCTCCCGGTTCGCCCGGTCACGCAGATCGAGGCTGCTGGGGCTATGGACGGAGTATCTGAGATCCTGGCGGCTGAAGTCGGCGAGCGCCTTCCGGAGCATTTGCGGATGAGGGCGGCCCCCAAACATCATGCCAGTGCCGTCCATGCTGATCTCCACGGCATCGTAGCCTAGCGTTCGAGCGAACCGCAGCTCTTCTTCTCTGCGCTCCCCGCCG
>Ga0187846_10001384_pt1 | contig 13738 bp, 10 predicted proteins | sample TC_taG_FD_161473 | JGI IMG/M metagenome (GOLD analysis project Ga0187846, IMG submission 161473) | Biofilm microbial communities from the roof of an iron ore cave, State of Minas Gerais, Brazil - TC_06 Biofilm (v2) | ecosystem: Environmental > Terrestrial > Deep subsurface > Cave > Wall biofilm...
TGCCCCGCTCGGCCGCAGCCTGGCGGCGAGCCTCGAAGCCGCCCCAGTCGGCGATCGCCAGGGCGAGATCCATGTTGGCCTCGTATCGGCCGCTGTCGTAGGTCATTCCCACCGCATTTCGGTAGGGCATCGCCTCGGTGCGGACCAGGTTCTTTCGGCGCAACTCGATCCCGTCGAACCCCAAGTCCTTGGCGGCCAGGTTGATCAACCGTTCGATCGCGAAGGTGACCTCGGGACGGCCGGAGCTGCGATAGGGATTCGTCGGCGCGGTGTGGGTGAAGACGGCGCGGCTCCTGAGCGTCGCGGCCGGAATATCGTAGGAGCCGCTGATAAGTCCCGACCCCTTCGAGAGCGGCGAGAGCGAGACGCAGCGCGCGCCGACATTGCTCAAGTTGGAAGCGCGCATGGCGAGGAACCGGCCGTCGGCGCGGAGCGCGAGCTCCACCTTGGTGACCAAATCTCGGCCTTGGTAGTCGGACAAGAAGGCCTCGGACCGCGTGGCGGTGAACTTCACGGGTCGTCCGAGCTTGCGCGACGCCCACAGGACGAGGCCGAACTCGACGTACACGCGATTACGCGACCCGAAATTGCCGCCGACATCGTAGGACAGCACGCGCAACCGCCCGGGGTCGATTCCGAGTATGGATGCGAGCTCTCTCTTGTGGCGCACAGCGCCGCCGCTTCCGGCGTAGAGCGTGTAGCGGCCGGCGCGCGCATCATAGTGGGCAAGGGCGGCCCGCGGCTCGAGCGCGCAGGCGGTGACGCGCCCGACCCGAAAGTCCATCTTGACGACGTGATCCGCGACGGCAAAGGCGCGGTCGGTCGCTTCGCGATCGCCGAACACCGTGTCGACAAGGACGTTGTCCGGCACCTCGTCCCAGACGGGCGGCGCGCCGGGGGCAAGCGCATCCTCGGAACGCGCCACCCACGGCAATTCTTCGTAGTCGACCCGCACGGCCTCCGCCCCATCGAGTGCCTGCGCGTTCGTTTCGGCGACGACCATCGCGACGGCCTCGCCGACGTGGCGCGCCTTGTCCGTCGGCAGGAGCAGGTGAGGTCCCTCGAAAATCCTGCCGCCCCCTGGGCCCGTGAGCTTCATGTCGTACTGCGTGGTGGGCAGGGGCGTATGCGGAATCGGGCCGAGGCCTTCGGCGCGGCAATCCGCGCCGCCGAACACGCCCAGGACGCCGGTGCTGCCGCGCGCGCGCGTCGCGTCGATGTGGAGGATGCGAGCGTGCGGATAGGGGGAGCGCACCATCACCGCGTACGCCTGCCCGGGCATGGTGAAGTCGTCGCTGAACCGGCCCTTGCCGGTCAGGAGCCGGAGGTCCTCCTTGCGCTGCAACGGCTGGCCGATGCTGCTGAACAGGGGGTCGTCCTGCCCGCTCCAGTCGTTCACTCGCTGTGCCTCGCTCCGTGTTTGCCCGCATATTACTGAGTCTCAGAGGTGCGCTCCCGAGCGCGAACGCCAACTGGATCTCGCGTCGCGACGCGTAGGGGGCGCCCCCCTCTCGGCACAGGTCGCGCGAACCCTCCGCGGGGCGGCGCTGCGGGGTGCTCTTTTTCGGGCGATGAGGAAAGCCCGGCCGGCGCGGCGGCTTTCCGGGTGGCGGGACGGACCCTCGAGTCCGAGCATGGACGGTTTCAACGCGGTAGCGCGGACCATGGACGGGCAGCGGTTCTTCGTCAAGGGACGCACGTTCGACGCCACCGACCCGCAACTCCAGGACGCGCTTGCTCGCGTGTACGGCGGCCCCGAGCGGGCGCGGTGCATGTGCGTGCGCGGCGGGGTCGAGATGTATGTCGCGAAGTACAGAGACTACGTGCTGAAGCGGATGCCCGACACCGGGAGCGAGCACCACCCCACCTGTCCCTCCTACGAGCCCGAGCGGTCCCAGTCCGGGCTCGGCCAGCTGATGGGGGAGGCGATCATTCGCCATTCCCCGGAATCGGTCGAGCTGCGGCTCGACTTTCCCCTGTCGAGATACCCCGGCCAGGCAATCGGCAGGGGCGAGGCGGAGGCCCCGGCCGCGGTGAGCGCGCCCAGGCACGGGATGAGCCTGCGCGCGCTGATGCACTTCCTCTGGGAGAGCGCCGGCTTCAACCGCTGGTATCCGGCCATGAAGGACAAGCGTTCCCAGGCGGTGCTGCGGAAGTACCTCCTCGACGCGGCGGACGGCATGCAGACGAAGGGGATCCGCCTCGCCGAACGGCTGTACGTCCCGGAGCAATTTCAGGAGGACCGCAAGGAAGAGGCTGCGGCGCGCCGGAGAAACCAGCTCGCAGTGCTGCAGTCGCCGGAAGCCGACGTGCAATTCAAGATGGCTATCGTATTGGGCGAGTTCAAGGCGGTGGAGAGCTCTCCCTACGGCCGCAGGGTGTGGGTGAAGCACATGCCTGACTGCCCGCTGCAGGTCGATGCCAAGCCGTGGAAGAGGATCGAGCGAGTCTTCGGGCCGCTGTTCGAGGCACGGGAAGCGGACACCAGAGCGAAGCTGAAATTGATCCTATGCGCCCTGATCTACGCGAAGCGCGAGCACATCTATCAAATCGACACCGCGAGCTTCATGCTCGTGACCGAAAACTGGATCCCGATCGAGGGCGTCCACGAAGCCGACCTGATCCAAGCCCTCACCGAGCAGTCGCGGCGCTTCCTGAAGCCCCTCCGCTACGATGCGACGAGCGCCGCTCACTTCCCGAACGTCCTCCTGCTCGACAGCGGCGACAAGCCGACGTCGATGCATATCGTCAGCGGCTTCATGGAGGCGAAGGATCTGGCAGCCAAGGAGAAGGCGTTGAAGGCCCAGGACACCGGAGGGTGGGTGTGGCACACGGAAAGACCGATGCCCCCGCTGCCGGAACCCAGGCGCGACGGCATTCACTACGCGGCGCAAGGCCGTGCGCCGACAGCCGAACCGGCCAAGGACTCGCCGCCAAAAATCCCTGAGCGTCGCGCGGGCGGTGACATCGAGCGCGGAGCGTAGCCACGCTCGGCGAGCCGCCCGTCCCCAGGCGGCGCGGGACGCCATAAAATACCTGCGCAGCATTGCGCCCTCAAGCCCTTAAAGTCCGTCGGCTTGGCGATCGGAACAGGCAATTTCGTCGATTGAGGTTGGCCTGCCCTCGAACGTCCGGGTACGATCCATGTATCACTTGTGTGATACAGGACACCGGGATGGCAGTCTCACTCAGAGTCCCCGATGAGGTGAAGCGGCGTATCGTGAAATTGGCCGAAGCGCAGGACACCACGGCGCACGCCTTCATGTTGGAGGCGATTCGGGAGAAGCTGGAGGCCGAGGAGGCGAGGGCGGCCTTCCGTGCGGCGGCCAAGCGCCGGCTCGCAGCCATGAAGAGGACCGGCCGCGGCATTCCTGCCGAGGAAGTGTTCGAATACCTGATGCGCCGGGCGCAAGGAAAGACGGCCGCACGTCCGAAGCCGCACAAGATCCGGTGATCGTCTTTGCCGAGGAAGCGCTCGTCGAACGGAACGGATCTTCGAGGTCAACTTCGCGCCCGACCCTGCTCTGTGGGGGAATCGATGTTCCCCGCTCGGGAATCCCCTCAGTCCGCTCGGACCGCAGGGGCTCAGCGACCGCGCGTCGCGGACGCGCGAAAAACAAAAAAGGCCTTCGGTCCTCGCGAACTGAAGGCCTCTTCATCTCAGTCGCTTGCGCGACACGACCGGAATCGCTTCCGGTCTCTCTAGGGGCAGGTAACGACTGCGACGCCAGCATCCGCCGGACTTCGCGCCACGACTCGAAAACGAGTATGGCATGAAGCCTTGTGTGAGAGCGATCCTCACCGAAAAGCGCTTGCAGTATTGCGAAGGGTCTGCGGATTTGCAAGGGGTCGCTGTAAAAAAACGCAGCCGCGTCTACGCCGTTCTTGCCCTCAGCAAGTTTACCGAGAAAGCCTGGCAGAAATCCTAGTTTTCCGGGTGGACAAACAGACCTGATGGACCCTCGCACCATCCCGCGAGGACGAGTATTCCGCGGTCTTGCAAGTGCGTCCGGCGCAATGTCTTCACGCGCTGGCTGCTACGCGATCTAGAAGGCTTCCTCCTGACTGCCTCGGGAGAACTACCCAACCCGCACACGAGACTAAGTAGTCCCCACAAGTGCGGCTTCCGGTCGGTACTGGTACCGTAAGCGGAACTCGCTATGGGACTTCGATGACCGCGCCTTCGGCACGCCCGATTTCCACCGCGGCGTCGCTCGTCGGGCGGGAGTACGCCGCTCCGCCGCTTCGTATCGGGCGGCTCGTCGCGCTCTCGATCGCGGTGGCGCTCGCGTGCTTCGTGTCGGCGCAGGGTGCGCTGCTGCTGTTTCCGGCCGGCAAGGGCACCGCGATGCTCGTGCCGGCCGCGGGGATCGCGGTCGCCGCGCTGCTCCTCTGGGGCGCGCGGCTGCTCCCGGCGATCTTCGTCGCGCACGTGCTCGTGGATCTGTCCACCGGCCTGCCGCTCGGGCCCGCACTCCTCTCGGGCGTGTTCGCCACCGCCTCGCTGGCGTCGGTCTATTTCCTCCTCGACCAGGTCGTGCGAATCGACCGAGCGCTGAGCCGGATACACGACGTGGTGGCGCTGGCGGCCCTCGGCGCGGGGACGCTTGTTCTCCTCAACACCGTCGGCCGCTACGCGATGCTCGCCTTAGCGCCGGATGTCCCCCTGCCCGGCGCGATCCCGCCTGACTCGGCAGCTGCGCTCGTGGCGGGCGTAAGCGTGCTGCTCGTCGCCCCGCCGATCCTCACTTGGCACGCGCCACGCCGCGAGCCCCTGGCGCGCAGCCAGCGAATCGAAGCTGCGTGTCTCGCGGCCGTGACCGTGGTGATCGGTGTCGTCATATTCTGGGACTACTTCATGCCGATGATGGGGTACGCGGAGATGCCGTACGCTCTGTTCCCGCTCGTCTTCTGGGCGGCGCTGCGGTTCGGGCCGCGCGGGGTGTCGTGGGTCGTCTTCGCGGCAGCCGTGATGGCAGTGGGGTTCTCTTCACACGGCCAGGGGCCGTTCGCCGCGCGGGACCCGGGCGAGGGTGTCCTCGCGCTGTATCTCTTCCTCGCCGTGCTCGCGACGACGGGATCGCTGTTCGCCGCCGTGTTCAGCCAGCGGGCCGAGGCAGGTCGGCTGGTACGCGAAAGCGAGCAGCAATATCGCCTGCTCGTCGAGTCGATGAACGAAGGTCTGGTCATGCACGACTCGGCCGGCGTGATGACCTACGCCAGCGAGCGTTTCTGCGAGCTCACCGGCTATTCGCGCGACGAGCTGATCGGCCGGATCGGCCGCGAGCTCGCCGTGCCCGAGGAGCAGGCGAAATGGACCGAGCGGCACCGGCTGCGCCGGCAGGGATCGCGCGAGTCCTTCGAACTCACGCTCGCGAGGAAGGGCGGCGAGCGGCTCGCCGTGCACGTTTCGCCGCGCCCGCTACTCGACGCGAAGGGCGAGTACGTGGGTGGCTTCGCGCTCGTCAGCGACATCACCGAGCGCCGCCGCACCGAGCAGGCGCTGCGTGAGAGCGAGGAGAAGTATCGCGTCATCGTCGAGACGCAGAGCGACCTGGTGGTCAAGATCGGCCGCGACGGGCGCGTCGCGTTCGTGAGCCCGTCGTACCGCCGGATGTTCGGTCGCGACGAGTCCGAGCTGCTCGGCCAGCCGCTCGAGCTCGAACTCCATGAGGACGACCGCAAGGCGACCGCCCAGGCCTGGAGCGCCGTGTGGGAGTCGCCCCATTTCGCGAGTTTTGAGAACCGCGCGATGACGCCCCAGGGATGGCGCTGGCTCGCTTGGACGGCACACGCCGTCGCCGACGACAAGGCGGGCAGCGAGCCGTCATCGGTGATCGCCGTCGCACACGACGTGACCGCCCGGCGGCGCGCGGAGGAGCAGGCACGCCAGCACCTCCAGCAGCTCGCGCACGTCTCGCGCGTGTCGTCCATGGGCGAGATGGCGAGCGCGATCGCGCACGAGATCAACCAGCCGCTCACGGCGATAGCGAACTACGCGTACGCCTGCCTGCGCCTCCTCCGCTCGGGGCAGTCGAAGCAGGAAGAGGTGCTGCAGGCGATGCAGCAGGTCGCGGCGGAGGCCGAGCGCGCCGGCGAAGTGATGCGGAAGTTGAGAAGCTTCGTGCGCGGCGGCGAGGGGCAGCTCTCCGCGGTCGAGGTGAGCTTCCTCGTCGCCGAGGTGCTGCGCTTCGCCGCCCCCGAGGCGCGTCAAAGCGGCATCGAGCTCCTGCCGGCGATCGCGCCCGCGCTGGCGCCAGTCCTCGCCGACTCGATCCAGATTCAGCAGGTGCTGCTCAATCTCGTGCGCAATGCGGTCGAGGCGATCAATGCCGGCGACTCGGAGGTGCGTGAGGTGTGGATCGGGGCCGGTCGCGCGGACGGTGGTCATGTCGAGATCACGGTGGAGGACACCGGTCCCGGTCTCGCGCCCGATGCGCTTGAGAAGGTGTTCGAGCCGTTCTACACCACCAAGTCCGAGGGTATCGGCATCGGGCTTGCCCTGAGCCGCTCGATTGTCGATGCGCACGGCGGGCGGCTGTGGGCGAGCGCGGCGCCGGGCCGTGGCGCAAGGTTCCATCTCACGCTGCCGGTGGTCGAGGAGCGGCAAAGCGGAAATGGCTGAACCGATCGTCTACGTGGTCGACGACGAGCCTGCGATCCGAGATTCGCTCGCGATGCTGCTGCGCTCCGTCGGCTTGCGCGCGCGCACCTTCGCCGCCGCGCGCGAGTTCCTCGCCGGCTACGAGCGCGGCGTGCCCGCCTGCCTCATCGCCGACGTGCGCATGCCGGGGATGAGCGGGCTCGAGTTGCAGGAGACGCTGCGGGCGACGGACGCCGCGCTGCCGGTGATCATCATCACCGGTCACGGCGACATCGGCATGGCGGTGCGCGCGATGAAGTCTGGGGCATCCGACTTCATCGAGAAGCCGTTCAACGAACAGGTGCTGCTCGACGCGGTCCACCGCGCCCTCGCGCGGCAGCCGCCGACGGCCGCGGTCTCGGCGAGCCGGGCCGAGCTCGAGGGGCGCGTCACGACGCTGACCTCGCGCGAGCGCGAGGTGATGTTGCTCATCGCGGAGGGGCGGCCGAACAAGGTGGTGGCGACGCGGCTCGGCCTGTCCACGCGCACGGTGGAGGTGCACCGCGCGAAGGTGATGGAGAAGCTGCAGGCCCGATCGCTCGCCGATCTCGTACGCATGGCGATCGCCTGCGAGCTGATCCAACCCTGAGGGAAGTCAAGGCGCAGAGGCGGCAACTGCTCGATCGCACCGACGAGCGCTGAAGAACGCCCGGACCGGCCAGTCCGAGCTGCTGATCGCCCAAGTGGCAAGGGGTCGGCGAAGGCGTAGGGCGCCGCGGCGCCCCCTCCGACCTCGACTCGATCAGCTCGCCGAGCGCGACCCGCCAGCGGGTCGGACTGTAAGTTTCCCCCGCGCTTTCGGGACCAACGTTGGATGGGACCGCTGCGCCGATCGAACACGCGCCAAAGCAAACGGACACGCGTCGGGCAGGCTGGCGGACCTGGTTCTTCCGACCCACCCGCTGTGCAGGTTGCGATCGAGCATCTGGGCGCGATCGCTGGCTTCGCCTTTTCGGCGTACTGCACGACGCCCAGAGAAGGAGTCACATGGGCAGCTCACACAACACTTCCGCGAGCGGCGACGGTGCGACGACCAGCGAGCGCTCCGCGCTGCCGGGTCAGGTCGTGCTGGTCCTGCAGGGCGGTGGCGCACTCGGCGCATACCAGGTGGGCGTGTACGAAGCACTGCACGAGGCCGGCATCGAGCCCGATTGGGTGATCGGCACGTCGATTGGCGCGATCAATGCCGCGCTGATCGCCGGCAACGCACCCGAACACCGGATCGAACGCCTGCAGTCGTTTTGGGCCCGCATCGAGCAGCACGCCGGCGCCGGTCTGCCCCAGCTCGTGCCGGGCCTCGGGAATACGCTCGCCAACCTCGCGACGATCGCGCGGGGCATTCCGACGTTCTTCGCGCCGAACCCCGCCTCGTGGCTCGGTCAGCATGCCCCGCTCGGCGTCGATCGCGCGGCGCATTACACGACCGCGCCGCTGCGCCAGACGCTCACCGAGCTGGTCGACTTCGACCGCATCAACGCGCGGCACATCCGGCTCACCGTCGGCGCCGTGAACGTGAACACCGGCGAGATGCGCTACTTCGACGGTCGCGACGAAGCGATCCGCGTCGAGCACGTCATGGCCTCGGGCGCGCTGCCGCCGGCGTTTCCAGCGGTCCGCGTCGATGGCGAGCCCTACTGGGACGGCGGCATCTTTTCGAACACGCCGATCGAGGCCGTCCTCGACGACAAGCCGCGCCGGGACTCGTTGATCTTCGCCGTGCAGGTGTGGAACCCAGAGGGGAACGATCCCGAAACGCTCTGGCAGGTGGCAGCGCGCCAGAAGGACATCCAGTACGCGAGCCGCGCCAAGAGCCACATCGCAAGGCAGAAGCAGATCCACCACCTGCGCCACATCATCCGCGAGCTGGCGAAGCATATTCCCGAACAGGCGCACACTTCGAAGGCCGTCGAGGAACTGGCGTCGTGGGGCTGCGGTACGACGATGCACGTGGCACGCCTCGTCGCGCCGCGGCTCGATGGCGAGGACCAGTTCAAGGACATCGACTTCACGCCTGCCGGCATTCGTGCCCGCTGGCAGGCGGGTTACGCCGAAACGCGCCATATGGTGGCGCGCGCGCCGTGGCAGGGCCCGGTGGACACCATGGAGGGCGTGGTGATCCACGACCCCGTGGCGACGCCGGGACACGAGTTCGCCGCGGGCGTGGACGGCTTCGCCGGCAAGACCAAGTAGGCCACACGCCACGACAGCACCGAGGCAGCCGGTCGCCGCCGGAACCATCGTCTCGTAGATCCGCTCCGGCCCGATACGTTTTAGTGACTCGCGGGATACGTGTTCCTGCGTGCCCAGTGATGTAGCGGCGGCACACCGGTCGGTGCGCCGCCGCCGATGGCGAACGTGAGCAAGGCGCGGCGCTCCTCGGGATCGTCCGTCGTCTCCGCACGCTCGAATGCGAGCAGGCGACGCCGCACCTCGGTGGCATCCTCTGATTGCTTCCGGTGGGACGCGTACGGTCCTCCAGTCGTCATGGCCGAAGTAGCTGTGGCGAGCGCCGCTTGCGAGCACTAGGTGGTCGTACGGGACGCGCCCTTAGATTCCCCTCCTGCCCAAGGGAGGGTGCCCGCGCAGCGGGCGGTGTGGGCGCAGCGATGTCGACTCGGGGCGGGTTCCAGATCTTGTCAGCCTCTTCCTCGGCGATCGAACCGCCGCTCTCTTCTTCCTGTGGAATGAGGAACGCCGTGTCGTGGGCCGTCACGTCTCACACAAGCATCAGGATCCCAACAACCAACGCCACAAGCGCGCCCTCCTTCCACCAGATGGCACCGACGGTGATGGCTTGGTAGACAGTAGTCATGTCGGTCTCCCGAAAGCGGGTTGGTCGAATTACTGGCGCCGTGTGACTGCGTAATCGCCCGGCGGCAGAGCGCCCGCTTGGCAGAGCCGGTTGAGCAGTTGGTACGCAGACACGAAGGTTGGCGACCCCTCCAGCCAAGCTTCGAATTGATGATCGAGGAACGGATCGGGACCGCCGTGAACGAACGCCACGACTGGCCTGCTCGGGCGCACGCCGAGCTCGGCTGCGGCCGAGAAAGCCCGCCGCTGCGGAAAGACCTCTTGCACGAGGCGCTCAATCTCGAGATTGTCGATGATCTTCATTCTCATGCCTCCGTTAGCTGTCGAATCAGCTTGCCAAGTCGTCGGGGAATATGATCGCGCTGATCGTCCGCGCGGAAAATTCGGACTGCCACGTAAACCGTCTCGGGAAAACTACATAGACCGCCCGCCGGACTAGGTAGTCCTCACAAGTGTGATCGGGAGGGGTACTGGTACGAGCCGATTTAGCCGTAGGCCGCGCGAACCGGCGCGAGCAAAGACAAGGGCGCGTAAGGCGATCGGCGCACCGCCGACGAAAGCTTGAGCATGCGCAATGACGCGGCTCGCGTTCCCCAACCACGAAAGGAAATGCGCGATGAAAGTCTCGAAGCTCGCCGCTGCTGTTGCAATGGGTCTTGCCCTTGGCTTCGGGCAGGTCGCGTTGGCCCAGAAGAACATGGACAACGTCAAAGCGATGGACGTCGACAAAGACGGGATGGTGTCCAAAGCCGAGTTCATGCAGAAAATGGGCGAGATGTTCGACAAGATGGACACCAAGAAGGCGGGTAAGCTGACGCCGCAAGATGTCCAGAAGATCATCGACGAGGTTCGCAATCTCTACGGCACGTAAGCACGTGCCGATTTCGCGCGTCGCGTTCGGCGGCGCGCTTCGGCTCGGACGAGGTACCCGTCCGGGCCGTTTTGCAGATACACGTCTGGGGCGAGATAACTCGTGCACGACGAGAGTGAGCGCGGCGAGCGTCAAAGCCGCGGGCACGTCCTGTCACGACCAATTAATCCATCCTAAGACTCCGCCTCGCCAAACCGGAACGCCACCAGGCCCCGACGCCTCGTCACCTTTCTCCCAACCCGCCCGCAATGCTCGAGTCCCAACCGCCCGGCACACTAGCGCACTAGAATCTACGGAGTTCGTGGTCGAGCGCCTATTCGCGCCTCCACCCAGCTCGCTGCGGCTACTACGTAGCGGCGGTCGAGCGGCGGCGGAACGGTGCAGGGGTTCCGCGGACGACTACAACCGCGGAACGGCGAAGGGGGTAAAAATGGGAACCCATGTTGCTGGCTCCACGACCCCCGTCGAGGCGCGTTCGATCGCGCCGCAGGCGGGTGGCGCAGCGCCATCGCGTGACGAAGCCTTCTACCGCGCCCTCGTTGAGGGCATGAACGAGGGCGTGCTCACGCGCGATGCGGCAGGCGTGATCACGTACGCGAGCCCGCAGTTCCGCCGCATGCTCGGCTATCCGGTAGAGGAGCTGGTCGGCAGCCGCGCCGAGTTCTTGCTTCCCGCCGATCAGAGGGAAGGCTGGCAGCGGATGCTCGCTGCCGCGGCTGGCGGCGTGCCGCAGGCTTTCGAGCACGAATTGATCCGCAAGGACGGCCGCACGGTGTTCGTTTCCGTGTCACGCCGGCCGCTGTTCGATCCGGCGGGTGTGTTTCGGGGCTCGGTCGCGCTGGTGAGCGACGTCACGGAAGCCCGTCGCGCCAGCCTGCGGCTGCAGGAGATCGCCGCGGCCACCGCCCCGCACACCGGCGAGGAGTTCTTCCGGTCGGTGGTGCGCTACCTCGCTACCGTGCTCGAGCTGCAGGGGGTGTTCGTCGCCGAGTGCGCCGACTACCCAACCACCCGCATCCGGATCCTCGCCGAATGGGATCGCGGTCGCTTCGTCGAAGCCCGCGAGTCGCCGCTCGCCGGCACGCCGTGCGAGGAGGCGGTTCGCAGCGGGCGCATCTCGTGCATTGCCGACAACTTGCTCGACCGATTCCCGCAGTATCGCGACCGCGAGCGTAAGAGCTACCTGGGCGTGCCGGTGCACGACGCAGCCGGCCGCACTGTGATTGGCCACATCGCGTTTTGGGGTCGCGGCGTGATCAGCGAACAGGAGATCGTCGACCAGCCGCTGTTTCGAATCTTCGTCTCGCGCATCGCCGCGGAGCTGCATCGCAAGCGAAGCGACGAGTTGCTGCAGCTCGTCGCGCAAGCCACCGCGCCTCACACCGGCGAGGAATTCTTCGAGTCGTTGGTACAGAGCCTGTCCGACGCCCTGCACTTCAAGATGGTGTTCGTCACCGAGTGCGTCGACTTCCCGACGAGCCGAATGCGCATGCTCGCGAACCGGAGCGCGGGCCGCCGCGGCGCGAACTTGGAGTACCCGCTCGAAGGAACGCCGTGCGAAGAGACGATCGGGAACGGCAGGGTGTCCCACTGCGCGACCGGCGTCGAGAGCCGCTTTCCCGCCGAGCGCGGCACCGGTCTCGACAGCTATCTCGGCATTCCGTTCTTCGACTCCACCGGGCGCCAGGTGATCGGTCATCTCGCGTTCTTCGACGACAAACCGATCGATCGCGCGCTCGCCGACGATCCGCTGGTCCGCATTTTTGCTTCGCGGGCCGCAGCAGAGCTGCGGCGCCGGCGGGCCGACGACACGATGCTGTTCATCGCGAAAGCAGTGGCGCCCCTCAGCGGCGAGGCTTTCTTCCGCACGCTGATCGACCACATAGTGAAGACGTTCGGCTTCCGTCAGGCCTTCATTTCCGAATGCCTCGACCACCCACCGACGCGCGTGCGCACGCTCGCGTACTGGGGCGAGGAGGGCTTTCACGACAACGTCGAGTTCGAACTCGCAGGGCTGCCGTGTGCCGTGACGATCGGCGAGCGGCGCGCCCACTTCGTGAGCGACCGGCTCGAGGAGCTTTACCCAGCTGAGCGGGGCCGCGGGCGCGTGAGCTACTTCGGATTGCCGATCTTTGCCGCCGACGGCAGGCGGGTTGTGGGGCATCTCGCCTTCTTCGACGACAAGGCACGCGAACGGAACGTGGTCGACAGCCCGGCGTTCCGCATCCTCGCTTCGCGGGCGGGCGTCGAGTTGTTACGCAAGCGCGCAGAGGACGATCTGCGCGAGAGCGAGGCGAAGTACCGACTGCTGGTCGAGAACCAGACCGATCTCCTCGTGAAGCTCGACCGGGAAGGGAACTATCTCTTCGTCAGCCCGTCGTTCTGCGAGTGCTTCGGCAAGGAGGCCGACCTCTCCGGGCAGCCGTTCGACCTCGACGTCAATCCCGTCGACCGCGAGGCGTTCGAGCAGTCGTACGCGGCCGTGCTCGCGCCGCCGCATCGCGGCTACGCCGAGGCGCGCGTGCTCACGAGCGCCGGCTGGCGGTGGTTTGCGTGGTCGGTGTCCGGCATTCTCGACGAGCGGGGTGCGGTTGCGGAGGTCATCGCCTGCGGCCGCGACGTCACCGAGCGGAGGCGTGCCGAGGAGCAGGCGCACCAACACCTCCAGCAACTCGCTCACGTCACGCGGCTGTCGTCGATGGGCGAGATGGCGACTGCGATCGCGCACGAGGTCAACCAGCCGCTCACGGCGATCCTCTCGTACACCCAAGCGTGCATGCGGCTGTTGCGCTCGGGCAATGCCCCAGTCCAGGACGTCACCGACGCGATGACACGCGTCGCGGCGGAAGCGGACCGCGCGAGCCAGATCATCCGTCATCTCCGCAGCCTGGTGCGGAAGGAGGAGGCACAGCCGCTGCGGTTGCAGATCAACTTCCTGGTGCGGGAAGTCGTGCGCCTCGTGCAGCCGGAGGCGCGGCAGTCGGCCGTGGAGATCCGGACCGAGCTCGCCGAAGATCTGCCGCCGGTGATGGTCGACAACATCCAGGTCCAGCAGGTGCTGTTGAATCTTATGCGAAACGCGATCGAGGCGATCAACAGCGCGGCAGGCGATCGGCGCGCGCTGCGCGTCGTCACGCGGCATGGCCGGGATAACACCGTCGAGACGTGCGTCGAGGACAGCGGCCCCGGTTTTGACGATGAGACCGCGGGGAAGCTGTTCGAGCCGTTCTTCACCACCAAGGCCCAAGGGATGGGGATCGGCCTCGCGATCAGCCGATCGATCATCGAGTCTCACCAAGGGCGGATTTGGGCCAGCGCTGTACCCGGAAGGGGCGCGAGCTTCCATCTCACTCTGCCCGCCGTTTCAGAACCGAACGATAAGAGCCGAACCCGCTAGTGTTCTGTCCATCAAA
>Ga0187846_10001385_pt1 | contig 13725 bp, 14 predicted proteins | sample TC_taG_FD_161473 | JGI IMG/M metagenome (GOLD analysis project Ga0187846, IMG submission 161473) | Biofilm microbial communities from the roof of an iron ore cave, State of Minas Gerais, Brazil - TC_06 Biofilm (v2) | ecosystem: Environmental > Terrestrial > Deep subsurface > Cave > Wall biofilm...
CGCTGCACCAAGCCATGGTGGCCACGGCCGAAGATGCCGGTGTCTGGCTCCAATGGGGCACGCCTGTTACGGGCATTTCGCCGGATGGCAGTGCCGTGCTCGCGGGCCGCCGGATCACCGCCCGGTGGATCATTGGGGCCGACGGATTGCATTCCCGCGTTCGTTCCTGGGCGGGTCTCGGCGCGCGCGATGGCGGCGCCCGCCGCTTTGGTTTTCGCCGTCATTATCGCCTGGCGCCATGGGCCGATTGCATGGAACTGTACTGGGGGCACAACGGCCAGCTCTACGTGACTCCCGTCAGCCCGCAGGAAGTGTGCGTGGTGGGGCTCTCGCGCGACCCTCGCTGGCGTCTCGAACACGCGCTGGCCGAATTTCCGGACGTGCAGGCCCGCTTGGGCGCGGGTGGTCAGAGCGCGCCGGGGGCCGGTGCGGTTACAGTTTTACGCAGGCTTCCGCGGGTGACACGCGGCCCGGTGGCGCTGATTGGTGATGCTTCGGGGTCCGTAGACGCTATTACGGGCGAAGGGCTTTGCCTGGCGTTCCGCCAGGCCCGCGCTTTGGTCGAAGCGCTGGAGCACGGTGATTTGAGCTTATATGAGGCCGCACATCGGCGGCTGATGTGGCGGCCAGCCCTGATGTCCGCGCTGCTGCTCTCGTTCGAGAGCCGGCCCCGCTTGCGGCGGAGCCTGCTCACGGTTCTCGCCAAGCACCCCGCGCTGTTCCGAGAAATGCTCGCCGCGCACGTCGGCGCGCTTTCGCCCCTCGGTTTCGCTCTCAATGGTCTTGCTGTGGGCTGCCGCATGCTCGCCGGTGGCTCGATCCTGATGAGGAGATCCTCATGACCGTTCCGAAGGCATTAGCTTTTGTTGCGCTCACAATTACTGCTCTCGCCGCACCGGTCAGCGCCCAGGAGGCGGTCTTCGAATTGGACCCGGCACAAACACACATCGCATTTACGCTTGGCTCCACGCTTCACACCGTCCACGGCGCCTTTCAGTTGAGGCGTGGCAGCGTGCATTTGGATCCAGCCACCGGCAAAGCATCGGGCGAACTGATTGTCGATGCGGCCAGCGGGAATAGCGGCAGCCGCAGCCGGGACCAGCGCATGCATAAGAGTATCCTCGAGAGCCAAGAATATCCGGACATCGCCTTCCGTCCGGATTACATCGAAGGCAAGATTCCCACCCAAGGTCCAGCTACCGTGCAGGTACATGGCATCTTTTCGATTCACGGAGCCGGCCATGAGATCACCGTTCCAGCCCAAGTTCAGGTAGAGGCCAGCCAGATCTCTGCAACACTCGAATTCAGTGTTCCTTATGTGCAATGGGGTATGAAGAACCCGAGCACATTTCTGCTTCGGGTGAACGACAAAGCGCAGATAGAAGTCCAAACTACCTTCCGGATCAAGCCACTCGTGCAACCCGGGATATAACAGGCTGTCAGAAAGCGCCAGTCAAAAGCGAAGGGCCGTAACATCGGCGTGCGAATCACACGTCTATTAGAGTAGATACATTCCGATGGCCAGTCAGTCTAAAGAAAGCCACGCGAAAGAGCCCGAAAAGCATTGCGCAGTGTGTGATCATCTGGAATCCAGTCACGGCAGTTCCGGCACTCGGCCCTGTCTGCAAATGGTCGGCGATCTGCTGGTTCGGACCTTTTGCGACTGCGATGCTTTCCAGCCCAAAGTAGCCAAAGCGGCGTAATGTGCGTAAGCGCACCTGGGGGTCATAGACAGGCGTCATCGCCTGTCATAGCCTCGCGCCTCCTCGAATTCAGCGATCAAATGATGCTGCCGTTTTGAGCGGCCGGGTTCTGTTCATCGCCAAATCGGCCGTACTCCCCATCTTTAGCAGTATCCTGAAACAAGCCGTGCGTCTTTTCACTGCCTTGGATCTGCCCGCCGATGTCCTGGAGAACCTGCGGCGCCTGATGGAGAGTCTCCGCCCCACTGCCCGCATCCAATGGAGCCCACCGGCGAATCTCCACATCACGACCAAATTTATCGGCTACTGGCCGGACCAACGGCTCTCGGAAGTGATGCAGGTGCTGTCTGCCATTGAGTCCCGCCCGCGCTTTCGGGTGCACATCCGGGAGGTCGGTTTTTTCCCCAACCCGCATTTCCCTCGCGTCTTCTGGTGCGGCATCGAGGCGGCTGGGATGGAGGCGCTGGCCACGGCCACTGACCGCGCAACTCGATCGCTTGGGATTGCCAGCGAGACACGCGCCTTTTCCCCACACCTTACTCTGGCACGCATCAAGGAGCGGCTCGATCTCCAGCCGTTGCGGGACGCGATTCGAGCTTTGCCCCCCCGCGATTTCGGCAGCTTCGAAGCCGACCGCTTCTGCCTTTACCAAAGCCAGCCCCAACGCACCGGTTCTGTGTACACTAAGCTTCGAGAGTTTCCGTTTTCACACACATGATGCCACTTTTGGCTTTATTGATCTCTTACCTGCTCGGCTCGATCCCTTTTGGCTATTTGTTGGTGAAGTGGAAAACCGGCGCCGACGTGCGTGCCTCGGGCAGCGGCAATATCGGAGCTACCAATGTTCTGCGCACCACCGGTGCCTCAGCCGGTCTTATCACGCTCCTGCTGGATATTGCGAAAGGCTATGCTGCGGTCTGGATCGCCGGGCACTTCACGGCCAACGAATCGCTTTGGATGAGCGCGGCTGCGCTGGCCGTAATGGCGGGTCATGCTTTTCCGGTATTCCTGCATTTCCAGGGCGGTAAAGCCGTCGCCAGTTTTGTGGGTGCATTCCTGCGGCTGACACCTCTACCTATGTTGGCCGCCCTCGGGGTGTTTGTGGCTGTAGTGGCGTACTCCCGGCACATTTCGTTGGGTTCCATCATCGCTGCAGCCACATTCCCACTCGCGGTATGGCTAATACTACAACCATCGATCTCAGTAGTATTCTCGGCCATCATTGCTGCCGCATTTGTCATCTACAGACATAAGAGTAATATTCGGCGGCTGCACGAGGGTTCCGAACATGCCCTGAGTTGGGGAGTTCGCCGCACGTGAAATCTCTTGCCATCATCGGTGCTGGGAGCTGGGGCACGGCGTTGGCGATCATTCTCGCACCCCGCTTTGAGCGAATTAGGCTATGGGCGTTCGAATCCGATCTGGTAAGGGTTATGCATCAGACTCGCCGGAACGCGCTTTACTTGCCCGAATTTGAGATATCTACAAATGTAGAATTTACTGGGGATTTAGGTGTTGCCCTCAATGGCACCGACATCGTACTCAGCGTTATGCCTTCCCATGTAGTTCGGGCAGTGTACCGGCAAATGCTGCCATATGTCGAAGAAGCGATGTTCTTCGTGAGCGCAACCAAGGGCTTGGAAAATAGCAGCCTGCTACGCGCGTCGGAAATTATCCGCGATGTCCTGTCCAGCAGGTTCTGGCCCCGCTTGGCAGTGCTTGCCGGCCCGACCTTTGCTCGAGATGTGGCCGCATTAAATCCTACAGCTCTAGTAATAGCTTCAGAAGATCGGGCGTCAGCGGAGTGCATCCAAGCTGTTTTCTCTGGGCCTACTTTCCGGTTGTACACCAGCCTCGACCCGGTCGGCGTCGAAATCGGAGGGGCGGTCAAAAATGTAGTTGCGATTGGCGCCGGCGTGGTTCACGCTCTCGGATTGGGCCACAACGCGATGGCTGCTCTCATCACACGCGGCTTGGCTGAAATCACGCGCTTGGCGGTGGCTTTGGGCGGACGGGCACAAACTCTTTCCGGGCTGGCGGGTTTAGGAGATCTGGTACTCACTTGCACCGGGGAACTAAGCCGAAACCGGGCCGTGGGAATAGAATTGGCGAGAGGCCGCCGGCTGGAGGAGATCACCGGTTCTATGCGTATGGTGGCGGAGGGCATTAAAACGACCGCTGCCGCCCTGCAACTGGCGCGGCGCTGTTCGGTCGAGATGCCCATCACCGAGCAGATGTACCACATGCTATACGGCGGCGTTTCGCCCCGGGAAGCGGTGCGGCGGCTGATGGAACGTTCATTGCGGAGCGAATAAACCGCGGCATGGGAGCGCAACCGCGGCCCGCTCCCCGCCCGTTGGGCGTAAACCTACATTGATCCCCATCCGTTCTCTAATGGGCTATTGTCTTTGCTTGAGAATTTTGTTAAGTTTTCTTGACTTATTGACGTCTCCTTTTCTGTGAAAAGGACGGAGGCTGCTATGAAAAAGCGCGCGCCACTGCCGCACGTCCAAGAAATGTACCGGGAACAGCTCCTCAAAAAGCGGACAGACGTTCTCGCCACGCTGGGCATCAAATTCGACACGTTGGCGCGTATGGGCCGGGTGGCTGAAGAAGACCAAGCTCAAATTACCCACGATGAATTCGTCTCGCTGCATCTGAACAGCCTCGATTACTGGCAACTTCGGCTCGTGGATGAAGCTTTGGACCGGCTGGATTCCGGCGATTATGGGATCTGCCTGGCGTGCGAAGAGCCGATTCCACCCAAACGCCTGCGGGCCTTGCCCTGGGCGCGCTATTGCGTGCCGTGCCAGGAAACGGTAGGAGCGGAGACGGATCGCCAGTCGAACCAAGCTCCCCTCCGCCCGCAGGGATTGCGCCAACCCTGAGTCAACCTCATCACAACCGCATCCGACAGGGAGCGGCATCTTCAACGGGAGCGGTCCGCCTGCCTCCAGCACTTCAACCGTGGAGCCGCACCACTGTTTCCAAATGGTAGGTTTGGGGGAACAGGTCGACTAGCGCCAGGCCTTCTATGCGATAACCCGCGAGCCGTAAACCAGCCAGGTCTCGCGCCAGCGTGGCCGGGTCGCAGGCCACCAGAGTGATGGCAGGCGGGTGCAACTCCGCCAGCCGGCGTACGATGCTCTTCCCCAGCCCGGCGCGCGGTGGGTCCAGCAGCAGGAAATCCGGTGCCGTCTGCAAGCTATCGAGGTACGCTTGGGCTGTCTTCCGCTCCGCCTGCACATTAGCCCGGCCTGCCCGGCCGGCATTGAATAACAGATCCCGCACTGCGGCTGCTCCCGATTCCACCGCCGTCACCTCACGGAACTGCCCCGCCAGCGCCAGCGTGAATAACCCTACTCCAGCGTAGACGTCGAGCGCACGCTCGCCTCCGGCAGGTCCTACCGCCGCCTCCACCAGCCGGTCGAGCAGAAAGCGGTTCACCTGGAAGAAGGAGTTGCGGCTCACGCGAAAGCTCCCTTGGTAGTCCAAGGCACCCGCAGCCAGCCCCGGTATGTTTTCCGCGCACCAATCGAAGAACCGCCGCGCCACCGGACGCGCCGTATCCGTGACATTCAGTTGTACCTGTTCTTCATCTGTGAAAAGCTCCAGCGATCGTATGAAACGCGGCCAGCGGGGATCGTGCAGCATCCGGTTTAGCGTGGCCAGCGTTTCATTCAGCTTCGGCGAGCTGATAGGGCAGTGATCAATGGCGCACAGTTTATGCGATCGCGCTTCCCGGTACCCAAGGCTCCGGCCTTCGATATGAAGCTCGACGCGGTTGCGGTACCCCCAAGGCTCTGCGGAAAGCATCTCGATCCGCTCAGGCGGTTCGAGTTTGCCAACGCGCCGCAATTCTTCAGCCAGGATCGCCCGCTTTACCGCAAGCTGCGTTTCATATGCCGCATGCTGGTAATGGCAGCCGCCGCAGCGCCCGAAATAAGGACAGGGCGGTTCGACACGGCTTGGCGCCGGCTCCAACACTTCCAGCGTCCGCGCGCGGATCAGCCCCGGCTTCTCCTGTTCCGGCGCAGCACGTATGCGCTCGCCCGGCAAAACATAAGGCGCCAGCACGACGCGTCCGTCCACGCGGCCCAGGCCCTCGCCCCCAAAGACCAGTTTCTCCACGCGGACTTCAAAATTGCTTACGATAAGGGTTACTCCGTTCCCCTATCATGAAAACACGAGTCTTTTCCGGAATGCAGCCCTCCGGAAATCTGCACATCGGAAATTATCTCGGCGCGCTCAAAAACTGGGTCCACATTCAACACGATTACGAATGCATCTTTTGCATTGTGGACCTGCACGCCATCACCATCTATCAGGAACCAGCCGAGCTGCGCGCCAAAATCCGCGAAATCGCCGCGCTGTATCTGGCGGCTGGCATTGAGCCCGACGCCTGCTCCATCATGGTGCAGTCCAGTGTGCCGGCGCATGCCGAGCTCGCCTGGATGCTCACCTGCGTCACGCCGGTGGGCTGGCTCGAGCGCATGACCCAATACAAGGCCAAGGCCGCCAAACAAGAATCCGTGGGCGATGGACTGCTCCAATATCCGATATTGATGGCGGCCGATATCCTGCTCTACCAAGCCGGGATTGTTCCGGTGGGCGAAGATCAAGCCCAACACCTCGAGCTGACGCGCGACATCGCCCAGCGGTTCAATGCAATGTACGGTGATACCTTCGTCGTGCCTGGGACCAGCCTTCCGGCGGTGGGTGCCCGGATTATGGGCCTGGATGATCCCACGCAGAAGATGAGCAAGTCGGCCGCCGGCGCCAACCACGCTGTGGCACTGCTTGATCCCCCGGAGCGAATCCGCAAGACCATCATGCGCGCCACTACCGATTCGCTGCCTTGCGTGGACGTGGAAACCGCGGGACCAGGCGTGCTGAACCTGCTAGCCATCTTCCAGGCGTTCTCCGGCTGGGGCGACGAGCCGATGAAGCACCACTTCAATGGCATGCGCTATGGCGACCTCAAGAAGCAGGTAGCCGAAATGGTACTGGCGACGCTCGAACCTTTTCAGAAACGCTATCGGCAAATTATGGCGGAGGCCGGCTATCTGGATAGTGTGCTCCAGCAAGGCGCCGCACGCGTCGCCGGCATTGCCAACCAAACCGTGAAGCTGGTGAAAGACCGTATGGGGCTGTACTAGCGGCGTGTCCGCTGCCAAGTCGAAGCCGTCAAAAACTCAATGGACCGTTAGGGCTGTTGAACGGTCGCGGAGAGGATGCGGTCCAACATCGGGAAGTTGGCATCCAAGTAGGCTTTACCTTGGGAGCGAATGGAACTCTGGTCCGGCTGTTCGCCGTAGCCGGCGTAGATCTGATCCACGACCTCCATGCCTTCCGTTACCTCTCCAAAAGGAGCGAAGCCCAGGTTGTCGAGCCGCGAATTGTCACCGAAGTTGATGAAGAGCTGAGTGGTACGGGTGTTGGGTCCGGCGGTAGCGAAGGTGATACGGCCGCGCGTGTTGCTTTGCGTAACCGGATCGTCCGAAATTTTGGCGGGAGTCCAGGCCTCGGAGACTTCAGGCCGGGCGCTGATGCCGAACTGCGCCATGAACCCGGAAATCACGCGGAAGAAGGCTGCATCGGTGTAGAACCCCGCCCGCACCAGGTTATAGAAGCGATCCGCTCCCAGCGGCGCCCACGCCCGGTTCACTTGAACGACAAAGGCCCCTTTGGTGGTGGTGAATTTCGCCTGAAATGCGGCCGGAGCGGTCGCATTCCATGAGGCGGGATTGATTAAATCCGGCTTCGGCGGCGCGGCCTTCTGGTCCCCGCTGGATTTGGCCTGCGCCAGAACCAGTGCCGGCAACAACAAACACAATAGCCCAGTCTTCATGTGAGTTCTTATGGTATCGCAACGCCGCCCGGAAGGCGAAAAGGCGACTCATTCTAAACTAGCTGCTGGCCTCGCCGCCGGCGGGCACGCCCAGTTAGCGACATTCTTGGATGGCGGGTGGCGCCCCGCGGTTCGCGGCTGAAACCCTTGGTTAGTATTGCCGCGCGATGGGACGCACCGGGGCCGGAAATCGGGTTACCGGCTCCGGTTTTTCGGCGGGTCTTTCCAGCACCAGAGATCGCAAACCGGGCAGAGGGTGGTGTCCCGTGCGCTGGCCTTTTTCCGCCACCGGAAGCTGGCCGGTGGTGAGGTTTTTCAAACCGAACAAAGCCAACTCGAAACGATCTTTGACGCCCACCTTCTGAAACAGCCGCGACAGGTACACCTTGACAGTGCCTTCGGAAATCATCAGCGTAGTGGCAATCTCTTTATTTTTGAGGCCCTGCGACAGGAGGCTGACAAGCTGCCCTTCGCGTTGCGTGAGGGCCACGCGCCGCGCGCATAGAAAACTGTCGGTGAGCGCCTTTTCAAACCATAATTCGCCCATCTGCACCTTCTGGAGACACTTCACTTGCAGATCGGTGGGCAGAGTTTTGCGTAAGATGCCGCGTACCCCCAGCCCCATAGCCTGAAAAGCCAACTCCGTCGAGATCGAATTCACCCACAGGACGATTTTGCAACTGGCCATGGCGTGTTTGAGCTCGCTGAGGACGCCGAAAGTAATCTCGGGCGTCAAATCCATCAAGACCAGATCCGGGAAACCCTGGGAGATCTGTCCCAGCAAGTCCGCTACGGTGCCGCACGTCGGCAGCAGTTCAAAATTTTCGACCTGGCGCAGGACCGATTCCAGTCCTTTCGCCAAAATTGGTTCGTCACTGTACAGCAGTATTCGCGTCATCTACCTTTCCCTCCCAGGAGGCTCGTTTATTTTTTGGCGGAGCAACGGATTATTACCAGAGGCCAATAACCGGCAACTTCAATAGGCATTGTGAATCTATTTACGTTGGCTTGTCAACAAAAATTATGGCCGATTTTTGTGGGGAATATCAGCGATTTATATTTAAATTTCGCTGGTTCGCGGCTTAGCCCACTGAATCCGCAGCAAGTAACAGTGTGCGGGACGGATGTAGCCGCGCCGGTAACGCGCGATGTAGGGTTTAATTCCATCTGAATTAAGGTGAATTGGACGCCGTTAGCAGTCTCAAATTCGCATCTTATTCCCTGATAACCATCGCCACTAAGGTGGCGTAACCATTTGCGATATTGACCGGTGTACGCAAGAGGGCTAAATTCGCGGGTGTCGGGGCCGCGAAAAAATGAGAATTATCAACAGGCGCGAGAGCCCGCGGATCGAGATCCAGCTTCGATGTCATATCACCTCGCCAAGCATTTGGGCGCGCTGCCCGCTGGCCACGGAAAACATCAGCCGCAGCGGAATTCTGATCGTCTGGCATGCCGAGGATCTCACGCTTCCACTCCCGGTGGCCGGCAATATCCTGACGATCGAGATCGAGTTGCCCGCCAACCATGGTTTTGGACAGAAGTGCATTCACTGCCAGGGTACGGTACTGCGCGTGTGGCAGCCGGAACACGATTCTCCGCGTGTGGCGCTGCAGGTAAACTACATGGATTTCCGGTCGCTGCATGACCGGCTGCGGTTGCTAGCGGTCATGCAGCCGGCGACCACTACCTGGATGGCTTAATCAGATGCGGACCCGCCACTTCCCATTCGCCCTGAAGCTACTGCCCTCCCTGACGGACTTTGCGTTCCTTCTGCCCATCAGTCTGTTATTTGGACGGCTGGAAGGAGCGAAGACACTCCTCGGCGATTGTGACACGGGTTGGCACATCCGCACGGGCGAATGGATCATAAGCCATCATCAGGTGCCGGCGCGCGATTTCTTTTCGTTCACCAAGGCGGGACAGCCCTGGTACGCCTGGGAATGGTTATCGGATGTTCTGTTCGGCTGGTTGAACGGCCATGGCGGCCTGGCCAGCATTGTGCTTGCGAGCATGCTGCTGCTGGCAGTGACGTTCACGCTGCTGTTCCGCCTGGCGCGGCGGAAGGCTAACCCCATCGTAGCCTTCCTGGTGACGGTGGCGGCAGCCATCCTTTCGTCGGTGCACTTCCTGGCCCGGCCGCATCTGTTCACGATGCTGTTTCTGGTGCTGTTTTACGGAGCCCTGGAGCGCATGCGGGAGGGAGAGCGGAGTTTCCACGGCGTGCCGTATTGGGCTCTTCTCCCCGCGGCCGCGATTATCTGGACTAATTTGCACGGCGGCTTTTTCGTGGGTATCGTCCTGATTGCCGTCTATGGCGCCGGCGAACTGTTGAAGGCCGCTTTGGCTGCGGATCACGACCGGTCAGCGCGGCGGACCCACAGCGCGCGGGCAGCCTCCTACGCGCTTACGGCTGCAGCGTGCCTGGTGGCTAGCCTGATCAATCCCTATACCTATCATTTGCACCAACACGTGCTGGAATATCTGAGAGACCCGCACATCACACGGAATATCTTGGAGTTCCTCTCGTTGAATTTCCATCACCCGGTAGCCATTTTCTTTGAATTCCTGCTGGCATCCGGAGCCGGGGCGGCGTTTTGGAACATTTCGAAGGGACGCTACACGGAACCGGTGCTGCTGCTGATTTTTGCCCATGCTGCGCTGCTGGCATCCCGCAACCTTCCGCTCTACGGGATCATCGCCACGCCGATTGTGGCCAGGGCCATTGAGGAATGGCTTCGCTATTTGCCGCAGGTGGAGGTCGCCGTCTGGTTACAAAGGACTGCAGCGAAATTCGTAGCGGCCGGGACGGAAATGGCGAAAACCGAAGCCGTGGGCCGATGGCATCTCACCAGCGCGGCAGGGCTGTTGGCGGTCGCCGCTTTGCTATATTCGCCGGCCCCGCCCAGAGCATTCCGGCCGGAATACGATCCGGCTTCGTACCCCGCGGGCGCTCTCGCGCGGCTGCCGCAGAATCCCTCCGCCCGTATTTTCACCAGTGATCAATGGGGCGATTACCTCATTTACCGGTTATATCCCCGCACCCGCGTGTTCATGGATGGCCGCAGCGATTTTTACGGCGGCAGCTTCGTCGAGAAATATCTCGATGTGATGAAGGTGAAGTACGACTGGGAGGACACCTTACGCGGGTTCGACATCGATACGATTCTATTGCCTCCGGACGCCGCCCTGGCGGGCGCGCTGAAGGAGTCCAGACGCTGGCGAATGGTTTACGACGATGGCGTCGCGCTGGTGTTCCAATCTTCCAGCCAGCAGGGAAACAAAGGTTCTGCCACCTTACCGGGTGGGGATAGAAGCCGTGATCGCAAGGTCACGAAAACCGAGGTGCGTGATCGTGCGATCACCGAACTTGAATCCAATACTTAGGAGCGAGCAATGACATTATGGCGTAAGTTGTGGAATGACGAACAGGGGCAGGACCTGATTGAATACACCCTGCTCATGGCCTTTGTGGCGTTGGCATCGGCAGCTCTTTTTTTGGGCGCCGGCGGCAGCATCAAGGGAATCTGGGCAACGACCAACAACCAGTTGAGTTCAGCCAACAGTCAGGCCAGCTAAAACTCGGCTAGGGCATGCCCGGCCCGTGTTGTTGCCGAGCATGCCCTTGCGGGTTATGAACGGAACCGCAAGGCCGGCCCGTATGGGGTCCAGTGCCTGCGGGCGTGGAGGACGAGGGTAGGTATGAATAAGAGATTCGTGGCGGTCCTGATATTCGCATTTGTGGTGGCCTCGGGCGCAAGCCTGATGCTGTACCGGTTGATGGCCAGCCGGCCCACGCTGGCGAAAACGGCGCTCACCACAGTCAAGCTGGCGCTGGCACGCCGGGATCTGGAAATGGGGACAGTGCTGCGCGAAGAAGATATCACGATGGAAGATTGGCCGGGGACCGTGCCTCCGGGCGCAGCGACCCGCATCCAGGACTTGGTCGGGCGCGGTGTGATCACGAAGATTTTCACGAAGGAACCCATTTTGGAAACGCGCCTGGCACCCAAGGGTGCGGGGGGAGGATTCGCGGCCATTATCCCGAAAGGCATGCGCGCGGTGGCCGTGCCGGTCAATGAAGTGGTTGGCGTGGCCGGGTTCGTGATTCCCGGAATGCACGTGGACGTGCTGATCTCCGGAGCGCCTCCCGAGAATCCGCCCGCGCTGGGCACGTTGACCAAAACGTTGCTGCAGAACATCGAGGTCCTTTCCGCGGGGCAGGATTTCAAAAAAGATGCGGAAGGCAAGCCTGTAATGGTGCAGGTAGTCAACCTGCTGGTAACACCGGAGCAGGCGGAGAGACTGAGCCTGGCGAGCCACCAGACCACTATTCAACTGGTGCTGCGGAACCCGCTGGATCGCGATACGGCGCAAACACCCGGAACAGCATTGGCTCACTTATTCAACGGCGTGGCGGGCAGCCGTGCGAGCGCGGATGCGGCGCCACGCCCCCGGCCCATCCAGCCGGTGGTGCTGGCGCGCCAGGTGGCGCCGTCTCCCAAGGAGATGGCGCCGCCTCCCAAGAAGGAACCGCCCTTCGTAATGGAGATCTTCTCGGGAGCCAAGCGGGCGGAAACCAAATTTGATGCGAACGAGGAGCCGAAGTAAATGCCATCCAAACAGCGCCTTTCGGGGACTCTGGTAACGGCTTTGCTGTGGATGGCGGCGCCGCGCCCGGTTCGTGCCGATGCCGCAGCGGCCGCCCAGAATGAGCCGGCTCCGGCACCTGAGCCGTCCGCGACCACCCCCGGTAAACTTACCGTCACCGTCGGCAAATCGCTCATCATCGATAGCCCTGTGAATATCCAACGCATTTCCGTGGCCAATGGCGACTTGGTGGAAGCCGTGGCCGTAAATCCCAAAGAAGTCCTGATCAACGGAAAAGGGCCGGGCGAGACTTCCCTGATTGTGTGGCAGCAAAATGGCAGCCGGCTGCTATACGACCTCACCGTGCGCATGAGTCCTCTGCGCCTGGAAGCCGTGCGGCAGCAGCTCTCCCAAGAATATCCGGACGACACTCTCAACGTAACCTTCGAAAACGACACCGCCTTCGTGCGCGGCACGGTGAAGGATCTGATTTCCGCCGACCGAGTGATGTCGATCGCATCCACACTGGGCAAAACCGTCAACCTGCTGCGTGTGGATGTGCCGGCGGTGCAAGCCCAGATCCTGCTCAAAGTACGCTTTGCCGATGTGGATCGCAGCGCCGCGTTGAACTTGGGCCTGAATCTCACCAGCAATGCCTTCAACCAGGGCACGGCCATCAGTACAGGCCAGTTCAGTCCGCCGGCACCCAGTACCACGGCGATCGGCGGGCTCTTCAATTTCACAAATCCACTGAATATTTTCGTGCTCCGGAACAATGGAAACCTGGGCGCGACCATCGAGGCGCTCCAGGCCAAAAACCTGCTGCAGATGTTAGCGGAACCGAACGTACTGGCCATCAACGGGAAACAGGCGAGCTTCGTCGCCGGCGGCGAATTTCCGTTCCCGATGCTTCAAGGAGGAGCGGGTGTGGGGGCCGTGACCATTGCGTGGCGGGAATTCGGAGTGCGGCTCAATTTTCTTCCGACCGTCACGCCACGGGGCACGATTCGACTGCAAGTGTCTCCCGAGGTCAGCTCGCTCGATTACTCCAATGCGGTCAGCTTTGAGGGCGTTACAGTCCCCGCGCTGTCTACGCGCCGGGTGACGACCGAGGTGGAACTGGAATCCGAGCAAAGCTTTGTGATCGGCGGTCTGCTGAATAACCAGACGACCGAAAATCTGAATAAGATCCCTGGCTTATCCAACATTCCGCTGTTTGGAAACCTTTTTAAAAGCAAAGCGGTCAGCAAAAACAATACGGAGCTGTTGGTAATCGTAACTCCGGAGCTGGTGCGTCCGCTTCCCCAGGACCAGCCGGTACCCTCTTTGAATTATCCGAGGCCCTTCCTGGAGCCCAATAGCTCGACTCCAATGCGCCAGCCCGGCCTCTCGCAAACGGGCCCAGTCCCAGTCCACCCACCCTCCGACAGCGTTCCCGTCGAGGAGTTGCGACCGCCGAAAGAGGGCCAGCCATCGCCGAGTCCCGCGATCCCGCCATTCCAACTGCTTCCAATACCGGTGCCGCAGGCCGCGCCACCCGCCAATCCGGGATTAACGCCGGCGCCGCTTGCATCGCCGGTC
>Ga0187846_10001386_pt1 | contig 13720 bp, 9 predicted proteins | sample TC_taG_FD_161473 | JGI IMG/M metagenome (GOLD analysis project Ga0187846, IMG submission 161473) | Biofilm microbial communities from the roof of an iron ore cave, State of Minas Gerais, Brazil - TC_06 Biofilm (v2) | ecosystem: Environmental > Terrestrial > Deep subsurface > Cave > Wall biofilm ...
CCGTATACGCGCACTGTTAATGGTTTGCGTGTTACCAGTTGTGCGCTGGATGAGTGTCTTGACCAGGTCGTGCAACGTTCCGGGTGGAAAGAATTTCGATCGGCACAGGAATATGAGCGTGATAAATCGGCCCCGTACGTGGATAATGGGCGCGATAAATCGGGCCCCTACCTGACTGGCGGCGCAAGCGTCTCCCGCCCATATGTTGATGATGGGCGTGATAAATCAGGCCCCCACGTCAAACGGGGTATGGGGATAGCGGCGTCTGCATATATCTGTGGCGCGGGCAAACCCATCTACTGGAATGACTTACCTCATTCTGCTGTGCAGATTCGGCTGGATCGAGGCGGCGGGATCACAGTTTATTGTGGTGCAACCGACATCGGCCAGGGATCAACTTCCATACTCGCCTATATTGTGGCGGAGGAACTGGGCGTTGAACTTGGACACATTCATATGGAGACTGCCGATACCACGTTGACGCCTGTCGATCTCGGCTCCTATTCCAGCCGTGTCACTTTTATGGCCGGGAATGCTGCCATTGCTGCCGCAGGCAAGCTAAAAGAGCAGCTTTTCGCTGTTGCAGCCGAACACCTGCATGTCCCTGTTGAGCGGCTGCAGGCTACTGACGGGCTGATTTACGATGAGAGCGACCCCGGCGAAACGCTATCCTTTGTTGATGCAGTGCAACTGGCAGAGGCTCGCTTTGGAGCGCTTGTCGCGTCCGGTTCTTATGCACCGCCGGAGGGCCTGCATGGCGACTATAAAGGAGCAGGTGTCGGTCCCTCCCCGGCCTATTCTTACTCCGCTTGTGCTGCGCAGGTATCTGTCGATGTGGAGACGGGTGAAGTGGTGGTTGAAAAACTCTGGCTGGCACATGATATCGGGCAGTCTATTAATCCCTTGCTGGTCGCCGGACAGGTTGAGGGGAGCGCCTATATGGGCTATGGTGAAGCAGTGATGGAGCAGCAAGTGTTCCGCAAGGGCCGCCATAAGATCCCCTCATTACTGGACTATAAGCTTCCCTCGACGCTTGATACGCCGGAAATTGAAACCATCCTGGTTGGAACTCCAGACCGCGAAGGACCATTTGGTGGCAAGGAAGCCGGGCAAGGACCGCTCAATCCTGTCATGCCAGCAGTCGCAAACGCCGTTTATGATGCCATTGGTGTGCGCATTGACGAGGTGCCCATTACTGCTGACAAAGTGCTCAGGGCTTTGCGTGCGGAGGAGGCAGGTAGTCGTATTCGCGCCCCGCAGGTAACGCCAGTTGAGGTATCGTCTCCCTGGCCTACAAAGCTGATCAAATGGCAACCAGAAACGGTCAATGAAAGCTCGGGGAAAGGAATCTATTGATGCTGCGACTCCCACCATTTCGCTACCTGGCTCCCCATACTTTGGAGCAAGCCACGCACATGCTGGCCCAGGAGGGAGAGCAGGCCATGCTCGTCGCTGGTGGCACAGATCTCTACCCCAATATGAAGCGTCGCCAGTTCACCCCGCCTGTTTTGATTGGCCTGCGCGGCATTGCAGCATTGAGGAATATAAGCGGCTCTCCTGAACTGGGCATGCGTGTGGGCGCGGGTGTGACGCTCACTACGCTGGCCGAGCATCCTGTCTTTCTCGAATATTATCCTGCGCTTGCCACTGCTGCTGGCTCTGTCTCAACACCTCAACTGCGTAACATGGGCACAATCGGCGGCAATCTATTACTGGATACGCGCTGCAATTATTACAATCAGACCGAGTTCTGGCGACAGTCGATTGGCTACTGCATGAAGAAGGACGGCGATATTTGCCTGGTTGCCCCGGGCAGTCCGCGTTGCTGGGCCATTTCTTCGGCGGATACGGCTCCGGTGTTGATTAGCCTGGATGCTCAGGCGCGCCTCGTGAGCGTGCGCGGCGAGCGGGTATTGCCTGTACGTGAGCTGTTCCGTGATGATGGCATAGATCCTTACACCAGGGCCTGGGATGAGGTCCTGAGCGAGATCATATTGCCGCCTGCAAACGACTGGCGCAGCGTGTACCTGAAGTTGCGCCGTCGCGGCTCGTTCGATTTTCCCATACTTGGGGTGGCGGTGGCGCTCCGCTTTGCTAATGACGGCACGGTCGCCGGTGCGCGCATTACCCTGGGCGCGGTCGCTTCGCACCCAGTCGAAGCGACAGACGCAGCGAATCTGCTGCTTGGTCAGCGCCTTACACCTGAAATCATTACGGAGGTAGCAACGCTCGCCGCCAGGCGTGCCAAGCCACTGGACAATGCCGACCTGACGATCAATTATCGCAAACAGGTTACACCTATCTATATCCGGCGCGCACTAACTTCTCTTGCCTCGTGAACCTTGATAGCAGTCCCCGGGACTATAGAAAGGAACAGGTTTCGATGTCTCACCTGGAAAACGCCTCGCGTTCGCTGATAGAGGAGCATCAACTGGCCCGGCTACAACTTGGAATCAGGCGCATACTCCCCCACAACCGATTTTATGAAAAAAAGCTATTTGCGCGCAGACCATCCATCATATTGGAAAGCTTAAAGGATGTCTCGCGCCTGCCTTTCACGACCAAGCAGGAGCTTGTCACTGACCAGGAGCTGCATCCCTCATTTGGCAGCAATCTCACTTATCCACTGAGCGATTATATACGCTTGCACCAGACCTCCGGTACCACCGGGCTACCTTTGAAAGTTCTTGACACCCAGGAGAGCTGGGATTGGTGGGCCGATTGCTGGACCAGTGTCTACCAGGCGGCAGGTGTTACGCGTGATGATATTGTCTTCCTGGCTTTTGGTTTTGGCCCGTTTATTGGTTTCTGGTCTGCCTATGAAGGAGCCAAGCGGCTTGGCGCGCTCACTGTGCCTGGCGGTGGCATGGATTCCTTGCAGCGCCTGCGAGCCATTCAGGAAGTTGGCGCGACTGTCCTGGTGTGTACACCAAGCTATGCACTGCGTTTAGCGGAAGTGGCGCAAGAGCATGGCCTGGATATGCGATCCTCCAGTGTACGTGTTACCATCCATGCTGGTGAGCCTGGCGCATCGATTCCCGCTACGCGGGAACGCATTGAACGCGCATGGAGCGCTCGTGCTTATGACCATGCGGGTATGACGGAGATGGGCGCTTACGGCTTTGCCTGCTCAGAGCAGCAAGGATTGCATGTCAATGAAGGCGAGTTCATCTCCGAGATACTTGATCCTCTCGATAATCAGCCTCTACGTGAAGGCCAGGCTGGAGAACTGGTTCTGACAAATCTCGGACGCTGGGGAAGCCCGGCTATACGCTATCGCACAGGTGATCTCGTGCGTCATGGTGGCTATTCTTGTGGCTGTGGGCGCACTTTTCTGTGCTTGCCAGGCGGTGTGTTGGGACGAGTCGATGATATGTTAATTGTGCGTGGCGTCAACGTCTATCCCTCAGCGGTAGAGAATATTCTCCATCGCTTTCCTGAGGTAAGCGAATATCGCGTAATCGTCACCAGTGAAGGTACAATGGATGAGATTGTTTTGCAGGTTGAATGCCCTGCCCGGTTGACGGCAGCTATCGCGGAGGAATTGCATGTAACCTTCAATCTACGCATTCCGATCGAAGCTGTAGAGCCAGGAACCCTTCCTCGTTTTGAGCTAAAGGCCAGGCGTGTAGAAGACCGCCGAAAGAAAGGTTGATAGATATGCTATACTGTCATAGCGACGTTTACGAGCAGCGCGGCGGATGATCTGTAGTTGTCCGCCGTATATTATTACAACCAGTAGCAATTACATACAAATATTGATTAGTGAAACCAGTGTAGATGGAGCAAACTATGACGATTCGAGAACGCAAAGCTATCCCAATCCCCCTGGTAGAGCCTGGCAGACCTATTCCCGAACAAAATCTGCGCATTCCTGGCCCAACGCCTGTACCTGCTGAGATATTGCAACAACTGACTCAGCCAGTAATCAACCATCGTGGGCCTGAATTTGCTGCCATCCTGCAGCGAGTCACTGCACGCTTGCAATATTTCTTCCAGACGGCCTCACCAGTACTGACCTACTCTGCTTCGGGTACGGGTGGTCAAGAGGCAGCAGTCGCCAACCTCTTCTCTCCAGGCGATCATGTCGTGGCAATCACGATTGGCTCTTTTGGGGACCGTCTCGCCACCATCGCTGAGAGATTTGGCTTGCAGGTATCACGTATCGAATTCCCCTGGGGCGAGGCCGCTGATCCCACGATCGTTGAGGCACGCCTGAAATCACTTGCCCCCTACCGGGGAGTGCTTATGACGCATAACGAAACTTCCACAGGCGTCACGAATGATATAGAGACCCTGACAACTCTTGTACGCCGCCTTAACCCTGATGCGCTTATTGTCGTCGACGCGGTTAGCTCGCTTGGCTGCATTCCACTCGAAATGGATCCCTGGGATATCGACGTTGTCTTCACAAGTTCACAAAAGGGATGGATGACGCCTCCTGGTATGATGATGATTGCAGCCAGTCCACGAGCATGGGAGGCAAATAAAACAGCGAAACTACCCCGCTACTACTTCGACTGGGAACAGGCTCGTAAGTATTTAGAGAAGTGGCAGCATCCAACCACACCGGCTGTCTCGCTCTTTTATGCTCTAGACCTGGCGCTCGAGAAGATGCTGGAAGAAGGGCGAGAGGCAATCTTTGAACGGCACCAGCGCATAGGTAACTATGTTCGCTGGCGAGCGAAAGAAATGGGGTTGCGATTACTCGCCGATCATAAAAACGCGTCGGATACTGTTACGGCTGTACTTACACCTGAAGGCATCGATACAAAAGCGCTGTTGAGCACACTGCGCGAACAGGATCACGTTGTCTTTGGCGGAGGGCAGCAACACCTGGAAGGAAAGATTTTCCGCGTGGGACATCTGGGTTACTTCCAGGAAGTTGACCTGGTCGAGGCTATGGATAAGATGGAGATGCGCCTGCGAAGGTTTGGTTTTAAAGCATGAACGAGAGGAATGTGGAATAATGGAAGAGGAACACGGAAACGTGGCAGAAGAGGTCAAGATACTTATTACTGATCGCATCGCGCAGGAGGGTATCGATCTCTTGCGCTCCCAACTCCCACAAGCGCATATAGATACACGCCATGGTCTCAAGCCCGAACAACTGAGAGAAATTATCGGCGGCTATACAGCACTGGTTGTTCGTAGCGAAACGCGGGTCACAAGTGAGATATTGGCAGCGGCAAAGCAGCTCAAGATTGTAGGACGCGCCGGAGTTGGCGTTGACAATATTGACATCGAAGCTGCAACACGCCAGGGAATCATGGTCGTCAACTCGCCCACTGGCAATATTGTTGCGGCTGCGGAACATACTATCGCCATGTTGATGGCATTAGCACGACACATTCCCGCCGCCAATAGCAACATTAAAGCGGGGCGATGGGAAAAGAATCGCTTCCTGGGCGTTGAAGTACGAAATAAGGTACTTGGTATTATAGGCCTGGGAAAGGTCGGCACAGAGGTAGCTCGCCGTGCTCAGGGACTTGAAATGCAGGTTATCGCCTTTGACCCCTATGTCGCTCCTGATCATGCTCGCAAGCTCGGTGTAACCATGTTGAGTATGGAAGACGTGCTGCAACAGGCCGATTTTGTGACCTTGCATACTTCACTTACCGGCGGTCCGCAGGGAACCCGTGGGCTTATCGGGACACGAGAATTCAATCTACTCAAGCCAGGAGCGCGACTGATCAACTGCGCGCGCGGTGAATTGATCGATGAGGAGGCACTGCTCGATGCCCTGCACCAGAGCCGCCTGGCAGGGGTCGCCCTCGATGTCTTCAGCCAGGAGCCAGTAGGTGATAATGCAATTTTGAAGCAACTGCTGGCCGATGAACGTGTCATCGGAACACCACACCTTGGAGCTTCAACGGAAGAGGCACAGGTGGGAGTCGCCACAGATGTTGCTGAACAAATCGTTGCGGTCTTGCGTGGTGGCTTTCCGCGTGCAGCAGTCAATGCACCGCTCATTCTCCCCGAGGCTCTTAAAATATTGCAGCCTTATATGCACCTGGTCGAGCAGATGGGGCGCCTGTACACACAACTGCAACCCGGTCCCCTCAACAAGATTGAATTATCCTGCAGCGGTGATATTGCGAATTACGATCTGCGACCCTTACAGGCGGCGCTCATCAAAGGCCTGCTTGAATCGGTTTCAGATGCGCATGTCAACATGATTAATGCGCCATTGCTGGCAAAGCAGTGGGAGTTGGAGATCATTGAACAAAAATCGACGATGCCAACAGAGTTTGTCAATCTCGTGACTATACGCCTCTTGAATGTCAATGGCTATACTTCTTCCTTCGCGGGCAAACCCGGCTCTGGTGATGAGTATGTGGAGGTGGTAAGTGGAACGGTGATGCATAATGAGCCACGTATCGTTCGCATAGGTCGCTATTGGACAGAATTCGTACCTGAGGGCTACATCCTCTTCTGCCGCAACCCCGATAAACCAGGTATGATCGGGCGCGTCGGCACAATCCTGGGCAAAGCCAACGTCAATATTCGCCATATGGACGTAGGACCCAGCGAGCGCAGACCTCATACAAGGGAACCACATCGCTCCCCTGGAGCAGCGTTGATGATTATTTCGGTAGATGACCCCATTCCCGATTGGGCACTTAGAGAGATTAGTGGCACAGGAGATATTTTTGGGGTAACATTGGTAAAATTGTAGATTGATAAAGTTCGTGGGAGAGAAAGAACTGTATAATGACGGCAGCCACTCCAATGCATGTCGATAAAAAATCTCTAATCAGACCTACCGCAGGACAGGCACGGTTCGCTTTTACCATCCTGTTTATCATCAACATCCTCAACTATGCTGATCGCTACATACTCCCGGCAATACTGCCGAAAATCCAGTCCGACCTGGGACTGACACCTATTCAGGCAGGATTACTTGGCTCAGCATTTCTATTCGTCTATGCGCTCGCTACATTGCCTTTAGGCGTTTGGGCAGACAGGAGCATACGCAAGAATATTGTTGCGCTCTGCGTCGGAATCTGGAGCGTGGCAACTGTCCTGGCGGGTTTCACACGCAATTTCTTGCAGTTATTCAGTGTCCGTGCTGTGTTGGGTATTGGCGAGGCGGGTTATGCTCCAGCGTCTCTCTCATTGCTTGGCGATTTTTTCTCCAGAGCGAAACGAGGCCGTATCTTTTCTTACTGGTCGTCAGGCACATTGCTTGGCGCTGCTTTCGGCTTCACCGTCGGTGGCTTTATTGCTGATGCTCTCGGCTGGCGTTACGCATTTTTTGTCGTCGGTATACCCGGCCTCATTGCTGCTTTCCTGGCATGGCGTATGCTCGAACCAAGACGCGGCTCGTTCGATAGCGAGAAGGAAAGCACGAGGGGAGCTGGTACCATACATGGAAGTATTGGCAAAGATTTCCGGGGTTCTCTTAAAAAACTACGCCAGGTTCCAACCTATTGGACATTAGTAGTCGCGCTCGTGTTTAGCTTCTTCACTGTTGGCGGCACTTCATTCTGGCTCCCGTATTACTTCGTAAAGACGTTTCAGCTTAGCGTAAGCAGTGCGGGGGCAATTTCGGGGGCTGTGTTAGTAGGCAGTAGTTTGGTTGGAACGGTGGCTGGCGGCTGGTTAGCAGACTTTGCGCAGCGTCGCAGGCCAGAGGGGCGCCTGTTTATTGCAGCATTCGGCTTTCTTCTAGGTGCTCCTTTGGTATTTATCGCGCTTTTGATCCACAGCCTGCCGTATTTCATCGCAGTATTCATTATCGCTGCCATTTCCCTTAGCTTCTGTACGGGACCATTGAATGCTGTCATTCAGGATGTAATTGCTCCCGCGTTGCGAGCCACCGCGATTGGCCTGGCGCTACTGCTTGCGCATTTACTTGGTGATGCCGCAGCGCCATTTGTCATCGGTGCGATCTATAATCGCATTCCGCTTGGCTTAGCGCTTATCACTACGGCACCAACAGCTCTATTCCTCGCGGGGCTGGTTTGTCTCCTTGGATTGAGGACGGTCGCACGTGATATGAAGCGTATGCAAGCGCAGGTGTCAGGGTGAGCAAGGATCGATCGAGAACAAAAATGGCCTTTCTTGTAAAGGAAAGGCCTTCGTGGAGCGGGTTACGGGATTCGAACCCGTGATCTCAACTTTGGGAAAGTCGCATGTTGCCACTACACTAAACCCGCATATACATTGCTGACACCGTGGAGTATAGCCGATTGAGGAGTAAAAGTCAATAGTTTGCGGCTCTCATATTCTGCATGCTGAAATCGAACATTTTCTATCACCGTTTTTGCTGGAAGTATGGTATTATCAAATTGTGATTGGTACAGGGCAACTATGAGAAATTTACATATATCGCTTGTTTAATTAGGAGGATTATATGGGCTTCTTTTCACGCCTCGCAACATTCTTTCGTATTCGTGCCAACGCAGCGCTAGATAAAGCCGAAGACCCGGGCCAGGTTATGGACTATTCCTATAGTAAACAACTTGAGCAACTGCAACAGATTCGTCGTTCGGTTGCCGATGTTGTGACCAATGAAAAACGCCTGGAAATGCAACAGTCGCAACTGATCGAGAAGATCAATAGACTCGATCAGCAGGCGATGCAGGCATTGCAGGCAAACCGTGAAGACCTGGCGCGCATGGCCTTACAACGCAAAGAAACGTTGCTGGTACAGATCAATAGCTACGAGCAACAATTAGCACAATTAAAAGCTCAGGAAGAGAAATTGATCAACATGGAGCGCACGATCTCTGCTCGTGTAGAAGCATTCCGCACGCAAAAAGAGATGGTGAAAGCACAATATGGTGCTGCACAGGCTCAGGTGAAGATCAACGAATCAATTACAGGCATCTCTCAAGAAATGACAGAGATGAATCTCGCGATGCAACGGGCACAAGACAAAGTGCTGTCGATGCAATCCCGTGCAAATGCGATGGAAGCGCTGATCGAGCAGGGGACGCTTGGCGAACAAGGAATGCTCGGACCAGGCTCTGGTGATACGCTCGACCGCGAGCTGCAAAAGATCTCAACGGAACAAAATGTAGAAGCTCAGTTACAGGCAATGAAACAACAATTGCAACTCGGCGGTCCAGACGCACAACAAAGACAAATCGAAGGGCCAACCTCGTAGCAATTTGAGGCGACTAGCCTTTCTTTTTCTCTCTTTCTTTCCTGGCCCTATAGAACGACCTGGGCTTTGGATGGCGTTCAGTATCAACATATGCCTCTGGAGCCGCATCTTCGCGAGCAGAAACTTCTAGTTCGTCACGCTCGCTCAGAAGCTCTTGCAGGTCGTTGTAAATATTATAATTGTCGCTGGCTTCTCGCATGCGCAGCATATGGCGCAACACTTGAACCTGGCTGATGTTCGTCTTATCGTCCCTGGCCGGCTCAGCCCTTTTCAGGAGCTTATCCACTAAATCCATACTATCATCATGAGCGCCAATGCCTTCTAGCCGTTCGCGTACTACCAATAATTGCTCATATAAATTCATGGCTCTCTCCTCTTGGTTGTGGGAATCTTCCCTCTGGAGCTAATGGTAGCATAGCGCATGGCACACGTCAAATTTTATTCCCAGGAACCTGTTGCTGTCAGCCAATCAAGGATGATCTCAGGCATATGTGACACAGCTCCCTGCCGCTGCGAACATTGTGGCAGGGTATGAAGGACTGTTGCGCCATATTCCTTTGAAAGGATACGGCGATCAAAGAGCACAACTGCATTACGCCCTGTGCCACTCCAGGCCAGCCGATTCAGAGCGCGGCGCACGCGAAGAGAAGCCATGGGTACCGTCACCTGGTGCAGTTGGTCAGAATACTGTTCAGCACGAGCAGCAATTGGCGGATCATTCAATACAGGCATTGGCAGGCGAGTAAGCAAGATACAGGCAGGGGTTCGGCTGACTTCATCGGTACCATCCCAGAAACTTCCTGTCCCTAGCAAAACCACCCGCTCCTGAGTGTGGAACATCTGCCAGAGCTGGCGTGGAGAGCCATCGATAGCATGACCCAACACCAATATCCCGCGTGCTTCCAGTAATGGTTTAACTGCACCATATGAACTACGCAAGGCAGCATATGACGTAAACAGTACGACTAATTGACCATCTAGCATGGTAGCAAGCTGTACGATTGCGTCATCCAGGTGGCGTTGATACTGTGGCATATTTGGCTCCGGGATATCATTGGGTAGATAAAGCAATGTCTGTTCCTGATGCTCAGTCACAATGGATAGCGCTGGGCAGATATCGGCTTCCAAACCAAAACGACCACGATAAAACGAAAAATTGTGATCGACGGAGAGCGCCACGCCGGCAAAAATGGCGCTTGCATTGGATGTGAGCACATGCTCCTTCAAGAGAGCAGCCGTCTGTATATGCTGTGCATATAAGGCGGGTGAGCTTTCTGCATAGTGGATCGATGAGACTTGAGGTGTCGAATCTGCTGTGGCGGTGACTGATTCGGGCTGGCGCTGATGCGTAAAAGGCAGTGATACCGGGGGTATGCGCAGCCAGTAGACCATGGTATTATCCTTGTCAGCACCACTTACACTATTACAATTGACAATCAGGGCCATCTCGCCAAGTTGTATTTGTTCGAGGAGCCGTTGAGCGAGCGCAGCCAGCTCCCATGCTACGGATTCGTCTTCTCCACTCCCAAGGTCCAGTCGATGGCGACTACGTTGTGTAGTGAGCAGGATTTTTTCTGCCATATGGACAAGATCAATTACCACTTGCAGGCGTTGAGCAGCCTGTTGCCAGGTCCGTTCCACCTCCATCCATGTTGCCAAATTACGAAGCTGCGCGGTGAGCCGGAGTGGTTGATCGATACGCTCGTTATTCCGTCCTCCATAGTTACGTCCAGCAGCCTCGCTTTTTCCTTTATCTCGAGCGCCGCTGTTTACTCCTTCCTGGAGAAGATTGCCTAGCGCCAAAAACAAGTTGTCCACGGCTGCACAGGCCTGGCGTAACGTCTGAAACCAGGAAAGCATACGCGCATCAAGCTCCGACTTTCCAACCGTTGGAGTAGTCGAGAGACCCCCCGGCCCATTCTCTCTAAGTGCAGGAGCTGCAAGTGCGAGCAGCCCTTGATAGCGTCCATCCGGCAATTCAACGCCGATCGTATTTAACATTCGCAGAAGGCGCGTATGATCGAGTTCTGTACTGGTCCAACGAGCACTCTCCTCCTCCAGGAGATCAGCATCGAGTATCAACCGCTGCTCAATAGGACGCAGCAGCGAATGTGGAGAAGAGAGGTCATCAAAAAGTCCGGCATGCGTGGTCACAACAATTCTGGCTGCTTTGACCAGTTCTTCTGCCCGGCTTACAAAGCAGTACCCTTTTTTCCGGTAGAGACACCCTTGATAAGGAGTCTCTGCTTTCCCATCAGGTAGGGAAACGCGTTCAACACCAGAGGAGATACGCTCCCATGCGGGTATCTCCTGAGGCAGCATAGTCAATTCGCTGCGTTCGCCTGTCAGAGTTTGTTGAGCCCACAATGCAAATTTTGCTAATCCTCGCGCCTGCTCTGCAGAAAGCTCGCCGCTGGTGCGCCGTAAAGCTGATCCAAACCAGCGATGAAGGCAAAGATAACCACCTCTCTCAGCCAGGTAAGCTACGGATAGCTGATCCTTGAGGTATGTTTGCAAGGGCGGCAGGACGTGCTCGACTAAACGCCGTGCTCCTTGCTGATTAGCGCAGGTGATGACGAGGCGTTTGGCGGATGCATGCTCACCTACAGCATCAATCGGTGGTTCGCAGAGCCACTGCAAGGCAGGCAATAGAGCTGGTGTGTAATCGTTGGCTCTGATAGTAACTTCGATAAGCAAAGATGTATGATCCTCCAGCGCCTGGCGTACAGCTTTATACGCTGTTTGATAGCCTACATGCATGTGTGGCTGCTGGAGATGCGTATCTTGCTGCCTTTGCTCGGAGAATGCTGGCGCCTGGGCAGGTTCAACAGTCGAAAGCGATGCCGGTTCTTGTGGAACTTCGTTACCAAGCAGTGTAGTCCCAGATGATGGCACAATTTCTTCGGGAATTACCTCGACGAGAGTTTCCAGGGTATCAGCGATTGGAACATCTACTGGCAAAGCAAGGATCGATGATGGTGTCTGTTCTCTATGGTCATCGGCAACATGTGCTTCTAAGGACTTTTCATCTTCTGCCACTGGTTGCGGCTCATTTTGCTGCGCAATAGCAAAGGAAAGTACACGAGGATCCATTCCCAACTGCGCGGCAAGGCGATCACCCAGACTTCCTCGTAGGGGAGCTCGTTGTAAGCCATCCCTGGTTACCCGGTCGCGCAACTCCTGGTGGAAGAAAGCCAGGAGAGGCCAGGTACGAGGGGCATCGAGATTTGCCAGGTCTTTGAGAAGCGCCAGATCGACAGCCTGGAGTCGTTGATGCAGTGCTAAAAAAACTTGCATCGCCAGGAGGGTATCGACCATTGCTCGATGTCGCCCAGTAGTTACTGGCACATCCAGGGCCTGAGCCACCTGCCCCAGGTTATAGCTCGGTAATGAGGGGAGCAGAACCGTCGCCAGCTCAAATGTATCTATGAGGGGATTGTTACGAACAAGTCCGCGCCGGCGTAAAAAACCTACATCGAATGGGATACTGTGGCCCACAAGGGGATAATCGCTGAGAAACAATTGTAATTGCCTGGCTATCGATTCAAAGTTGGGAGCGTCTACTACCTGCTGCGGAGTGATGCCTGTCAGCCTTTGCACACGAAAAGGGATAGAACGTCCAGGAGAAACAAGCGTCTCCATCTTATCCAAGATCGTATCGTCTTGAAACTTGACTGCTGCAACCTCTAGAATCGCGTCTTGCTCTGCATGCAGACCCGTCGTTTCAAGATCAAGTGCCACGCGAATAGGAGGCTTTTTTACCATGAGCGTTCCTTAACGTCTCTCTGAGTGGTTATGAAGGACATCCTACTGATAGGGCCAGTCTTCAAGTAGTTTACGAGCCGATTGCGCGGCAAGAGCACGATGACTGATACGATTCTTGTGTTCAGGCGCTAGTTGAGCAAATGTTTTTCCAAGTTCAGGCAAGAAGAAAATGGGATCATAACCAAACCCATGTTCCCCACGTGGGCTGTTAGCAATTAGTCCCTCAATTACACCTTCAACAACTCGAGTATAACCTGATGGCTCAGCAAGGGCGATTGCACAGCGAAAGCGTGCAGTACGCTTTTCCATTGGAAGCCCTTTCAATTGCTCCAATATTTCGCGAAAACGCTCTTCATAAGACGTTTCTCTACCCAGATAGCGTGCAGATTGGACACCTGGAATACCTCCAAGAGCATCTATTTCTAAACCAGAGTCGTCAGCAAGTGTAAGTATACCCGAAGCCTGAGCATAAGTCCTGGCCTTTAGCCCGGCATTTTCTGCAAAAGTAGCTCCAGTTTCCTCCACGTCGATATCCAACTGAAGATCATTTAGGGACAGCAGTCTCAACTGCAGGTCTGAGAAAATAGCCCGAAATTCCTCTAATTTATGTGGATTGCTTGTCGCCAGCAATAGAGTACGCATCGGCCCTCATATTACCATAACTCAGATTTGTTGTCGAGTCGAAAAATATACTTGCCGGAATAAGAGAGAAGGTGTAGGATGGACACAAGAACTTCAACCTGTAGGTGAGGGTCATGCTCAAGCTTAAGAGTCCTGATCTGAAACGAACCAGTGGCCGGAAGAAAAATAGGAAACGTTTCCAAATTATTTTCCTCTCGC
>Ga0187846_10001387_pt1 | contig 13713 bp, 12 predicted proteins | sample TC_taG_FD_161473 | JGI IMG/M metagenome (GOLD analysis project Ga0187846, IMG submission 161473) | Biofilm microbial communities from the roof of an iron ore cave, State of Minas Gerais, Brazil - TC_06 Biofilm (v2) | ecosystem: Environmental > Terrestrial > Deep subsurface > Cave > Wall biofilm...
GTATGACTCGTATGCGCGCGCCACCACCGAGAACTTCATTGCTCTTGACCGGCTCAAGCAGAGCCCTCACAGGCTAATCATGGGTCCATGGCTCCACGGCGTACGCGCCGACGAGGAATGGGCTGGTGATGTCTACTTGGGTCCGGATGCGATCGATTCGTATGACAGTCTGCGCCTGCGCTGGTTCGACCAATGGCTTAAGCAAGTTGATACCGGCATCATGGACGAATCAGCGGTACGGATTTTTGTGATGGGCACTGGCGGTGGCCGCAAAGTATACGATGTGCTGAGTGCAAACGGCCGCATCGATCACGGCGGTTATTGGCGCTCAGAGCGCGAATGGCCCCTAGCGCGGGCCCGCAACACGCCCTTTTATCTCCATGCTGGCGGCGAACTTTCAACACGAAAGCCGGAAGTGCGATTCGCTGCAACTACCTACCAGTTCGACCCGCGGGACCCGGTGCCAACTGTCGGCGGCAATATTTCGGTGGGATTCGAGATTATGCCCGGCGGTGGATTCGACCAACGCGGTCCGGCCGGTGGAGCGGCCGCCCTCAAAACGGCTGACCTGCTACCACTCGCCGCGCGCCCCGACGTGCTTGTATTTCAGACCGAGCCGCTGGAACGCGACCTTGAAGTCACGGGTGCGGTCACTGCTGAGTTGTGGATATCGTCGTCCGCTCTCGATACCGATTTCACCGTCAAGTTGATCGACGTCTATCCCCCGAGCGCCGATTACCCCGATGGATACGCGTTGAACCTGACGGACTCAATTATGCGCGCGCGGTTCCGGGACTCGTTCACCAAACCGGAACTAATGACGGCAAATGAAGTTTACCAGCTCAGTTTTCCGCTTTACCCGATAAGCAACGTCTTCAAGCGGGGCCATCGAATCCGCGTTGACGTTTCGTCGTCGAATTTCCCTCGCTTCGACGTCAATCCCAACACCGGCGGACCCTTAGGCGAACCGGGCGGTATGGCGATAGCCAACAATACAATCCATCATGATAGCGACCGCCCGTCACACATCGTCCTGCCGGTAGTTAATGATTAGTTCGAATTTACCGGTTCCATTCATTGGGTTGAAGCATAATATCAGCTGCCGGCATGGTGGTGCAGCATGGAATATCGATATCTACTTGTAAAACGTGATGCAGCTGTTTGCCGGTTGATCCTCAACCGCCCCGAACGGCTGAACGCGCTCAACGTGCGGATTGGCGTCGAGTTGCTGGATGCCCTGGAGGCATGCGATCGCGACTCAGAGGTTCGCGCCGTCGTGCTTACAGGCGCGGGGCGTGCATTCTGCGCCGGCGATGACCTGCGGGGCATGTCGGAACCGGGGGAGCCGGAGCGCCGATTCCCCGATCCGATCAAGCAGTATGTTCAAGGTGAGGGCCGATGGCCACTGATAATTGCGCGGATGCGGGCGTTGTCCAAGCCGGTAATCGCGATGATCAACGGTCATGCGCATGGCGCCGGCTTCAATCTCGCGTTGGGCTGCGATCTGCGTGCGATGGCCGACAGCGCGACGATGTCCATCCCATTTTCGAAGCGCGGCATCGGCACCGGGACCAATCTTCTGCAGCAGTTCGTCGGGATCGGCAAGGCAATGGAATGGGCACTGCTTGCGCCAACGCTCTCAGCACAAGAGGCAGAACGTTGGGGCCTGGTGAACCGGGTCGTGCCGCTCGAAAGGCTGGAATTGGAAACCATGGGTATCGCCCGCGAACTGGCTGAGGGGCCAACGCTGGTCTTCGCCTACACCAAGTCGGCGATCGTAAACGGTTGGGAGATGCCGCCGGAAGCTGCGTATCGATACCAGGGGCAAGCCGTCACTCACTCCCAGCAAACCGAAGATCTAGCGGAGGGCATCCGCGCGTTTCGCGAAAAACGCCCACCGCAATTTCGTGGACGGTGAGAAAAAAGCGGGTGGCCGTCCTTTAGCATGCATCGCGCCAGGGCTCGCTCCAAAACTCGTGTCGGCAACAGCTGGAACGCGCTGCATCGAATGCACTTACCCCACCCGCACCGGCCGGCCAATGACACGAAGGAATGCGCCGGTGTCGTGGACTACAGCCACATTACCAAAGCCCCTGCCGACCTCCTCGAGCATCGAGTCGAATTTCGACTGATCGTCTGGGGTTACTACTTCCAACTTCGAAAAAACTCTGACGCAGTTAACGAAATCGGGGTCCAATGAAAATGCGGCCGACAATTGAGCATCCCGAAGCAGCTTTACTGCGAGCTCTTCAGCCTTCTGGCCCAGCAAAATCCGATGAATCATTGCTGCACCCCTTTGCCCGAGACAACTTCAACGGAGAGCGCGACTGTAGCAGTCCACGATGACTGCAGCAAGCAACGCGCCGTATCACATCATCGACCTCGGAGGCATCCGCCGCCATAGTCATTTGAAAAAAATCCAGCTCAAGGTTCTGTCTGGGTGCCGCGTTCGCATGTACTAACGGCGCGGGTGTGCTACCTTCAGCCCCTATCCGGCTGCGCAAACGCACCCCGATAAGCGGGAAATCAATAATATGACTGACGTAGAGCGCTATCTGGCAATAGAGGAGATCAAGCAGCTCAAGGCGCGGTATTTCCGTTGCATGGACACCAAAGACTGGGCGGGTTTCGAGGCTGTGTTTGCGAACGACGCGACGGTCGATTACACGCCGCCCGGCGGTAACTCCGCCGACTGGTCGGCTGCTGGACGGGCAAATATAGTGACGTTTGTTCGCAAAACCGTCGAACCTGCGATCACGGTTCATCACGGCCATATGCCCGAGGTCGAAGTGACTTCGTCCACGACTGCCCGCGCCATCTTTGCTATGGAGGATCTGATTTGGTGGCCGGAAGGATCGCGTCGAAGGACACTTCACGGCTGGGGTCATTACCATGAAACTTACGTCCGGATTGACGGAAAGTGGCTGATCAAGACCCTTCGCTTGACACGGTTGCGTGTTGACCAGACGTGATACAGCACCCTCATCTAACCCTCTCCCGCAAAAGAGCGGGCGAGGGGCAGCAAGAGAGCAGTCGGAGGGAGAATGGACTTCGAAGTCACTTACACTGAAGAGCAGCAGCGCTTTCGTGCTGAGGTCAGGGCCTGGTTCGAGGCCAATGTGCCGCGGGACATCACTCGCGAACCGGCTTCGGCCGCTGAATCGTACGAAAATTATCAGATGAGGCGCGAGTTGGGCCGAAAACTCGGCGCCAGGGGTTGGCTCTTCCCTACCGGGCCCGAGCAATATGGTGGCGGCGGACTCGATGTTGACCATGCAATCATCCTCGAAGAGGAAGCTGATCGATTCGATCTTTCGCTGCCGCCGTTCTACGACAGCGGCGCGACCATGGGCGCGCCGACTATCGCGGTTTGGGGTACCGAAGAGCAGAAGGAGGCGTTTCTCCGGCCGATCTATCGCGGCGACGTGCGAGTATGGCAGTTGCTGTCGGAGCCGAGCGCCGGTTCCGATTTAGCTGGCGTCAAAATGCGCGCTGTCCGGGACGGCGATGAATACGTGCTCAACGGCCAGAAAATCTTTATCGGCAGCGCTAATGGTACTGACTGGATGTGGACGCTCGCGGTGACCGATCCCGAGGGCGAGCGTCATAAGAATCTCAGTTGGTTTATGGTTGATGCGAACCTGCCAGGCATCACCGTTCAGCCCATGGAACTGCTGGGCAGCGGCGGAGGGGGAGGCGAGCACAACCATAAGAACACCATCTTCTTTGAAGATGTGCGCGTTCCGGCAATCTGCCTGGTCGGCGGCGAAAATAATGGTTGGAAGGTCGCCTCAACCCACCTCGAATTGGAGCACGGCGGCGGAGGTCATGTCGGCCGAGGTCGTTTATGGGAAGGATTACTCAGCTATTGCCAGAAAAACTATCGTGATGGCCAGCCGCTGACCGCGCATCAGGACGTCCGCGACCTGTTGGCTGATATCTACATCAAGGGCGAGGTTGGCCGCCTGTTCGGCTTGCGTAACTTCTGGTTAACCTACGCGAGGCAGCCGAAATCATATGAGGGTCCGCAGGCCTCGCTCTACCACAAATATGCCGGGCTCTGGATGACGAGCGCAATCCTGGAGGCGGTCGGACCAGCCGCACTCTCTACGGACCCGCGCTGGGGTTCCGATGAAGGCTTCCTGGAAGGACAGCAGCGCAACGGGATCGTCGCTGTCCATCCTGGTGGCACCGCAGACATCCAGAAGGTCGAAATGGCGCGTCGGATCGGGATCGGACGGACCACCCGACAAGCCGCCGGCAAGATCGTCTGAGAAGAATTGTTTTAGGTACGTCAGGGGACCACATGCCGGGACGTGGAATATACAATACGGTCGAACAGGCAATTCAAGACGTGGTGGCGCCGCAGCTACAGGAGCTGAAGGGGGATATCGCCGGATTACGCGGTGAGATGGCGGGACTGCGCGGCGAAATGCGTCAAATTGAAAAGCGCCTGGAAGATGGCTTTACCTCAATCCGGAGTGAGATGAACGTGCGCTTCGGTGCCCTTGACGAGAAGTTCACCCAACGTCTCGATTCTACCAACAAGCGGCTCGAAGAAGCTTTGGAGATTCGCGAGCGATTAGCAGCGCTGGAAGCTCGGGTAGCCTCTCAGAGCTGAATTGTAATCGCGCGAACTCAATCCTCTTTCGAGCTGAGCTCAGGAGTGCTCGACGATGGATCTGTCGTTAAACGACCATCAGCGGATGCTCGAGCAGAGCGTCCGCAGCTTTATGGAGCGTCGCGCGCCCCGCAGCAAAATTGTCGCGCTGCAGCGCTCCGAACACGGCTACGAGCCGGAAACCTGGAAAACCATCGCCGAACTTGGCTGGCTTGGCCTGCTCATCCCGGAACCCTACGGCGGCGGTGGTGGTTCGCTTACGGATGCAGCGGTGCTTTTTCAAGAGTTCGGCCGCGGCCCGCTGCCCGGTCCGTTCTTCAGCTCGGGCGTTCTGAGCGCGCTGGTACTACTCGAAGCAGGCTCGGAACAACAGCGCCGCTGCTACCTTCCCGCTATCGCTAGCGGCGAGAACATCTTCTCCGTTGCAATCACGGAGCCCGCGCGCTCGTGGGGACCCCAGGGCATCGCATTGACGGCCGAGCGCCAAGGCGAGCGTTACCGGCTTAACGGCGTTAAGCTGTTTGTCAGTGATGCGGTCGCAGCAAGCCACCTGATTGTTGTCGTCCGCACCGGACCCGCGCTCAATGCCACGAGTCTCCTGGTGGTCGACAAAAATCTAAAGGGCGTTTCGGCTCGCCTCCTCCCCGGTTTCATTAGTTGGCAGGCCGAGGTTGCTTTCGACAATGTTGAGATTCCCGCCGACGGATTGCTCGCTATGCGCGAGAACGAAGGTTGGGCGGCGCTGTCACGTGCAATGGAGCGTGCGCTGCCCATTTTGTGCGCATACCAAGTCGGTAGTTCTCAAGCTATTTTCGAAATGTCCGTAGAGTATAGCCAAACCCGGGTTCAGTTCGGCGTTCCGATCGGCCGTTTCCAACGTGTCCAGGATCACATCATTCGACTGGTGAATAATCTCGATGCAGCGCGATGGACCACCTGGGAAGCCATATGGAAACTGGATAGCGGCCGGCCGGCGGCTGCGAGCGTACATCTGGCCAAGGCGGTTACCGCCGAAGCACATATCGAAGCGTGCAATGCAGCTCACGAGGTTCACGCCGGAATTGGCTCGTCGCTCGAATACGGATTGGTGCCGCACACCCAATTATCGCGCACGCTATTCAACTATCTCGGCGATCCGAAATGGCACAAGCGTCAAATGGCCGCTGCTCTGAACTGGTGAGCGCGAGGAGCCGGGCGATCCCGTGCTTGTGTGGGTTGCAGCAACGCTCGGGAGTAACGCCTGTCCTAATTGAGGATCATTCCCTTCCGGGTCAGTTCTTCGATGGCTTGGGGCGATTTGCACAGGTCGGTGCAACCCATGCCGCTGAGCACTGCCGGATGCTTGGTGAACTGGATATTCGCATATTCGACAATCTGGATACGGTTGCCCCATGGATCTCTAAACTCGACACCTCTCCCGGGCAGCAACTTCACCCCGGCGTTTTGTAGCTGCTGTCTGACCTTTTCTTTATCGTCCACCACAAGGCCAAAATGACGGCCCGCGTCTGAGTGCTGGCTGTGCCCTTCAAATAGAGCAATAAACTGGTCGCCCATATCGATGAAGGCCATCTTCTCGCCGCGTCCACGCAATGTGAACTCAAAGGCCCGGCCGTAGAAGGAAAGCGCTTCTTCGATATTGCCGACTTCCAGCGCTACATGGTTGATACCAACGATTCGCGCCTTGTCGCTCATTTTCGTTACCTCCGGTCTTCGTCACTTCGGATTAATGGCGTTGCAGCACATGACTAATTGAGGCGAGACCTCGAATTATGCGATTAAAACCTATTGAGCTCGCCTCCGCCAGACGCGTTTATCCCCTTTGAATGCGGTCGCTTGCCGAGGGGAGGGCGAAAAGACGCGAACACTGCGGTTCTTTAAGCTTTTGGCTGTGTTACCATCCTTCCGTAAAAAAGCGAAAATCCTTCTCGGGAGGACACGTATGTGGCTTAAAGAAGCATATTGGATCTCCCCCACAGGGGAAGCTATCAGCAGCAGATGACGCTGCGCGGTGCGATTTCCGGTTTCGGCGCCGTCGCCGCACGCGCCCACTTGCCTGGATGGCAGTCGCAGCGCGGGATCAGTATTGTCGCGATCCACGATCCGCTTGCAGCACGGCGTCATCACGCGATCAATCTGGTGAACAACATCAGGGTCTACGATGATCTCGAATTGATGCTGGATGGCGAAGCGCTGGACTTCCTTGACATCGCGAGCCCGCCGGCGTTCCATGCCACTGCGGTGCAACTAGCGCTCGAAGCGCGTGTTAACGTGATTGTCGAGAAGCCGGTGTGCCTTAAGGCCTGCGAACTCACGCAACTGTCCAGCCTGGCCGCGCGCAATAACCGCTTGTTGATGTGTGTGCACAACTGGAAGTATTCGCCAGCTTACCGGCGAGCACATGAGCTGATTGCCGCTGGACGGCTCGGTCAGGTTCAATACGTCTCGCTGGTTCGTATGCGCAGCGCGCCCGCGGGGACCGCTGCCAGCGACTCTGAGGCCGGCGAGCGATGGCGTCTGGATTCGAAAACGGGCGGCGGGATTCTCATCGACCACGGCTGGCACTGCTTCTATCTGGCGCAGTGGCTGATGGGAGGCGACCAGCCCTTGACTGTCTCAAACTATCAGCGATTCGATGCAGATATGGGAGTCGACGATTTCGCTGATCTGAGGATTGAGTTCCCAGGTGCTCGAATAGTCAATGTACTACTCACTTGGGGCGCGCCGGTTCGGCGGACGACGGCAGTAATCGTTGGCACCGCAGGGCTGCTCGAAATCGAAGGTAACAAAGTCCTTCTGAGCGCAATGTCAGGAAAGTCTGCGGATTATTCAGTAACTGACGACCCCGAAGATTCTTACCATGCGCCGTGGTTCATGGCCGCGGCGGCTGATTATGAGCAGGCCTTGAACCAGGGCCCGCACGCCGAACTCGCTCGCGTGAATCGTAATGAGGCTGCGACTGCCTTAGCGCTGACCATTGCGGCACGGCAATCGGCCGCCCAAGATGGGCGTGCAATGGTGCTGAATGTTGCTGAATACCACTAAATGACCGAGACTTCTTAGGCGCTGTTGACTTTCAGCTTGGCGGGACTAAACTGCTGATTGACCGCAAGGTTAGTGGCCGTTCTGATCGGCTTCCGTCCTGGTTGCCCGGAATAGGCTGACTTAGATGGCCAGATGAAGGAGCTTTTGAAGACGGACCGAGCTGGTTGAGTACGGAGCGATGACCGAGGGCGAATCGCGCTTGGATTCCGGCGAACCCCGCGCCCAGGACTCTCGCGACGAGATCTTAAGGGCGGCGACCGATTTGTTTGCGACGCGCGGTTTTCATGAGACCTCAATGGCAGAGGTCGCACGGGCCGCCGGGGTCAGCAAGGCACTTATTTTTTGGCACTTTAAAAGCAAAGAGGAACTCTTTGTAGCTGTTCTTGCCAAGTTATTTGAACCGTACGTCATCGACTTCGCGGAAGAAGCCGGTGCTCTGGACGAGAAAGCACAACTCTTAAAGCTCATCGAATCGTACCTGCTATTCGTGCGTGAAAACGCGAGTTCTATTCGGTTTTTCGTCGCTCAGATAATCCACGATGAAAGCAGCAAAGATTCGTTATCGAGCCAGGTGCTATCCCTGTTTGAGGGCTACCGAACGCTAGTGACGGATTTGATTGGCCGGGCTCAGACGAAGGGGATGTGCGCGTGCAGCTTTCCCCCCACGGCCGCCGCGGGGTTTTTACTCGCCGCGCTCAATGGCCTGTTGCTCGGACATATGTTTCTCGGCAGCCGGCCGAGCGACCTCGAAATCGGGATGAAGATGCTGCGCCAATGGCTATTCGGCGACGCGCCCGAATTTGAACGGGGCCCACGAACTCCGCAATCGGGATAAGTAGCGAGGAGATTTCGATTCATGCGGATGCCGCTCAAACAGATGCTTGATCTCGGCCGTTATATTCGGCAGCGGAAACGCGCCAGCGAGAAGTACTTTCCTCTCGTGCTGATGCTGGAGCCATTGCATGCGTGCAATCTGGCGTGTATCGGCTGCGGCCGTATCGTCGAATATAAGGACACTATTCGCGATCAAATGCCGCTGGAGGAGGCGCTGGCAGCAGCCACTGAAGCAGGCGCTCCGATCGTTTCGATTTGCGGCGGCGAGCCGCTGATATACAAACACATCGTGCCGCTCACCACTGGGCTGCTCGACCAGAAGCGGCACGTGATGATCTGCACCAACGCACTGCTGCTGGAGCGATTCATAAAACAGGTTCCGCCGAGTCTATATCTCAGTTTCAACATTCATCTCGACGGCATGCGTGAAACACATGACCGGGTGGTCGATCGCAACGGTGTCTTCGACGTTTGTGTGCGGATGATCAAGCTGCTCAAGAGCAAGGGTTACCGGGTGCAAACCAACTCTACCATTTATCGCGAAACTAGCGCCGAAGAGGTAGAGGAGCTGATTAAATTTCTCGACGGCTTGGGTGTGGACGGTATGTTGCTAACACCCGGTTATCACTACCAGGTACTCAAAAACGATATCTATCTCAGCACTGAGGAGATGCCCCGCAAGTTCAAACGCGTGCGTGACCTTGCGCATGATTACAGGATTATCAACACGCCTATTTATCTTGACTACCTGGTCGGCGAACGCGACCTCCTATGCAGTCCGTGGACAACGGTGACGCGAAATCCACAGGGATGGAAAGGTCCCTGCTATCTTATTACCAATGGCCATTACCCAACCTTCGCAAAGTTGCATGAGGCGACAGACTGGGAGTTTTATCGCACCAAGCAAGACATTCGCTGCCGTGATTGCAAGCTCCATTCGGGCTTTGAAGGCACGGTTGCACTGGATTTTGGTAAAAACTTGAAGGACTCCTGGCGCATTGTGCGCCATTACATGGCCTGAATGAGAGCTTGAGGGCGGACGCAGGGAGGGTCGCATGTTTGGGCGAACTCTGGGTTATCGGTGCCGGAATCCGGTGTCTGCAATTCAAGCTCGCGTCAGGAAGTAGGTTTTTGATGGGGAATGTGCGGCGGCGGATGTCAGAAAGGGTGTCGGGCGAGCAAAGCGATTTTGAGGGGCCGATGCATTCGAAATCTTCTCCCCAACCGGCCACCACCGCCAAAGTCCCCGTCGTTATCAGCCAGCCCCCACTCGACCTTGACCACTACCTGAAGGAGCGCGCAGGGTTCATCGAGCGTCAATTGGCGACTAGCCTACCCGCATCTGACGAATCCGCCGGTCGCCTCATTGAGGCTATGCGTTACAGTCTGATGGCGGGTGGCAAACGTTTGCGCCCGATCCTGGCCCTTGCCGCGTGCGAGGCGGTGGGAGGCCAGCCGGAGGGCGCTGTCGGCTACGCCTGTGCGCTCGAGATGATCCATACCTACTCGTTGGTACACGACGATCTGCCATGTATGGACGACGATGATCTTCGGCGTGGCCGTCCCACCAATCATAAGGTATTCGGCGAAGCCATCGCGACGCTGGCCGGCGACGGCCTGCTTACCGACGCGTTTGGGCTGATTGCTCGCTCGGCAAAGGCTGCGGGAATTCCGGCGGAGATAGTGGTCGACACAATTGGCGACCTGGCTGATGCTTGCGGCTCGTCCGGTATGGTCGGCGGCCAAGCTATCGATTTGCTCGCCGAGGGCCAGCTATTAACGCAGCAAGAGCTCGAACTCCTGCACAGCAAGAAAACTGGAGCCTTATTTATTGCCTCGGTTTGTGGCGGAGCGCGGTTAGGCGGAGCGCAGCCGGCCCAGCTGCAGTCGCTACGCAAATACGCCAGCGCGTTGGGGCTCGCGTTTCAAGTTACAGACGACTTGCTTGACGTCGAGCAGACCACTGAGCGTCTCGGCAAGCGCTCACAGAAAGATCAGAAACGCGGCAAGGCCACGTATCCCTCAATCATAGGTGTCGAACGGTCACGCGAGCTGGCCCACGGGCTTGCGCAAAGTGCTTGCGAGGCGCTCAGGGGTTTCGACAGCCGCGCGGAGCCGCTGCGAATGCTGGCCGGGTTCGCCGTGGAGCGCAACCTGTGAAGACGCCAGAGTGTGTTGAGAAAACAACACCGGACTTGACCTCGGTAGGGCACGTACGTCAGGCGGTCCTGGCTGAGCCGGGTCGACTCGAGATACGGGAGGTGACGCTGCCACATCCTGGGCCAGGCGAGGTGCTCTTGCAAATAAAATGCGCCATGACCTGTGGCACCGATTTGAAGGCGTACCGCCGCGGTCACCCGCTGTGGCGTCTACCAGCTCCATTTGGCCATGAGTTTGCCGGGGTTGTGGCCGAAATCGGCCCTGAAGTGCAGAACTTTCGTCCCGGTGACGCGCTCATGGCGGCTCCAAGCGCCCCTTGTGGCGAATGCTTCTACTGCGGACGGGGGCAAGAGAATCTCTGTGCACAGGCAATAGAAAAAATGGTGTTGGGTGGTTACGCGGATTACCTGCTGGTCGGTTCTCACGTAGTCGCGCGTAACGCCTTTCACAAACCCGATGAGCTCCCGTTCGAAGAGGCAGCCCTGCTCGAACCGCTCGCCTGCGTCGTTCATGCCCAGGAAATCGCGCATCCAGAGACGTTTGAAACTGTGTTGATAATCGGCGCAGGGCCATTCGGTCTGCTCCATATGCTGGCGCTCAGAGTCCTGGGCGTGCGCGAAGTTATTGTCGCCGGGCGCGGCGCGCCGCGCTTGGAATGGGCTCATCAGCTTGGAGCAGATAATGTGGTCGACGTCTCTCAGACTGGCGCCGAAGAGGCCATCGCACGGATCAACGGAGGTTTCGGGCCGGATCTGGTCATCGAATGCACTGGCCAAGTCGCGGGATGGGTGGACGCGTTCGCGCGTGTCCGCCGTGGCGGAAGAGTCGTTTTTTTTGGTGGCTGCCCATTGGGGACAACACTCGCGGTCGATACACAGCGGATGCACTATGACAATCTTACCCTATTCGCGCCGTTTCATTTCCGCCCGCGCGATGTCCGGCGGGCTTTCGAATTGTTGTGCGCACGCAAACTCGGCGCTGGGCGTATTGTCAACGCGCGACGGCCGCTGAGCGACCTCGCCGAGGTGTTCGCGATGCTGGAACGCGGCACTGTTCTCAAGTGCGCGGTGATTCCGTGAACTGAAGGATGAGGCAAGCTCTTCGGCCTTTCTCCGTTTGTCTTTTCCCCATGGGCGGTCCGTCAACATGCGGGCAAGCTTTGATTTATGGATGACGTAGCAATAGCCACTCAGAACGCCGCTGGCTTCGGGCCCCGTGACGAATTCGGAGCCCGGCTTGCTTTCGCTATAGAGCGAGCACAGCAATGGTTGCTCGACCGCCAGCATCCCGAGGGTTACTGGCAGGCAGCGCTTGAAGCTAATGGCGAGATGAATGCCGAATTCATCATATTCAGGCGCTTCATGAACCTGGAGCCCGATCCAGCGCTTGACGCCAAACTGAAGAAACATTTGCTTGACATTCAACAATCCGACGGTTCGTGGACCTTGTTTCCCGGCGGCGAAGGTCATTTGTCGACCAGCGTCGAAGCGTATTTTGCTTTGAAGCTCACCGGCATGCGGGCCGGCGACGAACCGATGATGCAATGCCGGCGTTGGGTGCTGGCCAAGGGAGGCATTGCGAAGGCCGGAACGTTGGCGCGCTTCTATCTGGCGGCGATGAACCAGGTGCCCTGGGAGTCAACGCCCGTGCTCCCGGTCGAGTTTGTCCTGCTACCAACCTGGTTTCCGGTGAACATGTACGAACTTTCGTCATGGGCACGCGGAACCTTGTTCGCGTTAATGGTGATGCAGGCGCAAAAACCTAGCGTCACACTCGACTGGCGGCAAGGCGTACTAGAATTGTACGTACAACCACCGCATTTCACGAAGTTCAAAATGCCGCGAGGGGCGCACCTGCTATCGCTGCGCAATACGCTGCTGATTACCGATAGGCTGCTGCGCCTCTACAACCGCAATCACTGGTCCAATCTGCGCGAGCGCGCGCTTCGGTATGCCGAATGCTGGCTCTTGGACCACCAAGATGCCAATGGCTCATGGGGCGGCATCCAGCCTTGTTATCTGCTCAGTCCGATGGCGCTCAAAGCGCTCGGTTATCGCAATGACCATCCGGTGATCGTTAAGGCGCTGACGGCCGTCAGGGAATTGATGTGGGATCTGGGTGACTCGATTCTCTACCAGCCATGCGTTTCGCCTAATTGGGACACCGCGCTCGCTGCTAAAGCACTGCTTGATTCGGGGATGCCGGGAGAGCATCCCGCGCTGCACGATGCTGCCAAGTGGCTGATCGCTCATCAGGTTCTCAAGCGCGGTGACTGGTCAATAAAGCGTCCAAGGCTGCCGCCGGGCGGATGGTCCTTTCAGTTCTACAACGATTGGTTCCCAGACGTGGACGACTCCGCAGTAATCCTGATGGTGCTGGCGGGTGCAGCCCATGATGATAGGGCTCAGCGCGAATTCGCACTCCAGGCCGGTTCGAACTGGGTGATGGGAATGCAGTCGAAGGATGGGGGCTTTGCCGCTTTTGACGCCGATAATACTTCGCAATGGCTTAATCACGTGCCATTTGCTGACGTTGAAGCGTCGACCGACCCGGCCTGTGCCGATTTGACCGGCCGCGTGCTCGAGATGATGGCCGAAATTGGCTATACCGCTGACCATCCCGTTGCGCGGCGTGCAATCGGCTGGCTCAGACGGAACCAGACATCAGACGGTTCGTGGTGGGGACGATGGGGTGTGTGTTACATCTACGGGACCTTCTCGGCACTTTCCGGCCTGCGCGCGATCGGTGTCAACGTCGGCGAACCCTGGATAAGGCGCGCTGTTCAATGGCTGAAATCAGTTCAAAACGCTGACGGCGGATGGGGCGAAACCTGCGCCGCTGATCGCGAGCCGGCGCTCAAAGGCAAAGGCAACAGCAACGCCTCGCAAACTGCATGGGCGCTGATTGGTGTGCTGGCGGGCGAAGATGGGCTCAGCGACTCAGTGATGCGGGGCGTTGAGTGGCTGCTGGAGCGCGAGGACGAGGCCGGGAGTTGGGATGAAACAGAATTTACGGGCACTGGGTTCCCCAATCACTTTTATCTTCGATACCACATG
>Ga0187846_10001388_pt1 | contig 13712 bp, 7 predicted proteins | sample TC_taG_FD_161473 | JGI IMG/M metagenome (GOLD analysis project Ga0187846, IMG submission 161473) | Biofilm microbial communities from the roof of an iron ore cave, State of Minas Gerais, Brazil - TC_06 Biofilm (v2) | ecosystem: Environmental > Terrestrial > Deep subsurface > Cave > Wall biofilm ...
GCCCCCACCACCGCCCCCCCGCGCGCCGCCGCCGCCTCCCTGCTGCGCCATCGATTGCCGGCTCGCATTGCCGCGGTCCGTCTGCTGCCGTGCTTGGGCGCCGTTCCCCGCACCGCGCAAGGCGTTATCGGCGCCGCCGGTGCGGGTTTGCGCAGTCTGGCGCGCCTGACTGCGGTCGTTTCCCTGCATTCCTTGACCAGCACCGCGACCGGCTCCCTGCGCAGCGGCTTGGGCCTGCTGGCGGGTGCCAGGATCGTTGCGCAGTTGCTGGCGACCTTGCGCGGGATCGAGGCCGCGTTGCTGCATCGCCTGCGTGGCCTGCTGGCGCTGAGCGTCGCGCCCAGCTGTATCGCGGCCACGGAAATCGGCGCGCTGGTCGGCGCCCGGTACACTCTTGCCGTACTGCTGGCGGCTCGCCTGATCGCGGTACGGCACACCCTTGCGGTTCGCCGCGTTGTGCTGGAAGTTCGTCTGGTTCGCGTTGAGCTGACGGTTGACGTTGAGGCTGTTGTACTGGTTGACGTTGATGTTGACGTTGCCGCGACCCCAGTTGCAGCCGCCCCAAAGGGCAGCCGTGACGCCGACCCCGATGCCGAACGCGATACCCGAGGCGAACGCGGCACCCGGATAGTAGGCCGCAGGCGGTGGCCAGTAGTACGGCGGATAGGCCGGATACGGCCAGGGGCCGTAGACGACGGTCGGGTTGTACGTCGGCACGTACACCACTTGCGGGTTTGCCGGCTCGATCTTGATGATGGTCTGCTGCGTCTGCGGCTCCGCCTCGACGATGACCTTTTGCTGCTCAGTCGTCTTGAGGTTGCCCGCTTTCTGCGCCTGGGCTCGCAGACGCTGCGCCGCGCTCATCACGTCTTGCGGCGAGGCGAGGAAGGCGTCGCCGAGGTTCTCCACCCAATCGGGCCTGTCGCCCATCGTCTGGATCACTTGCGGAAAGGCGACCAGCGACTTGACGCTCGGATCCCAGTTCTCGCTGTCCACCGCCTTCACCGCAGCGTCGCCCTTCTGGTTCGGGTTCGCCTTCGACCACTTGGCAGCGTCGACGACGTCGGCCGGATAGGTCGACGCCATCAGAACCTGTGCGAGCAGCGGGTCCGGATACAGCGCGATCGGCGCGACCATCTGATCGAGCTGCTCCTTGGTGAAGGCGGGCGGCGCATCCGGTGCCGGGGCCGGCGGTGCATTCTGCGCCGGGGCCACAATTGGAAGGAGCGTCGCGGCGAGGAGCAGACCGCGTGCGAATCGACCGACCAGGGAACGCATAACTAGCTCCTTTCAGGACCGCGGCGCCGAGACTACCACCGGGTCGTGAACGACACACGATACCGCGTGCGGCGCAGGCGTGCTCGCCCCTTCCTCTGCCACTTCGGCGCCGGCGGCCCGAGATGGTGGGTTGCACATCAGGCTGCACTTGCACTTGAAGCAGACGGGAAGCGCGGCGGTTGGCAGGCACCGGCTGCCGCCGGCGCGGCGGGGTCATGGCTCATGAACGACCGGTGTTGTTGTTCGATCCGGTCCTTGTTCCCCCTTCGCTTGCACAGGCGCGTCCGAAGCCATCACAGAGGGACGGGTGAATTTATTCCCGCTGGTCCAGCAACGCAATAGGAGGCGTGTTCGCGATCGGCGCAGACAGGGACCGTGGCGCCCTATAGCGGAGGCACGCTCGCCAACCTGGACGACGCGGACTACGCGCAGATCGGCAACTCCATGTGCGCGTCGGCCGAGCAGTACATCGAGGCGGGAAAGGCAAGTCGGGTCGAGCGCTCGGGCAAGATCGCGAAATCCGTAAGGAAGCCCACGGTGTTGCATAACCGGGGTGAGCTCACTCGAGCGTCACGGGCATTGAGCGTGCCTCGGGCAATGCCTGTTCTGCCGCGCGCGAGGCGCATAATCACCGGCTCGCCCCGGAACGGAGGATTCGATGAAAGCGCCTGCTTCGATGATCGGTGTGTTCGCCGCGATCGCACTCGCCGCGGCGCCTGGCGCCGGCGCCGCCGACGTTCAGACTGAGCGCGCCGAGATCCAGAAGATGTGCCAGGACGCGCTCGCCGCGCTGTACAAGGAGCGGCCCGAGCTGAAAGCGCAGGTCGCCAAATCGGCGGGCTACGGCTGCTTCAGCAGCTTCGGGTTCACGCTGCTGCTGGGCGGCGCGGGTGGTCAAGGCCTGGTCCACAACCACGCCACCAACAAGGACACCTACATGAACATGGGCCAGGCGTCCTTGGGAGTCGAAATCGCGCTCAAGGAGTATCGCGAAGTGCTGGTGTTCAAGGACCGCAACACGCTGGAGAAGTTCGTCGACTCAGGGTGGGAGTTCTCGGGCGGCGGCGGGGCTTCGGCGGCGCTGCAGGGCAAGGGTGGGGCGCTCGAGCAGACTAGTGCTGCCACCGAGGCGATCGCGATCTACCCGATAGCCCGGACCGGCGTTTCGGCCGGCGGTTCGGCGGCGGGCCGCAAGTATTGGCGGGCGCAGGACCTCAACTGAGGCGAAGCCGGACTCCCGCGCGGCGGCTGCACCGAGGCGCGATCGCAATCGGTTCGAGCAGTTGACGACCGCGCGGTCCGCGCTTGCTCCTGGCTGCAAAGTGTCGGCGGCAAGTTTGCCGCACGGCATCGGCGGCGCGGCGCTCGCGCTCGCGCACCCGCGCGGTGCAGCCCGCGTGCGGTTCGCGGCGTCGCTCCTGGGCGACGTCGTCCGAGTGGGAACGCTCCAGCGCTTGGGCGCGCGTTTCCAAGCCGCCCAAATCCGTGTAGGCTGGCGGCGCGTGACACCTGGATCGGAGGTAACGGCCCGTGCTTGGGCGCTTGCGGGCTGCTTTGGCGGCGGCGCCGAGGTGCAGCAGAATCTGACCACTGTTTCGCAAGGTCAGCAGCTCACCGATCTGAAGCGCGCGCTGGACGAAGGCGCGATCACTCAGGACGAGTACAACCGGCTGCAACGTAAGATCCTCAGCCTAAGGTACTAGCGCTGCCGCGCGGCACCGGCGCATCGTCGCAGCGGCGGCCGCGGCGGCGGGCCGGGAGCGGACATCGGCCGCGCTCGATCTATCGGAGAAGCCCATGGAGCTTGCACCGATCCTCCAAACCGCGACCACCACGCTCACCGCGTTCGGCCTGAAGGTCGCCGGCGCGCTGCTCGCCTGGATCGTCGGCCGACATCTCATCGGGGTCGCGGTCCGGCTGGTATCGGCCGCGCTCACGCGCCAGCAGGTCGATCCGACGCTGCTGCGCTACGTCGGCAACGTCATGAGCGTCGCGCTGAACGTCATCCTGGTCGTCGCCATCCTCGGCTACTTCGGGGTCGAGACAACGTCCTTCGCGGCCCTGGTCGCTGGAATAGGCATCGCGATCGGTGCGGCGTGGGCCGGCCTCCTCGCGAATTTCGCAGCCGGCGCGTTTCTGATCGTGCTGCGGCCGTTCAAAGTCGGCGACTATGTCAGAGCGGCGGGCGTCGAGGGCACGGCGAAGGAGATCGGTCTGTTCGCGACCACGATCCTCACGCCCGATAGCGTCAACAGCTTCGTCGGCAACAACAAGATCTTCTCGGACACGATCCAGAATTTCTCGGCGAACCCGTATCGCCGGGTCGAGCGGACCGCGCAGCTCGACCACACCGTGGACGTGCACGACGCGATCAAGCGCCTGAAGGATGGGCTCGCGAAGATCCCGCACGTGCAGCAGGAACCGGCGCCCGACGTCGAAATCATCGACTTCACCGTGCGCGGACCGCTGCTCGCGGTCCGGCCGTATACGCATACGGATTACTATTCGCAGGTGTACTTCGACACCAACCGCGTCATCGTTGAAACCTTCGGCACGGCCGGCTATCCGGTGCCGGAGGAGCACGTGCGCGTGCGCAACGCCGCGACCCCTGGCGCCGCTTAGGGCGTTTTGCGCCCGTCGCCGCCGCCATTACTGGCCGCGACGGCGCAACGCTCCTGCCGGGCGCGGCAGGAATCGCCGTGAACCCGCGTCATTTCCGAAGTATGATCATCGCGTCACTTCGCTGCTCGTTACACACGGTCGACGGGAGGAAGCCGTGCGTTGCGCTTTTCGCGTCGTTCTGGGGATTGGCTTAGCCGCGCTGTTCGCGCTCGCCGCGGCGGCCGAAGGTGACGCGCCGGCAACGGGGAAGGACCCGGCGCCGCGCGAGAACGCGCCGCTGCGCCTCGGGAACCGCACCATCTTCGAGTTCCACGCGCCGTCGCTCGGCTATCCCGCGCGCGACCGGGCCGCGGTCGCCGCGCAACGGCTGGAGGCGGCGCTCGAGGGCGACGCTCCGGCCAAAGTGGCGACTAAGAACACCTCCGAAGGCACGCTGGTCACCGTCGACGACAAGTTCATTTTTCTGGTGGGGCCGGCCGACGTCGAAAAGCTGGCGGGCGAAACGCCCGAGTCGGTCGCGGCGGGCGCCGCGCGTGCCCTCGAGCAGGCGATCGGCGAGCATCGCGAACAGTCGACCCCGCGCGAGCTCGCCATCGCGCTCGGCCTCACGGCGCTCGCGACGCTCCTCTGGGGGGCCATCCTGCGCGGCCTCTTCCTCCTCAACCGCTGGGGCGGCCAGCACATCGCCCGCGCCGTAACGTCCCAGGTGCAGCGCGTCGAGCACTCCGGCGTCAAGCTGCTCGAGCCGATGCATTTCCTCACCGTGACGCGGGTTTTGTTTGCCGTGGCGATCTGGGCCGTCGCGCTCGCCATCACCAATGGCTGGCTCACCTTCGTGCTGGAGCGCTTCCCTTATACGCGGCCGTGGGGCGAGCAGCTGCAAGGCCATTTCGTCGATCTTATCGCCGCGGTGCTCGAGGCCATCCTGAGCGCGGTGCCCGGACTGGTAGTGATCGCGATCATCGCCCTCATCGCGCGACTCATCGTGCGGGCGATCAGCGTGCTTTTCGATCGGGTCGAGGATGGCCGCGTCGCGCTCGGCTGGCTCGACCGCGACACCGCGCGGCCGACCCGCCGTATCGCCACCGTGGTCGTCTGGCTGATCGCGCTCGCGATGGCTTACCCTTACCTCCCGGGCGCACAGACCGACGCGTTCAAGGGGGTGTCGGTCCTGGTCGGCCTGATGCTTTCGATCGGTGCGTCGAGCATCGTCGGGCAGGCGGCGAGCGGGTTGATCCTGATGTACACGCGGGCGTTTCGCGCCGGCGAGTACATTCGTGTCGGCGACACCGACGGCACCGTGATGGAGCTCGGCATGTTCGCGACTCGCCTGCGGACCGGTCTCGGCGAAGAGGTGCTGCTCCCCAACACGTTCGTGGTGCAGAACACGACCAAGAACTACTCCCGGGCGGTGCCGGGCGGCGGCTTCGTGCTGGACACCACGGTCACCATCGGCTACTCGGTGCCCTGGCGCCAGGTGCACGCCATGCTGGAGGAGGGGGCGCGCCGAACCCCGGGCATCGCCGCGTCGCCCAAACCGTATGTGAGGCAGACTGGGCTGTCCGACTTCTACGTGGAATACCGGCTTGTGGCGTACTCTACCGTCGAGCGCCCCGGGCAGCGCGCGGACGTGCTGAACCAGCTCCACGCCAACATCCAGGACGTCTTCAACGAGTACGGCGTGCAGATCATGTCACCGCACTACGTGATCGATCCGCCCGAGCCGCAGGTGGTGCCCAAGGCAAACTGGCATCTCGCGCCGGCGCATCGCGCGGCCGCGCCGGACGACGATCCGTGACCTGCGCGCGCGAGAAATTCAGATGACCCGACTGATCATTCCGGTGCTCGCGTCGCTCGCGCTCGGCGCCCACCCCGCGCTCGCCCAGATAGAGCAGCATTCGAAGCCGCGCGACGCGCTCCCGCTGAACGCCATCACCGGCAAGTGGACGGGCGATCTTGACGGGATGACCGAGCGCCGCATGATCCGGGTCCTCACCGTCTACAGCAAAACAGTCTACTTCGTCGACAAGGGCACCGAGCGCGGCCTGACGCACGACGCGCTGAAGGTCTTCGAGGACGAGCTGAACAAGAAGCTCAACACCAAGCGCTTTCGGGTCAACGTCGTCTTCGTGCCGGTGTCGCGCGACGAGCTGCTGCCCGCGCTGACCGAAGGCCGCGGCGACCTCGCGGCCGCCAACCTGACCATTACCCCGGAGCGGCTGCGGGAGGTGGACTTCACCGATCCGGTCTACAGCGGGGTGAGCGAGATCGTCATCACCGGCCCGCACTCGCCCCGGATCGCGACCCTGGACGATCTGGCGGGCAAAGACATCTTCGTGCGCAAGTCGAGCAGCTACTACGAGAGCCTGACCAAGCTCAACGACACCTTCAAGCGCGAGCACAAGCAGGCGATCACGCTCACACCCGCCCCCGAGGTGCTCGAGGATGAGGATCTGCTCGAGATGCTGAACGCCGGCCTGGTGCAGATCCTGGTGGTCGACAGCCACAAGGCGAAGTTCTGGGGGCAGGTTTTCCCGGAGCTCACGCTGCACACGGACCTCGCCGTGCGCAGCCGCGGTGAAATCGGCTATGCCGTGCGTAAGACGAGCCCGAAGCTCAAGGCGGCGTTGAACGAATTCATCAAGAAGACCGGCGAGCACTCGGCCGTCGGCCGGGAGATTTTTCGGCGCTACCTCCAGAGCACCCGCTACGTGCAGAACGCGACCGCCGACGCCGAGCTGAAGAAGTTCCACGAGGTGATCGCGTACTTTCGCAAGTACGGCGACCGGTACAGCCTGGACTGGCTGCTGCTCGCGGCGCAGGGCTACCAGGAATCGCGCCTGGACCAGAGCGTGAAGAGCCACGTCGGCGCGATCGGCGTCATGCAGGTGATGCCGGCCACCGGCCGGGCGATGAGCGTCGGCGACATCACCCAGGTCGATCCGAACATCCATGCCGGCGTGAAGTACGTCCGCTTCATGGTCGACCAGTACTACAAGAACGAGCCGATGGACGACCTGAACAAGGGGCTCTTCGCGTTCGCCGCCTACAACGCCGGGCCGGGGCGCGTCGCGAGCTTGCGAAAGGAGGCGGCCAGGCGCGGGCTCGACCCCAACGTCTGGTTCAACAACGTCGAGCGGGTGGCGGCGGAGATAATCGGGCGCGAGACCGTGACCTACGTCAGCAACATCTACAAGTACTACGTTGCCTACACGCTGGTGCAGGGCGAGTACCTACAACGCATGGAAGCACGCAAGCAGTTTCTGCCGGCGTCGAAGTGAGCGCCCCAAGGCGCGCTTCGACGTGAGGTGGCGCAACAACTGACCGACGCGGAAAGCACCTGCGCGTCGCGAACGGTGCGGCGCAAGGCGATGCGACCGACGCGCGATGGGAGGCATCATGGCACGTGAAGGTTTGCTGGATCAGTTCGCCGCGAACTGGGGCTGGATCGTACTGCGCGGCGCCGCCGCGGTGGCCTTCGGCGGGCTCGCGTTCACCTGGCCAGGCGTCACGCTGATCGTGCTCACGCTGTGGTGGGGCGCCTATGCACTCGCCGAGGGCATTCTCGCCCTGATTGCGGCGTTCAGAGTCCGCGACGGCGGACGGCCGATGTGGACGCTCGTCGTGATCGGCATTCTGGGCATCGCCGCGGGCGTCATGACCTTCCTGTGGCCGACCATGACGGCACTCCTGTTGCTCACTTTGATCGCCGTATGGGCGTTCTTCATGGGGATCTTCCAGATCGTCGCCGCAGTGCGGCTGCGCAAGGAGATCAAGAACGAGTGGCTACTCGCCCTGTCGGGACTGGTGTCGGTCCTGTTCGGCGCGCTGATGTTGGCGCGCCCGGGGGAAGGGGCGCTCGCCGTCGTGTGGGTCATCGCGAGCTATTCGATGGTGTTCGGCGTCCTCCTGATCGCGCTCGCGCTGCGCCTGAAAAAGCGCGCCGAGGACCAGGTACTGGCGGCGCGGATGTAGTCGCCGGCCCGATATTGAGACGTACCAACGCGGCCGCGACGCCCACTCGCTCGCCGGCGCGACCCCAGCCCTACGGCGACTTCAAGCGTCGGCCGTGAGGACGCCGCCGGTCGCCCGCAGAGCGCCCCCAGCCCTAGTCCCAGGACCGAGTGAAGAAGACGCCGACGTTGCTGTCCTGTCCGCCGGTGGCGCGCAAGCGCAAGCCGCGGCCCAGTAGGTACTCGAAGCCCACCGCCGTCTGCGCGACCGCTCGCCCTTGCTCGACCGTGAGGTAGAGACGGTCCGAGAGCCGCTTGCCTACCGAGACCACTTGACTCTGCAATTGGTTGCCCCCTTTGAGGCTGATGTCGTCGAGCCCGACCGCGACCGCGGCGCGGCGCCCGAGCGGGATCGCCTGCGCGTTGTCGAGCAGCGACGTCGCCGCCGACTGCAGCAGGACGGCGTCCGCCGCGGACGCCGTTTCGAGGCCGCGGCCGAGCACCAGCCAGGCGAGCTTGTCGCCATCGGTCATCGGTGGGCTGGAGGTGAGCGTGACCTGCGGCGTGCGCACCGTGCCGGTGAGCTCGATGCCGGCTTCCACCGGCAGCCCGCGGCGCACGGCGCGCACGTCGAGCGCGGGGTTCTCGATCGGACCGTCGAAGATCAGCCGCCCGCGCTCGATCTCAAGCCGCTGCCCGAGAAAGAAGTAGAGGCCGTGCACCGTATCGATGGTGCCCTTCGCCCCCAAGTCGCCCTTGTCACGGGTGGCGATTCGCAACCGGCCGGTGAGGTCGGTGTCGAGGCCGGCGCCGATGACGTGGAAGCGCTGCCCGAGGTCGATATCGAGCGCGAGCTTGAGCGGCAGCTCGCGGCGCGCGAGGTCCTCGGTGCGGCGCGGCCGCCCGCGCACCTCGACGTCGTCGCCGAGCCGGTCGCCGCCACGACGGGCGAACTCGATGTGGCCGTTGCGCGCCCGCAACGCCCCCTCGACCACCAGCTCGCGCCCGACCGCGAGGGTGCCCTCGCCGTCTACGGTGAGACGCAGATCCGGCAGACCGAGCAGCCGCAGATTGTCAGCGTGCCAGGCGAGGGAGGGCGTCGCGGTGCCCGAGCGGGGCGCGACGCCTTTGGCGGTGAACCGCCCCTCGCCGCCTTGGATCTCGAACTCGTCCAGCCGCAGCGCGTCGGCGTCGAGCCGGGCCACGAGGCGGCCGTTGACGAGCCGGATGCCGCGCTCCGGCACCTCGAGCGCGAGCCCGCTGCCTTCGATGCGGCCGGTGAGGCGCGGGTCGCGCAGCGTGCCCGCGCCGGCCAGAGTCGCCGTCAGGCGGCCGTCGGCAATGGCGTTCCGATTCAGGAACCCGGCGAGCGGCTTGAGCGAAGCGATCTCGGCGTGCACGGTGAGCGTGAGCGGCGCATCGAGCCGGATCGTTCCGGGCGCGGCGCCTGGCGATCGTCCGATCTCGAACTCCGCCGTGGCCGTCCCGACGCGGCGCGATCGGCCGGCCAGGGTGCCGGTCGCGGCGTCGTCGACGAAGCGGGCGTTCACCTCCAGTTGCTCGAGCTCAAGCGGCAGGCGCGGCGATTCGCCCACTGTGACGTCGCCCGACTCGCGCCCGAGCGTGATCGTGCCGTTCAGGCGTGGCGTCGTGTCGATCGCCCACGCGCCGCGCAGCGCGAGCGTCGATGCGAAGCCGCGGGGAAGCTCGACAAAGGCGAGGAATGGCGCGAGGGCGATGCCCGCGAATTCGCCTTGGGAGGCGAACCGTCCGTGCTCCCAGCGCAGGCGGGCGAGGGCGAGGCGTCCCGCGCCGAACGACGCCGCGGCCGCGCCGATGACGCCCCGCTCGCGGGCGAGCTCGACCGTGGCGGGCGCGGTGAGCTCGACCGCGAAGCGACCCTTGTTCGACAGCGATTCGACGGTGCCGGTCCAGGCCGCCGCGTGCCAGCCGCCGGCGAGCCGCGACGCGAGGTCGACCTCGGCCCCGGTCGCACGCACCTCGATCACGTGCCGCCCGACGCTGCCGGCCACCTTCGCGGCGGCGGTTGCGAGCGTGAATTGCGGCGCCCCAGCCATGGTCGCCGCCACATCGATGTCCAGGCGGGGATCTTGGTCGGCGGAGAGCGCACCGCGCGCCTCGATCGTCGCGGCGTCGTAGGCGTCGAGCAGGCGTAGCCGCTCGGCCTTTAGGTGGGCCTCGATGGCGGGTCGCGCGAGCGTACCGCGCAGCGTCCCCGAGAGCGTCGCCTGTCCGGCGATCCGCGGATCGATCTCCGCGAGCCGCGGCGCGGTCAAGGACACCGCGAGCGCATCGTCGCTGCGCCCGAGCGCCCCGCGCACCTCGATGACGTTCGCGCCAATGCGCAGTGTCGCCTGCGCGTCGCGAATCGCATCGGGCGCGGCGACGAATCGTCCGGTGCCGGCGAGCGCCGCGCCGCGCCAGCGGCTTGTCCCCAGCTCGAAGCGCAGGTCGGCACGCCACGCCGGTGCGAGCTCGCCGGTGGCCGCGATCGTCGCATTGATGCGGGCGCTCGGGAAGTCGCCGAACGCCGCCGGGTCGAAACGGTCGATCACCGCGCGCGCCTCGAACCGCTGTGCCCCGGCGAGCCCGACCGTCCCGCTGCCGGAGAGCCGGCTCTCGCCGGCCTGAACGGCGAACTCGCGCACTGCGAATCGGTTCCCTTGACGCCTCCCGTCCACCGCGAACCGCAGGCCTCCTTGGGCGAGCTCGGCCCGGATGCTCTGCGAATCCGCATCGATCTGCGCGCGGATCGTTCCATCGAGCGCGGTCGCGCGCAGCGAGCGATGGACGGCGCGCAGATCGAGGCGCCGCACCGCCAGGTCGAGGGTCGCGCCATCGGGGCCGAGCGCTGCGCTGCCGCTCGCGGCGCCGGCCCGACCAAGATCGGCGCGGAGCGACGACAGCGCGAGCCGGGCGTCCTGGAGCGTGAACGGCGAGTCGAGGGCGGCGAGGGGCAGGCGGCCGTCCGTCAGCGGCCCAGCGGTTGCGTTGCGCAGCGACAAGGTGCCCGCGATCGCGCTCGCGCTTGCACCGGATCCGCTCACTTCAAGTGCCAGGCGTGTCTGCGGCAGTGCGTGGTCGATGCGCGCCAGATCGATCTCCGTCGCGCGCAGCAGCGCGCGCGTGAGCCACACCGCAGCGAACGGCGCGACCTCCGCTGCGCCGTCAAGCTTCGCACCGGCAAGCGTCGCGTCGAGGGCGATCGCCAGGCGCGCGAGGCTGCCAGAGAACGTGGCGCGGGCTGCCGCGGGGAGCGTCGGCCCGCCGCGCGCCACGGACAGCGCCCCCTTCGCGGCGAAGGGCGGCGCGGCGTCGAGTGCGAACTCGCCCTGCAGTTCGCCGAGCGGCGCCTCGGCGCGCAGCGCGCGCAGCTCGTGGCGCGCCGGTGTGCCCCGGTAGCCGAAGGATACCTGGTGGGCCTCGAACCGCTCGCCATCGAGGACCACGATCAAGCTCCCGATTGCCGCGCGGTCCACGGCTAGCTCGAGCGGCAGCGCCAGGGTCGCCGGCGGCTGGGACGGGCCGGGACTCGGCTTGGGCACAATTTCGAGCTCGCCCGCTGCGAGCTGGGCGAGCGCGAGCCGCCGGGACGCGAGCGCGCGGAGCGAAGCCTCGAGCACCACGTCCCGCGCGGTCACGCGCAGGTCCTCGTCCTCGTACCGGACGGTCGCGATATGCACCACGCCCGCGAGCGAGCCGCGGGGCGCATCGATCGTGAGCCGACCGGCGCTGGCCGCGGCGAGCTCCTGTGCGAGCAACACCACCGCCGCCTCGCTCGCGGCGAAGCGCACGACCGCTATCGCCGCGGCCGCGATCAGGACGCCGCAGGCAAGAAGCAAGACCTGCTTGGTGCGTGAGCGCATCGCTCTTAGAACGTCAGCCCAAACGAGAAGTGGACGCGGAACTGGTGGACCGCCTGGCCGTATGCGAGGTCCAGGCGCAGCGGCCCGGCCGGCGTACGCACGCGGGCGCCGAGCCCGTAGCCGAGCTTCAGCTGCGGCGCGGAGAAATTGTCGTACGCGTTGCCCGCGTCGACGAAGGCGGCGACGCCCAAGTTCTCGTGCACCCAGTAGGTGGTTTCGGCGCTCGCGAGCGCATAGTAGCGCCCGCCCACGATGGCGTCACCCTTCGGCACGCCGAGGCTCTCGAACGCGTAGCCGCGCACCGTCGTGTCGCCGCCGGTGCGGAACAGCATCGCCTGCGGAATCCCGTCGGCGGTGGGGGCGATCACGGCAGCGGCCTCGGCGCGCAAGGTGGCATCGACGTGGCGCGCGAGCGGCTGGAAGTACGCCCATTTGAGGGCCACGCGGCCGAAGGCGCGGCTCGACACGCCCGGCGGCGCCGCGGCGAAGTCCGCCGCGGCGTTCCAGCCCGTATGCGGCGACAACAGATCGTCGGTTCGCCGCCACGTATAGCCGTAGCTTCCCACCAGGGCATACGTGGTGTCGGTGGGCGCCCCGGACGGCTCCTGCCGCTCGACGATGTAGCCAAGCCCGAGGGCGGGCTCGCCGCGCTCGTTCGCCTTCTTGCGCACGATGCCCGCTTGCGCGGCGACCGTGTCGAGGCCTTCGATCTGCGTCGCCTGAATCTTGCCGGTGTACGAGTTGAGCCAGCCGTCCGCTCCCGGCGGCGCATCGAGCGTCGCATTCGCGCTCTGCACTTTGCTCTCGTAGAGCAGGGTCGAGCTCAGGCGGTGGTCGGTGCCGAGGAAATCGACGTCGCGGTAGTCGAGCTGGACGCGCCACTGCGTATCGGTGCTGTAGCCGACGCCGATGTCGACCTTGTGCGCGGGCGCCTCGATCAGGGATACCTTCACCGGCAGCGTGCCCGCCTGCTCCGCATCGGCGTCGGTCGTCACCTGCACGCTCGCGAACAGGTTGGTCGCGATCAGACGCCGCTGGTAGGTTTCGAGCTTCTCGTGGCTGTAGGGCTCGCCGGCGGCGAACGGACTCAGGTTGCGCACGACCGATTCCGGATACCGGCGGAGCCCGGTGATCTCGACCGTCCCGAAGGTAAACGCCGGGCCGGTCTCGAGCGTGACCTCCAGGTCGGCGCGGTGCGCGACCGGATCGACGATTGCCTTGCTCGCGGCGATCGACGCCGCGGCATGGCGCTCGCGGGCGAGCGCCGCCACGGCGGCGCGCTTGGCTGCGTCCCATGCGGCCTGGGTGAACACATCGCCGTCGCGCAGCGGCCAGTCCGCGCGGATCGCATCCAGACGAGCGCTCACCGCAGACTCCGGTGCCGAGTCGGCGAGCTCGATGCGGACGCTGCGCACGCGCGTCGGCTCGCCCGGATCGACCTCGATATGCACCACCGGACCGTCGGTGCCGGTCTCGATTCGGGTGGCCACGCGCGGCGAGAAGTAGCCGCGCGTCGCCAGGATCTCCGCCGCCTGCGTGCGCGCCTGGTCCGCGAGCTGCTCGAGCAGCTCGGGCGTGAGCGGTGCGTCGTAGCGCTGCCAGCGAACGAGATCGAGATTCTCGCGCAGGGCGCGCTCGAGCGGCGCCGGCGCCGAGATTTCGGTGTGGAACGCACTCGCCTGAGAATCGGCGGCGCGCCCCACCGGCGCGGCGGCGAGCGCTACCAGTGCGAGCGCACCGAACGTGAGATCGCGGAGCCGTCTCGATGACGACCGGACCGTCGCTGCCGGCGCGCGCCATGCTTTCACTAGCGGCCGCACCGGAGTATATTGCCCTGGTCGGGAGGAAACGGCGAGTGATCAGAGGCTGGACCATGCTGGTCGGCGCGCTCGCACTGGTCGGGTGCGCGATTCCCAACGCGGGCTCGGTTCGTCCTGGCGAGACGCCGCCGCAGGTGCGCGCGAAGCGCGGC
>Ga0187846_10001389_pt1 | contig 13708 bp, 33 predicted proteins | sample TC_taG_FD_161473 | JGI IMG/M metagenome (GOLD analysis project Ga0187846, IMG submission 161473) | Biofilm microbial communities from the roof of an iron ore cave, State of Minas Gerais, Brazil - TC_06 Biofilm (v2) | ecosystem: Environmental > Terrestrial > Deep subsurface > Cave > Wall biofilm...
ACGTGGGGGGGGGGCGGGGGAGTTGGGGAGAAAGGAATTTGGAAATCGGCACGGCAACTTGGAAGGATTATGACCGAGTTCCTTGCTGGGTTTATTCTAACGGGAAAGCAAACAGGGAAGTAAAGAAACTTGAAGGAAACCCTCTCATCTGGCAAGGGTGAGAGGATGTCTAACCCCGGAGAGGCTGGGCTTTGGACGCTTCTCCGGGGTTGTGGCAGTGGGTATTTTCCCCTGTGGTGAAATAGGTATCACGATTGCCTGTTAAGCATTCGTTCCTCGTTCGAGTCGAGGCGGGGGAGCTTTGAAGCAGTGGTAGGGCCTGTTATGAGGCAAGAAGGGCAACCTGTTGGACATAGTAGCACGGCAAGCCAGCCGGTGCTTGCTATTGGTTGCCTTCTCTACCGTTCTTTGACATCTCGGTGTGTATTTCCGCCAGGTATGGATTTTGTGCATGGCTTTGCTCACCGTCCATACCTGGCGTGGGGGAAGAGATGATAAACTTTATTGATATATCTGATGAACAGATTGAAGATATTCACGTAAAGGGTGGAGATGGCTTTGTGGTTCTTGTAATCGGTGATTTACAAATCAAGATGACCGAAGAACAAGAAGAACAACTTCGATGGTATTACGAGAACACCTAAAATGGAGTTTCCTGAGTTTCTTTATGAAACTTATTACTTCTCAACCGAACGAGCTTGCTTGGTGTGCGGAAAAAATAAAGCACACTCTAATCTTTGTTATGGTTCACAAGTAATAGTTCCCATCTGTAAAAGTTGTTCTGGCAACTGGAACTTCTACAGTTACGGGATACTCAAGAAAGTCAAGCCACTCACAACATTTTGGAATGTAGTAACAAGACAACCTTTGAGAACAATAAGAGCAATCAAGGACTTCAAGCGATTCGCACGATGGGCAAGGAAGATGAAGCGAATCAAAGAGAAGTTGAAATCTTGATTGGTAAATATAATAAAGTTTACCATCCCAGCCCTGGCTGCTTTATTGGAGATTTTTATGACGCCGTATCAAATAGAACGAGCAAAATGGTCAATGAGATTATTTTTATCTGATGTTATTGCTTTGGCTTTTGTTTCTACGGCGTATTTCGCTAATGAAATAATGTGGCTCGCTCCCGCTATGATTTCCTGGCTTTATGGGTTTTATGCTATATGGAAATATGGAACTATAAAGGAATGAGTTTTTCATTACTTCGAGATATGTCTAATCTTGTTCTAAAAAGGGCAAGCGTAAAACTCACTTACGAAGAAGCAGAATTTGCTGTAAATAAGCATTTTTCTACAACAAACAATAGAGGATTTGTTTCTGGGCTGTATGTTCTTTTCTTCAATCGTGTTCCCAAGAATAATGAAGAAATGAACTGGGTGAGAATGTTAGATATAGATGCTTTGAATAGATCACAAGTAGTGCAGGGATTTTTTGACTCAGATGAGTTCAAACAAGACAAAACGTTGAAAGTAAAGGTGAAGATAGAAGAGGTGACGGATGGATACCTTGTATGATAAAATGACGTAGATTATTGCGGGTTCGTCTAACTGGTAGGATGCCTATAAAAGTTATAGGCATCCTACTATATAAATGTATGAATAGAAAAAAGCGTAGCCCAATTTGGAAAATAGATAGAGATAAACTTACAAAAATCGTTCGAGAATCAGAGACTTTCTCTAAAATTTTGTCTTATTTTGATTTGATAAACAAAGGCGGAAATGTAAAAACCCTAAAAGCAAGATTAGATCAGGAATCTATAAATTATTTTCATATAAAACAGGGACGTGCTTCTAATAAAGGGCGTAGGCTTCCTAATGCTGGGAAATTTCCTTTGGAAAGGGTGCTTGTAGAAGGATCAACTTATAGTAGATGTAATCTCAAAATGCGATTGTTGAGTGAAGGGCTTATTGAATATAAATGTTATATCTGTGGGATAAGTGAGTGGCTTGGTGAGAAACTTTCGCTTCAATTAGATCATATAAATGGTGTTTCCAATGACAACAGACGAGAAAACTTACGATTGCTTTGCCCAAATTGCCATAGTCAAACACCAACTTTTACTGGCAGGCATATTCGTAAAAACTACATAAATGACTGAAAAAGTTTATGTTGTGTTGCATTTAGCTTATTGGATTGTAGAAGCAGAGGTTCATCAATAAGGTTTTGTCCCCGGAGTGTGGCGGATGCACGCAACTTTGCGAAGGTTGAAGACCAAGTTCGACTCTTGGCGGGGATGCTTGGAGAATTTATCATGGCAAGAAAATCTTTAGTCGGTATGCTTATTACTGATGCCCGTGCGCTCGCCAGGAAAGGCGAATATACATTGCGAGTTGTTAAAAAAGATGGCCATGTTTATCAACTTACTCCTGGTGTTGACTACCAAAGACTTGATGTGGAAGTTGAAGACGGAATCGTAACGAAGGTTGTAAATCCATGAACAACTATCTTATTGATGTGGATGGAACAATCTGTGAAGACATCCCCAATGAGGAGTGGATTCGATTTCCTTATGCTGAAGTTTATGATGGTGCTGTTGAAATAGTCAATGAGAAATATGAAGAAAGGGATGAGAAAGGCAAAAGAATAAACCACATTACTTTCTTTACTTCCAGAGAAGAAAAAGATAGATGGGCAACAATGGAATGGCTTATCAAACATGGCTTCAAGTTTGATGGTCTTCTTATGGACAAACCGAGAGGCGGAAACTATATCTGGATTGAAAATCTCCCAATAAAGGCGATACATATGCCAAGCGGATTGAGAAAACAAATAGAGGTGGACTACTCAATATGAACAAAAACTTCTATGTTGAAGAACTGGTAAATGTAAAAATAAGTGAATACGAAGCACAATGCTATCGTGTTTTTATGCAACCCTCAGACATTATTCTTTTATTTTCTTACATTGCCCAGCATAACTATGCTTGGCAGGTAGGTATGAACTTCAAAGGAAGAGAGATTCTCGTTGATAAAGATTATATGGATGATTTCAAAGAATGTCTTGACTACCTTGGTCTTTCTCTTTACACAGAAAAACAAATACAAATGTTCATGAAGGCTATGGTAAAGAAAAATGACTAACTTTCCTTTCAACCAGCCAGACCCCGATAAGACAAAGGATTGTGGATATAGGTGTTTATATTATGCTGTAGATTTTGTCTTGAATCACGGTGTTCCTTATGAGCAATGGTTAGAGAACTTCAAGTTCTTCACGCCAGTAAAAACTGGTATTTACTTCACGGACATTTGTACTGTTCTTGATTACTACAAGATTGACTATAAGTTCACACAACTAACAGATAAAGGACTATATATTGTTTATAGTGGCCATTGGTTGAAACATGGACACTACCTTATATATCACGATGGTAAAGTTCTATGTAGCACAAAGAACGAGGCAGAAGAAATGAAGTTGGCTGATGTTATTGCTAAACTTGAAGCCAAGACTATTGACCATGCTTTTCGATCTTTGAAGATTTTAGGTCTGATGAAGGAAGATGGGAAAACAGAAACGAACTAAACCACCGCCAATTCGTCCTAAAGAAGAACGATGGCCTCCTCCAACTTCTGAATTGCAAAAGAAGCATATAGAAGATTTAGCAAATGCTGAATATGAGGATTGGGCACACGATTGCGAGATGCGAGAGTGGAAAAGAAGCGAGGATTACAAGGTGCGTAAAGATTTAGCGGATAGATTCAAGAGGAAGAAATGAGCGGGGCCAAAAAGACCATAAAGGAAGCATTGTTACAATATGACCCACGTTGTTATTATTGTGGAGCGTTTCTCAACAAAGATACAGCAACATTAGATCACTTTATACCTAAGAGCAAAGGCGGAAAGGACGAGTTTGGTAATGCTGTTTTGGCCTGCTCTTCTTGTAATTCAAAAAAGGCTGATAACCTTCCTGAAAAGAAGTATATCAATCGTGGGTTGTGGTTGTTATAATGTTTATTGCCCTATAGTGTACCGGGCGCACGTGAGGCTTTGAACCTCTAAGACTCTGTTCGACTCAGAGTGGGGCAGTTTGATTTTAGTAGGATATAAAATAAAATAACCTGTGTCTTACTATATAAGTATATGAGACACAGAAAAAATAAGATTTGGTGTATCCCAAAATCGGATTTGGAAAACTTGGCAAAATCTAATAATAGTTTATCGGCTATATTGAGAAGTATTGGTTTGACAACTAAAGGAACTTCAAATTTTCAATCATTGAAGAAAAGGTTAATGGAAGAAAGTATTGATTATTCCCACATAGCATTAGGGCTTGGATCTAATAAAGGTCGCAAGTTTCATAATGTTAAAAAAATACCATTAGGTGAGATTTTAGTTGAAGGTTCAAGTTTTAGTAGAGCTCATCTAAAGGAGCGTTTATTAGAAGCGGGCCTCTTAGAGTATAAATGTTATATTTGTGGTCTTGCTGATTGGTTAAACAAACCTATTTCACTTGAACTAGATCATATAAATGGTATATCGGATGATCACAGATTAGAAAACCTAAGATTTCTTTGTCCCAACTGCCATAGTCAAACTGAAACATTTGGTTGTAAGAGAAAAAAGAAGTTCAAGGTGAGAGTTAGTGATTTAGATCCAAGATGGAGGAATAGGCCAAACCTCAAAAACCGAAAAGTTGTTAGACCAAGTAAAGAGCGGTTGAGTAATATGCTTTGGTCTATTCCTACAACATCGGTTGCTCGTATATTTGGTGTCTCGGATAAAGCAGTAGAGAAATGGGCTAAATCTTATCAGATTACGAAACCACCAAGAGGTTATTGGAATAAAATTATTGCGGGGTAGTGTAATAGGTCGCACGCCACTCTCTGAAAGTGGAAATCTCTGTCCGAACCAGAGCCCCGCAGCTTTTGGAGTTCTACTATGGACAAAGCAGAAATAATGGCTATGATAGAAGAAGCCATTATAAAAGAACGATGGCGCATTGCTAATCGCATAGAGTGTTTTGATGTAAGCCAAAACGCTATAGACAATGATAGTTATTCTTCGACATATGCCATTGATGATTGGAACGAGAGTTGTGTTCGTTTAGCAAATCAAATAAGAGGGATTGACTATAACTCTCTAAACTTTTGGAACTTTGGCGCAACTGATGACGGCAAAATAAGTTTTCGATGTAAGCAATGCGAATATAAAGCGAGAAATCCAAGACTTCAACCTTTTGAATGTAGCGTCTTTACAAAAGAAAACTTCTATGAAGAAAACGGCAAACTCAAGCCTGTTTGCCCTAAGTGTGGCGCTAAATAATGTTTATAAACTATGTCTGGAGAAACTGCTTTCCGCCCGCACTAAATATACCTGTTTCTTGGCGGAACAAGGATTTAGATGATTACCCTAACGACAAAAGGGTTCATGCTTTTTATATCAGTATGAATCAAAAAGAAATACAAGAACAAGTAATGTCGTTAATAAAGGATGAAAAGCATAAGCTCAAAATAGCAGAACATTGTTTGGTATCAAGAAGCGATTTTGCTACTCATAATGTTTTAGTTGGATATGATTGCAGTTTTGTTCAATGCTATCCGTATTTTTCCTTATATGAAAGTGGCTCATTATTTGATGCGGTTGAGAAAACGCATATAACTACTTTATCTCAAATGATGCAAGTAGTTGAGTTGCTCGATAAGCCAGATGGAATAAAAGTAATTCAAAAAGATATGCCCGGAGATCTATAATGGCTGAGTTTATGGTGAAGGTTGATGACCCACACGAACAAGTATCGGCTATAGCAAAAGAGTTGGAGTGTAGGAAAAGAGATGTTATTCCTGTTGCTTTGTCTTTACTTCACTATGTTGTGGAGCATCGTAAGCGTGGTCACAGGATAGGTTTTGTTCAATCGGACAATCGTGTTGAAGATATACTTCGCTTGAAAACAGGTATTTTCGCTAAAGGTGAGTGATGGTGTGAGTGGTGTAGCGATTTAATGGTGGTTGTAGTGTAGTAGGCGCACGCAAGCCTGTGAAGCTTGAAGGGCCGGAGCATACCCGGTCAACCACCCCTTAGTAAAGAGCAAATAATGAGCATTATCAAGGCCATTTACGGCAAAGAGAAAAAAAAGAGCGGTATCGCTCCTGCCGTTGCTTTGTTGAGTCCAAAAGATGCTCGAAATGTAGGTATGGTTGTGCGTGCCGCCTCTTGCTTTGGTATAAAGCAAGTTTGGTATTCTGGAGATAGATTTCGTCTTGAAGAAGGGGAACGCCTGCCTCGTGAAGAGCGTATGCGTGGTTATGCTGAAGTAGAGTTGAGGCAGTTTGATTACTTCTTCGATGAATTTGAAAAGGATGTGGTGCCTGTTGCTATTGAACTGCAACCTGGCGCTGAACTTCTTCCTCAGTTTGAACATCCAGAGAAGGCGTTATATGTTTTTGGTCCAGAAGATGGAAGTTTAGGGCAAATAGCAAGAAAGCACTGCCATCGTTTTGTAGTAATCCCAACTGCCCACTGTACAAACTTGGCTGCGGCTGTATATATTGTGTTATATGACCGCTTAGTAAAAAGACAACTAGCAGGACTTGAGCCGATTCGTCCACTCAAAGATATATTAAAGGAGGAGCGTTCTTGGCTCGACTATAATGAGGTATAAATATGGGTTTTCATACAGAAACAAAATGTTGGATAAGTTGTGATATATGTGAAGCCGAATCACCTGAAATAACTTTGATAGATAAAACAGCCGCTCTTGAAGACGGCTTTGTTCAACTAAAAATAGAACTTATAATCAAAGGAAGCCAAAGGAAAGAAGTGTGGCTTTGTCCTCAATGCTATAAGACAAAATTCAAAGTGATAAGGGACTTGTTTCCAGAGAAAGAACCAGAGCCGATAGTGATGCCTGCTCCTAACATTTATATTCCGCCTTGGAATCCACCGCCATATGTTCCATCTCAACCATTTACTTGGCCACCGCCTACTAATCCTTGGACAACAAATGTTTTCGATGATGGTCATAGGGTAGTTTCCAATCTAAACTTTACAACAGGAAAGGTGTAAAATGATCACGATTTCTGATAAGGCCGTGCAAGAGGTAAGTCATATTATTACCGAGCAAAAACTTGAAGGTAAAATTTATCTTCGTCTTCGAATTTTAGGCGGCGGGTGCAGCGGTTTTCAAACAAAATTAGATCTTGATACTGAGGTAAATGAAAAAGTAGATAATATATTTCAAGCTAATGGAATAGATGTGGTTATTGATAAAAGAAGTTCTCTTTACACCGAAGGGGCAAAAATTGACTTTCATAGTGATATAAATAAAAGAGGTTTTGTCGTAGACATACCAGGATCGAAAGGAAAATGCGGTTGTGGTAGTTCTTTCTCTCTATAGAAAAATAATATGAAGTTCGAGATAATCATAGCAGATGCCTCTTGGCCTATGAAGGTCATTTATTTGCTATTTTTTATACCAGCAATGTTTGTATTATTAGTTGTTTCGCTTGCCTTATTTTTTGGCGTTGTGTTTGTATTCGGTGTTGGTTATTCTCTTTATTGGATTATAGATTTTATATGTGATTTTTGGAGAAATAAAAATGGGAATGGGATTCAACGGGCATCGCTGCGAGAAATGTAGGATTGAATGGAATACAATGTGGTCAAGTGTGACTATGCAGTTCCCAAAGTATGAGTGTCCAAAATGCGGTTCAAAAGATATACAAACCCTCAAACACATAGTTCCATTCGCTATACCCAAACCAGGCCAAGGAATGAATGAACATTATTGTATTTGTGGTAATGTATTTGAAGCAGAAGGCAAGGAAATAACTTGTCCATCTTGTAGCCGCACTAATAAGACTGAAGGAACGGGCATCTACAATGTTCCACCTTCCAACCCCAATGGATATAAAGGGTTTGGAAAGGCAATAACGAGATTGACTCCAGAAGATTTGAAGGATATATTTGGATGAAACAAGAAAAAAACTATAAAGTTTATTTGGACGATGCTGCTCTTTTACCAAAAATAACAGAGAATCTAATCCGTGATGAGGTTAGTTTTTGTTGTCTTTTCTCAAAGGGCGAATGGGTAGTTTTTGTAAAAGACTCTCAAAGTGAGCGATTGAACGATGCTATTAGGCGAGCAGCGTTGTAGTTTCTGTAAGGGCACACTTATTCAAAGGCATCGCTGCGACATCTATCCTGGCGAGGAAGGATTCCTTCTGTGGTGTTATAAGTGTAATAAAGTGGAAGAAACAAACTTACCAAAGCCACAAACTCTGGAAGCAATACATTCTAACATTTATAAAGAAACTGGAAATAGGGAAGCAAGATTTAGAGTTAGGAACACCCAAACCCTTGATGATTACTTGATTACGGGGCCTTCCTTGGTGGATAATAGAAGGAAAAAATCTCTTCCGCCTACCACTTTTCAAGCATTCAACTACACAACTAATGTTTCCACCCAGCTGAAAGCAGGGTATCCTTTTTATGCTTTACTTTCTTCGCAAGACGAGATAGATTGGTTAGGCAGTCGTCATATAGAAGTAATAAAGGATTCGCTCATGGAGAATACAAAAAATGCTATGGCTTCACAGACTAAAGAAAAAAATCACCGGAAAACCAACTTGTCCGGGGTGTGGCGTGGAACTTGATAATCAAACAGCAATGTCTGGCTTGATGAGAAACCGCACAACTCACAAGATGGGAACTGCTCTTATGTGCTCCAACTGCTGGAAACGCAGTATGGGAGCAAGATAGCCACAGAAAAATACATGCTGGATTACTCGTGCTCCCATAGTTTAATTGGAAAAACATCGGGCTTCGAACCCGAAGATGTGTAGGTTCGACTCCTACTGGGAGTACTTATGAAATTCAAGTTTCCATTTAGGCGACCCAAACATATATGCGGCGTAGAAATCGCCCAATGTAATCATTGTGAAAGCGTATTTTGTCCTAACTGCGATTGTTTCGCCAACGATATGAAATTGTGTTGTAAGGAAGCCATCAACGCTTTTTACCAAAATCACAGAAGATTGGATTATGTTCCCAATAGGAAGAGAAAGAAAGAAAAAGTCAAAATAAAAATAGAAGATGTAAGTGATGGAAATCTTTGATATAAACTATAGATAGGTTATATGAAAGCCAGGATGAATAAAAAGAGGAAGGTCAGAATAATAGCTGCTGGGAGTAGTTCTGATCCACAAAGTTCTTCTGGGCAAAGTTCATCGCAGCAAAGTTCATCGCAGCAAAGTTCATCGCAGCAAAGTTCTTCTGAGCAAAGTTCTGGATCAGGCGGTGGGGGAAGTTTGAGATAATCTGCGGGGTTGGCTTATCGGCTGAGCACCATCCTTCCAAGTTGGCGAGACGAGTTCGACTCTCGTACCCCGCTCTTCAAATTTTAGAAAATCCTCCTAAATACAATGGGAGGAAATATGAGCAGTAGCCACGACAGCAGTAGCAGTAGTTTAGATAGAAGCAACAGACGCCATATGCGTAAAAGGCGCATGGCTAAACCAAAAGATATGCAGTTTCCCGATACAAGTGAGTTTAGTAGGGGAGGCAGTTCATTTGGCTCAAGTTCAAATCAACAAGGTAGTTCCTCCAGTTTTTGTGCCTGTGCTCATAGATTATTAGGTAGAATGGGAGGAAAGATGAAGGCTCGTATGACCATGAAGGGTAAAATGAAGGCTCGTATGACCATGAAGGCTAAAATGAAGGCTCGTATGACCATGAAGGGCAAAATGAAAGCCAAGATGACAAAACGTGGTCGCACGGCAGATTGGTTGTTATTGAAGGGTATGGGCGGAAACTGTCATTGTGATCAAGGCAGCCCAGGCCCAGGAGATTTGGTTTTGGGGCACTTTGCAACGAGAAAAGATTGTGAAGATGCTAAACTAACTCACTGCTAAAGTTGGGGACGTTAAGCTTTGCACGCTAAAAATAGGGATTCGACTTCCCTCGGCTCCACCAGTATTTTTTAGGTATTTTATGGATGAACCTGGAAGTAAATGTATAAACTTTATCGGTAGGAGAAGGACCGCCTATCGCACAGAGGCAATATGCAACACAAAATGCAACAATATGGCATTGTGTTTGCGTCGTCGGCTGTCGCTGACTTCGTGTACACTTTCTATGTTTACGCATTGTCGCATGATTGGCTAATCTTGGCTCTTTTATCTGGATCTGTTATTCCTTTTATAAACTTCATCGGTGCTATACTTTTCGTTGATGCAAAGTCAACACGAGAAAGACTTTTCATTACATCACTGACAGCATTAGGAATGCTTGTAGGCGGCTTTATCACGTTGTTCTTAGTTGGAAGACCTAAATAATGGGATGGGCTAACAACTACATTGAAAAACTCCAAAAGGACGAAAAAGTTCAGTTTCGTCCACACGGAAACTCTATGAAAGGAAAAATAGAGTCAGGCCAACTTTGTACTATAGAACCGATAGATACTACTAAACTAAAAGTAGGAGATATAGTCCTTTGTAAAGTAAATGGAAGGCAGTATCTTCACCTCATAAAAGCAATCCAAGGCAAACTCGGAGAGTCCGCAAGTTTGCGATTCCAAATCGGCAATAATCGAGGCGGCATCAATGGTTGGATTTCTGGAAAGGGGATTTTTGGTATATGCACAAAAGTTGATTGACTTTTTATGATTTCTGATGTAAAGTTGATAGAAGACCCTTTGATGAATATGAAAATCTATCCTGCGAGAATAGACAGGGACACAATGGAAGGGTCTTGTAAGTTGGAGTTAGAACTGAATATAAACCAAGTCAAGGAGTGGGCTGATGTTTGCGGAGTAGAAGGATTAGTCAAAAGAATAGGGACCAGTGTTTTGACCGCAGTTCTTATGCAGAGTAACCGATAATGTATGACGATAGATCGTGGGAAATGATGAAGTTCATTTTACTCGTTGGGTTTTTCTTTCTGTTATCTGTCTTTTTGATGGGATGGTTGTTCTAATGTCTTTTCGATGCGAAGTTTGCAATAAGCCCGCTCCAGCAGGCACCAGTTGTAATAAGAAAGTATCCAGGATTCGTCATAGAGTTTATTCCGAGAGAGAATATGCTAAGCGAACCATTGTTTATGAAAAAGGCAAGAAGAAAAAGAAGTGGATACCCGACCCAGGTGGAGTGGGTTGGGAGATAGTCAGTGAGGTTAGATGTTGTCCGAGTTGTGCATCAAAGTTCCCTGAACCCAAGATGGTATGACGTACAAAGATGTTTTTGTTTACGTTGCGTTCGGTATTGCTGCTATTTTTATTGCTAGTGCGGTTTTCTTAAAAATCAAGCAACTCAAACATAACTGGCAGAAATATAAAACAAAAAGGGCTATATTTGAACTGAGAAGAGAGTTAGAAGAAATGGAGCTGGGACAAGAAAGAACAAAGCATTTTGAAGAAAAAAATAAGAAATATATGACTGAAAGAGAACAGAAGATTAGATTGATTGCTTATCATAAATGGGAAGCGGCTGGTTGTCCTCATGGAAAAGATCAAGAGTTTTGGAAACAAGCCGAAGGCGAGTATTTCCGCCAACAAGCCCTTGAACATTGGGTAAAGGCTCGTAAAGTTCAAGATGAACAAATACTTTTGATTGAGGTGTAGTGCCTGTTGATTTTTATGAACTCACACTATATAATAAAGATTATTATATAGAGGTTCAATAATGAGAGACGGCAAAACATCATATAGCGATGCTGGTAAGTTGGGTTGGTTGGCGAGTAAAGAAACGCACGAAAAACAAAAAGCGGAGCGAATAGCAAAGTATAATGAAAACCCAAAAAAGTGTGCCCATTGCTTCAAGGCATTCATTTACAAAGAAAGATTCAAAAAGTTTTGCGGGCACTCTTGTTCTGCTGGACATAACAATAAACTTCGTGGCGAAATAAGAACTTGTAAATTTTGTGGCTCTACCCTTTCGAGAAGGAGGCGCAAAAAAGTTTATTGTAGTAATAAATGCCATATGCAGTATGAGTGGAAGTGTAGGAAAGACGCCATAGAATCATCTGGAAGCATTCCCAATGGAAGCAATGTAGTAGCCAAAAGATATTTGGTAGAGACCAAAGGATATAAGTGTGAGTTATGTTCTATCAATGAATGGTATGGAAAAAGATTACCGCTTATATTAGACCACATAAGCGGAAACTCAGATGACTGGCGATTGGAAAATTTGAGATTGGTATGTTCTAACTGCGACTCTTTATTGCCTACATATAAAAGTAAAAACAAGGGACAAGGAAGAGTATGGAGAAGGAAGCATTATCACGAAACAAAAGTAATGCCCCTGTAGCACAATTAGTAGTGCGCCTGACCTGTAATCAGGAGGTTGTGAGTGCAACTCTCACCAGGGGCTCTCTGGTGAAACATGGCTAAAATACTTTGGTTTATCACCTATATTTTCTGTTTCTTGATGGCTCTATCATTAGGCATAATAGGTATGGTTATAGCGACTATCGCCCAATTCGCTTCCAATGCTACGGCTTTCTGTCACGGAAAAGTTTGGCCTCAGTAATAACGCTTCTGTCGTATAATGGTATTACGCCATCTTGGTAAGATGGATATGTTTGGGTTCGATTCCCACCAGAAGCTTTGGTTATTTTTTTGGAGTATATATGAAAGATTTGTTTTCAAGAGTCCGCAGGGCATATGCCAGAACGGGGCGTTGGCCTGACGGACGGCAGTATGCGCCGAGTTGCCATGATGGAATTGTGGTAGATGGCGAACAAATCGTGGTGCGTAATTCGTTTCAGGTTTTGAGGCGCTACGTCTACGATGCTGTAAGGGACAGGCTTCGGTCGGTTCCGCTGTAGTGGCTCTCCCGTCGCAAGCCAATGCGTGCTATAAATGTGGGATAAACAGCCCCGCAGCGGACTTGCCTCTGTTGTATAATGGTATTACGCTACTCTCGTAAAGTAGAAATGTTCGGTTCGATTCCGACCAGGGGCTCTATGATTCAATGTCCAGTTTGTAAGAAACTCATTGATATAAAAGATAAACTCATCGCTGAACATCAAAATAATGATGAACGATGCTATGGAAGTTTTATGCCTGAATATGAGGCAGAAAAACCGAAAAATACCATAACCTTCAATAATCTATCAATACCTAAGTTCGTAAGAAGAATAAAAAATGTATAAATGCCCTGTTTGTGGTGAAGAAGTACAAATACATAAAAACTTGATTGCTCCGCACTCTTTAGCAGGCCAGGCAGAAGTATGTTATGGAAGTTTTATGCCTGCGCCACTGCCCGAAGAAAAACCAGCGGAAAACTGTTGGGCAAAGTATTCTTATTCTAATCACAGCATTGTGGATATATCGGACAACTACGATAGTTATATTTGGGACTAACTATGTATAACTCAGCCAAACCGTACATCTCTCAAGTCCTAAAGTCCATTCAAGATACTTGGCAAAGTCCACAAGCCAATGTTATTTACAACGGCGTTCAGCCTATCATCCAACCACGCTTTGGAAATCGCTTTGTTGCTCATACAGATGGTATAGGTACAAAGGGTATGTTTCATTGGAAACAAAGAACATTTCGCAATGCTATGCTCGATGCCCTGGCTATGAACTTGAATGATTTACTTCTTTCAAGAGCCAGACCTTGTTTCATATTAGACCATATAATCCTTCCAGAAGACGATAAGAAAGCAGTTGTCGAGATTGTAGAAGAACTAACCAAAGAGTGTCGGTTTAGAGAAATAATCTTAGCAGGCGGTGAAACATCTATTCAAAACAACATAGATGGAATGG
>Ga0187846_10001390_pt1 | contig 13703 bp, 14 predicted proteins | sample TC_taG_FD_161473 | JGI IMG/M metagenome (GOLD analysis project Ga0187846, IMG submission 161473) | Biofilm microbial communities from the roof of an iron ore cave, State of Minas Gerais, Brazil - TC_06 Biofilm (v2) | ecosystem: Environmental > Terrestrial > Deep subsurface > Cave > Wall biofilm...
TCGGCCTCGCCCGTACCCAGTAACGCCTCCTCTCGTCGACAATCTATTGCGCGAAATCAATAATTTACGGAGTCTTAAAGACGGAAGCTCCGGCTAGGGTACCGACCTCGAAATTGATCAGTCGATAGATATTATCGTACTGATAGGCTTCCGAGTGCGCGGTGTCCTGAAGCTTCTGCTCGAAGTTCTTGTTGCCCTCGTTGTCGTACGCGTACGTGAAGCCCGCGATCGGGCCGCCCCCGGAGCTGTGCTGCAGCGTGGTGATCCAGTCGTTGTTGTTGTAAGTATAGGCGGCGTTCGTGCCGTTCCGATAACTGCGCTGCAGAGGCCGATTCCCGGGATCGTAGCTGTACAGTACGATCGGCGGCGGTGAAGCCGAATCGATAATTTGAGAGAGGCGGCTGCGCAGATCCATGCTCTCGGTGATGGTTCTGCCGCCGGGATAGGCGATAGTCTCAAGCCGCGCCGGGATGTTGTAGGTGTAATTTATGGTTTTGCCGTTCTGCACGGTTTGCGTCACCCGATTGGCGCCGTCATAGGTGAAGGTCACGAGCCATCCACCGCGCGTCGCCGTCAGCATCCGGCCCGAGAGGTCGTAGGTCATGATGTCGGGGGGGCTGACCGGATAGGTGCGCTGGAGCAGGAAATAGAGATCGCTGTATGTATAGGTCGTGGTGTTGGCGTTCTGATCCGTGCGCGAAGTTAGGTTGCCGACAAAGTCGTAGGTGTAACTCCGCGAGAACCCATCGGCATAGGTTTCCTTCACTTGTCGATTGACGGCATCGTAGCCGTACGTGGTTGCATGTCCGTTTGCGTCTGTGATCTTGGTCGGGTTGCCGACGGGATCGTATTGGTACAGCGTCGTGTCGCCGAGCGCATCGGTCATACTGATGCGACGGTTGATCGCATCGAAGGCATAGCTTGTGGTTTGTCCGTTGCGGTCGGTGCTTGACAGCAAATTACCCACTGGGTCGTAGGCGTAGGTTGTCGCCTTGCCGAGCGGATCGGTGATCTGGATCACGCGGTAGATCGCGTCATAGGCCGTGCTGGTGATGTTGCCGTTGCCGTCGGTCCGGGTGAGCCGGTTACCTACCGGATCATAGGTGTAGCTGGAGACCGTACCGCCACCGTCCTGGACCAGGATCACCCGGTCGTCGGGATCGTATGTATTGGTGGTGACGTTGGTGGTGGGTGCCGTGACGCTGACGATGTTGCCCACAGCGTCATAGGCCGTCAGGGTTGTGTCGCCCGCCGCATCGACTTCCTTTACCTTGCGATTGTCGGCGTCATAGGTGTATGTTGTCGTGTTGCCGTCGGGCTCGGTCAAGGTCAAGCGGTTGCCGACCGGGTCGTAGGTATAGACTGTGACGGCATCACTCGGCGTCTCGGTGTCTGCGGTGCCGCCTTGCTTCTCCACTGCTCGGATCAGCCGATCGAGACCGTCGTACTTGTAATAGATAACCTTGCCGTCGCCGTCGGTCTGCTTGCTGATGAGGCTTGAACCCTTGGTCGGGCCGGTGCAGCTGGAGCAGGGTCCGGTGCCGTCATAGCCCGTGGCCGTGACGCTCCCCACGGCATCGGAGCTGGTCACTCTGCGATTCAGGGTATCGTAGGTGTAGGCCGTCGTGTGACCATTGGCGTCAGTATCGGTCAGCGTATTGCCGAAGGGATCGTAGGTCGTCGTGGCGGTGTTGCCGAGTGCATCGACGACCTCGGTTCGCCGATTCTGCACGTCATAAGTGAACGTGGTTGTGTGGCCATCCTTGTCCGTAACCGAGACTATGTTGTCGTTGCCATCATAGGTCGTGGTGGTTGTTTGGCTGAGGGCATCGATACCGGTGATCAACCGGTTGCGCTGGTCGTAGCGATATTGGGTTGTGTTGCCGTCGCGGTCGATGACCCGGATCTTGTCGCTCTGCCCATCATAGACGCTGGTGGTGGTCCTGGCGAGCGGATCGGTCACGATGATCACTCGGTCGAGCGCATCGTAGGTATAGCTGGTGGTGTGGTTGTTTGCATCGGTCCGGGAGGTCAGGTTGCCGACCGCGTCATAGGCCATCATCGTGACATAGAGGAGTGGGGAAGGGTCGGTCGTCTGAATGCGGTTGCCAAAAGCGTCGTAGGTGTAGACGGTGGTGTTGGTGTTCTTGTCGGTGTAGCTCGTCACGTTGCCGTGCGAATCGTATGTCCAGCTCTCAACGCCGCCCAACGGATCGGTTGCGCTCAGCCGGTTGCCGTTGCCCGGATCAACGACATATGTCGTGGTCCGCCCGTTCGGGTCAGTCGTGCTTGTGAGCTCGTTGAAGACCGGCTCGTAGGTGTAGGTGGTCACGTAGCCGAACGGCGATGCATCCGTTTGCTGGATCAGATTGCCTCGCGAATCATATTGGTAGGTCGTTGTGTTGCCGTTGGCGTCGGTTTGCGAGGCCGGCATCAATGTCGTGGGATCGTAGGTGTAGGTCCAAGTGGCGCCGTCGGGCGCGACCATGCTAGTGACATAACCGTGCAGGTCGTAGCTGTACTTCCAGACATTGCCACGGCCGTCGGTCCTGCGGGTCGTCGAGGGGACGTATTGCCGCACCTGGTTCATCGCCAGCTGGGTCGCGTCGGTCGCCCAGTTAGTCGGGTTCGACATCGCGAAATAGGGCGCTCCGGTGCCGTCGGTGAACCCGGTCGGCTCGCCGGTATCAGTATAGCTGTAGGTAAAGAGCCGGCCGTCCTTGTCGGTCTTGCTGGTGATCTGCGAGAACAGGTTATAGGTGTACCGGGTCGTCTTGCCGGCCGGGTCGGTGATCGTTATCAGCTGCGCGCCGGTGGAATCGTAGGTAAAGCTGGTGACTCGGCCGAGCGGATCCGTGATCGACGCCACAAGATTACGGGAATTGTAGCTGAAAGTGATCGTCCGGCCGTAGGTATCGGTCACCTTGGTCAGGTTGCCGGCGCTATAAGTAAGAGTGGTGACGTTGTTGTTGCGGTCGGTGATGCTAACCAGCCGCCACACCGGGGTGCCCTGCATGAAATGCGTGCCGGCAATCTGCACGTAATGGGTCACGGTTTTGTATTTGTTGGTAATGGTGAAGGAGCCGTCGGGGTTCTTGACGATCGTCTCGAAATACCCGGGTGCAGCAGTGTACATCCCGCTGGGGCCGAGCTGATATTTGGTGACCCGCCCGTCGCCGTCGACGCGGAACATGTTCCCGACTTGGCTGAACAGGAACAGGTTGTAGGAGTGGGTCCAACCGATGCCCAGGACGGTGTTAAACCGCGCCCGGGAGGTGTCGGCGTTGTAGCTGTCATAGGTCAGCGACAGGTCGAGCATGGCGCCGGTGGCGCCCCCCACCGAGACGACCGGATAGGTCTCCCTCTGGTTGCCTTCCGTCCAGCTGTACGAGGTCCCCCCGCTGCATCGCTGGGATAATGAGCGTTTGGCGCCGCGTGCATTCAGCGCTCCAGGGCTGCAGCCGCAGCTGCTGCACCGCACCGGCGGATCGGCGCCGATGTTCTTGGCCTCGATCGGCGCGTTTGCCAATCCAATCGCCGCGAAGACCGCTATGGTTAAGATGAAACGGCAGAGGCGTCCCATTTTCGTCTCCTCTTCGCCACAGCTGCACCGCCCGAGGCGGCGTTATGATTCAGCCGTCAGACTTCTTTTTTCGGTTTTGTGAGCTCTGCGCCCTGGCTACCAGCGCGCCCAAACCGGCCAGCAGCAATGACAGGCTGCCGGGCTCGGCGACGTTGAACGCCTGCGCCTCGGCGTCCGCGTGCATGTCGAAAAAGTGCGATACCGTGGGATTCAGCAGTGTCGGCACGGGTGTTGTCAGCGTCTCCGAGACCGAAATCGTGGTGTTCGGGTAATTGTTGATGCCGGCCACCGACGGCAGCATCGGCAGTGTCTTGAAATCAAAAAGCAGCGGCGTGCCGTCTATGTCGAGCTCGGCGGTGAGATCACCGTTCTGCAGAAAGCCGGCGGCGTCGGAAACGCCGCTCAGCGATCCGCTGACCTGCATAGTGAACGCCACACCGACCGGGTTGGTCGAAGCGCCGGTGATGTCGAAAAACCCGCTCAAATCGGCATCGCTGCCCGGCACGTTGACACCGGCGAGGACGGTCCCATCGGGCGGGATATTGATCGAAGCCGAGGCGCTGACCGAGTTGGTGGAAGCCATTGCCTGCGCGGTCCCCTGGGCGAAGGTCACCGTTGCTATGGCGCTGACATCCACGCCGCTCCCGCTGTTGCCGTTAAAAACCTCCTCGCCGAGGCTGTTAAAGGCGTGGGTGGTGGCGGAGGTGGAGAGCGGAAGCTCGAACGAGACCGTTCCCGAGGTCGGCTTGATCGTCAGGTTGGAGATGGTCAGCGAACTGTCCACCATCGCCGCCGCGAACGCCGCCCCGCCGGGGACGGTCAACCCCAGCGCAACCAGGCCCGCTTGCATTATCAGGTGGTTTGCCGTAGCCATGGTCACGAACCTCCCTGCGGCAGGCTATGCCTGCGAACCTGATCGGGGGCATTTCGTGACGAGGAGGCGGCACCCTGTCGTCCGGCTCTATAAGACCGGATTGTCGACAGCGACCTCTTCACTCTTTAGGGTTAATTCTCGGCCGGATTGGGTCAAAAGTCAATCAAAAAAGGGTTAAAATTTGGGCGCCTGCGGCGGCGCAGCCCCTCAATAAGGACCTTCGGTGACGCGACTGATTCATATTGCTTAAATGACATTATTTCTGCTATATTCGCATGTGGGGACATGGACAGAGTGCTTCGAATGAGAGGCCAGTAAGAGCGGTGGCGGCAATTCCCGGTTATTTCCCGGTTAGCTGATTTGGTTCCCGCTTTGCAGCATTTGAATTCCCGGTTCGGGCTACTTGGAATTGGCTCGGTAAGCCCTTGAACGGCATGATTTCTTTCGCTATGGCGTGATCGGTTCCGGGGTCCGCAGGCGGTTTTTTCCCCGCTTTGCCGGGAAAAACCGGGAAAGGCTCGCGGCCCGCGACCGCCGAGCCGGCGGCGCCGCCCGAGGTCTCTATGTTGTCGAGGTCCTCTATCCCGGCGGCGGTCAATGCGGCGGTCAATACAGGCTGCCGGTAATGCGGCTGATCAATACGCCGAGGACGAGGTCCAACAGGACGACGAACACCGCGGCGGCGGCGGTCGTGTCGAGTGCCACGCGGGCGATGAACCACTCATAGACGAGTGTCGCGATCGCGGCGGCGACATCAATGGTCTCGGTGACCTGGCTGCTCAACATCTCGCCCGCAGACACGAGGCCAACCACCACAAAGAGCGCGCTCTGCGGCACCTGGCACCAGTTGTATGGCACCATGAAATCGAAGAAACGCTGCGCGCGGCCGATCCAGCGCGTTACCGTCAGCATCAAGAGCGGGAAGGCGACCCAAGCAATGACATAGCCGATGGTTTCGACAGCGACGATGCGCCAGCCGCCCGACCTCTCCCACTCCGCCACACTCACCCGCATCGCCAGCAGCACGAGGTAGAGCGGATAAGAAATGACAGCAGCGAAAAACGAGCGCCAGAAGCCGTCGAGCGAGCGGTCGAAGCAGGAGAGCCCGCCGCGATCGCCACGCGCCAAGCGCAGGGTGCCGGCGAGCGCGAGCCGCATCTCGACCCATGAGGTGTAGCCCATTAGAGAGAGTCGAAGAACAAGCCGAGAAAGGTGTCGTAGATCTCGGTCAGGGCGGCGAGGTCGGCCAGTGCAACCCGTTCGTCGACCTGGTGCGCCCTCTGACCGACAAGGCCGAATTCGGCGACCGGGCAACAGGTCCGGATAAAGCGGGCGTCGGACGTGCCGCCGGTGGTGCTGAATTCGGGCGTCTTTCCAGTGACCCGGCGGATTGCCTGGGCAAGCCGCTCGCCGATCGCCCCGGGTGGGACGAGAAACGATTCGCCGCTGACCGTGACATCGAGCTCGTAACGCCCGCCGATTGCATCGAGCCGATCGGCCACCCAGCGCTTCACCGTCTCGCCGGTCCACCGGTCGTTGAAGCGGATGTTGAACACCGCCCTGGCGCTTACTGGGATCACGTTCGAGACCGGGTTGCCAATATCGATCGTCGCGATCTGAAAGGTCGAGGGAGGAAAATGCTCGGAGCCTTGATCGAGCTCGGTGGTGGTCAACGCGTGCAGCATCGCGACGAGACGATGCGCCGCGTTGTCGGCGAGATGCGGATAGGCGGTGTGCCCTTGCACGCCGTGCGCGGTCAGCCGGCCGGTCAGGCTGCCGCGCCGCCCGATCTTGATCATGTCGCCGAGCGCCTCGGCACTGGTCGGCTCGCCGACGAGGCAGGCGTCGAGAGTTTCACCCCGTTCGCCGAGCCACTCGAGCACCTTCCTGGTGCCGTTGACCGCTGCCCCTTCTTCGTCGCCGGTGATCAACAGGCTGATCGAGCCGGCGATCTCGGCTTCGTGCCGGTCGAGATAACGCTGCGCTGCCGCGACAAAGGCGGCGATCGCACCTTTCATGTCGACTGCACCCCGGCCGCGTAGCTCGCCGTCGTGCACATCACCCGCAAAAGGATCGAACGACCAAGCCTCGCTCGCGCCTGCCGGCACTACGTCAGTGTGGCCGGCAAAGCAGAGATTGGGCCGGCCCTTGCCGCGCCGGGCGTAGAGATTGTCGATCGGCTCGCCGCCGCCCTCGGCGAAGACCAGCCGGTGGCAGACAAAACCCAGCCCTTCCAATTCCGCGGCGACGATGTCGAGCGCCCCTTCGTCTTTTGGAGTGACGCTAGGCCGGCGGATCAGCCGGGCTGCGAGCTCCGCCGGATCGAGAGCAGCCCCGCTCATTCGCGCAGCAGCTCGTTGATCGAGGTCCTGGCGCGAGTGCCCTCGTCGACCGTCTTGACGATGACGGCGCAATAGAGGCTCGGGCCTGGCCTGCCGTCCGGCAACGGCTTGCCGGGAAGCGAGCCCGGCACAACGACCGAGTAGGCCGGCACGCGACCCATCCTGGTCTCGCCGGTCTCCCGATCAACGATCTTGGTGGTGGCGCCGATAAAGGTGCCCATGGCCAGCACCGCTCCCTCTTCGACCACGACACCCTCTACGACCTCGCTGCGCGCGCCGATAAAGCAATTGTCCTCGATGATGACCGGCTCGGCCTGCAGCGGCTCGAGCACACCGCCGATCCCGACCCCGCCCGAGAGGTGGCAGTTCTTGCCGATCTGGGCGCACGAGCCGACCGTCGCCCAGGTGTCGACCATCGTGCCGCTGTCGACATAGGCGCCGACATTCACAAAGCTCGGCATCAGCACGACGTTCGGCGCGATATAGGCCGAGCGCCGAACGATCGAGCCTGGTACGGCGCGAAACCCGGCGTCGCGAAAGCGGTTCGACGACCAGCCGGCAAACTTCGACGGCACCTTGTCCCACCAGCGCGAGGCGCCGCGTTCGGCATCGGTAGGGCCACCCGGGATTTCGACCATGTCGTTGAGCCGGAACGACAGCAGCACCGCCTTCTTGAGCCATTGCCGGACTTGCCAGCCGCTGGCGGTCTTTTCGGCGACGCGCAGCCGCCCGTCGTCGAGCCCGTCGAGCGCCGCTTCGACCGCATCGCGGACAGCGCCGCGTGTCGACACGGTGAGCCGTTCGCGGTCTTCCCAGGCGGCATCGATGGTCGCGGCGAGTTCGGCGTCGGTCATGGCCTTTCCCCGGCGGCTGGGGGCGAGCAAAGCTGCGGGCACCATGATCGAGCCGCCCGCGACGTGTCAACCAAGCGGCTCGCTCTCGACCTCTGGCGCGCTCCTGCGCTCGCCTCCTCCACCCTGGTCCTTCTCTGTTAGGCCGATTTGGCTCCCTGTTGGGCCGATTTATTTCCCTGTTCGCCCGCTCAGGGAATTTGCCCTCCGATTTGTCGAGATACCAATGCCTTGCAGGCGCGAGCTCACCCGGAAACCGGACCAAAACCGCGTTTCACGCTGTTTCTTCCCGTAGAACAAGGAAACCCTCCAGTCACCCCGTCCGGCTATCAAACGAGCCAGCCGGTGGCAACACCGGTGAGCAACACGGCCCCGATAAAAGCCCGATAGACGGCAAATGGCCAGGCCGAGAAGCGCTCCAGAATGCGCAGCAAGCCCCAGATCGCCGCGAACGCCGAAAGGCTCGCGACCAGGAGCCCGACGCCGAGCACGGCCCAACCATGCGGATCCAGGCCCGCATGCCTCAGCTCATGTAGCTCTTTGAAGCCGGCGAGCGCGATCGCCGGCAGCCCGAGCAGAAATGAGAGGCGCGCCGCCTCCTCGCGCTTGAAGCCGAGGAACAGTGCCGCCGTCAAGGTCGAGCCCGAGCGTGACACGCCAGGGATCAGCGCGCCGACTTGCGCGATGCCGACGATAGCACAGTCGAGGAGGCCGACCCGGTCGAACGAGCGCAGGTGTCGCGCTACCAGTTCCGCGAGACCCAGCAGCAACGCCATGACGATGCAGGAGACGCCCACCACCCAGAGTTCGCGCAACGGAGAGCCGCAGGTGTTGAGTGTCTTAGCGAGCAGGAGACCAGCAATGCCTATGGGTATCGTGCCGATCACAATGCCGAAGGCGAAACGGAGCGAGGCGTCAAAGAAATCCCGCCGCGCGAGCGCGGACAGCGATCCGAAGAGGATGTCCCTGACGTCTTGCCAAAAATAGGCGACAACCGCGGCCAGCGCCGCAAGCTGCATCGCCGCCGAAAATGCCGACCCCGGGTCCTGCCACCCGAGCAGCGCGGGAACGATGCGCATATGCGCCGTCGAAGAGATCGGCATCAGCTCGGTAATGCCCTGGACGACGCCGAGGATGGCGACCTTCGCATAGCCGAGCGCGACAAAGCCGGTGTCGATGCCGTTGGTGCAGGCGCTGGCCATAAATCTTTCCGTCGGTTTCCCCTACTCCACCCCGCTTCTATCACGCGCGCCGAGGCGGTCAACGCCGCCTTGCGTTGCGCTCGTCAGCAGCTGTCAATTAGGATCGTCGCGGCGGCTCCTTGGCGGGGGATAGCGGGTGACCAAACTGATCTTTTGTGCGGCAATCGCCGGTCTCGTTCTCGGCATCGCAGGCTGTGCCAGCCCGCAGCAGCAGGTTGGACAGAAGGAGGACCTGCTCGCTGCGGCGGGATTTCAGGTCAGGGTGGCGAATACGCCGCAACGCCTCGCGGCGATGAAGCGTCTGCCGCCCAATAAATTCGTCACTCGAGTTGTGAATGGGCAGCCGGTTTACTTGTATGCCGATCCGCTCGTCTGCAGATGTGTGTACTTTGGCACACAGCAGAATTGGGGGGCATATCGCCAGGAAGTTTTCGCCCAGCAACTGGCCAACGAGGCTCAGATGACCGCGATCATGAACGAGGAGGCTTGGGATTGGGGCCCTTGGGGTTGGCCTTGAGTTCCTGTTCGGGCTCACCTCTATCCTTTCCAGCCAGGGACGGGCGCCCGGATCCATGAGGAAGTCCCGTCGATTTCACGATCGCTTAGAGTTTTCGCGATAGATCTGCGGTTGGGGGGTCGTGATGCAGGGTTGAACGATGTCAGCCTCTTGGCTCGGCCGACTGTCACGCCGCATACCAGCGACCGACATAAAGCCCGGCAACCGTTACCGTCGCCAGCTCGGCACCTCCCTCGCCGCCACCGCAACGGTGCTCGACTTGCGTTCGGACCTCCTGGGGATCCCGCATGTCCAATTTGCCGTTACCGTCGACGGGTCGGTAGCGAGGCTATCCGACGGCGACACGCGTGTCTTGGCGCTCCAATCTTTCCTCGACACCTACCGCGAGCCTGTCGCCGTCGGAAATTCAAGCCGATCCGAGCGGGGCGGATGGCGCGACCGTGATCCAATTATTGCCACGGCCACTGACCACCTGATCGCGGTCAGTTCGCCCCGTGCATGCCGGAGAGGTCGGCCTCACCCCGACAGGCGTAACGCCCCGCAGCCGAGTTCCCATACGGCCCCTGCCCCTTGAGGTAATACATCGCGCTCTGGGGGTCGATCCAGACAACGGTATCTTTCGGGCAATGCGCCTGCGCCTGCTCCTCGGTCCGGAAAGCGATCAGGACTGTAGGCGCGGGTTGCCCGCAGGCCGCGCAGGACAAGGCGAGAGCCTTCATCGCTATCCGCCGCAACCGTCGCCGTCCAGTCTTGCCAGAAGGGCCGTATTGCGCCAGTCTCAAACCCGATCTCCTATGATCGGGGCTCGCTTCGATGGGAACCGCACCGGCAATCCAACTAAGCTAAGGGGTCGAAAAGGATGGATGGGTTCGAAAACGCCACAGTGACAGCCGTCGACGAGCTGGCCACATTGTACGCGCGCCCGCTGGAACGCGTCCTCAGAAAAGAGATCGATCACGTCGATGCGACGGGACGCGCGTTCATCGCCGCTTCGCCGTTTCTCGTCCTGGCCACCGGATGCACGCAAGGGCTCGACTGCTCGCCCAAAGGCGATAAGCCGGGTTTCGTCCAGGTCGAGGATGACGGCCGCACATTGCTGATTCCCGACCGTCGGGGCAACAATCGGATAGACAGCCTCAAGAACCTGGTGGAGGATCCTCGCGTCGCCCTGATCTTCTTGGTCCCCGGCGCGAACGAGACCTACCGGGTGAACGGCCGGGCTCGGATCAGCGTCGACCCGGGTCTCAGAGGGCGTTTCGCTGTCGACGGCAGAGAGCCCACCACGGTGATCGTGGTTGCGGTCGAGCAGGCGTTCCAGCATTGCCCCAAGGCGCTCGTGCGCTCTGATCTGTGGAAGGCCGGTGGTGTCGGCCGGCCCAAGGGAGTCCCGACATTGGGAGATTTCGCCGCCGCACGCACGCCGGGCACCGACAGCGCCACCTACGACGCCGAATACGCCCGTCGCATGCCGAACGAGCTTTACTGACCATCGGCACAGGATGCCTCGTCCCGAACGGCGAGAACGAACGGGAGGCTGCCATGACGCTTAGAGGGGTGTTGCCGCCCGGGTACATTCAATCCGGGCGACCGACGTGGATGCGGCGCTCAAGCATGATGTCGATTGGGTGGGCTCCACGAGGTCGGCCGCGAGCCCGACGGCCGCGCCTATTTGCACGCCTGGGACGAGTTCGACCGTCACAGCGTGGTTTTGCGCCAGACTGACGCTCCGGGAATCGATTATGTCGGGTTCAAGGTGGCGAACGAAGCCGATCTCGACCCGTTCGCGCGCCGGATTGAAGCATTCGGTATCACGTAGAGGAGGTGCCGGCGGGGGAGCAACCAGGTGTCGGCCGACGCCTGAGCTTTCTTGCGCCTACTGGCCATCGTATCGAATTGTTTGCGGAGATGGCGTTATCCGAACAAGGACCGATGACTCGCAACCCCGAGATATGGCGCAAAGAGCCACACGGGATGCGGGTGACCCGCTTCGACCACTGCAACATCCACGGCCCAAACATCGATGCTGTCGTCGAGTTCTTCACCGAAGTGCTCGATTTTTCCCTCACCGAAGCTGCGAGACGCCGGACGGGATAGCAGCAGCGTTCCTGAGCTGCTCCAACAAGGGCCACCACGTTGCGTTCATCAGACGGGCTGAGCCCGACAAGTTTCATCACGCCGCATTCTCGCTCGATTCCTGGCACGAGGTCGGCCAAGCCGCCGATATCATTGCCCGATACGATATTCCGCTCGATATCGGCCCTACACGGCACGGCATCACGCGCGGCCAGACGATCTATCTCTTCGATCCGTCCGGCAATCGCAACGAGGTGTTCGCTGGCGGGTTCATTTATTACCCGGACAACCCTAAGCGGGTGTGGTCGATGGAAAAGATCGGCAAGGCGGTCTTCTACTGTCAGCGGGAATTGAACGCGCTTTATGAGCGTCGTCACCTGACCTTAATGATCGCGGATATATTCCCGCAACCGCCTCAGTTGCCGCTCTTCTTCCCTGCCCGACGCCTTGCCGCGAAGGCTCTCGTATGTCGATTCGAGCTGCTGCTTGAGGAGGAGTAGCGCGTCGCTCAGGGAATTACCGGTCACGGTTATGTCGAGATCGGGTGTCGAAGCGATGAAAACCCGGTCTCCCAGGGGCGATATCGTGACCGGAATTGGCTTCACGAGCGCATGACGAGGCAGCTTGTCGATGATCAAGTCGATGCTGTCGCCTTGCCCGGAGGGTGATTGCCGGCGATCCTTGGTGGGTGCCGGCTCGCTGTCACTATCAGTCTCAGCCGACGACTCGGACTTCCCGTCCGCCTCTCCGCTCGATGTGCTCTCATCGGTGGGCGGCGGAGGTGTTTGTTCCACCACGTGGGGCGGTCGGATGGGGTTTTTAACGCCGGTAACAGCAATGCCGGTGCTCTTGAACCCTACTACGAGCACCGGGATCGGCACCAACGAGGTTCGCGGTAGCGCTTCGTCGGTTCGACCGAGGTGAACCGACCCGGATGAGCTGGATATCCGAGGTTCCCACGAATTCGACTTAAAATGTCTGGCCATCGGCACAGACTACGCCGATTTCTTCAGCTCTTGGGCCGCTCTGACGTCGGTGACCAGCGTCGATTTCATGTTATATACCGGATCACCTTCGAGTGTATGTTCTCCGTCCATCCGGGAAACCGTGATCATCACCGGTTTGATCCGCAATACCGTGCCGTCCGCTAGCCGGTATTCACTCCACACCTCTTTCGATTCCAACACATCGACGTCTTTCGGGGCGTGCCCCGCATCTAACGCTCCGTCGTTCACTTACTTCCTCACTGGGTCTGGGTTAGGGACCCGCCGGCATCGCACTCCCGGCGGCGTTTGTCCGGCGTCGACAGGTTATGGCAATGAATTTCGCCGCCGATCCGTCACTCGGCCTCGGATGCGACAGGACGGTCACGCAGAGCAAGGCGCCATCGCGAGCCAAATTTCGCGTCTTGGCCGTTTGCCTCGCCGGAGGTTGCCGCCGGCTGCGCTTCCGGCACCGCTTCAGCTTCGATCGGGGAGCTCTCTTCGGCGGCGGTGGTTTCCGAGCTCTCTTCGGGAGCCTCGGCAGGTTCGTCCGCCTTGTATTTTAGCGCAAGAACCGCAGCTACCCGCTCGAGCGTTTCCAGGTCGGCAAAGTCCGTGTCGAGCGCCTTTGTTTCCTCGGCATATCTCGCATCGATCCTCGCCTTACGCGCCTGAAGCTGGCCTTTGATCCGATTAATATCGTAAGATGTGAGATTCCACATGAGAGTAGATCGTGGTTCATGTTGTATGATCTTGTCGATTTAAACATGAGCCGGTTAAGTTAAAGCTAACGCGTCGCAGATTTCGGGATGTAGGTTCGAAGCGAGGGCCCTCTGCGCCGTTCCTCGGCCTAATTCAAGCGATGGCGGCGGCGCGCGAATGTAAGACCGAGCAGTCCGGTCCCCAGTAGTAGCAGGGACATCGGCTTTGGAGCCGTCGCCGGAATTGCACCGGGCACCAACAGGTCGGACAAGTTATTGGCGTTGCATGCATCCAGCAGACACGGACCAACGCCGAATACCTCCTCCCAGGTCAGCAAGTCAGAGGAGTGGGTATACAGGATGGCGTTGGTATACGCGTTACCCTTGGCGTCGGGCGAGATGATGATCTCAGGAATCGTGTAGGCGGAGGTATCACCGCCCTCAGTCTCGGGTGAAGTCGTAAGCTTGCTGGAAAAAGGGTTGGGGTGCACCCTCGCCTGATTGGCGAATCAACGAGGTGCGGTTTGACGACCGGCCTCAACGAAGGAGCACCCCGATGGAGAGGATACTGTCATCG
>Ga0187846_10001391_pt1 | contig 13696 bp, 11 predicted proteins | sample TC_taG_FD_161473 | JGI IMG/M metagenome (GOLD analysis project Ga0187846, IMG submission 161473) | Biofilm microbial communities from the roof of an iron ore cave, State of Minas Gerais, Brazil - TC_06 Biofilm (v2) | ecosystem: Environmental > Terrestrial > Deep subsurface > Cave > Wall biofilm...
TGGTGGCGTTCCAGACGCGGAACCCGATGCACCGGGCGCACCTCGAGCTGACGCAGCGAGCGGCGAGAGAAGTGGGCGCGAATCTCCTGATCCATCCATCGGTCGGCATGACTAAGCCCGGCGACGTCGATCACTACACGCGCGTGCGTTGTTACCAGGCGCTGATCGAGAGCTACCCGCGGGGGACTGCAAAATTGGCGCTGCTGCCTCTGGCGATGCGCATGGGCGGGCCGCGCGAAGCGGTGTGGCACGCCATCATTCGCAAGAACTACGGGTGCACGCACTTCATCGTCGGCCGCGATCATGCAGGCCCTGGAGCGGAGTCAAACGGCAAGCCATTCTACGGGCCGTACGATGCCCAAGAGCTCTTGCGCAAGCACCAGGACGAATTGGGCGTACAGATGCGGCCCTTCCGCATGATGGTTTATCTGGAGGACCGGGACCAGTACGCGCCGGAAGATGAAGTTCCGAAGGATGCCCGGGTGAAGAGCATCTCCGGCACGGCGCTGCGGCGCCATCTTGCCGAAGGGCGGGAGATCCCGCAGTGGTTTACTTTTCCCGTCGTCGCCAAGGAACTGCAGCGCACCTACCTGCCGCGGCGGAAGCAGGGCTTCACGATTTTTATGACGGGGCTCTCGGGGTCGGGAAAATCCACGATCGCCAATGTGCTGTTGGTGAAATTCCTCGAGAGGGGCGGAAGGCCGGTGACGCTGCTCGACGGCGATCTGGTTCGCAAGCACCTGTCCTCGGAGCTGGGGTTTTCCAAGGAGCATCGCGACATCAATATTCGCCGGATCGGCTTTGTCGCCTCGGAGATCACCAAGAACGGCGGGATTGCCATCTGCGCGCCGATCGCTCCGTATGACGGCGTGCGCAAAGAGGTGCGCGCGATGGTCGAGGCGGGCGGGGGATTCGTTCTGGTCCATATCGCCACGCCCCTCGAGGTTTGCGAGCAACGGGACCGGAAAGGCCTGTACGCCAAAGCGCGCGCAGGAGCGCTGCCGCAATTCACCGGCATCTCAGATCCCTACGAAAATCCCAACGATGCCGAGTTGCGGATCGACACGACCCGGATGAGCCCGGAAGAAGCTGCCGGGGAAATTCTCGGCCTCCTCGAGCGGGAAGGCTATCTGGCGCCGCGGGAGGCTGCGGTGGAACCGAGCGAGGACGGATCCCTCGTATCGGTCGGAAATAACGGTCATGACTAATCCAATCTATCTCTACGCGCCCATCATCGGGTTCCTGGTTGGAGGCCTCGTGGCCGCTACCGGGGTCGGCGGCGGTATCTTGCTCCTCCCGCTGCAGGTGATGGGCTTGCGGATCCCTCCGATCGTGGCCGTTGGCTCGGACATAAGCTTCATGTTCTTCACCAAGCTCTGGGCAACGATCGTGAATTGGAAGCGGGAGAACCTGGACCGCAGGTTGGCGCTTGCACTTCTCACGGGCAGCATCCCAGGCTCGTTGCTGGGAATTGCCTTGCTGAATCTGCTGCGCCTGCGCTGGGGGCCCGGGGTGAATTCTTTTCTGCGCGGGCTAATCGGCGTGCTGCTCGTGGTCATTCCTATTTTCACGCTGGTGTTGGACCGGATCAAGGCGCGGGTTGCGGCGGCGGATTCACCGGAGGATTCCTCGGCGCAGGGCCGGTGCCGGAAGGCGGCGTTGGTGGGTTTGATTGGAGGATTTCTGGTGGGGCTGACTTCGGTTGGCTCCGGAAGCGTGATCATCCTGCTGCTGTTTTTGTTCTACCGGCGATCGACAACTGTGCTTGTGGGAACCGATATTTTTCACGGCATGATCCTTTCCGGCATGCTCGGCTTGATTCACGTTCAGATGGGCACGGTGGACTTCCGGTTGGTGACGCTGCTGATGGCCGGGGCAGTGATCGGCGTGCCGTTTGGGGTGAAGCTGGCGACCTTGATCCCGTCGGTTTGGCTGCGGCGGACGATATTGCTTCTGCTGATTCCGATGGGAATCAAGCTCCTGTAGAAAGCGGGGAAATTGTGCGGAGAAGGACGCGGTGAGGCAATTGTGAACGGCTCTGCGGACAAAGCGTTTTTCGGGCCCCGGCAGGAAGATCTCCGCCGGATTGCGGAAGCGCTGGGCACGGCGACAGCGCTGTTGCTCGAATTGCGTCACAGCGCGGCACAGCCGGAATTCAAGAACGGCGGCGATCCGGTAACGGCAGCGGACCGCGCTGCGAATGAATTGCTGCTACGTATGCTTCCCCGCAATGGGGAAGGTTGGCTTTCGGAGGAGAGCAAGGATGACCCCAGCCGCCTGAGGAAGCGGCGGGTGTGGGTGGTGGACCCGCTGGATGGGACCAAGGAGTTTGTGGCCGGGATTCCCGAATGGAGCGTGTCGGTGGGTTTGATCGAGGACGGGCGCGCGGTGGCCGGGGGCGTCTCTAACCCCACCACGGGCGAAATCTTTCTGGGTTCGCTCGAAAGCGGTCTGCACGTGATTGGAAATGGTAAACCGAAGAGGGATCGTTCCGCACGCGATAGAGCGCTTGTGCTGGCCAGCCGCAGTGAAGTGAGTCGCGGGCTGTGGAAACACCTGGAAGGCGCTTCGTTCGCGGTGCAGCCGGTGGGCTCGGTCGCCTACCGGCTGGCGAGTGTTGCGGCGGGCTATGCGGATGCGACCTGGACGCTGGACCCGCGGCATGAATGGGACGTTGCGGCGGGCGTGGCCCTGATTCTTGCGGCGCGGGGAGAAGTGAGGGCGCTGGATGGCAGCCCGCTGGTCTTCAATCTGCCGGTCCCGCGGTTTGAAGGCATGGTTGCCTTTTCCCCGGGAGGGCGGAAGCGGTTCGAGAAATTGCCGCCCGAACTGCGTGGTTTCAACGAGCCACAACCGGGTCGTGCATATGCATTGCGGTGAAAGAAGAGATCGCACGGGAATTCCGCTGTCGGGGGAGGTGGGACGTCCGCTGGGGCAAGTAATCACCCTGGGGGACAGGGTGAGTAGGTTGGCCGGAAGGGCTCCCTAACGGGAGCGCCATTTCACAAAACTAATTTGTTCTTGGTGGTGCAGAGGCGCCCGCCCTCTCTTCACGCGCGGGCGGAGGACTCCGGGCCGCGGTTCGAAGTCATGGAGTGAACTTGGGGCGTATCAATGGCTAACCCATATGTATTCATCGTGGGATGCGGGCGGTCGGGAACGACCTTGCTGCGGCGGATCGTCAATGCGCATCCGAAGATTGCGATCATGCCCGAATCGCATTGGATTACAAGGCTATTGGACAACAGAAACGGGCTTACGCCTGAAGGCTTGGTTACCCCAGAGATGATTCCCCGCTTATTTGAGCAGCGCAAATTCGTGCGACTGCACATTGGTCAAGGGAAGCTTCACAGGCTCCTGGGAACCGGCGAGCCGGTTTCCTATGCCGACTTTATTGCACGCATTTTTGACCTGTACGGCAAACGCAAAGGCAAATCGCTGGTAGGAGACAAAACACCCGCTTATGTCCGAAGGCTGAATACGCTGCACGCTCTTTGGCCTGCGGCTCGTTTCGTCCATTTGATTCGCGACGGTCGAGACGTGTGTCTGTCCATGGTGAACTGGCCGAAAATGCGGCACATGAAGCCGGGAGTTTTTGCCACTTGGAAGGAGGATCGGGTGTCGACGGCTGCCTTCTGGTGGGACTCGAATGTGCGGCTTGGCCGGCAGGCGGGGAATTCGCTCGGCCCCAACTTGTACTACGAAATCCGCTACGAATCGCTGGTCCGGAATCCCGCGGAAGAATGCGCGGTGCTCTGCGCGTTCCTGGACTTGCCATATGACGAGGCCATGCTCCGGTTCCACGAGGGAAAGACCAAGAGTGACCCGGGCCTCGATACAAAACGTGCCTGGCTGCCGATCACTCCCGGTCTACGGGATTGGCGATCCCAAATGTTGGCCGAAGACTTGGAGCGATTCGAGGCGGCGGCCGGCGAGCTGCTCAATGAGCTGGGCTACTCGCGTGCCGTTCCGCGCCCCCGACTGGAAGCGCTTGAACAGGCTTCCAAGATCCGCGCTTGGTTGGCTCAGGATTCGAAGTGGAATGAGGTCGTTTCTCAGGCTGAAGGATTGGAGCCGGCGCTGAGGATCCCTGACTCGAGGGCGGAGGATCTGGATGCTGCAGGCTCGCTCGAGGGGAGAGCTTAATTGTAAACATGGCCAACCCATATGTATTCATCGTGGGATGTGCGCGGTCGGGAACGACTTTGCTGCTGCGAATGATCAATGCACATCCGCAGATCACAATCATGCGCGAAGCGCACTGGATTTCCCGCGTATTGGAGGAGCGAAGGGATTTAACGCCTGAAGGCCTGGTCAAGCCAGAGCTGATTCCATATTTGTGTTCAGACCCCAAATTCGCGCGTCTCCATGTGGCTGCAGAGGAGTTGCTTGGGTTGCTGAGAAGGGGACAGCCGGTGTCGTTTCCGGACTTGGTGGCACGCATTTTTGACCTGTACGGCCAGGACAAAGGAAAAGCCTTAGTAGGGAACAAGACACCCAGTGTTGTTCGAAGGATACCTACTTTTCACACCCTTTGGCCCTCGGCCCGTTTTATCCACTTGATACGAGACGGCCGAGATGTTTGCTTGTCGATGGCAGATTGGCGCAAAGCGCAGCAGAAAAAGCCGGGAATTTTCGTCACTTGGAAGGACGACCCGGTGTCAACGACTGCACTCTGGTGGGAATTGAGTGTGCGGCTCGGGCGCGAGGTCGGGAATTCGCTCGGGCGCGAGCTTTACTACGAGATGCGCTACGAATCTTTGGTCAGCAATCCAGCGAAGGAGTGCGCGGCGCTCTGCGGTTTCCTGGGGGTGCCCTACGACGAAGCGATGCTCCGTTTCCATGAGAGTCGAACTAGGACAAAACCCGGCCGCGATGCAAAACATGGCTGGTTGCCGATTACTCCGGGGCTAAGAGATTGGCGGTCGCAAATGCTGGGGGAGGACTTGGAGAGATTCGAGGCCGCAGCCGGCGAGTTGCTCGACGAGCTGGGCTACGGGCGCGCCGTTCAGCGTCCCCGGCCCGAAGTGCTTGAACAGGCTTCCAAGGTCCGCGCTTCGTTGGCTCAGGATTCGAACTGGAACGAGGTCGTTTCCCGCTCTCGGGCTGAAGGACTCGACCCAGCGTCGAGAATCCCTGACTCGAGGGCGGAGGATCTGGATGCTGCAGGCTCGCTCGAGGGGATGGCTTAATTGTAAACATGGCCAACCCATATGTATTCATCGTGGGATGTCCACGGTCGGGAACGACCCTGCTGCAGCACATGGTGGACGCGCATCCGCAGCTAGCAATTATGTCCGAAGCGCAGTGGATTCCGCGGCGGTTCAAGGCGGGGAAGGGTTTGACTCCTGAAGGTATGGTCCTTCCGGGGTTGATTCCCCAATTGCTCGAGCATCCCAGGTTCGCGGCTTTGAACATCAGCCCAGAGGAGTTGCGTGGGCTGCTCGGAGACAGCGAGCCGGTGTCATATGCCGACTTTGTTGCTGGCATTTTCGACCTGTACGGGAAGGCCCAAGGCAAAGCGTTAGTGGGGAATAAGACGCCGGGGTTTGTGCGAAGGTTGGACGCCTTCCACGCTCTTTGGCCCAAAGCTCGTTTTGTCCATTTGATCCGAGACGGTCGAGACGTTTGTCTATCTATGGGGGATTGGCCCAAAGCCCAACTGAAGCATCCCGGGGATTTTGCTACCTGGAAGGATGACTCGGTATCAACGACCGCCCTTTGGTGGGAGTTGAATGTGCGGCTTGGGCGCGCAGTCAGGAATTCGCTCGGGCCCGAGTTGTACTACGAGGTTCGTTATGAATCCCTGGTTTGTAATCCCGCGGAAGAATGCGAGGCACTTTGCGCCTTCCTTGGCGTGCCGTATGACGGTGCCATGCTTCGGTTTCATGAGGGTCGAACAAAGGCCGATCCCGCTCTCGGTGCGAAGACCGCTTGGCGGCCGATCACTCCCGGCCTGCGAGACTGGCGATCCCAAATGCCAGCCGAGGATGTAGAGCGATTTGAGGCTGCGGCGGGCGAGTTGCTGGATGAGCTGGGCCATCTGCGCGCGATTCTGAGTCCGCGGCCTGAAGCGCTTGAGCAAGCGTCCCAGATCCGCGACTCATTGGCTCAGGATCCAAACTGGAACCAGGTTGTTCGCCGGGAGGTTGAAAGACTTAAGCCCGCGTCGAAGCTCCGCGAGTTGCTAGCTCAAGATTCGCACTGGAAGCAAACAGCTCCGGGTTCTCAGGCAGAGAGGGTGGAAAACGCGTCGCGCCTCCCTGACTCGCGGGCTGTGGGTGGAGGCTTCTGAGGCTCGCTGAAGAGAGGGCTGAAGCGCAAATGGCTAACCCATATGTATTCATCGTGGGATGTCCACGATCGGGAACGACCCTACTGCAGCGGATGGCCGATGCACATCCGCTGCTGGCGGTCACGAATGAGTCGGAATGGTTCGACAAACGTTGGATCCTTAGATGGTTTGACAAGCGTAGAGGCCTGACGCCCGAAGGTTTTGTCACGCCTGAGCTCATTTCGCTCATGGTCGAGCATCCCAAGTTCTCTCGTCTAAAGGTTGGGCAAGAGGAACTTCTTGGTTTGCTGGAAACCAGCCAACCGGTGTCGTATCCCGAGTTTCTGACTCGAGTTCTTGACCGGTACGGCCGACGCGCAGGGAAAGCCTTGGTAGGAAACAAGACACCAATCTTTGTGCGAAGGCTATATACCCTGCACAAACTCTGGCCCCAGACCCGTTTTGTTCACCTGATTCGAGATGGCAGAGACGTGTGCTTGTCGGTGGTGCCTTGGCCAAAGGGCCCCATCGTGAAGGGTAAGGTGGTGACTTCGAAGGATGCCCCCGTTTCAACAGTTGCGCTCTGGTGGGAGTTGAGTGTGCGGCTTGGGCGCGAGGCCGGGAATTCGCTGGGGAGCGAGCTCTACTACGAGATGCGCTACGAATCGTTGGTCAGCAATCCGGCGAAGGAATGCGCGGCGCTCTGCGCCTTCCTGGATTTGCCATATGACGAGGCCATGCTGCGGTTCCATGAGGGCAGAACCAAGAGTGACCCGGGGCTCAGTGCAAAACATGCTTGGCGGCCGGTCACTCCCGGTCTGCGCGATTGGCGATCCCAAATGCCGGCCGAGGATGTGGAGAGATTTGAAGCGGCTGTCGGGGAACTGCTGGATGAACTGGGGTACCAGCGCGCGGTTCCCTATCCGCGACCAGAAAGTCTGGAAGAAGCGGCGAGAGTCCGTGGCTTGTTAGCGCGGGATGCGCACTGGATGGGGGTTGTCAAACGTGCCTGCACTGACAGACCTGAGCCTGGCTTGAGGGTTTCAGAGTCACAAACCAGGAGTGCGAGCGTGGGCTCGTAGGAGGGGCAAGAGCCAAATGGCTAATCCATATGTATTCATCGTGGGGTGTCCGCGATCGGGAACGACCTTAGTGCAGCGCATGATGAATGCGCATCCGCAGATCGCGATTATCTTCGAGACCAAGTGGATCCCTCGATTGTTCGATCGGCGAAAGGGTCTAACAAAGGAAGGCTTGGTCACGCCGGAGCTGATTCCACACTTGTGCGGGCAGCGCGACTTCGACCGTTTGCACATTGATCGAAAGCAACTCGAAGCGTTGCTAGAAGCGGACCGGCAGGCGACGTATGCCGAGTTTGTCAGCCGCATTTTTGACCTGTATGGAGAACGCAGAGGGAAGTCACTGGTAGGAGACAAAACGCCGGGTTATGTCCGATGGTTGGATACGCTCCACACCCTTTGGCCCAAAGCCCGCTTTGTCCATTTGGTCCGAGATGGCCGGGACGTGTTCTTGTCTACCGCGGACTGGCCCAAAGGGCAACAGAAGAAGCCAGCGACTTTCGCCGCGTGGAAGGATGATCCGGTATCAACGGCCGCGTTCTGGTGGGAGTTGAATGTGCGCCTTGGGCGCGCCGTTGGGAAATTGCTCGGACCCGAATTGTACTACGAAGTCCGCTATGAGTCCTTGGTTAGAAATCCCGTGGAAGAATGCACGGCGCTTTGCGCTTTCCTAGGCTTGCCTTACGACGAAGCCATGCCCCGGTTTCACGAGGGGCGAACAAACACAAAGCCCGGCCTCAGCGCAAAACATGCCTGGCTGCCGATCACTCCCGGCCTGCGGAATTGGCGATCACAAATGACGGCCGAGGATGCAGAGCGATTTGAGGCAGCAGCGGGCGAATTGCTCGATGAGCTGGGCTACCCGCGGGTGATTCCGTCTCCGCGGCCAGAAGCGGTCGAGCACGCGCTCAACATTCGTGACTTGCTGGCGCAGGACCCCAGCTGGAATCAGATGGCTCCGCAGGGCCAGGAGGGGAAGAGTAAAGCAGACTCCGCGGCCGCGTGACCTTCAGGCGGAGTGCGGCGTTTCGCTGGAAAGGAAGACTGAACATAACGATGGCTAACCCATATGTATTCATCGTGGGATGTCCGCGCTCGGGAACGACTTTGTTCCGGCACATTGTGGATGCGCATCCGCGGATAACGATCACGCCCGAGGCGCACTGGATTCCCCGCTTTTTCGAGGAGCGGAGGGGACTAACGCCTGAAGGTATGGTTACTGCAGATCTGTTTCATCAACTGCTTGAGAACCCCAAGTTCGGCCATTTCCGTATCAGCCGGGAAGAGCTTTTGACCTTGATGCCCAACGGGCAGCCAATGTCCTACGCATCCTTCGTTAGCGGCGTTTTCGACCAGTACGGGAAGGCGCAAGGGAAAGCCCTTGTGGGAAACAAGACGCCAGATTCCGCGCGAAAGATCCGAACGTTGCACACGCTTTGGCCCGAGGCCCGTTTCGTCCACATGATCCGGGACGGTCGAGACGTAGCGTTGTCCTTCATGAACTGGTCGAGAGTGTTGCAGAAGAAACCCGGGAATTTTCCCACCTGGAAGGAAGATCCGGTCTCAACCGCTGCGCTTTGGTGGGAGCTGAATGTCCGGTGCGGGCGGAAAGCCTCCGAGTGGCTTGAGCCGAAGTTGTACTACGAAATCCGTTATGAATCCCTGATTGCCAACCCCGCGGCGGAATGCGCGGCACTCTGCGACTTCTTGGGCCTGCCCTATGACGACAACATGCTCCGGTTTTACGAAGGTCGAAATGGAAGCACTCCGAACAAGACTGCGGATCCTGCTTGGCGGCCAATCACTGCCGGCCTGAGAGATTGGCGAACGCAGATGCCGCCCGCGGACGTCGAGCGATTCGAAGCAGTGGTTGGGGGGTTGCTCGATGAGTTGGGTTATCCGTGCGTCGTGCCGCGCCCCGGATCGGAAAGTCTTGAAGGCGCGTCGAGAATCCGGAATTTGCTAGCGCAGAAATTACACAGGCTCGCGCTTCCCAAGCGGCCGATTCAAGCGGCCCAGTAGAGGATGGCGGCAGTGAGCAAAGACAAACGAGGCGACGGTCGAAGAAAACTGGAATCGCAGATGGGGAACTAGAGTGGTCCTCTCGGACATAAATCGTGAACCTGTATGCATGATGGCTTACTCCCACGATGGTTTCGGGTTGGGCCATCTTCGGCGGAACACGAATATTGCGGCACGTTTCGTCCAAGACGTCCCCGGATCGAATGTGCTGTTAATGATCGGATGCCCGCGGGGAGCCTTCTTCGAGTCGCCTCCAGGGGTCGATTTTATTAAGGTGCCGTCCATCGTCAAAGTCGATACTGGACTGCACCGCCCGCTCAATCTGCGCATCAACCTGAAGAAGATGAAGGCCTTGCGAGGTTCCACGATTCAGAAAGTCGCTGAGGTCTTTCAGCCAGATGTATTCCTCGTGGACCATCTACCTGCCGGGATCTGGGGTGAACTTCTGCCCACCCTGCAAATGCTCCGGGAACGCGAGAACCCTGCGCGCGTCTTCCTGGGGATGAGAGACATCATCGACGAGCCGAGTGTCGCCCGCGAGCTATGGCACCGTGACGACATCTACCAAGCGATCCGCAATTACTACGATGAGGTTCTGATCTACGGATGCCGGAACTTGTTCGATACAGCGGGGCAATTCGGATTGGATGCGGAGCTGCCAGGGAGATTCACATACTGCGGGTACGTGTGCTCCGGAGAGCGGTACAAGACCAGAGAAGAGATGCGCGACCAGCTTCGTCTGGGAAAGGAGAAATTGATCGTCATCACAGCGGGGGGAGGGCGCGACGCGTACCCAATGTTGCAAGCGTGCCTCGATGCTTTTCGGCTGCTTGGGAAAAGCGTTCCCTTCGAAGCGATCGTCATCGCCGGTCCCCTGATGCCGCCTGAAGAGAAGGAGCGTCTTGAAAAAGAGGCGAGCGGATTGAAGGTCAGTGTGCTGAGCCAAGTGTTCAAGAACTTAGATTATATCAACGCAGCTGATCTCGTGATTACGATGGCGGGCTACAACTCTCTCGTTGAAGTCTTGCAATTGAGGAAGAAATCCTTGGTGATTCCGCGCCTCGGACCAAGCGCGGAACAGGTCATGCGGGCGAAGCTCTTTGAAGAGCGCGGTCTGATTGACGTGATTTATCCGCACGACCTCTGCCCCAAGAGACTGGCGGAACGGCTGATGACAGACTTAGAGCGGGATGATTATCCGGTTTATGACAGAACCATTGAGATGGACGGCGCGGCGCAGGCGTCCGCCCGTCTCGCGGAAATTTTGGGTGAGCGAGTTTATGGAGCTGCGGACTAATCAGAGCTCGACGATGCAAGACGGATCTGCCGGAGGTCGTCTGGAGGCGTGTATCCCTCAACCTGATCAGAAGCAGCCGATAGCCTACATCGTGAAGTCTTGGCCCCGGCTGTCGGAGACATTCATTCTTAACGAGGTCCTCGCAATTGAGCGACGAGGTGTGTCGCTGCGCATTTTTTCGGTCAAGGATCCGAACCTGGAGCCGGTTCATGCCAGGGTGGCCCAAGTGCGGGCTAAGGTGAATTACCTGTCACTTCCACGCCACTGGAAGCCCGCCTTGCGCGCCAATCTTTGCGTGCTTTACCGGCAGCCCGGCCGCTACTGTCAAGTCCTACTCCGGGCAATCGTGCAGACAGTCCGCCATCGTAGTTTGGCTGCGGTCCGGCACTTTCTTAAAGCGGGCTACCTGGCAGACATACTGTTCAGGGAACCGGTAGCTCATCTTCACGCCCACTTTGTGACCTCGCCGGCACTGGTCGCGATGTTCACCCATCAACTGATCGGAATTCCATATACGCTAACGGCCCACGCTAAGGATATTTACTTGGCCCCGCCGGATCGTCTTCTCCCGAAGTTGCAACGGGCCCAAGCGGTGATCACGTGTACGGAGTTTAACCGGCGATACCTGATGGAACATTTTGGCACGGCCTTGGATGGCAAGTTGCACTGCGTCCACCACGGGCTCGATCTTTCCCAATTCAAGTTCCTGTGGCCATCCGCATCCGATCCGGAAGCGCCGTTAATCCTCTGTGTGGCCCGGCTGGTGCCGAAAAAGGGTCTCAATGACTTGATCGCGGCCGCCGATCTTCTCCGGCGCCGGGGGCGTTCATTCAAAGTCGAGATTATCGGAAACGGCCCACTTCGGGAGGCGCTTGAAAACGGGGTGACGCAACTCGGATTAAATGACCAACTGAGACTACTTGGCGCTTTGCCTCATGAGAGTGTCTGCGACGCCTACCAGCGCGCTTCCATGTTTGTACTTCCGTGCGTCGTTACCGCAGATGGCGACCGCGACGGCATACCCAACGTATTGCTGGAGGCCATGGCTAGCGGGGTACCGGTCGTTTCCACGGCGGTTTCAGGTATTCCCGAGCTGATTGACGCGGAGCACGACGGTCTGCTTGTCCGTCCAAACAACCCAGCGATGCTTGCCGATGCAATCGATAGGCTTTTGAGCTGCCCAGAATTGAGTGAACGCTTGGCCAGGGCCGCAAGAACCAAAATTGAAGCGTCCTTCTCAATGGATCACGGCACTTCACGGTTGCTCGCACTTTTCCAACACGAAACGGTGGACGAAAGTTGTCCATCTAGCCTCAAGGTCGCTCCTGTAGCTGAACGCTGGCAGCTTAGCAGGGGGCAACGATGAGGATTCTGTATCTCTGTATCGATGAAGGCATTGATTTGGCCGGTTTAAAGGGAGGCTCCATCCACATCCGTAACTTCGTTCGGGCCCTGGCTGATCTCGGCCATGAGGTAACGGTGGTCTGTAGCCGAGTGAGCTCTCCCGGTTCTCTTGAGGACGAGTTGCATGCGGCGGTCCGTCCATCGCCGCTCGCTTCTTGGAACCGCGCCATCGCCAGGGACGTAAGGTTTGCCAATCGTCTCCTGGGCCGAGACGTTCGCCGGAACGCAGATGCAGTTCGGGCTCTGCACAATTTGATGTTTTTTAGAGCGGCAGCGAAGGCGGCTCGGGAACTCGACCCGGACTTCATTTATGAGCGCTACAGCCTATGGGGTATGGCGGGCCATCGCCTGGCCCGCAATCGTTCGATTCCGCTTGTGCTTGAGGTGAACGCGCCGCTTGCGTACGAGCAGCAGCGATACCGCGCCGGTTTGACTTGCCCGCCACTGGTCCGTTGGGTCGAGCGCCGGATCTGGCGAAAGGCTGATCTTTTGATCGCGGTTTCGGAATCACTCCGCAATCAATTGCAAGGGGCCGGAGTGAAGCCTGAGCTCATTCGCGTTCTGCCGAACGCGGCTAATCCTCGTCTGTTTCACATGAACTTGGACGGCAAGCCGGTGAGAGACCGTTTTAACCTTGACGGCCGGTTTGTCATCGGTTTTGTCGGCACGTTCAAGCAATGGCATGGAGTCGATTTTCTTCTATCGGCGTTTGGAGATTTACACCGAGCCGATCCCTCAACCCACTTGCTCCTGGTGGGTGATGGGCCTTTGCGACAAGGATTCGAGAAAGAAGTTCGCAGGACGGGTTTGCAACAAGGGGTGACGTTTACGGGCGGAGTGACTCATGAAGATGTGCCGCAATATCTGGCCGCAATGGACGTCGCCGTTGCCCCCTATCCGGCCAACGATCAGTTTTATTACTCGCCGATCAAGCTCTTTGAGTATATGGCGGCGGGCCGGGCGGTGGTTGCAAGCCGGATAGGACAAGTGGCAGAGATCGTTGTCGAAGGCGCTACCGGCCTGCTCTTTGATCCTGGGGACTGCGACGGGCTCGTTAACTGTCTGCGACGCCTCCAGAGAGACCCGGCACTGCGCAACGAACTGGGAAGAAGAGCGAGCGCGGCCTGCGCGGAGCACACTTGGAGCGGAAATGCGGCCCGGGTGATTGATTGGGTCGAGCCGCTGACAAACCGAAACCGGTTGCTTGCCGTTTCTGCGTGAGCACGGACGAAGGGCTTGCTACTTCGATGGAATTTGCGACGGGAGGGGATTCAAGCATGAACATAGCTGAGGCGCTGTCGGGGAGCGGCGGGCTGGAAGGCATTCAGCAAATGCTGCTTTCCGGCTCACCGCATGCGGCGCTGCGACGCGCGCTCGGTGCGCTGCTGACCGCTCCGAATATTCTCGGTCCCTGCCACTTGCGGCGGGCGCGGCTCAAACCCGGCCGCAAGCTGATCGCCTACTACGACGCGCACGTTCAGATCGAGGGTGACAGCCGACATAGCATCCGCCCTGTTTTCGTAACCTGGGGTACGCACCGAGATGGGAATCGGCCTCACACGCCAGCCGATCTCACCGCGATCGAGGATGAGGCCGCGGGGCGCGGCTTGTTGGCGCCGT
>Ga0187846_10001392_pt1 | contig 13693 bp, 11 predicted proteins | sample TC_taG_FD_161473 | JGI IMG/M metagenome (GOLD analysis project Ga0187846, IMG submission 161473) | Biofilm microbial communities from the roof of an iron ore cave, State of Minas Gerais, Brazil - TC_06 Biofilm (v2) | ecosystem: Environmental > Terrestrial > Deep subsurface > Cave > Wall biofilm...
GAGGCTGGCCAACTGTATGCCGCCTGGCGCCGGGGATCGGCCGCCATCCGCAAACGCATTCTGGATGATCCCGCGCTGTTTTTCAAAACGCAGAGGCAAGAGAAGATCCCGGCGGGGCCCGCCACTGAACTGATTCGCGATCTGGAAATGCTCACCGCGATTGTCAATCGCGCCTATCGGCGGCTGGCCGGTGCGGAGACAGTGGAGCTGGATGAGCAGCAACGTGCCGCGGCGCGCCAGCAGATCGAGCGGATTGAAAAACAACTCCAGCGCATCGATGAAAAACTTCTTCCGGAGCAAAAACCGCATGTTGAGCCAAGCACAACGCACCACGATTCTGGAATTGCACACGCAGGGAGTAGCGAAACGGGAGATCGCGCGGGTGATGGGGATATCCCGTGTGGCAGTGCGCCGAGTCCTGCGTTCGAACTCCACCGCCGTGCCGGAGTTGCAGCGCTCGGAGAAAGCCGAACCGTACCGGCAACAGATCCTGGAGCTTTTCGATCAGTGCAAGGGGAATCTGGTGCGAGTCCATGAAGAACTGCTGGCGGGCGGCGCACAGTTGTCGTATGCCGCGTTGACGGCGTTTTGCCGGCGGCACGGAATTGGATACCAGCCGCCCGTGCCGGCGGGCCAGTATGATTTTGCGCCGGGCGAAGAGCTGCAGCACGACACCTCTCCGCACGAGGTGGAGCTGGCTGGCCAGAGACGCCGGGTGCAGACGGCTTCGGCCGTGCTGTGCTACTCGCGGATGCTGTTTTTCCAGTGCTATCCGACTTTCCAGCGCTTCGACTGCAAGGTGTTTCTCACCGATGCGCTGCGCTACATGGGCGGCGCCGCCAAACAGGTCATGATCGACAACACGCACGTGGTCGTGCTGCGCGGCAGCGGACGCGAGATGGTTCCGGTGCCGGAGATGGCGGCCTTTGGCGAACGGTTCGGCTTCGAGTTCATAGCCCACGCCATCGGCAATGCGAACCGCTCGGGGCGCGTAGAACGGCCTTTCAGCTTTATTGAGGGAAATTTCCTGGCCGGGCGCACTTTCTCCAGTTGGGAGGATCTGAACCAGCGGGCACGGGAATGGTGTGACAAGGTCAACTCGACTTACAAGAAACATATCCGCGCCGTGCCACGCGAGTTGTTTGCTGTGGAGCGGCTGCATCTGAAACCGCTGCCGGCGTGGATTCCCGAGGTCTACCGGCTACATCAGCGGTTGGTGGATATCGAAGGCTATGTCGTGCTGAACACCAACCGCTACTCAGTTCCGCTGGATTGGATCGGCCGCCGGGTGGAAGTGCGCGAGACCAAGGACAAGGTCGAGATTCAACTGGATGTCCGACGCTTGGTGACGCATCGCCGCATGACGGAAGCCGAGCACCAGCGCGTGATGTTGCCCGAGCACCGGCCGCCACGAGGCCAGCGGGCACCACGCCCTGATCCGCACCCGGAAGAGAACGCCATCCTCACCGCGGCACCCGAGTTGGCCGACTACGTGGCGGGATTGAAGCAACGGAGCCGCAAGGTGATCACGCTGGCCCTGCGGCAACTGTTGCGTTTCGTGCGCGAGTACCCGCGCGAACCGCTGCTAGGCGCGGTCCAGGAAGCCGCCCGCTATGGGCTTTACGACCTGGACCGGCTGGAGCGCATGATCCTCCGGCGCGTGACCCGCGAATATTTTCTGCTGGACAAGGAACCACAGGACGATGACTGAAGACCTGGAACAACTGCTGAAGAATCTCAAGCTGCGGCGCATCTTGGAGATCTATGACGAACAGTTGCGCGCCGCCGAGAAGGACGACATCAGTTACTCGGAGTTCGTCACACGCCTGGTGCGCGCGCAGTATCAGGCTAGGCAGGAAGGTGCGCTGGAGTGGCGTATTGGCCGCGCCAACCTGCCCGAGCGCTGGACCCTGGAGACGTTTCCGTTTACCCGCCAGCCGGGCGTGAACCGCAAACAGATCCGCGGTTTGGCGGAGTTGGAATTTATCGCCAAGGCGGAGAATATCGTCCTGATCGGCAAAACCGCCGTGGGCAAGACCGGAATTGCTTCTGGTCTGCTGCTGAAAGCGTTGGAGAACGGCTACCGAGGGCAATTCATCCTGGCGCAGGACCTGTTTGATGAAATGTACGCCTCGTTGGCGGATCGCTCCACACGGGGGTTGCTGAAGCGTCTGTCGCGGCTGGACGTGCTATTAATCGACGAGCTCGGTTACTTGAATTTGAAACCGGAGCAATCCAACATCTTCTTCAAGTTGATGGAGGAGCGATACCGGCGGCGTCCGACTATCATTACGACCAACCTGGAATACGACGAGTGGCCCAACTTTTTAGGCAACAAGCCCATGGTGGAGGCACTGCTGAGCCGGCTGCGGCATTACTGCCACACCATCCGCATTGACGGTCCGCCGTTGCGCGAGCCACAAGGCTGAAGGCGCGGTCATGGAAAACGATCTCACCCAAGAAGAGTACATGCGGCAGGTGCTGGAGGCGTACCGGAAGACGCCGGGCACGATGGGGACGGTCCGCCGCGCGGATCGGCTGCTGGCGGCGCAACTGTACCAACGCGGTCTCTCGCTGAAGGTCATCGAAAATGCGTTGGTGCTGGCAGCCACGCGCCGCCTCATTCGGGCGCCCGATGCGTCGCCTCTGGGGACGATTCGTTCGCTGGCTTATTTTCTGCCGGTCATTGAGGAAGTACTGGAGCTGCGCGTCAGCCCTGATTACTTCAACTATCTGCGCCATAAGCTCGCGCGCATCGGGGCCACGCGGTAGATTCTTGCCTGCACCCGCCTTTGGCGCTGATGATAGAAAAGCAGCCCGCGCGCCTGCGGCGTGGATGATATCGCCTGCCCTCCCCACCCATAAACACCAACAGGCCTGCGGCGTGGATGATTGCCCCGATCTCAGTTCCTGTTCCCTGTCCCGTTCCCGACCTGGGTCACCTCAGCCAAGCGCTACCGGGCCACTTTTGCCTAGCGCCGAAGGACTCTTCGGATTACGGAAGGCTGAACCCCGATTGCTGGTGTGTTCTGCCTGTATTTTACAGACCGGGTCATGCCCTACTATGGAGCATGACTGCCCGAATATTATAACAACGCTCCTAATAATTTCATGTACTAACCGGATTCGTGTCAGACGTGCGAGCCTATCTTGCGCAGGCGCACGTTTTCGGTGGCCCTCTTCTTGATTGCCGCCGGTATTCAGAACAAGATCCTGGAGGCCATGGCTTCAGGCTTGCCGGTTGTCGCTACTCCGCCGCGCGAGGGCTGAAGCAAGAAGTGGCCGATATCATCGAGATTACCGAAGGGGCCGAAGAGCCTGCAACCGCCGTGACCAGCCTGTTGGCCGAGCCTGGCCGTGCCCGGAAGCGAGGGACGGAATCGCGGGCTCGTGTAATAGCGGCTTACTCATGGCAAAGGTCGATGGAGGAAGCAGTCGAGATTCTGGAGGACCCTAATCAGAGCGCTCCCCGATCCGTTCTCCCTTAAGCTGAATGGATCAATATCGGTCTACACCGCCTCCCTCTCGCGATACCAACGCACAAATCGGGCGATCCCCTCCGGGAACAGCACCTTGGGGCGAAACCCCAGCAGCCTCGCAGCTTTGGAAATGTCTGCATAGGTAATCGGCACATCACCCAGCTGGTCCGGTTGGCGGTTAATACTCGCCTTGCGGCCCAGCGCCGCCTCCAGGGTCTCGACCAGCTCTCCCAGTCGCACGGGATGCGAATTGCCCAGATTGAAAATCTCATAGCGGGACTCATAATAGAGCGCCGCCGTCAGTCCATCCAGGATGTCATCAATGTATGTATAATCGCGCCCGCTGAATCCGTCTCCGAAGAAGGGGATGGGCCTTCCCTCCTCGATCAGTTGCGTAAACTTATGGATCGCCAGGTCTGGTCTTTGCCGTGGACCGTATACCGTGAAAAAGCGCAGGCAAATGACCGGCAGGCCATATAGATGAGACCATGTAAAGCAAAGTTTTTCACCTGCGATTTTGGTGGCGGCGTAAGGCGAAACCGGAAGATTCACGCTATCGCTCTCAAGAAACGGAACCTGGTTCGCAATTCCGTAAATGGAGCTTGAGGACGCAAACAGAAACTTTCGCACGGCGAACTTCCGTGCGGCTTCCAATAACACCGTCGTGCCGCGGACATTCGTCTCTTCATAAAGCAACGGCTGCTCCAGCGATGGGCGCACTCCCGCGCGTGCAGCCAGGTGAAAAACGACTGTCGGCTTATAGTTCTCAAATACCCGATCGACGGCGTCCGGATTACGAATGTCTACTTCATGCAATTCCGCCGAGCCGGCTGATTGCACAGTGGCTATGTTGGCCCGCTTCGCCGCAGGAGAGTAGAAATCGTTCAGATCGTCCATGATTGCCACCTCATGTTTATCGCGCAGGAGGCGCTCGCATAAATGGGATCCGATGAACCCGGCTCCGCCGGTGACCAGTATTCGCATGAAACTCAACTTAGTCTAGCGAAGGCTCACATGCCCTTGTACGGCTTTCGCGCACAATATGATCAAACAGCTCGAGGACCTCCGCCGATACGTTCTGCCATGATCGGCTTTGCCCCCAGCGGGCGATCACGTCCCGGTCCCATTCGGTTCGAAGCGCCCGCTCCAGCGCCTGCTCGAGGGAGGCTTGATCGCCGGCGGGAACCACTAGGCCATATTCGGGCGACGGGATCATCTCTGGCACCCCACCTATATCGGTGGCCACGACCGGGGCTCCGCAAGCCAGCGCTTCGTGCACTACATTGGGCCAGCCCTCGCGTGAAGAGGCGAGGCAAAATACGCCTGCCTGCGACATCAACTCTGCCAGCCGGAAGGGTGTTACTGCTCCCAAAAAACGGACGGCTTTTTCAAGACGCAGCTCCGCCACTAGGCGGTGCAGTTCGGCTTCGTAGGCAGGTTCGCCGGAGGGGCCTCCTGCTATTTCCAGCTCACATTCTATCCCGCGAGCGCGCAGCGCGGCGATGGCACGAATCAGCCGATCGTATCCTTTCCGTTCAATAAGGAATCCGGCCGAAAGCGCTACGAGCCGGCGTACTGCGGGGTGCGACTGGCCCCGATGAAAGATGGACACATCGACTCCGTTTGGAATGGTCTTCGTCCGCTCCGGAGCAACACCCAGCGAAATGGCATATCTGCGCAGCGCCTCCGAAACCGTAATTACGGCTGCAGCCCGGCGCAGGGCCCAAGCCATCGCCATCCGTCGAAACCGAAGACTCCCGTGCAGGGTCTCGTTTCCCCGCAGGGTAACAGTGAGCGGCCGGCGGAGAGTGCGGGCCAGTAGAGCTGCAGCAATGCCGTCTGGATGGCCAAAATGGGAATCGATGAGATCGACCCGCGCTTCCCGATCCAGCCGCAAGGCGATGCGAAGAGTCTGCAAAAACAGCAAGCAGCCGTTCAGAAACCCGCCTCCAGGAATGTGCAGCCAACGGGGCTGGTAGACGGTCAGATTCTCATCGCGGCACATTCCCGGTCCGCTCGGTCGAAAATGTGTTTCGTGAAGTCTATAGTCGAGTAAGGGTACCGGAGCCAGCACGCGGACCGATGCAGTTTCCCCTACGTGTTGCAGCCGCGCTCTGACGAAGGTACCGAAACTGGGTTTGGAAGGGCTGGGGTAAACGGTGCTCAGCGTCAGAATCTTCATGAATATCTAGTTGGAGGCCACCGCGTAACGTGCAATTCTGATGCCACGCAACGTTTTAGCAGAAATGCTCCGGGCCAACCCGACAGAGGACATGACCGTTACCGAAATCATCCGAAACATGGAAAAGATTTGGGATCTTTTGCAATTCCGCTCGGGAATCCACGGCCTAACGCCTTTATTTCGTTTCGAATACGCATCGAACAGCCTTTGGCCAGCTTCTTGCAACATCTTGGAATGTCGCCAGATCGTCATTGTTTGCGGGCCTCCACACAGGGTGTTGATAGCTCCTGAATTAAGGGAAACAAGTCGCCAGAAATGGCAATATGGGTTAAGTCTTTGACCAAAGTTAACTACCAGTACTAGAACCGGGGTGGTGGCCTGGTGCCTGTATTACGATCGGTTCGAGCGCTATCATGAATCACGGCAATTCGGTCCCGACTGAGCGATCAGAGTCGGAGGGCCTGTGCTGAAGAGCAACGACGAGAGATTCAAAACTTCGGAACAGCGCCATAGTACTATCCTCATGCTCTTGACCAACAGCTACGACCCGGATCCTAGAGTGCGGCAGGAAGCTCTGAGCTTGTTGGCGATGGGTTGCCGTGTGGTTATTGTGGCATGGGACCGTGATCATATCCGCCCAAAAGGGGAAGTAATGGAGGACATACAGGTGAAGCGGGTCTGGGTTCCTTCCACCCATGGCCGCGGCAACTCCCAACTCTTCTTTTACATTTGGGTGTACCTGAAAATGTTTTGGCGGGCGTGGAGCATGTCATTTGACGCGGTGCACTGTCATGATCTGGACACCTTGCCTCTCGGTTTCGCGTTGGCCAAGCTGCGGCGCAGGCCAGTTATCTACGATGCGCATGAGAGTTTCCCCGATATGTTGCAGGGGAATGTGCATCCCCTGATCCAGCGCGCTCTGGTCCACTTGGAAAACTTTCTCATCCGGCGCATCGATCTATTGATCACTGTAGGCGAGAAGTTGCGGCGGCATTTTGAGTCGCGAGGAGCATCCCGGTCCGTCGTAGTCGGAAATTGGAAACGCCTTGAGGACTTCTCTACTACGCCGGACGAAGACCAAGCCATACGTCGAAGATTACGCATCCCGAATGAGGCGCTCGTGGTGGTGTGTATTACCCAGTTGCTTACAGATCGCAAGATCGAAGAATTACTCGACGCCGTCGATCACTGTCCGGACGTTTATCTCCTCATTGGAGGAAAGGGCACTTTAGAGCCGCTCGTCACATTTCGGGCTGCCCAAAACCCCCATATCCGCTTCCTCGGCTTCCTTAGTTTGAAAGAGATTTCCAGCTATACCTGTGCGGCGGATGCGGTCTACTACGGCTTTGATCCGGCCAATCCGAATGCCCGGTTCAGCGCGCCCAACAAACTTTTTGAGGCGTTGGCAGCGGGCCGGCCTTTGATCACGGGAGATTTTGGCGAGATCGCTGAAGTAGTGCGCCAGGCTCAGTGTGGCATTGTTTTACGGGAATACACTGCGCGCGAAATATGCAACGCATTCACGGCTTTGTCAAACAGCGGTGTGCGAGATCTCATGGCGGCGAATGCGCGCCGCTTTGGACAAACATCGTTCGTTTGGGAAAAAACCGCGGAAACTTTGAACCGCGAGTATTCACGTTTTCTACCAGGGCTGCGGCAACCCTCTTCGGCAGCGCTCAATATGCCAGCGGTCGGAGGGAGTTAGGCCGGAATGTCCATCCGCATCATGCACATTGTCGACACATGGGCCGTAGGAGGCCTGCAGAACGGCGTCGCCAATCTCATCGAACGAATGGATGGAGTTCGTTTCGAACACGTTATTTGCGCGATGCGGTCCGTCGACGGGTCCAATGGCAAGCTTGCGCCGGCGGGCGGCGCCCGGGTCCTGTGTCTTTCTCAGGATGAATCCCGTGCGCGCCTTCAAGTTCCGGCCTTGGCCCGCAGAATTCGCGAAGTGCAGCCGCACATCGTGCACACACGCAATTGGGGCACTTTTGAGGGGCTGTTGGCGGCGCGCTGCGTGGGTGATTGCGCGCACGTCCATAGTGAGCATGGAATCGATTGGGATAGCACCGTGAAAGAGCCTTGGCGCCGCATTCTCTGCCGCCGCTTGGCCTTCCACATGGCGGACCGCGTGGTGGCCGTTTCGTACCGGCTCCGGGATCTGCACGCGAAACGCACCAGGTTTCCCGCTCACAGGATCGAGGTAATCCATAACGGTGTCGATAGCCGAAGCTTTACCCCCGACATCACCGCTCGCGCGCGCCTGCGCCGGGAGCTGGGCATTTCCGACAATGAGTACTGCATCGGGGCCGTGGGAAACCTTATCCCGGTGAAGGACCATCTTACGCTGCTGCGAGCCGTCGCGGAATTCGACCGGATCGGCCGGCCATGGCGCCTCCTGGTGGTCGGCTCTGGCCCCGAACTTCCCAAGCTGACTGCCTTTGTCGACAATTATCCGGCGTGGAAGCAGCGCGTACTGTTCCTCGGAAAAAGTAACGCGGTGCCGGGGCTGCTGAACGCCATGGATGTTTATGTGTTGTCCTCTCTCACCGAAGGAATTTCCAACTCGCTGCTGGAAGCCATGGCAACGGGGTTGCCGGTCGTCGTCACCGAGGCCGGAGGGAATGCCGAATTAGTCGGCGAAGATGCCGGCCTGTTCTTTCCCGTGGGCGGCATCGAGCATCTGGTGCAGCACCTTTTGCAACTGGGAAGTCACCCCGAGTGGCGCCGCGAGATTGGCCAAAGAGCTATGCGCCGCGTCCGGGACCGCTTTTCCATCGATTCCATGGTTGACAAGTACGCTCAACTCTATGAGAGTCTATGCACGGCGGCCCTTCGCCCTGCGTGTGAGCTAGCCGGAGTTTAAGCGACTATGTGTGGAATCTGCGGTATCTTCGAACCGGGGCGCCACACAGCCATCCAAGCGTGTGCTCTAAAGAGCATGGCGGACTCCATCCGTCATCGCGGCCCGGATGACGATGGTTATTATTCTGCTCCGGGCATCGGTCTCGGCCATCGCCGCTTGTCGATTATTGACCTGGCCGGGGGACATCAACCCCTTTCCAATGAAGACGAGTCGATTTGGATTGTCTTTAATGGGGAAGTCTACAACTTCGAGGAACTCAATCGCCAATATCTTTCCTCCGGCCATACCTTCCGGACCCGCTGCGACACCGAAACCATCGTGCACTTGTACGAGGAGTTAGGAGAGGACTGCTTCGCTCAATTGCGTGGTATGTTCGCGGTGGCCTTGTGGGACGGCCGCCGCAAGAAACTGCTGCTCGCGCGGGATCCGGTGGGCAAAAAACCGCTCTTTTATTCCTGGGATGGCCACCGGCTTTGGTTCGGCTCTGAAATGAAGGCCCTGTTGGTAGTCCCGGGTGTTTCCCACGAAATCGACCTGACCGCTGTTTCCGACTACTTCAGTTTTCAATATGTCCCCGCGCCCAAGACTATTTACCGCGATATCCGGAAATTGCGGCCGGGGCATTACCTGGTTGCCGACGCATCGGGTCTCCGCGAAACCCCCTATTGGGACATCCGCTTCGACCAGCCGTACGAGGTGCCCGAGGCCGAATGGTGCGAGAGGTTTCTGGAAGAATTCCGCAAGGCCGTGAAGCTACGCCTGATGAGCGATGTGCCGCTCGGAGCATTTTTGAGCGGCGGGGTCGACTCGTCCTCGGTCGTGGCGGTGATGAACAGCTTACAACCGCCAGTGACCACTTGTTCAATCGGATTCAGCGAGGAAGATTACGATGAAGCCGGAGACGCCCGCGAATTCGCCGGGCAGCTCGGGACCAGACACTTTGAGCAAATCGTAGAGCCGCATGCCGTCAACCTGATCTCCAAGCTAGCCTGGCACTTCGATGAGCCGTTTGCGGATTCCTCAGCCGTTCCTACCTACTATGTCTCGGGGGTGGCGCGGCAGCATGTCACCGTAGCTCTCTCTGGTGATGGCGGCGACGAGAACTTCGCGGGCTACCGCCGCTACAAACTCGACATGTGGGAAAACCGCTTGCGCTCCTACGTTCCCGCCGGAGTACGTCGAGCGGTCTTCGGGCCCCTGGGCCAAATCTATCCGAAAATGGACTGGGCCCCGCGAATCGTCCGTGCGAAATCGACGTTCCAGAGCCTGGGGCGCTCCCCAATCGAAGGCTATTTCCACGGAATTTCCTGCTGCAAGCCGGGCATGAAGAGCCGCCTCTTCAGCTCTGATGCCTGGAAGCAACTAGCCGGATACGATTCTCTTGACGTGCTGCGTTACCACTACGATCGTGCCAATACGACTGATCCCCTATCTCGCGTTCAGTATGTCGACATCAAGACGTATTTAGCGGATGACATCCTGGTCAAAGTGGATCGGGCGAGCATGGCGCATTCCCTTGAGGTCCGGTGCCCACTTCTCGATCACAAGCTGATGGAGCTGGTTGCGAAGATGCCATCCCACCTCAAACTTCGCAATGGCCAGGGAAAGTATATTTTCAAAAAATCGTTGCAGAAGATTCTGCCGCCGGCGGTACTCCACCGGCGAAAGCGAGGCTTCGCCATGCCGGTGGCGGAATGGTTCCGCGGGGAGTTGAAGGGAATCGCGTACGACGCTCTATTCGGTCGGCAGGATGGCCTGCTGAACAATGCTTTTCTGACCAAATGCTGGAAACAGCACCAGCGCGGACAGCGGGATTGGTCCGCCCTTCTCTGGTGCACGCTCATGTATCGCACTTGGGAGGTGTACAAGGCGGCATGAGCGGGATCTGCGCAGCGTGGCGCAACGATAACCCGAGGCGGATCGGAGCGACGCTCTCCTCGATGACCGCAGGGCTTTGCCTCAATAAGCTGGAGCAGCAGGGCCAGGAAACCGAAGGAGGTGCTGGTCTAGGCGTTTCTGCGCGTTTCCCTGGACAACAGATTTATAGCGGGGCACACGTCCTGCTGGCCTGCGATGCCGATTTGCTGAATCAGAAGGATCTCGTCGGGACCGCTGGGGCTCCGGGCCTCACCACTGCCGCCCTCCTTGCCGCTCTGTATGAACGCTTCGGCGCGGGGTTTGTGGAGAAGCTCCGTGGAGGATTCTCCGTTATCTTGTTCGATCGTCGAGAGCTACAGTGGTTGGCCGCCGTCGACGGGTTTGGCATTAAGCGGCTAGCCTATTACTACAATGAGAGGGTATTTGGCGTTGCCTCGCGGCTGAGTTCCCTGGCGGGCTTGGGCGAGGCGGATTTGGAAGTCAATCCCCGGGCCATCGCCAACGTGCTGAACTTCAGTGCGAACCTTGCGCCAGAGACAATTTTCTCCAACGTCCAGCGGCTCATCCCGGGTGCAATCCTGCGAGTATCGGCCAAGGGGACTCGCATCGAGAAGTATTGGGATCTGCGCTACGGCATCGGGAGCGACTCCAACGAAACACGCCTGAGCCGTGAATTGGAGCGAGTCGTATCGAGTTCCGTAGCTGCTCATTGCAAAGGCGATCCGATTGCCCAATTGGGTGCTTTTCTGAGCGGCGGCACCGATAGCAGCACGGTCCTCGGTATGATGACTCGCTCGGCGCAATGCCCGGTCAAGTCGTTTTCCATTGGCTACCAGGAACGGGAGTTCAACGAACTGGAGTACGCTCGAATCGCTGCCGCAAGATTTCAGTCCGAGCATCATACTTACCTGGTGACGCCGCAGGACTGCTTCCAGGCATTGCCCGACATGATCCGAGGCTTCGATGAACCCTTCGGCAACTCTTCAGCGATTCCTACGTATTTCTGTGCGCGCCTGGCGGCGGCGAACGGCGTCAAAGTCCTGCTCGCAGGCGATGGGGGAGACGAGTTGTTCGGAGGCAACGAACGGTACGCCACGGAGCAGATTTTCGCAACCTATCACAGAATACCGAAGCTCCTTCGACGAGGCGTGATCGAGCCGCTTGTTTCCCGGCTGCCGGACTCCAGGCTGGCCAAACGCTCGCGCGGGTACATTCGTCGTGCCAACCTCCCCGGCGTGGAACGCATGTTGTCCTTCCAGTTTTTGCGTACCTACTCGCCGCCCGAGATTTTCACAAACGATTTTCTGGCCGCCTTGAACGGCTACTCGATTGGAGATATCCCAGCGAACCACTATCAACAGGCTCAGGCGGCCGACCATTTGGACCGGCTATTGTATGTGGACATGAAAATCACTTTGGCGGACAGCGATCTTCCGAAAGTGACTTGTATGTCGGAGCTCGCCGGAATCCAGGTGCGCTTTCCGCTTCTCGACCGGTCCGTGGCGGAGTTTTCCGGGCGCATCCCGCCCCTCCTGAAAGTGAAGGGATTTGAAAAGCGCTATCTGTTCAAGCGAGCGTTCCGGGAGTTGCTTCCCCGGGAAATCATCCAGAAGACAAAGCACGGATTCGGAATACCCGTGGCGAACTGGATGCGGTTCGACAAGCAGTTGCGAGAACTCTCGCGCGATACCCTGCTTTCCGCCCCCGCCTTTGGACGCGGATACTTCCGCCGGGAATTCATTGAGTACCTCTTCCAAAAGCATGAAACCGAGGATTCAACCGGATACTACGGCGATACGATCTGGACTTTTCTGGCACTCGAGCTATGGCATCGCGAAGTCGTCGACCGGCTGCGACTGATGAGCGTGCGGGGGGCGTAACGAATATGCCGCCTAATCCACCCGCGGTGGAAGCCGCCGGACGCAACTGGGTGCGGAGTGCAGTCGCAAGCTGCTATTTCCATTCCCCGATGCCGGCTCTGGTGCGCCACCTGAGGAACGAATACAAGGTCAGCCGTTCGGGCCGACGATGGCCGAGAATCGGGATTCAAAAACGGCAGCAGGCAACCGCCCGCATTCTTTACTATCACCGGGTAAACGACGATAATGACCCATTCTTCCCGGCTCTATCGATCGCGGCGTTTGAGGCCCAGATGCGGTTCTTGAGCAAGTCATACCGGGTCGTAGGTTTGGCGGAACTGTTGCGGCGACTGGCAGACGGGCCGGCGGAGCCGGTCCTGGCGATCACGTTCGACGATGGGTATCGCGATAACTACACTTACGCGTTCCCCATTTTGCAGCGGTATGGATTGCCGGCAACCATTTTTTTGACAACCGGGAGCATAGATTCCGGCGAGCCGCTCTGGTTTGAGCGGCTGGCGCTGGCGGTCAAGAACACCGCGCGCGACTCAATCGACTTGGATTTCCACTCCCTGCAGCAGCTTACCTTGCGCACGCCCTCAGAACGGCTGAAGGCAAACGCGCAGATTTTTTCCGCGCTACGACCTCTTCCCGATCCGGAGCGCCGCCGGTTACTGGCAGAGATTCTGCAGAAACTGGCACTCCGCGACGCCGGGGAGCGAGCACACAAAATGCTCACCTGGGATGATGCGCGGCTTATGAGCGCGAACCGGATCGCCTTCGGCGGGCACACGGTGACCCACCCGTTTCTCTCGCGGCTTACGGCGGAGGAATTTCGGTGGGAAGCTTCTGAATGCAAACGGCGCATCGAAGATGAACTGCAGCTTCCTGTGGAGCATTTCGCCTATCCGAATGGGCGCGAGGAGGATTTCGGACTAGCCAACAAAGCCTTGGTCCGGCAGGCAGGGTATCGCGCCGCCGTGACGACAATTTGGGGCGTCAACCACAGTTCCACAGATCCCTTCGAACTGCGGCGGGGCGGCCCGTGGGAAGAGAGCCCGGCGGTGTTTGCTTACAAGTTGGATTGGTACGAGCTGATGGGAGAATAGGCAGGCAGATTCGAATATGTTTCCGATTCGCGACATTCTGCTGCTGTGCGCCGTCGGAGTCAGCCTACCCATCTGCCTCGCGCGGCCTGCCTATGGGATCCTCGTGTGGACCGCGCTAGGCTTTCTGAACCCGCAGTCGTTCACCTGGGGATACGCCCGCGAGGCTCCCTTGGCGTTGGCTGTCGCCGTCACCACTCTAATGGGCTTCCTCTTGAAGCCTCAACTGAGGCGGCTGCTCTGCACGGAAATGTGCCTCCTGTTCATTCTGTGGGCGTGGTTTACGGTTACAACCTTCAACAGCGCCTATGATCCGGAGT
>Ga0187846_10001393_pt1 | contig 13692 bp, 11 predicted proteins | sample TC_taG_FD_161473 | JGI IMG/M metagenome (GOLD analysis project Ga0187846, IMG submission 161473) | Biofilm microbial communities from the roof of an iron ore cave, State of Minas Gerais, Brazil - TC_06 Biofilm (v2) | ecosystem: Environmental > Terrestrial > Deep subsurface > Cave > Wall biofilm...
GTGGACCAAAAAACGGCGCTCAAGCAGGCAGCCCGCGAGCGGGGATTGACGCGCCGCGAAGCCTACAAGCAACTGCTCGTGACGCGGGACGAATAACAGCCGCCGTTCCGCACGCTTCAGTCCTTCCGCATGTCTGGCTATGACGAAGGAGCGGGCGCGCTGGCGAAGAAAGCGTCCACGCGGTCGAGAATCTCCGCCGCCGATTGCGAGTGGTGGACCGCATGGCGCAGCTCGCCGCCGTTGCGCACGCCGTGCGTAAACAGGCTGGCGAACTGCTTCATTTTGCCGATGGCGTCCGGCATCTCGGCGGCAAGCAAGCTGCGAAAAAACCCCGCAAGCAGGCGATAGCGGTCGGCCTCGGCCGGCTCGTCGTAGCAGCCGGTCGCGACGTAGTCGGCGATCTGGCGGAAGATCCACGGATTGGAGGAAGCGGCGCGGCCGAGCATCACGGCGTCGCAGCCGGTTTCGGCAACCATGCGCACCGCGTCCTGCGGCGTGCGTACGTCGCCATTCCCGATGACGGGAACGCGCACCGCTTCCTTTACGGCGCGAATCACGCGCCAGTCCGCCGAGCCGGCGTAGCCCTGCATGCGCGTGCGCGGATGCACGGCGACGGCTTCGACGCCGGCCTGCTCGGCCATGCGCGCCACGTCCACCGCGACGATGTTGTTTTCGTCCCAGCCGGAGCGAATCTTGATGGTGAGCGGGATGCGCACGGCGGCGCGCACGGCCTGGAAGAGTTTTTCGAGATGAGGCAAATCGCGCAGCAGGCCGGAGCCGCCGCACTTGACGACTTTCTTCACCGGGCAGCCCAGGTTGATGTCCACCTGGTCGAAGCCGAGGTCCTCCGTAAGGGCCGCGGCGGAAGCCATCACGCCGGGATCGGCGCCGAAGATTTGCGCCGCGATGGGATGCTCGTCTTCGTCGAAGTACAGATAGCGCAGCGTGCGCGCGGCCTTGCGCGTCAAGCCTTCGGCGCTGGTGAACTCCGTCATGATCAGGCCGCACGAGCCGAGCGAGCGGATCACACGGCGAAAGACCGTATCGGTCACGCCTGCCATGGGCGCGAGAATCGTCGCGGGACGAATCGCGACATCGCGGATTTTGAGTTCGGCCGGAAACATGGCTAGAGCCGCTCATTATGATACTACGCGGACCGCGTCGCGCAGCGTGCCGCTTGTTCTGGCCGGCACGCGCTTGCTCACCTTGCGCCGTTTGAGAGCGTCTCAAGCAAGGGGCGACTAGGTCGAGAGGGGCGCGAATGGGGGCGTCCCGCAGAGGAGATGGCATGAACGCACGAATGATGCTGGTAATCGCGGCACTGGCGGTGAGTCAGGGAACAGCGGGCGCGGCGGATAATTCGTCGCCGGAGTATGCGCAGCATTTTGGAGCGTTCGAGGCGCTGACAATCGCGGTGGCCAATACGATGCCGGCAGATCAGTACCCGTTCCGGCCACATTCGGAGTCCATGACTTTCGGGGAAGTGATGGGGCACATCGCGGCGACGAACTATCAGTTCTGCGCGTCGCTGATAGATGCTCCGCCGCCGCCGGAGGCGTCGCCGACGCCCACGCTAAAGGAACCCATCGTGAAGTTCCTGCAGGATTCGTTCAACTATTGCACGCCGATCCTGCGCCGCCTTGGGGAAGAGCAACTAAAAGCGAAGCACAATTCACCGGATGGGAACCTGACGGGACGCGAAGTGCTGCTCGCGCTCTACATCCACGTGGCGCATCATCGCGGCCAAGCGGAGATTTACCTGCGTGACAAGGGGATCCGGCCGCCGCAATACAGGATTTGAAGCCGCGGGACAAGCAGGGACGCTAGAGCAGTGTGGCGTCGATGCGGGCGGCGTCGGAGTCGGAGGCTTGCTGCGCTTCTTTGGGCGCGGTAGGGACGTTCGCGGCGCCTGCGTCCGACGCGCGAGGGCGCGCTGGCGCGGCGGCCCTGCGTCCGCCGTCAGCGGACTCAGGGTAAGCAGAATGCCCGGATGCAGCCGCCGCGGCCGCGCGAGCTTGCGGCAACTCGCGTGCGGCTCGTTCGCCGGCGCCTGCATCGGCGTGACCATCGAGATGGGCAAGGAGAGCGGCTTTCGAGCCGGCAAAGAAGTTGTCGATGACCTGCCCGAGGGCCTGCGCGCGAGCTTGCTCGGCGCTCAGATTGGCGCGGTAGAGGTAGGCCCGGCCGGACTTGCGGCGCTCGACGACGCCCTTGCGCGCGAGGCGGTCCATGATGGTCATAATGGTGGTGTACGCGCGGGGGCGGCGTTCGGCCAGGAGGTCGCGAATTTCGCGGACAGTGGCTTCGCCGAGCGGCCACAACGTGTTCATACAGTCGAGCTCCAAGGGCGCCAGGTCGAGCACGGCGCGGCGCGGCGAGGGACTCACTTTTTCGTCTCCGGGGACTTCGTCTCCGGCCCTTCGCCGTGCAACGAGCGGAAGAGCGGAGCCGCATAGGCCGATGATGCGGCGGCCGGCGCGGCGGCGCCGCTTGCAGTTCTTGCCTCGGGACGCTTCTCCGTGCTCGGGGGTGCGCCCGGCGGCGAGGCCTGAGCGCTGCCGAGGAAGCTGTCCACGCGCAGCAGAGCGCGGCGTAGGGAGGGGTTGCGCTCGGTCCACACCTCATTCGGCGGCGCGCTCGCGGCGGAATCCAAGGTCGCGCGCATGGCGGCCAGCTTCGAATCCATATCGTCGATGAAATGCAGCGCCACGGCCTCGCGCGTCTGCGGCAGCGACGGCGAGCCGAACTCATGCGTGCCGTGATGGCTGAGGATGAGGTGCTCGACCAGTGTCGCCAGGGGCGCCGGAAAGTCAGGGATGGCCTGAATCTTCGCACGCACCAGCGCCGCGCCGATCATGATGTGGCCGAGCAGGCGGCCTTCGGTGGTGTAGTCGATACCGCGCGCGTACTGGAGCTCGTCCATCTTGCCGATATCGTGGAGCACAACGCCCGCGAGCAGCAAGTCGGCGTCGAGTTCGGGATAGTGCGCGACGACCAAGCGCGCCATGCCGATGAGGCTTACGACGTGCTCGATAAGGCCGCCGATGTAGGCGTGGTGCATGGTCATGGCGGCGGGGGCGCGCTTGAGCTTCTGGGCGATCTCGGGGTCTTCGACGACGCTCGCGAGCAGGCGTTTGAGCCACGGGTTCTTCACCGCACCGACGGCAGCGCCAAGGCCGGCGTAGAGCGCCGCGACATCGTGCTTCGTGTGCGGAAGGAAATCGGCGAGGTCGTATTGGCTTTCGATGGCCGGCGTGATTTGCTCCAGCGCCATTTCTTTCTGTCCGTTGTAGAGCTTCACGCGGGCGCGGACGTGGATGACGTCGTCGCGCTCGAAGGTCTTCGCCAGCGGCTCGAAGTTTTCCCACATTTTTGCGCTGATCGTTCCGGTGCGGTCGGCAAGATCGAGGTGCAGCCAGGATGTGCCGGTGCGCTCGGAGGTGCGAATCTCCTTCCTGCGCACCAGAAAAAGAGAGGTTACGAGCTGCCCCTCCTGGAGGTCGGCGACAAAGTGAGGCTTCATGAGCCGTTGACTTTCGGCCTGGGCAGCTTTTTCTTGCTGCCGTTCTTTTGCGGCGCGTCCGGGGTGGGCGCGACTTCGGTGATCATGCCTGCCCCGGGAACGGCCGCGCTGTCCGTGTAGCCGGGTTTCACGGTGACGTAGCTTTCCTCGCGCAGCTCGGCCAGGAAATTGCGCAGTGTCGGTTGCATCTTCTGCATGAAGATACGGTTCATGATTTCGTCGCGCACGTCCTCCATCGATTGCTCGCCCGCCTTGGTGTGCGAGATGACCTTCAGAATTTCGAATCCCGTTTTCGTCTGAATGACCTCGGTCACCTGGCCCTTGTCCATCTTGAAAACGACGGCTTCGAGCGCCGGGTCGAGCTGGCCGTGCTCGAATGTCCCCAATGCCCCGCCCTCTTTGCCGGTGCTGCCCTCGGAGTAGCGCTTGGCCATTTCGCTGAATTCGCCGCCCTTCTTGACGCGGCCCAGCAAATCTTCCGCCTTTTTCTGCACGGTGGCGATTTCCTCCGGCGTCTTGCCGTCGGTGCTGAAGAAAATCTCCGCCAGCGAAACCTGCTCGGGACGGTTGAATTCCTGCTTGTGCTCGTCGTAATACTTCTTCACGTCGTCGCTGGGGATGTCGATGCGCGAACCGACTTCCTTGCGAATCACTTCCTGGGTCAGGAGGTTGTTGCGAAGCTGCGACTTGTAGTCTTCCCAGGACAGCCCTTCGCCCCGGACGGCCTTCTCGAGTTCCTCCATGCTGGCAAGATTGTTCTGCTTGCGCACTTCGTCGAGGCGCTTCACAACGTCGGCTTCGACATTGATCCCCATGTCCTTGGCGCGCTGGACCAGGAGATCCTGATCGATCAGATCGCGCAGCAGGTCCTTGCGCCGATCCTTGTATTCGCCGAGCATCTTGTCCTGGGTGCAGCCCTGGCATTCCTGCGCGATTTCCTGGTGCAAGGTGACGTCGGCGCGCTGATAGTCCGAAAGCGTGATGATGTCGTTGTTCACGCGAGCGATGATTTCTTCGATGATGGCGCCTTTCGATTGTGCGTGCACGGAGAGAAGTGCGGCCCAGCCAAAAAGCGCGAGAAAAGCGATCACCGGCAACCGGTTTCTCATAGCGTCACCCGAAGAGAAGTTTATGCCTACACTTGTAGTTGGAGCAATACGTTTCTGACCGCCCCCATCGCGCCGCCCGGCTCACCCTTCCAGTCAACCCAGATCACTCCGCTGGGGTCGAGGCGCATCCGGCGGCGCTTGTGAATCATCTTCACGAGCCGCTCCGGCCCGACCGGCGTGTCGTCGTAGAACTTGATAGCCACCTGATCGCCGCGCCGCTCGACCGAAGCGACCAACAGCTTTTCCGCGACGGCCTTTAGGACCGCGTAGTCCAGCAGATTCTCGACCGCCTGCGGCGGCGGCCCGAAACGGTCTTCGAGTTCCCGGCGCACCTCGGCGCGCTCGGCATCCGAGGCCACCGCCGCGATCCGCTTGTAAATGCGCAAGCGCAGATTCTCGTTATCGATATAGTCGGGTGAGATGCGAATTTCCTGTCCGAGGTTGATGGTGGCGCGGCGCTCGGGAACAACAGCTTCGCCTTTGCGCTCGGCCACGGCGCGCTCCATCATCTGGCAGTACATGTCGAAACCGACCGCCTCGATGTGTCCGTGCTGCTCGCTGCCGAGCAGGCTGCCGGCGCCGCGGAGCTCGAGATCGAGTGCGGCGATGCGGAAGCCCGCGCCCAGGTCGCTGAACTCCTTGAGGGCCGCAAGCCGCTGGCGCGCGATGGGCACGAGTGCGGCGCCCGGCGGCACAAGCAGGTAAGCATAGGCGCGCTGGTTGGACCTTCCGACGCGGCCGCGCAACTGGTAGAGCTCCGCCAGCCCGAAGCGGTCCGCGCGGTTGATCAGAATGGTGTTGGCGCGGGGAATATCGAGGCCGTTCTCCACGATTGTGGTGGACACCAGAACGTCCGCGTCATCGCGGACAAACTTTAGCATCACTTTCTCCAGTTCCCGCTCGCGCATCTGCCCGTGCCCGACCACCACGCGCGCTTTGGGGACCAGGCGTTGGATCAGCGTGGCGACGGAGGCGATGGACTCGACGCGGTTGTGCACGAAAAACACCTGGCCCTCGCGCGCCATTTCTTCCTCGATGACGCGCTGGACGAGCGTCTCGCTGAACGGCGCCACGGTGGTCTGAATCGCCAGGCGGTCTTTCGGCGGCGTCTCGATCACGCTCATATCGCGCAGGCCGACGAGCGACATGTGCAAGGTGCGCGGAATGGGCGTGGCGGACATGGTGAGCACGTCCACGTTTTTGCGGATTTCCTTCAGCCGCTCCTTGTGCGCCACGCCGAAGCGCTGTTCCTCGTCCACGACCAGAAGCCCCAGATCGTGAAACCTGACGTCGCGCGAAAGCAGCCGGTGCGTGCCGATCACCACATCGAGTTTTCCCGCTTCGAGTTCTTCGAGCGCTTTCTTTTGCTCTTTGTCTGTGCGGAAGCGGCTCAGCATCTCGATTCGCACCGGGAACGCCGCGAAGCGGCGGCGGAAAGTCTCGAAATGCTGGAAGACAAGAACCGTTGTGGGCGCGAGCACGGCGACTTGTTTGGAATCGGCGAGCGCCTTGAACGCCGCGCGCATGGCCACTTCCGTCTTGCCGTAGCCCACATCGCCGCAAAGCAAGCGGTCCATGGGTAACGCCACTTCCATGTCGCGCTTCACTTCTTCGATGGCGCGCTGCTGATCGGGCGTCTCATCGAATTCGAAAGCGTCTTCGAACTCGCGCTGAAAATTCGTGTCGGGCGGAAAGGCGTGGCCCGGAGCCGTCTTGCGCTCGGCGTAGAGACGCAGGAGCTTCTCGGCCATGTCGCCCACCGACTTGCGCACGCGCGCCTTGCGCGCTTCCCACAGATTCGCTCCCAGGCGGTCGAGCGCCGGCGCCTCGCGCCCCAGCGACTGATACTTCTGCACGAGGTCGAGCCGCGCCAGCGGAACATAGAGCTTGGCGTCGCCGGCGTAGCGCAGCAGCATGAACTCGCCGTTGGCGCCCTCGACCGACACCTGCCGCAGACCCTCGAACTGGCCTATGCCGTGATCCACGTGCACGACGTAGTCGCTGGGCTTCAAGTCGGAGAAGTCGCCGAAGAAACTGGAGGTCTTGGGCCGAGTGCGCGCGCGCGGACGCGGCCCCAGCGTTTCAAACAAGTCGGCATTTCCGTAGAGCGCGACCTTGGCCTCGGTGAATGCCACACCCTCGGAAAGGGGCGACCGGATGAGCACCATCCCCGGCGCGCTCGAGCCGCCGCCCTCTTCGGCAAGACGCGTCACGGTAACGTCTTCCTCGAGCTCGCCCAGGCGATACGGCAATTCATACTCGTGGCAGATGTCGGCGAGGCGCTCCAGCTCGCCCGTACTCGCAGCGGAAACCATCACGTGCTCACCGGAAGCAAGGCGCCCGCGGACTTCGGCCATAAATGCGGGAATATTGCCGTGGTAGCGTGTCGTAGGCTGTGTTGCGACGCTTCGTTCAGGCGCGCTCGGACAGTCAGATTCTTGCGCCATCATCAGACGCTCGAGCCCCAATTGCGGTGAGCGCGCGAGCGCCTTCTCCCACTCACCGTCGCCGAGAACGTAACGCTCGGGCGGCGAGGGAGCCGAAGCGTCGGCGCCGCCAGGAGCCGTCGCGAGCTTTCGGCGGTACTTGGCGGCCGCGCCTTCCAGCAGCGAAGGCTCGTCCTGCACCAGAACGGGCTCCTGCGCGAGATCGAAGAGGCTCGAACTGCGAGCCTCCAGAAGGAACTCCTGAAACTCCCATCCAGGATAGAAGCCCGCGGGCATGCCGTCGTCGTCGCGGCTGGAAATCGACGGAACGCCAAGGCGTTCCAGAGATTCGAGGCGCCGGGAAAACTCCGTGAGCGGCAGGAGCGTTGCACGCTCCACGGGATTGGTAGAACGCTGGGTGTCGGGATCGAATGCGCGAATGGATTCGATGGTGTCGCCCAGCAATTCGACGCGCACGGGCTGCGCCGATTCAGGCGAGAAAATATCGATGATTCCGCCGCGCACCGCGAATTGCCCGGGCGCTTCGCAGGTGGTCTGGCGATCGTAGCCGGCAATCGAGAGAAACTCGAGAAGCTCCTCATGCGGGATCGGTTCATCGCGCCGAATGGTGCGCGCTAGGCGGCCGTAGAACTCCGGCTCGCGGAAACGCCACAGCGCCGCCTGGACCGGCGCGAGCAGCACATCCAATTCCCCGCTGGCCCAGCGCCACAGCGCTACCGCGCGATCCTCGCAGATCTCCGCGTGGGGAGAGCGGTCCTCGTAAGGCGTAACGTCCAGCGCGGGAAGATGGGCCACACCGCGGCCGGGCTTGCCGGTAATGGCGCGATGGAAGTATCGCACCGGCTCGAGGAACGTTTCCGCCCGTTGATTCGACTCCGTCAGGAAAATCGTGGGACGGCCAAGCTCGGCGGCGATCAGGGGGGCCAGAAGGGCTTTCGCGGGATCCGTGAGGCCTCCGAGGCGAACGTCGCGGTCCCCGCGGCGCAGCGCCTCGATAGCTTCCTCGACCGCAGGGCGGCGTGCCACCCGCGCCAGGAGCTCGGAAACCAGGGACAGAATCATGCGCGCAGTTGTTGGATGCGAGCCACCAGGCTGGTGGTTGAATACCCGGGCTCGAGCGGAATGCACACGATCTTGGCGGCCACTCCTGGCGCCGCCTCCTCTTCCGCTGCGGCGCCGCCGGGGCCGGCCCCTATCACGACAATTTCCGGCGTCAGGCGCTCGATGAACTGCGCCAGAGACGATTCGTCAATCTCGACGACGTAGTCCACGGAAGCGAGCGCGGCCAGAATCTCAGCGCGCTCGTTTGCGGGCGTGATGGGACGCAACGGAACCCTCTTCGGACCTCTCCCCGATTGGCGCGCGGCCTCCCGCGCTCGCACGGATGCGTCGCTTTCGAGGGCCACAACCACCACGTCGCCGAGCGAGCGCGCCTGTTCGAGCAGGCGAATGTGTCCGGGATGAAGCAGGTCAAAGCAGCCGGGGGCGAGCACCACGCTCCTGCCGTTGCGTTTCCACTCGCCCCGTCGGAAAATTAGCTCGCTTTGAGCGACAATGCTTCCCACCGGCCCGCCCCCTTTCGAAATACTTGCAACGCCGCGTTAGGCGGCGCCAAGAAAGCGATTCTACCACGCGGGCTGAGAGCGCCACGGAGCGGGCGATGAAGCTCTGGGAACTTGTTCTTGCCGGCGTCGGAGGGCTGCTGGCCGCATCGAGCGCCTGGGCTCTTCATCGGTGGTCGCTCCCGCAGCAGCATGTGCTCGTCGAAGCCGGGGGCTGCCGGACTCCGGTTACGATTCTCAATCCTCCGGAGAGCCAGATCCCGCTGGGATCGGTCGTCGTTTTCCACGGACTTGCCGCCAATTCACGCCTCATGTTGTATCTCTCGACCGTTCTTGCGCGCGCGGGAGGGCGGGTTTACGTGCCCGACCTGCCGGGACACGGCTCGAACACCGATCCCTTTGCGTTCGCGCGGGCGCAGCACTGCGCGACCGCGACCGTCGAATACCTCGTGCGCACTGGGCAAGCCGACCCCAATAGAACGGTCCTCCTGGGGCATTCCATGGGCGGCGCAATCGCTATTCGCATGGCGGACCGCGATCCGGCGCTCGCTACGATTGCGATCTCCCCTGCGCCGCTAGTGGCTCCGCGCCGGATGCCGTCGAATCTGCTCATCTTCAGCGCCGGATTGGACATGGCACCGCTGCAACGCGAGGCGCAAGCTCTCGCGCAAGCCGCCGGCGGCGAGCGCACCGGCGCGGACGATTTCATGGCGCATCGCGCATTCCATCTCGAAATCGCGCCTCATGCTACGCACACAAGCCTGATCCTGAGTCCGCGAGTCGCCGAACAATCGGCGAACTGGATTAACAACTCCTTATTTCCGCTCGATCGGGCTGCACTCGGGCTGAGCTCCTGGGACGCGGGCGTTTGGGCCTACGCAACCGCGCAGTTCCACCAAGACACGCGCATCCCCTCGACACTCGGCCTGATCGGCCTCATGCTGCTGTTCCCTCTCTGCGCCGCCATCGCCGGCAGCATTGCCGGACCCCGAAGCGACGAGCCCAGGGCAGCGCCGCCGAGACCCTTGCTTGCCCTTGCCGAAGGGTCTGCATGTTCGCTTCTGGGAGTGCTGTTGCTTGCGCTGGGCGTGCCTCTGCAGTTCTTGCGCCTCCATTCGGGCGACTACCTCGCTTCCCTGCTGCTGATCGTAGGGCTGCTTTTGCTCGCGCTGAATCATGCCGCTGCCAGGAACCAGCTTGCGTCGCCGTTTCGTGCCATCGCCGCATCCGGCGCGCTTGGCCTCGTGACCATCCTGGCGGTCGGAGGCTGGCTCAACTGGCAAACCACTGCAGGCTGGCTAAACGCGCCGCGCTGGCTGCGCTTTGCCGAGATTCTTCCGGTCGCTTGGCTCTTCTGTTACGCCGAAGAGATACTGCTCGGGCCGGTCGGCCGCGGAAAGCGGCGCGCGCTTCGATTCGCGGTCCTTCTCCTGCTGCGCGCCGAGCTGTGGCTGGCGTGCGCCTTCGCTTACTACACCATCCAGAGCGGACAAGTGCTGCTGTTGCTCTTGGTTATTTTCCTGGCCATCTTTTCTGTGTTGCAGCGCCTTGCTGCCGATGCGTTACGCCGCCGCACGGGCGCCCCGGCGGCGGCTTTGTTCGGTGCTATACTCGCCGCTTGGTTCATTGCAGCCGTATTCCCGCTGACATGAGTGGGCTATGAAGGAAATCGCGATCGTCGGAGGAGGCCCTGCCGGTGCGCTCTGCGGCGAGCGGCTGGCGAGCGCCGGTTTTCGCGTGACGATTTTCGACGAACGCCTCGCCTGGGAAAAGCCTTGCGGCGGCGGGCTGACCCACAAAGCCATCGAAGCCTATCCCTTTCTTTTGGATGCGCCGCATCCCAAGAGAATCATTCGCACAGCGGAATTGATCTCCAGTCGCGGGCATCGCGCCAGGTTCGAGATGAGTCATCCGATCGTCATCTACGCGCGAAAGGTGCTCAACGGCCTTTTGCTCGATCGAGCGGTCGTCGCGGGCTGCGCCCTCATCGGCTCGCGCGTTACTCAGGTCAACATCGGCGGCACACAGGCGCTACTGGTGACCGCGGGCGAAGAGCGTTGCTCGGACTTTGTGGTGCTGGCCGCCGGCGCGCGGAATCGCCTGCTTCCTGAAACCACGGCTCTGGGCGCTTGCGATCTCGAAATGACGCTGGGTTATTTCGTTCCGACGCAAGAAGACGTCCTGAAGGTGAAGTTTCTGAAACAGTTCGAGGGGTATCTGTGGTCGTTTCCTCGCGCCGACCACCTGTCGGTCGGAATCTGCGCGAAGATCGGCCAGAGCTCGAGCCAGCAATTGCGGCGGCACCTGGACGCTTTCATAGAAGACGAACATGTCCCGATGGAGGGGGCGCAGCTGTACAGCCACGTTCTGCCTTCGCCGCAGGCGAAGACGCTCCGCGGCCGCCGCATCGTGGGCCGGAACTGGGCCATGGTGGGCGACGCCGCTGCCTGTGTCGATCCCGTGACCGGAGAGGGACTTTACTACGCTATGCGCTCGGGCGAGTTGCTGGCGCAGGCGCTGATCGAAGGCCAGCCTCTGGCGTACCCGGAACGGCTCCGCGGGGCATTCTCCGCAGACCTCGAATTTGCCGCGCACATCGCGCGCAAACTCTTTCGCGGTACCTTCCTCGGAGACGCCATCACCACGCGCATGGTGCAGTTCCTGAACCGCTCGCCCGCCTTCCGCGATTTGATTCGCGACATCTTCAGCGGCTCCCAGGACTATCGCGGCCTGAAACAGCGCCTGTGGAGCCAGCTGGGCGTCACCGCGGCCGAAGTCGCGCGCAGCCTGCTCGACCCCCGCGCTATCGCCGCGGCTCGCCACGCCAGCAGCCACGAACCTTCGCGATGAAGCGGCGATCAGCGCGGCGGAAGCCCAAAGAGAAGAAGCTCCGGCCCGCTGCCGGCCTGCCCCGAATCGGCCTCGAGGCCTCCTACGAGAAAAGCGTGCCGCACGAATGGACGCTCGGTCACTTCGATCCGCGTCTTCCTGCCGTGTTCTCGACGCCGGCGATGATCGGCATGATGGAGGCGGCTGCCGCCGGCGCCGTCGCGCCAGAATTGCCGCCCGGCGCCATTACCGTTGGCACGCGCATCGAGGTGGACCACTTGAAGGCGGTCACCACAGGAGCCACGGTTGTGGCAAACGCGCGACTGGTGGAATATGACGGACGCTTTCTCGTTTTCAACGTCGAAGCGCGCTCGGGCGAGCACTTGCTGGGCCGAGGCCGCGTGTTTCGCGCTATCGTCGAGCGCTCCAGGTTTCACGCCCAGGCCGAATCGCGCAACACGAAGTTCGCGACGTAAGCATCCGCATACGCATCGGCATGCCCCTGCTGCCGGCCGCCAAGCTCAAACCCGTGATAAGCTACGTCCTGATTGCTGGTGTGGCGGAACTGGCAGACGCGCCGGACTCAAAATAATCCGTGAAAGGGTTGCAGGCATACACTTGCTGGCGTGCCGCGCGCTAAGGCACGCATTCTCAATGGTACTGGTAAGCATAGGCGGCGATTGCCCGGCCCGATGCTAAGGCACAGTAAAGGCACAATGCCGTTTTTGCCCGCCAAGAAATCGCGCCGGAATGCAAGCGAATTCCGCGGTTGGGAGCGAAATATTTCTCTTGTCTCCCGATATCGAGCTGATAAAATTATCTTCAACGGACAGAAGTTCCCTCGCGGAATTTAGTCGCCAGTTCAATTTCCAAAAGTACCAGAAGTTCGAAGTCGAATGATTTAGAAACAACCACAAAAACCACACGGCGGAGGGCATCCCGATGATGAAGCAACCGGAAGATTTCAATGAACTGTGGGTGGCGCTGGCCTGCGAAACGCCAGAATTGACGCCCTGGGTTAACAGGGGCATTCAGCTATCGAAGGATATGAGTAACCACCAGTGGGCCATCGCGGATTGGATGGTGGAAGGCGAAAAGCAGTTCGGCAAAAAGGCTGCTTACGATTTCGCCGAGCGCGCCACCGGGTTCAGCCGCAAAACGCTCTACGAATGGGCGTACGTCGCCAGGGCGGTTTCCATACGTATGGAAAATTTAACCTTCGGGCATCACCAAGCGGTTGCGGGGCTGGTACCGGAAGCGCAGAAGCGATGCCTTGAGAAAGCGGCTGCCGAAAACTTGCCGATTGGCGATTTGCGGGACGTAGCGTTTTGGCAGCCGCAAATCATTTCTCGGCCCGATACAACGTTCGAAGGGAGCACCGCGAAGATTCCAGTGCGGGTTTTTCAGCAGGAGCTTGAAGTCTTGCAGATTTCGGCGCAAATGGCCGGTTTCAAAGATGATGTCGGAACTTCCGCTATCGGGCTGTTCATCCGAAAAATTCTCACTGAATACATTACCGCGCATCCTGATTTGGCAAGAGCAGCGCTTGAGTTGCACACGGCTGGAAGGGATGCGGCTCGGGCGCTGGAGGGCCTTGAAGTAATTTCTCGATGAACGGCAAGCAAACATTGAGATAGCCAAGGAAGCCCGTCACAAACGCCAAAAAAAGTGAAGATTGTGCTTGCAACACCTATTACGTTGCAGTAGAGTACATTGTGTCGGGAAAGGATTACTGGACCCCGGCACACTGCGTTCATAAAACTACGGAATCGAAGCCTACGGAAACCGCGCAGTAAAATCCAGACAAAAACTAAGCCGAAGCGCGCCTTCTAACACGGGGCGCGTGCATTTATAGGGAATTGGTCAGCGGGTGGGAACTTGTTTGAGATTCCTGAATATCCATTCGCCATTTTGATTTTGGCCTGCCTGACCACAGGACCAAACGGTTGAGCCGGTAGGTGTTTCCCAAAAATGCTTACCGGCTCTCCGCCCGATTCTCAGGAGAAGTGTGTGAAGTCAGTTGAAAACATACCGGCTGAATTGTGGGCGCTTCCGCGATGGATGCCCCGCCAAAATGGCCACGTCATATACGAATGGAAGGGTGATGCTCGCGCAAAAAATTGCGCCACGCTTGACGCTTTGCTGGCCAGCTATCGGAAGGGCGACAAATCGTGGCAGGGTTACGACATTTGGATTGAGCCCCAAGATGGTTACGTCCTGAT
>Ga0187846_10001394_pt1 | contig 13689 bp, 9 predicted proteins | sample TC_taG_FD_161473 | JGI IMG/M metagenome (GOLD analysis project Ga0187846, IMG submission 161473) | Biofilm microbial communities from the roof of an iron ore cave, State of Minas Gerais, Brazil - TC_06 Biofilm (v2) | ecosystem: Environmental > Terrestrial > Deep subsurface > Cave > Wall biofilm ...
CAGTCTGAAAGCCAGCCGCAGGCTTCGCACGCGAGCACCGGCGAATATCCGCGCCGATTGATGAATACCAGCGCTTGCCCGCCGCGCGCGAGCGCTTCCGTCAGCGCCGCCCGGGAAGGTTCGGACAAGCCCTGCTGTGCGGGGTGCTGTCGGATGTCCACGCTCTGCACCGCGGGCCCAGTGACCGAAGCCCGAGTCACCGTAGCCTTCTCTGGCGCGTCCGCAGCCCGCTGCGTCAGCGTGAGCAGCGTGTAGCGGCCCGTCGCCGCGCGATGCCAGGACTCCAGCGATGGCGTCGCCGATCCGAGCACCACTGGCACGCGCGCCAATTGCGCCCGCTTGATCGCCAGGTCGCGCGCGGAATAGCGCACCCCGTCCGATGCCTTGAACGAGGTGTCGTGTTCCTCGTCGACGATGACGAGTTTCAGGCGTGGCAGCGACGCGAACACCGCCAGTCGCGTTCCCAACACGACACGTGCTCGACCCTCGTGCGCAGCCAACCAGGCGCCGGTGCGCTCCGATGCCGGCAGAGCGCTATGCAGGCTCACGATGCGAGCCTGCGGGAAACGGGCGCGCAGTCGCGCCTCAAACTGTGGAGTCAGATTGATCTCGGGCACCAGCCACAGCACCTGCGCGTCGGAATCGGTCCGCAGCGCCGCCGTGAGCGCGCCCAGATACACCTCAGTCTTCCCGCTGCCCGTAATCCCGTGCAGAAGGAACGGTGCGAAACCGCGCGAACGCACGATTGCGTCGATCGCCTGCCGCTGCTCCTCGCGCAACGGCGGCGCGAGCAGCGTCTGCGGAATTGCTGGTGTTGCCTCAGGCGGTGGAGCACGCCGCAGACGCGTCATCCGAGCGCCGGCACGCGGACCGGGTACCACCCGCAACAGAGGCGGCAGAGCGGACAGAGCGACTTGTGCCCACGGATGATGGTAGTAGTCGGCGGCGAATTTGCAGAACTGCAGCCAGTCGCGCGACAGCACCGGATCGTCCAGCAGACGGCGCACTGTGCGAACACGCCGCTCGTCGATCGAGCATTCCGGCGACACCGAAGAAATGATCCCGAGCATCTGGCGTCCCGGACCGACCGGCACGACGCAACGCATGCCGGCGCGCGCGATCGGCACGTGCTCCGGCTCGAAGCGGTATTGCAGAGGGTGCGGCACCGGAAGATCGAGCAGCACCTGCGCGAATGCGCTCGCGTCTGCCAACGGTGACGGTCTTTCGTTCACCGACAACGCCTTTTCGTTCGCCTTGTCAAGGCTTTCTGGGAGCCCGAGCGCCTGTGGGCAACTTTGTGGACAAGCATTGCGAAGATGATCTAAGTGCTCGCCATTGCTTAGCTTCGGTCGGTAACCGGAGGGTCACAACGAGGAAGTTATCCTTGTATTTCAATAGGTTGCGGAGAAAATTCGCGGTCGGCGCAGGTGTATTGCCCGCGGAACCGCATGAATACGGCATTTCCCCGATTTTGTGCATAAGTCAAGCGCCGCGAGGCCTCGCTGCGACCCCTTCGACGCTTCATCAGGTGAGCACCAACTACGCTGGCGACGCGCCTCCTGCTTGAGGTGCATCTGCACCTCTGAGGCGCCTGCCTTCCTCGTGGACCGCATCGACCAGCGCAGCCACTGCCTCGGGGCGTGTGAAGCGGGAAATCCCGTGGCCCAGATTGAATACGTGGCCGCCGTACGTGCCGTCGGCGTTGCGGGGCGGTCCAAACGATTCCAGCACGCGCCGTGCCTCGGATCGCAGCACAGCCTCCGGCGCGAACAGTGCGGCAGGATCCAGATTGCCTTGCAGCGCGCAGCTAGCTCCGATCCGCGCGCGCGCCTGTCCGAGGTCCTGGGTCCAGTCCAGCCCCACTGCGTCGCAGCCGCAGGCAGCGATCGCCTCGAGCCACGCGCCGCCGCCCTTCACGAATACGATCGACGGCACCCGCTCTCCTTCGTGTTCGCGCTGCAGTCGCGCGACAACCTGTGCGGTGTAGGCGAGCGAGAACTCGCGAAAGGCGGGGCCGGTTAACACACCGCCCCAGGTGTCGAACAGCATCACCACCTGCGCGCCCGCCGCGATCTGCGCGTTCAAGTAGTCGGCGACCGCGCGCGAATTGACCTGCAGCAGGCGGTGCATCAGGTCGGGCCGCGTATACAACATCGTCTTGACGGTGCGAAAGTCCTCCGAACCGCCGCCCTCCACCATGTAGCAGGCGAGCGTCCACGGACTGCCGGAGAAGCCGATCAGCGGCACCCGACCGCCGAGAGCCGCACGCACCGAGCGCACGGTATCCAGAACGTACCCGAGCTTCTCGTGCGGGTCGGGAGCCGTCAGCGCCATCACGTCGGACTCGCTGCGAACGGGCCGCTCGAACGCCGGCCCCTCGCCTTCCGTGAAACAAAGGCCAAGCCCCATTGCGTCGGGCACAGTCAGGATGTCCGAGAACAGGATCGCGGCATCCAGGTTGAAGCGCTCCACCGGCTGCAGCGTCACCTCGGTTGCCAGTTGCGGCGAACGCGCGAGGGCAAGGAAGTCACCGGCACGGCGACGCGTCTCGCTGTACTCAGGCAGGTAGCGGCCGGCCTGGCGCATCAGCCAGATCGGCGTGGTTTCGGTGGGTTGGCGGCGCAGCGCGCGCAGCAGTGTGTCGTTGGCCGGTTTCAATCGCGAGACCGCTGTTGCGGGCGGAGCGCCCCAGGACGAGCGATTCTCGCATGCGGCCCTAATGGGAGGAAAGGCAACGGCGGGAGGGAAAGCACCAGCGGGAGGAAGAACATCAGCGGGGGAAAAGCAGGCAAGAAAAAACCCCTCTGCCGCGCACCGGCGCCAGAGGGGTTCTGGTCGAAAAGAGCGACCTTTTTACTTCTTCATCTCCGTCGGAGCCGTCGACTTCATTTCGGTTTTTTCTTCCGGCTTCTTCATCGCGTCGCCCTTTTTCATTTCGTCGGACTTGGCCATAGCTTTGTCCTTGTGCGACTTCTTCTTGTGGTGCGTCGCCGCCTTCTTGGCGGACTTGTCGCCGGCCGCCTCAGCGGCCGAGGGAGCGGCGGCGGCAGGCGCGGCCGGAGTAGCTGCCTTCTCCTGGGCCAGCGCGGCGGTGCTCGCCAGCAGGCCGGTGATCATCAGAGCGACGATGGGTTTCCTCATTCGATTGCTTCCTTTGAGTGTGAGATATAAAAGGCGCCGCAGCTCGCCGCGCGCCAGCGCCGGCCAATAGGCAAAAAGCGGCGGTTGTGCTTCTAACGGCCCGCCGGAACAAATGGTTGACACTTCTTGTCAGCGGCGCGGGTGCAGCAATATGGGCCAGACCCAGGATGAAAGAAGCCACAGAGCGACCTGCCGCGCCCGAAGCTGGGGACGCCAGGCACTCGGGCCGCTAGCTTCGATATTGGTCTTGCCGGCGGTCCGCACCAGCAGCACCACGGTGCCGGCCACGGTCCACAAAATGACTCCTAGAAACACCCACGATCATCGGACGCGATAACCTCCCGGTAGCTGGGAAGCGAGCACGGCCGCCACGATCACGCTGAGGATCTGGGCGATCAGCGCGCAGGCGAGCGCCGAGCCGAGCGAGCGCAGTGGGTCGCCGTGGTCGTGCGGGTTCACCACGATGAGTGTATCCACGCACGAGGCGGTCGACGGATGTGTCAGGGGAAAGCGGGGCCAGGCAGACAAGAGCCGGAGCAGCGCAGCCGAAGATGATCGACTCCGACGACGATCCTATCGTCGCGATCGCCACCGCCTCAGGGCGTTCCGGTATCGGCGTAGTGCGTCTGTCCGGCGCACACATCGAGCCGATCGTCGAGGGTGTGCTCGGCGTCGTGCTTGCGGCGAGGCTGCGACCGCGCCACGCCACACGCGCGCGCTTCCTCGATCAAAATGGGCGTGTGATCGACGACGGCATCGCGATTCTGTATCGCGGTCCGAATTCGTACACGGGGCAGGATGTTCTCGAGCTGCAGGGCCATGGCGGCCCGACCGTGCAGCGCATGCTGCTGGCGCGCTGCTTGGAGGCCGGCCGCGCGATCGGCGCGCGCCTGGCGCAGCCGGGTGAGTTCACGCGCCGCGCCTTTCTGAATGACCGCATCGATCTGGCGCAGGCCGAGGCGGTGGCGGACTTGATCGACGCCAGCACCGAGGCGGCGGCGCGCAGCGCCAGTCGCAGCTTGACCGGAGAGTTCTCCAACGCGCTGTCGCAGCTGGCGGAGCACCTGACGCAGGCACGCGCGCTCATCGAAGCATGTCTCGACTTTCCGGAGGAGGACCTGGAGCAGATCGGCGCACGCGACGTGCGCGAGCGTGTGCGGGAGCTGCAACATTGCGTCGATGACGTGATGCGACGCGCGCGCCTGGGCGCGGTGCTGCGCGATGGATTGCGCGCCGTGCTTGTCGGAGCACCCAACGTCGGCAAGTCGAGCCTGCTCAACGCCTTGGCGGGTCAGGACGTCGCGATCGTCACGCCTCATCCGGGAACAACGCGAGACCGCATCGAGCGCAGCGTCGACATTGGCTCAGTGGTGTTGAATTTCATCGACACCGCGGGATTGCGGCCCACCGCCGACGAGGTCGAGCGGCTCGGAATCGACCGCACGCTCGCCGCGGTGGCCGAATCCGATCTCGTTCTCGAGCTCGTCGATGCCACCGGTGAGGCCGGGCAGGATTTGCACGATGCGCACGACGCGCGCTTGCCCTTCGGGACCGACTGCGGGACCGACTGGCGCAAGGGCATCGGCTCGCACGCGTCGCATCTGCTCGTGGTCAACAAGATCGATTTGAGCGGCGATGTGCCGGGCTTGCGCGACGGCCGCATGTACGTTTCTGCGAAGACGGGAGCTGGGCTGGACAGCCTGCGCGAGGAATTGTTGCGGCGCGCAGGCTGGGAGCATCCGCCGTCCGACGAGGGCGTGTATCTGGCGCGCGCACGCCACCTGGACGCGATCGCACGCACACAGCAGCATCTACAGCAGGCCCTTTCCCAGCTGGGCCCCGACACGGCACGACCTGAGCTGGCGGCCGAGGAGCTGCGCCTGGCGCAATTGGCGCTCGGACAGATCACCGGTCAGGTCGTTGCCGACGACATCCTGGGGGAGATCTTCAGCCGTTTCTGCATCGGCAAGTAAATGGTGTCGGCTTCCGCTTGGTATCGTGTGAAGCTGGCACGCGACCTCTCGTGCCGGAGAAACCATCGACGACGGGCGGGAGTTTGACATGAGACTGACGCTGCCTGATCTGCGCCGCATCGCCGGCGAACGCAGAATCGCGATGCTGACGTGCTACGACGCTTCGTTCGCTGCCGCGCTCGATGGCGCGGGAATCGACTCGCTGCTGATCGGCGATTCGCTGGGAATGGTCATCCAGGGGCACGATTCGACGCTGCCCGTCAGCGTCGAAGACATCGCGTACCACACCCGCGCGGTGGCGCGAGGTTCGCAACGGGCGCTGATCATCGCCGACATGCCGTTCGGCTCCTACCAGGTCAACCCCGCACAGGCGTTCGAGAATGCGGCGCGCCTGCTGCAGGCGGGCGCGCAGATGGTCAAACTCGAGGGCGGCGAGGAGATCGCGCCGACCATCGAGTTCCTGGTCGAGCGCGGAGTGCCGGTGTGCGGCCACGTCGGGCTGACGCCGCAGCATGTCAACCGCTTTGGCGGCTATCGGATCCAAGGCCGCGGCCAAGCCTCGCAGCGCATCCGCGTGGACGCGCGCGCGGTCGAGCGCGCGGGAGCGGACATGATCGTCATCGAGGCGGTGCCGGAGCCGCTCGCGCGCGCAATTGCCGCCGAATGCAAGGCACTCACGATCGGCATCGGCGCCAGCTCGGCATGCAGCGGACAGGTACTGGTGCTGCACGACATGCTGGGAGTGGCAACCGGAAAGCGGCCGCGCTTCGTGAAGAATTTCCTGCAAGGAGCGGGCAGCGTCGAGGCGGCCGCCCGCGCGTATTTGGAGCAGGTCGGATCCGGGGCGTTTCCGGGGGCCGAGCACGTATATCCGGACTCCTGATGGAACACTCGCGGATGGATCCGCCGCGAGGCGGCGCGACGCGTGTCATCTCGCGTGCTGCGTCGATCCCATTGAGCACGGGCATCAACAAGTCCAATACTGCGATGTCAATCTGGTGCGCGGCTGCCAGGTCGACCGCTTCGCGCCCGTTCGCCGCTTCGGCCACGACTACATGGCCGGGCCCTTTCGAGCAGCTCTCGCAGGCCTTGGCACACGAGGGAATTCGCCGGAGTGATCACGCGCTCGCTTGCGCGCTCGTCGCGCGTAACACGCGCGTCACCAAGAGGGTGCAACGCCGACCGACGGGCAACCTCGTCTGCAACATATGATGCAAGCGCGACGCCGCCCGTCGCCTAAATAGGGACAAACGCTAGCGCTGTCAGCCCGATTGGGGTAGCGTGTTTCCCGCAGTCGATGGTCGCAGCTGCGTTTGCTGGCTCCAGGTGCTCAGGCTTCGATAGTTGTCCCGCTCCGTACACGAAGTTCCGCCGCAGTAATCCTCCCGGCCATTCCAACGTCCCATGCACTCATCGCTTGCGCGCCGCGGGCGCTTCCCGCGTTTCGGACGAAGAGCTTGTTATGCCCACAGGCGTTGTAAAGTGGTTCAATGAGACCAAGGGGTTCGGCTTCATCAAACCCGACGATGGCGGAAGCGACGTGTTCGCCCACTACAGCGGAATCAAGTCAAAGGGGTTCCGGACGCTGAAGGAGAATCAGCGTGTCGAATACCAGGTCCAACAGGGCCAAAAAGGCCCACAGGCGGTCGAAATCGTTCCGCTGTCCTGAGGCGCGCGCAGCTTCAGGGCAGTTGGGCGCGTTTCGCGACACGCGCAGCCGATGGCGCCGCGGTTCGGGAGAGGAGCCGCTGGGTGGAAGGCTGCGCGGCGAAAATCGCAGCACATCGATAAGGGGAGGCAAGCCCAGTGAGCGCAGTGCCCTCGCATTCGCATAACGGCTATCCGACGGCGCCGGCAAATGTGCGCCATCGGGCCCTGGTGAAATGGGTCGAGTCGATCGCCCGCTTGGCGTGCCCGCAAAGGGTCATCTGGTGCGACGGCTCGCGAGCCGAATTCGACGGCTTATGCGCCCAGATGGTTGACAGCGGAACGCTGCTGCGCCTCGACCCCGAGAAAAGGCCGAGCTCGTTCCTGGCACGCTCCGATCCCTCGGACGTTGCGCGCGTCGAAGACCGCACGTTCATTTGTAGTGAGCGCCAGGAAGACGCCGGGCCGACCAACAACTGGATGGACCCGCGCCAGATGCGCTCGACCCTGCACGAGCTTTTCACCGGCTGCATGCGCGGGCGCACGCTCTATGTGGTGCCGTTCTCGATGGGCCCGATCGGAAGCCCGATCGCGAAGATCGGCGTCGAACTCACCGACAGCCCATACGTCGTGGTGAGCATGCATCGGATGACGCGGGTGGGAACGGCGGTGCTGGATGCGCTCGGCGAAACCGGGGCGTTCGTGCCGTGTGTGCACTCGGTCGGGCTCCCCCTCGCTCCGGGTCAAGCGGATGTCGCCTGGCCGTGCAATCCGACCAAATACATCGCGCATTTTCCGGAAACGCGCGAGATCTGGAGTTTCGGCTCGGGCTACGGCGGCAACGCACTGCTGGGCAAAAAATGCCTGGCGCTGCGGATTGCCTCCGTGATGGGACGCGACGAGGGGTGGCTCGCCGAGCACATGCTGATCCTGGCGGTCACTACTCCGGAGGGGCGCAAGTTCCACGTCGCTGCGGCGTTTCCATCCGCGTGTGGCAAGACCAATTTCGCAATGCTGGTGCCGCCGGCGTCGTACGCTGGTTGGAAAGTCACGACGATCGGAGAGGACATCGCATGGATCCGCCCGGGTCGCGACGGGCGGCTGTACGCGATGAACCCCGAAGCCGGAGTGTTCGGGGTTGCTCCCGGAACGGGAAGACGAACCAACCCGAATGCGATACGGATGCTCGCCTCAGACGTGCTCTTCACCAATGTCGCTCTCACCGATGAGCGCGACGTCTGGTGGGAGGGTCAGAGCGAGCCTCCGGCCCACTGCATCGACTGGCAGGGGCGCGATTGGACGCCGCAGGCTGCTGCAGCGGAGGGAAGGAAAGCGGCCCACCCCAATTCGCGCTTCACCGTGGCGGCGAGGCAATGCCCTTCGATCGACCCGGATTGGGAAAATCCGATGGGCGTTCCGATCGACGCGTTCGTGTTCGGTGGCCGTCGCTCGACCACGGTGCCTCTGGTGACCGAGGCCAACGGCTGGAACGAGGGGGTTTACATGGCGGCGACGCTCGCGTCAGAGACGACCGCCGCGCAGGCAGGCTCGCAGGGAGTTTTGCGGCGAGATCCGTTCGCCATGCTGCCCTTCATCGGCTATCACGTCGGAGATTACTTTGCGCACTGGCTGCGAATCGGAGAGCGGATCGCCATGGGCGGAGCACCGCTGCCTCGGATGTTCTGTGTGAACTGGTTTCGCACCGACGAGCGTGGTGGGTTCATCTGGCCCGGATATGCCGAAAACATGCGCGTGTTGGAATGGATCGTCGGCAGGGTTGCCGAAACGCGAGGCGGCACTTCCACGTTCCTCGGAACGTCACCCCGCTACGAGGATCTGCGCTGGGATGGTTTGCAGTTCGACCGGAGCGCGTTCGAGCGCGCGATCGCACTGGACCCGGGACAATGGCGCCGGGAGCTCGACTCGCACGCCGAGTTCTTCGCGCGGCTGGGAGATCGGGTTCCGGATGCACTCGCGCGGACGCGAGCGCGGATCCTTGCGCGCCTGCCGTACTAGCGCCGGTCTTTCGGATAGCGCTGAAATCGGCCAGCATCTCGCCGAGTGAACTACCGTTCCGCCCGGGAAGAATACGGGGGATGATTCGAGGCTGAACGTCTTCCCCAATCGACTGATTGTGTGCACTTACTGCGCTCTTATGCGCTGAAACTAGGCCGGCAAATGCCATAGGCACAGCATGCAAAGCGGTCACACCGAATTTCCGTCAACAGATTTCGCGATTACTTCGATCAACGTTGGCGACCGCCTCGACCATCGCGAGATCGACGATCGCAAACAGCAGGAAGAGCTGTACGCCCACCGCAGTTGGGGATCATCGTCGCTGCGCTGGTTGGTCCGGCTTGCGCCGTATCTGCTTCTGCTGATTGTCATCGCAGCTGCGGGGAAGTGGGTCTTCGACCAAATTCACGCGCTGGCGCCCACGCGGATTGCGCAGCAGCTGTCAACGAGCCTGCAAGTGCAAGTAACCGTGGACGCGAGCCATCTACGCGCCACTCCATCTCCGGCAGTAGTTTTGAGTGGCGTCGATTTGGCCGGCCGAATTCGCCTGGACGAAGTCGCGCTGGAGTTCACCGCTCCGAACCTTTGGCAGGCGATGATCGCCGGTCAGCGTCGCTGGGGCGATATCGTAATCTCGCCGATCACGGTGAACTTCGACCAGGCCGCGGCGCTACTGGGCTGGCTTTCGTCGCTGGACCGCGCGGTGCCCGACAGCGTGACCAAGGTGCGCATTTCGGAGGTGCACATTGTCGGCAGCAAGCTTCTTCCGGGTAGCTACGACGCAGCCACCCGAAGGGGCCCAGATGGCCACTTCGGTGTGGTCGTGTTGCACCGGCTCGGTTCCGCAGGAACGATGCAGCTGCAGGTCACACCGGATCCCAATGGCGGACCGCTGGCTCTGCAGCTCGACGCCTCTGATTTTCAGCCGCCCTTCGCGCCACACGCTCAATGGACTGAGGTGGTCGCTTCCGGCCACGTCAGCGCCGGTTCACTCGAATTCGATCAGTTCACGATGGGGTCGACATTCGGCGCGATCGATGGCCACTTGGCGGTTCGTCGTCTCACGCCGACTGCTTGGTCTGCCGAAGGAAAGGCGAACAGTGTCGGACTCGACATCCCGACACTGCTGCAGCAATTGGTCGCGACGCCGGGGCAGACTGCACCCGAACCCGGGCAGGAGGTGTTCGTACCGCTGCTGGGAACGGCATCGATCGACGCCGCCTTCAGCGGTACCGGTACGAGCTTGGAGGACGCGCTGAGCCACCTCGTCGCTGCCGGCGAGGTCAAAGTGAGGAACGCCGCGCTCAACGGAATCAATCTCGGATATGCGGCAAGCCGCCCATCGGAGTCGACCACCCCGAGCACTGGATCCACAACCCGCTTTACCCGCCTCGGGGCCTTGTTCGCTTCGGGCCCGAGCGGCGTGTTGTTCCGATCCATAGAAGGAGAAGCGGGAGCGCTTTCGACCCGAGGCGAACTCAGCGTAGGCCATGACCTGGCGCTGAACGGCCTCTTGCACGTCAACCTCGGTGGCACCCGGATACAGGCACCGCTGAGGATTCACGTTCGCGGATCGGTTGCCAGCCCGCAGTTCGTCCGGTAGCGCGAACTCGCGCCAAGCCAAGTCCGTCACGTTTCACGTGGAACCGTCCAATGGCGCTGTTCCACGTGAAACATCGCGCTAGGTCGCTCGACCGTCACGCGAGTTCATCGGCCTTAACTCTTATAAAATTTCCCCCGTTAGGGGCGGAGAGTTCAGCACAGCCGAAGTGAGCTTCCAAAGCGATTTCGACGTCATCGTGATCGGAGGCGGTCATGCCGGCACCGAAGCGTGCCTGGGTGCCGCACGCCTGGGAGCACGCACTCTGCTGATCACCCATAGCCTCGATACGCTTGGCCAGATGTCGTGCAATCCGTCGATCGGCGGCATCGGCAAAGGCCACCTCGTCAAGGAAATCGATGCGCTGGGTGGGGCGATGGCACTGGCCGCCGATGAGGCCGGTATCCAGTTCCGCATCTTGAATTCGTCAAAGGGTCCTGCGGTTCAAGCGACGCGAGCGCAGGCCGACCGCGTCTTGTATCGCAAAGCGATCCGCAGCCGGCTCGAAGCCGAACCGAACCTGAGCCTGTTCCAGCAGGCAGTCGACGATCTCGTTTTGGACGGTGATCGCGTCGTCGGCGTCATCACTCAGTCGGCAGTCCGGTTCACGGCTCGCTGTGTCGTGCTGACCACCGGAACGTTCTTGAACGGACTGGTCCACGTCGGCCTCGAACGGCATACGGCAGGCCGCGCCGGCGATCCGGCGACGATCTCGCTCGCACGCAGGCTCATCGAGATGGGCCTTCCGCGCGGCCGACTGAAAACCGGAACACCGCCGCGGCTCGACGGCCGCACGATCGACTTCGACCGCACTGAGCGCCAGCCGGGCGATTCGAACCCAGTTCCTGTTTTCTCCTTTATCGGGTCATCCGACTTGCATCCCCAGCAACTGCCTTGCTGGATTACGCACACGAATCCCGCGACGCACGCGATCATCCGAGCCAATCTGGGTCGGTCTCCGATGTACTCCGGCGTGATCGAAGGCGTCGGGCCGCGGTACTGTCCTTCGATCGAAGACAAGGTTCAACGATTCGCAAGCAAGGACTCACATCAGATCTTTCTCGAGCCAGAGGGCCTGTCCACAAGCGAGATCTATCCCAACGGGATTTCTACGTCGCTGCCGTTCGACGCGCAGGTCGACCTCGTGCGCAGCATCCGTGGCTTGGAACGCGCGCACCTGCTGCGGCCCGGTTATGCGATCGAGTACGACTACTACGACCCGCGGTCGCTTCATCCGACGCTGGAGACGCGTGCAATCTCGAACTTGTTTTTCGCCGGGCAGATCAACGGCACGACTGGCTACGAAGAAGCCGCAGCGCAGGGACTGTTGGCCGGGCTGAACGCAGGGCTGCGATCGCTCGGCAAGCCGACGTGGTACCCGAGGCGAGATCAGGCGTACCTAGGAGTTCTGGTCGACGATTTGATCACCTGTGGAGTTACGGAGCCGTACCGGATGTTCACGAGCCGCGCGGAATATCGGCTGTCGTTGCGTGAGGACAATGCCGACATGCGGCTGACCGAAATCGGACGCCTGCTCGGTTGCGTTTCCGACGCCCGCTGGGACCGCTTCAACCGCAAGCGCGATGCGGTGGCCGCTGAGCTCGAGCGTCTCAAATCGACGTGGGTGAATCCCCGGATGCTGGGAGCGTCAGGACAGTCAGCTTCGGAGCACGTTGTCGTGGCACCTTTGGAACGTGAGTACACACTGTTCACTTTACTGAAGCGGCCTGGAGTCCTCCATCGCGATCTGGTGGCGCTCACTGGCCCAGACGGTGCCCCGATCGGCCTGCCTGCTACGGGTGTGCAGGAGGATCCCGCAGTTGTGCGGCAGGTCGAGATTGCCGCAAAGTACGACGGCTACATCGAGCGCCAGCGGATCGAAGTGGCACGCCACGAATCGAGCGAGACAACCGTGATACCGGGCCACATCGACTATTCCGCGGTAAAAGGGTTGTCGGTCGAGGTCCGCCAGAAGCTCGACGCACACCGCCCAGAGACGGTCGGACAAGCGAGCAGGATCTCTGGTGTCACTCCCGCCGCCATTTCGCTGCTGCTCGTCCATCTGAAGCGGCTGCGGCAGCGCCCTGCCCCGTCCACGGATAACCCTGGTCGCCGAGCAGGCGGCAAGCTCGCGGCCTGACGATGAAGCGCCGCCGCGACTGGTTCAACTGAGTGGCTCCGCTCGCCGTGCAGACTTCGCTCGACCCGGCCGGCACGGTCAGCGCGGCGTCGATCGCTGCGTACGCGGGGCAAATGGGCTTGACGCTCTCGGCGGAGCAGTCCGAGCGGTTGGAGCGTTTCATCGCGCTGTTGCTGCGCTGGAACCGCACCCACAACTTGACCGCGATCACGAGGCCGCAGCAGGTGCTGAGCCTGCACCTGCTTGACAGCCTGAGCGCTGCGGTCGAGGTGCCGGCAGATCCGCCGTTGCGCGTTCTCGATGCGGGGTCTGGTGCAGGTCTGCCGGGAATTCCGCTCGCGATCGCGCTGCCGCAGCACCGCTTCACGCTGGTCGATGCGGTCGCCAAGAAGTGCGCTTTTGTGACCCAGGCGTGCGTGGAGCTCGATCTGGAGAACGTGGAGCCCGTGCACGGCAGGCTCGAGGAGCTGCGCGGAGCTCGTTATCAGGGCCGCTTTGATGTGATCGTCGCCCGCGCATTCGGCACGCTGGCGACGCTGGTCGAGGTCAGTCGCCACTTACTTGCGCCGAGCGGCCGATGGATCGCGATGAAGGGGTTACCTCCCGAGCAGGAACAGCAGCAACTGCCGCAGGACGTGGAGGTTGTCCGAACGGTACCGCTGAACGTGCCGCTGTTGCGCCAGGCACGCAGCCTGATTGTGTTGCAGGACACGAAGCCGCGCTGACGCGGCGGCCGTCGTTTGGAGGATGGGAGGCGACTTGTCCCGCGTCTTTTGTATCGCAAACCAGAAAGGCGGCGTGGGCAAAACCACGACTGCGGTGAACCTGGCCGCCGGGCTTGCCGCGCACGGACAGCGCGTGCTGTTGATCGACCTCGATCCGCAAGGCAACGCGACGATGGGCAGCGGCGCCGACAAACGCACGCTGGAGCGCACCGTGTACCACGTGCTGTTGGGTCTGGCGACTGCGCGAGAAGCCGTGGTGAGACCGCCCGAGGTCATGTACGACCTGATCGGTGCGAACCGCGAGCTGGCCGGCGCTGAAGTCGAGCTGGTCGGCATCGAGCGGCGCGAGCTGCGCCTGCGCGACGCTCTGGCGCCTCTGGCCGATCGCTACGACTTCGCGCTGATCGACTGCCCGCCTTCGCTGTCGCTGTTGACGCTCAACGGCTT
>Ga0187846_10001395_pt1 | contig 13685 bp, 9 predicted proteins | sample TC_taG_FD_161473 | JGI IMG/M metagenome (GOLD analysis project Ga0187846, IMG submission 161473) | Biofilm microbial communities from the roof of an iron ore cave, State of Minas Gerais, Brazil - TC_06 Biofilm (v2) | ecosystem: Environmental > Terrestrial > Deep subsurface > Cave > Wall biofilm ...
TGTGACGACGTCTGCGATCATGCGGCGCTGGGCGGCCCTGCGCTGGGTCCGGCGTATCCGACCCGTCTTTGTTCTAGAAAGGCGGGCGCTCGAGGCGCTGGATACAGCACTCCGGCGCAGGCTCTTAGACGCGTGTTCGACGGAGCCGGGTAGCGAGGGGCGGCAGTAATACTTTGCGCCGGCCGGGAATTACGTGGAAATCCATGCTGACAGGAGGGCTGCGCCATGCAGTTCGTAGCGCGCGTGGAGCGAGACCGGTTTGCCGTCTTCGTGTTCAGGGTCCTGCTCGGAGCTCTCTTCATCGCCCATGGCTACCCCAAACTCCTGGGGGTGATTCACGGTCCGGGTCTGGCCCGGTTCGCGCAAGGCCTGCAGGCCATTGGATTCTATCCTGGGGTCGCCTGGGCGTGGGCGGTCACGCTCGTCGAATTTGTAGGAGGCATCTTCGTGTTCTTCGGGTTCGCGACGCGCATCGCCGCCGCGCTCATCGCCATTGAAATGATCATCGCCGGGCTGCGCGTGAATCTTGCGCGGGGGTTCTACTGGACCGGGGGAGGATTCGAGGTTCCGCTGGTCTTTGCCGTGATGGCGCTCGTCCTCGTGCTGACGGGACCGGGTTCTCCCTCGGTGGATCGCGCCATCGGGTGGGAACGCGGTCATCAGGACCGCCCGGCTCTGTGAGGGTGCCGATACCGGTACTGGTCCATCTTGATGAGCTGGTGATAGCTGCCGAACCGCCCGGGATCCTGTGCCGCGACGTCCAGCGCCTCGGGCGCGTCTTCCGCGTCCGTCCCGAAGACCCGGCGCAGCCTGTACGTGGTCAACCGCTCAGCCGGGACCCGCCCCGCATCGCGAATAAGCCGCCGCATCTCCATCGGCGGGACGAGCTGCCCGTGACCAGCGCCCGCTGAGGTGGAGATGCTCTCGTTGATGAGCGTGCCTCCCAGGTCATTCGCCCCGGCATTGAGCAGCAATTGCGAGAGCCGGGACCCTTCCTTCACCCAGGAGACCTGCAGATTCGGGATGGCCCGGTTGAGGACGATGCGCGCGGTGGCGTGGACGCGGACGACCTCCGCCCCCGTGGGCCCCGGCCGGAGCCCGGGAACGCTCTGCCGCCGCCACATCGGCGCTTCGGTGTGCACGAAGCTGAGCGGCACGAATTCCGTAAACCCGCCGGTCCGGCGCTGCAGGTCACGGAGCAGGACCAGGTGGCGGGCCTGATGGGCCGGCGTCTCGGCGTGCCCGAACATCATCGTCGATGTGGTTGGGATGCCCAGGTCGTGCGCGGTCGTGATGACCTCGATCCACTGTGCCGTCCGGATCCGGCCGGGCGAGATGGTATCCCGCAGGTCGTCGTCCAGGATCTCGGCCGCGGTCCCCGGCAGGCTGCCCACACCGGCGGACTTGAGTTCCTCTAGATACGCGCGGATGGTCCGCCCCGACCGCACGGAGCCGTAGAGGACCTCCTCCGGCGAGAACGCGTGAAGGTGGATCCCCGGCACCGCCTCCCTGAGGATCCGCGTGAGGTGGATGTAGAAGTCCCCATCCATTTTGGGCGGCAGGCCGGCCTGCACGCACACCTCGGTGGCGCCTAACTCCTGCGCCTCGCGGGCCCGGCGAACGATCTCCTCTTCCGGCAGGAAGTAGCCCTCCTCCTCACGGAAGTCGCGGCTGAAGGCGCAAAATCCGCACCCCTTGATGCAGACGTTCGTGAAGTTGATGTTGCGGTTCACCACGTACGTGACGATCTCCCCGACGGTCTCCCGCCTGAGGGCGTCGGCGGCCAGCATCACGGCGGTCAGGTCGGACCCCGACGTGGTGAGGAGAGTTTCCGCCTCCTCCGCGGTAATGTCGGCGCCGGAGAGGGCCCGGTCGAGAATGCGGGCCACGGCAGGGTCGATCCCCGAGAGCAGGCGGCCGAGGGGAATCCCGGGATCAGGCTGTGACTGGTGCATAACGCGTGAGGCCTCCTTTGACATACCCATCCTCGTCCGCCGCTGCGCGGAGGCCGTCCCGGAGAGAAGGAGACAAGTACTCGGGGCGGTGCAGCAGATAGTCGGGATAGATAGGAAGGCGAGGGCGCAGTGCGTAGCCGGCCGCCTCGGTGACCGCGCGGAGTGTCGAGAGGCGCGGCCACGGAGCCTCGGGATTCACATAGTCGATCGTGACCGGTGAGACTCCTCCCCAGTCGTTGATGCCGGTATCGAGATAGACGTGGAAGCCGGGCGCCGTCAGATTGGGCGGGACCTGGATGTTGGCATCCGGTCCCAGCAGGAGCCGTGCCACCGCCGCGGTGCGCACGACGTCCTCGGTATGTGGCTCCGCCGCCCGCGCCATCGGGGTATCGGGTTTCGCGCGGAAGTTCTGGACGATGACCTCCTGGACCTGACCCCAGCGGGCGTGCGACTCGCGGATCGCGAGCAGCGTGTCCACGCGTTCCTCCGGCGTTTCGCCGATCCCGACGAGCAGGCCGGTTGTGAAGGGGACGCGCAGGGCCCCGGCGTTCTCGAGCGTCCGCAGACGCACCCGCGGGCGCTTGCTGGGCGCGTGTTCGTGTGGACCGCCGGGGCCGCACAGACGCTCGCTCACGCTCTCCAACATGAGGCCCATGGACGCGCTCACGTCGCGGAGCGCCTCCATCTCCGCGCGGCTCATCGTCCCCGGGTTGAGATGGGGCCAAAGGGCGGTCTCGCGAAGCACGAGGCCGGCCATGTCACGCAGGTATGCGAGCGTACTGCGATACCCGCGGTGGGCGAGCCAGCGACGCGCTTCAGGGAACCGCTGCTCCGGTCGCTCCCCCAGGGTGAAGAGGGCCTCCGTGCACCCCATCCGCTCCCCGGCGTGCGCGACGGCCAGCACGTCTTCGGGCGTCATGTAGAGGCGTTCGTCGGAGCGGGGGTCGGTGCGGAAGGTGCAGTACCCGCAGGTGTCGCGACAGAGCCGGGTGAGCGGGATGAAGACCTTGGGCGAAAAGCTCACCGTCTGTCCTTTTCCCCGCCTCCGCACTATCCGGGCGGCTGCGCAGAGGGCGGGGAGGTCGTCGTCGGCACAGGTGATGAGGAGCGAGGCCTCCTCGCGGGTCAGGGGACCACCGCTGAGGGCCCTGTCGAGCGCGCGCACAACCACCGGAGTGCGGGCGATGTCAACCGGGTTGACGTCGGTGTCGGGATACTGCGGCCGGACCATTGTCATGGACGCGTGGTGAGGTTCGCGGTCGACACGACGCGCATCCTGCTTACAGACGTGTTCTGACTCACACACAATGCACAGGCGCCCGGCGCGCTCGCGCCGAACCCGAGAAGCATGGATGTTGTCCGCACCCTCGACGCGATCCGCCAGGTACCGCAGTACCGGGGTCAGATCGTCCACGAGGAGCAGTTTGCCCCCCGGCCGGCGCAGTACGGCGTGCTGCGCTCGCCGCTCCCACCGCCTCTGGAGCAGGCGCTCGCGCGCCGCGGGATCACGCGGCTGTACACGCACCAGGCCGAGGCGGTGGACGCGGTGCGCCGCGGGGAGTCCGTGATCGTGACGACCGGGACGGCGAGCGGAAAGACGCTGTGTTATGTCCTGCCCGTTCTCGAGGTGCTTCTGCACGACCCCGGCGCGCGGGCGCTGTTTCTGTTCCCCACGAAAGCGCTGGCGCGCGACCAGGTTGACGCGCTGGCGGAGTTCGAGTTGGGCATGCCCGTGGGGACCTACGACGGGGACACGCCCGACGACGAACGCCGCCACCTTCGGCAGGAGGCCCGAATTCTGTTGAGCAACCCCGACATGCTGCACGTCGGGATTCTCCCTCAGCACTTCCGGTGGACACCATTTTTGCGCTCTCTGCGCTACATCGTCCTGGACGACGTGCACGTCTACCGCGGCATCTTCGGGAGCCACGTCGCCCTCATCCTCCGCCGCCTGCGCCGACTCTGCCGCCTCCGGGGATCCGACCCCCAGATCATCTGTACTTCCGCCACGATCGCGAACCCGGCGGAGTTTGGTCATCGCCTGACGGGGGTGCCGCTCCGCGTGATCGATCAGGACGGGGCGCCCCGCGGTCCCCGCCGGTTCGCGTTGTGGAATCCGCCCGTTGTCGACCGCGCCCGCATGGGCCGGCGGAGCCCCTACGTGGAGGCGAGTTGGCTGCTGGCCGCGCTCGTCCGCCGCGACGTGCGGACGATCGTGTTCACGAAGGCGCGGAAGATCACCGAGCTCGTCTACCGCTACGCGGCGGACGCGCTCGCAGATGAGCCCGCGCTCGCCGCCCGCATCAGCCCGTACCGCGCCGGGTACTTGCCCCAGGAGCGGCGTGAGATCGAGCGGCGGCTGTTTCACGGCGACCTGGCGGGGGTCGTCAGCACGAGCGCGCTCGAACTGGGGATCGACGTCGGAGGGCTCGACACGGCGGTCCTGGTGGGGTACCCGGGGACGATGGCCAGCGTGTGGCAGCGCGCCGGTCGCGCCGGGCGGGGCGCGGAGGAGTCCCTGGCCGTCCTGATCGCCTTGGAGGATGCGCTGGACCAGTACCTGATGCGTCAGCCCGCTTACTTCTTTGGCCGGCCGGTCGAGCACGCGACGGTGGATCCGGACAACGTCTACATCCTGGCCGCCCACCTGCGCTGCGCCGCCCACGAGATCGCGCTGTGGCCCGGCGATGCGGCGCTGTTTGGCCCGCGGATGCTCGAGGTGGCCCGGGCACTCGAAGAGTTGGGGGAACTGGTGCGCCGCGGCGAGCGGTGGTCTCCGCGGGCCCGGGCCTACCCGGCCCGGGGGATCGACGTCCGCGCGGCCTCGGGCGATCACTACCGCATCGTGACGGGCCGGGGACGCCGTGTGATCGGCACCGTGGACGCCCCTCGCGCGTTTGAGCAAGTCCACGAGGGCGCGATCTACCTGCACCAGGGCGAGGCCTACCGGGTAGCCCGGTTGGACCTGGACTCCCGCACGGCGGTCGTGGAGCCGGACGACGGCGGGTACTACACCGAGGCCAGGGTGCTGACCGACCTTACGATCATGCGCGAGCGGACGTCGCGGCGGGTGGGAGAGGCCGAGGCGCACTTCGGCGACGTGCGGGTGACCCAGCAGGTCATCGAATACCGGCGCAAGCAATTGGTGACGGACACGGTCCTCGGCGTCCATCCGCTCGACATGCCCGAGCAGGAACTCACGACGACGGCGCTGTGGATCGTGCTCCCGGAGCGGATCGTGCACGAGGTGGAGGCGGCAGGGTGCGATCTCGCCGGCGGCATTCACGCCGTCGAGCACGCCGCGATCGGCCTGCTCCCATTGTTGGCCATGTGCGACCGCTGGGACATCGGCGGGGTCAGTTACCCGCAGTTCCCGGAGACAGGGCGCGCCACCATCTTCATCTATGAGGGGTACCCGGGGGGAGTGGGGATCACCGAGAAGGGCTTCGACCTCCTGGACGAACTGCTCCGCCGTACACTCGACGCCATCGCGTCCTGCCCGTGCGAGGCCGGGTGCCCTTCGTGCATCCAGTCGCCCAAGTGCGGCAACCTGAACGAGCCGCTGGACAAGCACGGAGCTCTCCTGCTCCTGAGGGCGCTGCTCGATCCAGCCGGCGCTGCCCGCGGGGTGCGCGCGCAGCGCACCTGACGGGTCCGGCCCTCCGCGAGCGCAGATCGGCCGGGGACACCGTTAATGCAGAGGACGGGACGCTGGCTGCACTGGGAGCCATTGCTCGCCGTCGTCCTCTGGGGGGGGATCTTTCCAGGCGCAAAGATCGGGCTGCGGGACATTCCGATCCTGGATTTTACGTATCTGCGGATCATGCTGGCCGCGTTCCTGCTGCTGGTCGTATCCGGGCTGGGCCGGTGGCGCATCTCTCCACGGCCGCGCCTCAGGGCGATCGTGACCGCGGGGCTGGCCCAGGCTGCGTTCCAGATCCTGCTCATCGCCGGTCTCCGGTGGACGACAGCCGGGATCAGCGCGATCCTGCTGGCGAGCGCTCCGCTCCTGACTACCGGGTGGCTGGCGCTCGGACGCCGGGAGCGGGTCTCCCTCGGTCACTGGCTCGGGCTCGGTCTTGGGCTGGCCGGGGTGGCGCTTGTGGTCCGCGGCGCGGGGATGAGCCTTGACCGATCACGTCTCCTTGGGGACGTTCTTACGCTGGGGGCGGCCGGCGCGTGGGTGTGGTACAGTCTGGCGATCGCGCCGCTCGTGGCCGACGCGGGGGCTCTGCGCGCGACGGGGTGGGCGATGGCGGTATCGGCCATAGTGTTCACGCCGTTTGGTGTCGTAGGAGTCGTGCGCATGCCGTGGACCGGAGTGTCGTGGGAGGCATGGGCCGGACTGGTCTACGGGGCAACGGCGGGGATGGTCGTGGCCATGGCGCTCTGGGGAAGATCCGTCTACCGGCTGGGCCCGAAGACGACGATGCTCTACGCGTACCTCGAGCCCGTCTCCGCGGTGGTGATCGCCGCCATCCTCCTTGGCGAGCGCCTCACCGCACTCCAGGCGGCCGGCGCCGTACTGACGTTTGCCGGCGTCTGGTGTGCCGCCGACTAGACACGAGGGGCCTCCTAGAGAACGCACGGCGCAACCACCAACTCTCCTTGCTCAGCGAGAACGCCGGGCTGCCTCAGGCATGCGTCTCCGCAGAAGAGGCGTACAACATCGTCGCGCGATCCATGCCTGAGTTGTTCCCCGGGGGTTCGGGTGCCGTGTACATCGTGGACTCTTCGAACCTCGTGAAAGCCGCCGCCGTGTGGGGTGACGCGTCCTCCAGTGAACAGGTTTTCTCCCCGAACGATTGCTGGGCGCTGCGCCGCGGCCAGATGCATGTGAACGACAATGCGAAACGCAAACTCCTCTGTCAGCCCCTTCGGAAAACCCCGCCCTGTGTGTCGCTCTGCATGCCGACGATGGGGCAGGGGGAAATGCTCGGCGTCCTGCACCTGGGCTTCGATACGGCCCGAAGTGCAGCTGGCGGAACCCGAACAAAACATGATCAAGACTGTGGCCGATCACCTCTCGCTGACACTGGCCAACCTGAAGTTACGCTGGTTGACGACGACAGGATAAACGCCCGATTGCGTCAGTAACGCCTACCCTGGCGTCCCGACAGGGCTCCGAAGCCGATCGAGGTTAAAGTTGAGCCGCGCGCCGAGCCGCCGGAACTCTCCGGCGCGTTCGGAGTGTTCGCCATTCTGGAGGGCCTCCGGGTGCTCCAGGGCGGCGGCGTGGTACGCGTTCTGCGCCCGCCACAGGTTCGGCGTGATGCCGAGGACGTCCGCGAGATCGAGTAGGCGGTGGAACTGATCGAGGCCCGCGCCAAGCGGGTCGGACCTGAGCGCCTCCGCCCGCGCGTCGAGGGCCCGCCGCAGCAACGGCTCGGCGTCCACCCAGTGGGAGACCAGGTCGAACGCGGCGAGTTCCCGGGCGATCTCGATCGCGTCATCGGGGAGTGGCTCCGAGGCCGCCCGACGCAGGTGCTGGGCGAGTGTGCGGGTGAGCGTGTACTCCGCCGACATGAGAAATGCAGGAGGCACGGGGACGTCGGAGTCATGCATGAAGGCCAGCAGCGGCCGGATCTCGTCGTAAAGCTGGTGATACACCCCCTCGAACCGGCCGAGGCGCTCCTCGGTCAAGAGGCCGAGAATCTTCCGGCGCTCCTCGACAAACAGGTCGGGCAGGGCGAAGAGGCACCCCTGGAAGCGCCCGTCGAGCACGCGGACGGCGGCGCTGCTGCCCTGCTCGAGAAAGGCATCCACGATCTCCGCTTTCATCTCCTCATACCAGGCCGTCGAGCTGTTCATCCGCACACCACACTGGAAGTCGTGGTTGCCGAGGTGGAGCACGGCATACGCGGCGTCCGCGGTCTCGCCGGTGACGCCTGACGCCACGGTGACGAGGCCCGTGGCCAGCGTATGACCGCCGCGGGATTCGCGCCGGCCGTTGCGTCTCCGAATGGTGAAGCTGAAGACCCGTTCCTCCGCGGCGTACGCCTCGAACAGGGAGCTGATCCCGTAGTGCGCGACGACTCGGGGGAGCGTGACCACAGATCGCCGCACGAGCCGGTTGTAGACGCCCTCACCGTCGCCCCACTGACGAAGATTGCTTCGGGCCGCCGCCAGCCGGCGAACGAACTCCTCGTCCAGGCGCTCCCCGAATCCGCCGGCGAGCTGCAGCGCCCGCGCCGCGTACTTGATGACCTGGACAGTCTCGATCCCCGAGAGCTCGTCGAAGAACCACCCGCAGGAGGTGTACATCAGGAGGGCGTGCCGCTGCATCTCCAAGAGCCGCAGGGCCTGACGCCGGCCCTCGGCGTCGAGGCCGGGGCGGCCGTGCACGCCGAAGAACGCGTCGGCGGCCTCGGGCGTACGGGCGAGGATCACCGTGATGTACGCCTCTCGAGCTGTCCACGGATCCCTGAGGTACTTTCCTCCCTCGCGTTCAAAGACGGGGACCATCGCGTCCCGCAGCCAGTCGAGCGCCACCCGGAGCGGCCCGCGCCATTCCTGCGACCAGCCCGGGTGCCCGGAATTGCATCCGCAGTTGGACCGCCACCGCGCGACACCGTGGGGACACGACCAGCTCGTCGGCTCGGCGATCTCCACCTGGTGGTCTGCGGGGAAGAGCGAGAGATACTCCCCGTAGTTGGTGAGGCGCCCGAGCCCTTGTTCCTCGATGACGCGCAGCGCGTACGTGAGGGCCATCTCTCCGAACTGGTGGTGGTGCCCGTACGACTCGCCGTCGGTGGCGATGTGCACGAGCTGCGGGCCGGGGCGATCCGGGGCAAAGCCGCCGCTCAGGCGCTCCGCGAACTTCTCGCCGCTGTTGAGCAGGCCCTCGAACGCGACGGCCCGCGCAATCGGACCATCATAAAAGAAGAGCACGATCTTCGCCCCGCTCGGGAGGACGCACACGTACGGACGCCGCGGATCGACGCGGCTCCCCTGCACGTCTGTCCAGCCGTCCTGCCCCGGCGCCCTCACCCGCACGGCCTGGTGGGGCGCGAGAATGGTGAAACCGACGCCGCGGGAGGCCAGGACCTCGAGCGTCTCGGTGTCCACGGCCGTCTCGGGAAGCCACAGACCCTCGGGGGCCCGGGCGAACCGGTGTCGAAAGTCGGCGATCCCCCAGGCGACCTGGGTCTCTTTGTCCCGGCGCGTGGCCAGCGGGAGGATCATATGGTTGTAGACCTGCGCCAGCGCGTTGCCGTGGCCGCCGTGGAGCGGGCGGCTGTCGCGGTCGGCTTCGAGGATCCGCGCGTACACGTCCGGCGCCGCGTGCTCCATCCACGCCGCGAGCGTCGGGCCGACGTTGAAGCTGATCCGCGTGTAGTTGTTGGTGATCTCGACAATCCGGCGGTTCGCGTCGAGCACCCGGGAGGCCCCGTTCGTCGCGTAGCACTCCGCGGTGACCCGTGCGTTCCAGTCGTGATAAGGGCGCGCGGAATCCTGGACCTCCACGTCCTCCAGCCAGGGGTTCTCCCGGGGAGGCTGGTAAAAATGCCCGTGCACGCAGATGAAGCGGTCGGAAGGCATCACATCCATCCTATATACCCGTCTCGTGAAGGGAACACACCGGAAGGGGATCTACTGCGGAACGCGGGGGGGGCGAAACCTGCCGGGGAGCCGCTATGGAACGCCTGCGATCATCGCAGCGCCGGAATGCTCCCGCGCACGCGTGTCGTCCCGCGGGGGAGGACGGGGATGCCGGAGGAATCGAGGATGATTCCGGCGGCCAGGTCGCGATCCTTGTCCCACCCAATCGCGGTCTCGGGCTCGATCACATTGAACCGGTCGACGATCGCGCGGCGGATGCGCGCCTTGCGCCCCACGACCGTGTTGTCGAGGATGATGCTGTCCTCGATCACCGCCCCGGGCTCGACCATGACACCCTGCCCGAGGATCGAATGCCGAACCGTGCCGTCGCGGATAATGCTTCCCTCGCCGAGGGAGGCATCTTCGACTCGGCCGGCGATGACCCGGGCCGCCGGTCCCGCAAACGGCGCGGCCAGAATGGGCCAGTGGGGATTGTCCAGATCGAGGGCGGGGGCCTCTCCCAGGAGATTCATGTTGGCGCGCCAGTAGGCCTCGATCGTCCCGACGTCCCGCCAGTAGCCGCGCTCCTCGCCGGGGTGGAGTCCGGGGATCTCATTCGATAGAAAATCGTAGGCGAACACCCGCGCGTACGGGTACAACTCCGGGATGATCGTCCGGCCGAAGTCGTGGTCGGTGCTCCGGCGGGCGTCCTCGGCCAGCGCGTCCTCGAGCACCTCGGTCGAGAAGATGTAGTTCCCCATCGACGAGAGCGCCTTGGCCGGATCGCCGGGCATGGCGCGGGGGTGTGCGGGTTTTTCCTCCCACCCGATGATTCGGCCATCCTCGGCGGTCTCGAGGATCCCGAATCCCGAGGCCGTCTCGATCGGGACCGGGAGAGCGGCAACGCTCACGTCGGCCTGGCGCTCCAGGTGGGCGTCCACCATCTGCCGGAGGTCCATCCGGTATATGTGGTCGGCTCCGAAGATCCCCACGAGGTCGGGATTGACGTCGCGGATCAGGTTCATGTTCTGGAACACCGCGTCCGCCGTGCCCCGGTACCACGACTCGCCCCAGCGCATTTGGGGAGGTACCGTTATGACGAAGTGCTCGTCCACGAGCGCGCTGGACCGCCAGCCGCGCCGGATGTGGTCGATGAGCGACTGGGATTTGTACTGCACGAGGATGTACAGGGAGTAGATCCCCGAGTTGATGAAATTGCTGAGCACGAAGTCGATGATCCGGTACTTGCTCCCGAACGGCACGGCGGGCTTGCTGCGCTCTTTGGTCAGCGGGTACAACCGCTCGCCTTTGCCGCCGGCGAGGATCACGCCGAGGATACGCGGCCGTATCATCTGACGCGGAGATCGTGCGCGCGCACCGGAACCCTACGGGCGCGGGGGATGGGCGGACGCCTCGAGGTGCTCGGCGATGTCGGGGAAGCAGAAGTCCTGCGATTCCTTGCCGGTGAGGAATTCCTCCTCCTCCCAGGAGGGGGTCCCCCCGCCCAGCACCCGCTTGGCGAGCTCCAGGAGACGCGTGAAATCGGCGAAGTGTTCGGCGAACCGCGTTTCCGCGTAGTTGCGCGCGGACCACGTGGTGATCAGGAACTGCCAGTCGGAGGCTTCGAGCAGGAGCAGCTCCCGGCCGAGCTGCGCCACGATCCGGCGGAGCAGCGGGGTGCGCTGCCAGGGTGATCCGGTGACGACGGCCCACAACTCGTCTTCGGCCTGATACACCATCTCCCAGGTCCACTCCGTGTCCTTGTTCAGCCAGACCCGGTGGTCCCCGCCTTCGCCCCACGATCCTTCAAGGAGAGTGACCGCGCCATCCGCCGGGACCCGCGCGTTGTACCCGCCGGCGGTGATCGGCGCGACGCCCGCGTCTCCGAGACTCCGGAAGACGTGTTCCAGCCATCGCGGCCCTTCAAACCACCAGTGGCCGAACAGTTCGGTGTCGAAGGGGCTGCACAGGATCCCCGGCCGGCCGGCTTCGCCCGCGTACCGAACGAGGGTATCGCGCACGACGCCGGTATAGTGCTCCGCCTGCGCCCGCGTCCGCTCCTCCGCCCGCTCGGGGACGTACGTCTGCTTGTCGGCCAGGTCGCTCTTCGGATGCGTGACCCGCCAGAATCGCAGGCCGCCGGGAAAGTGTCGCTTGTGAAACTCCAGGTACCACTCGTCGCCTGGATAGCCGATTTCGCGGCTCCAGACCTGAAGCGTGGTCTCCGGATCGCGGACGAACACCGTCGCGTCGCCGGTGCCGCCCCGCGAGGCGACCCGGTAGGATGCATACGGGCTCCGCTCGCTCCGCCGGGAAAACTGACTCTCCGGTCCGGGGACTGTGCGGAGCCGCGGGTAGTAATCCCGGTACGCGGACACGGCCCGCCCTCCCCGCAGCAGGTGGACGTCCGTGAAGAAGTAGTCCAGATGATGCGCGGCCAGGATCTCTTCTATCCCCTGGCGGCGGTAGCGGACCTTCCCGCTCTGAGGCCCCACGGGAGGCGTCCACTCATACCGGGGGCGGTAGGCGCACTCGGGGAGCCACATGCCCTGTGGCGGGTGCCCAAAGTGCCGGGTATGCGTGGCCACGGCCGTCCGCACCTGGAGTTCCAGGCTCTCGTCCCGGCTGAGAAGCGGAAAATATCCGTGCGTGGCCCCGGTCGAGATCAGCTCGATCGCTTCCCGGTCGGCGAGGCTCCGGAACGCCCCGAGGACGTTGCCGCCGAGGGCGTCAAACTGCGCCCGTACCCCTTCGTAGAACGTCCGCCAGAAATCGCACAACGCGACCATGCGGTCTTCGTGCGTGTCGGCGTAGTGCCGCCGCGCCCCCGCGCAGCTCTCCAGCCGTTGGGTGAGGAACGCGGTAATCTCGTCCCCGAAGGTCGGACTCGCGAGCTGCTCGCACAGGATCGGTGAGATGTTGAGCGTGACCGTCGGCGCGACATCCTCCGCGGACAAGCGGCTGAGCATGCCGAGCAGGGGAAGGTAGCTCTGCACCGCGACTTCGTTCAGCCAGTCGCTGCCGTGGGGCCACCGCCCGTGGTTGAGGACAAATGGGAGATGCGTGTGCAGCGTGAAAATCAGATGGCCGACCGGCTTCGCCATTGTATCCCTGCGTGAGGAGATCCCAAAATTATTCTAGCAGAAATCCCCGCGTCAATTGCGCGTATCAAGTCATCTAAGATCTTACCGGGGCCCCCATCGTCAACTCACCGAGAATCTTACCAGCGCCTGACCCACTCCAGGACCCCGGAGGCCGCGGTGACCCCCTCCTCTCGACGCGAATACGCCCAGGCCGTCCGCCAGCGGTACGCTCAGGCATCCCGGACGGCCAAGTCGCAGATCCTGACCGAGTTCTGCGCCACCACCCGCTACCACCGCAAGTACGCCATCACACTGCTCACCACCCCTCCGATCCCCCGACCGCGAGGGCGCCGGCGAGCCCCCACGTACAGAACCCAAACTGTGACCGTCCTTGCCGCGCTGTGGGAAACAGCCGGGTATCCGTGGTCGGTGCGCTTGAAGGCACTCCTGCCCTTGTGGCTGCCATGGGCGAAGCGGCACTTCCCGATCCCGCCCCGGGTGGAACGGCAACTCCGCACCATCAGCCCCAGCACCATCGATCGCCGCCTCCAAGGCCGGAAGCGGCGGCTCAAGCGGCGCCTCTATGGCCGCACCAAACCCGGCACACTGCTCAAGCACCACATCCCCATCAAGACCGACCAGTGGGATGTGACGGCCCCGGGCTTCACCGAGATGGACTTGGTCTCCCACTCCGGCAACTCCGCAGACGGCGAGTTCCTCCAGTCCCTGAATCTGACCGATATTCACACCGGCTGGAGCGAGAGCCGCGCCGTCATGGGCAAGAGCCAGACCGCCGTCCGCGAGGCGTTGGAAGAGTTGCGCGCTGCGCTCCCCTTCCCGCTGCGCGGGGTCGACTCGGACAATGGCTCGGAGTTCATCAACACCCACCTCTTCCGGTATTGCGAAGCCCGCGAGATCCAGTTCACTCGCGGGCGGCCTTACAAGAAAGACGACAATGCGCACATCGAGCAGAAGAACTGATGATCTGAAAGCGCTGCGCCTCCGAGGGTATGACGAATACCCTCGTACCAAGGACTCCAATCCTGGCACCGAGGGAGGCGCAGCAGATGCAGTATATCGCACTGGACGCTCATAAACGGTACAC
>Ga0187846_10001396_pt1 | contig 13685 bp, 9 predicted proteins | sample TC_taG_FD_161473 | JGI IMG/M metagenome (GOLD analysis project Ga0187846, IMG submission 161473) | Biofilm microbial communities from the roof of an iron ore cave, State of Minas Gerais, Brazil - TC_06 Biofilm (v2) | ecosystem: Environmental > Terrestrial > Deep subsurface > Cave > Wall biofilm ...
TGAATTCTTCCCGTGGTGCGCGATCAAGCTCTTGGTCAGGACGAAATATGCGATTCCGGCAAAAAGTAGCATCACTCCGTATATCGCCACGGGGAGCGGCGCATAGTGGTTTTCTCCCATCCACGCAGTTGCGAAAGGTGCCAGGGAAAGACAAAACAAAAGGGCGAGATTGGCCCAGAGAATTCCGCCGGTGACGCGCTCCGACGCGTGCAACAGGTGATGATGATTGCTCCAGTAGATTCCCACGTAGAGATAACTAAGAACATAGCAAAGAAAAACGGGAACCACTGACTTGAGAGCCTGCAAGTCGGTTCCTCGCGGTACTTTCATTTCGAGCACCATAATCGTTATGATGACGGCAAACACGCCGTCGCTGAACGCCTCAAGCCGGCCTTTGCTCATCGGGAATTTCCTCCGCTTTTCGGGCTGTGTATTCGGCAGTGCCATTTTATTGGATACTTCTGCATCTATGCGAGTCACTCAAAGGATTGGCAGGCTACATTGCCAGCGCCCATTCAGGGCGCTATGGGTGGGCAGGATGACCGCAAACAAAAGGGGCGACACGCCCGCACTACGTCGAAATGTCCGAACTCCAGCGCCTCATTACGGACCGCCGATTTGCGTGCTTACGTCACCACGACGATCTTTCCACCCGCTTTGTTCTCTTCCATGCAGCGGCGTGCTTCAACGATCTCGTCGAGGGAAAATGTCTTTCCCACCTGAACGCGCAGCATGCCCGCCTCGATTTGCCCGATGAGTTGCTCGAAAGGGGTCCGCATGAAATCTTGTGACTCGCCCGCATAAGTGGTCAGGTTTACCGCCGTAGGTTTAGTGCTCCGCGACGGGAAGCTCACAGAGGTAATGCCCAAGTGGCACTTCGGCATCTTCCATCTGTGGGTGGTACACACGGGCAACCGCTACATCACACGGCCTGTTCGGGTGTTCAAGGAATTCGCGTGCCAGATGGCTCCAACGCTCTTTCCAAGACTTCCGACCTGAAGGGCAAAAATTGGTTTGATCGAGAATTGAACGGGTTGCGGGAGCGAACGGGATCGGAACCCTCAGCTTCCTGTTGTAGGACCCTTTCAGGTTCCCGACGCAGATTTCATGAATCCATTTACCGGCGCACGGCCAAAACGGGGCAGGTTCCGAGCTGAAGTACCCGGTGGGTGGTGGAGCCAAACAACGCCAAATCGAGAGCGCTACGCCCACGGACCCCCATGATCACCAAGTCGATTTGCGCTTCCAGGGTAAGCTGGATGATTTCCTGATAGGGCTTGCCGATACGCACCACGGATTTAATTGTGGACCAGTTTCGAGCATCAGCCGGTACGGGTTGCCAAAGTTGTTGCCGGATCCTCTCCATCTCTTCTTCCAGGTCATCGGCTTTGGGTACACCCTCGAGCACGTGGAGCAGTGTGAGTTCAGCGTTGTATTCCATCGCCAAAGAGAGTGCATAACTCAATGCGCCCTCGGACTGCTGGGAAAAGTCCGCGCAAAAGAGGATCTTTTGCAATCGAACGGGCTCTCCCTCCTTTTCCGGACTCACGAAGTCGTGGGCAGGCCGTCGTACCGCCAAAACGGGACACGTGGCCTTCCGTAAGACCTTTTCCGTTACTGACCCCATCGTCAGATGGTCGACACCCTGGCGACCATGCGTCCCCATAACGATCAGGTCAATGGCTTGAGTCTCCGCGAACGAGAGAATGCACTGAGGTACCGGGCCTGTCTCCACTACGAATTCTGGTTGGATTCCGTCTCTCGCGTGGATCTTGACAAACTCCTGCAGGTGCTGTTTAGCTTCGTCAGTCAAGTTACCGTAGATCTCGTTTACTGTGTCCGGAAAGACGTAGTAGGGATAAGCGGTGCCCAACGGCTGCACCACATGTTCCACATACAACTTAGCCGCGTAGCGTTTGGCCAATGACTGGGCGTAACTGTAGGCCCTGACGGAAAACTCCGAAAAATCCATCGGGCAGAGAATACGTTCAATCTTCAACATGGTTGGTTTACCCCCGGTCGGCGATTCCGGCCGGAACCCCGGTGCACGCCATTCTTGGCATCGGTTTGCCCTGCGGATCCCCCTGCTCCCTGAGGGCAGCCTGCCAGCATTCTCACCTTAGCGGGGGAAACCGGGAGAAGCTATGATCTCCGTCACCGTTCTCGGTGATCTTCGTCACAAAGCGGCGTGACCAGGGATTTTGGCAGGGAGATTAGCTTGAATACCCTGGGGTCATGTGTAGGTGACGCGGGCGGAGGAGGGGGCGCCCACAAGGGGGCATCCCTACAGTTACGTCGGCACGACGTAGGTCGTATATATCTCGCCCCTCACGGTATAGAAGGGCACAAAGCGTACCCGGTCTTGCTGCGCTTGCAGCTCGAACGACTGGGTCGTGTAAGGTACGGGCTTCAATTCGCCCTGTGTCACACGTGTGGGCAGCTTGATGTCGGGAGTCAGGGCGACGAGCATCAACGGCCCGCGCATCAACGCCACCAATTGAGGGTGCTGCTCGTCGACGGGTAGCGTCCGAAAGGTGAAAGGCAGCTTTACCTGGATGGTGTCATTGTTCTGCCATCGCCGTCGTAGCGGGGCAAAGCTTCGAGGCTCCGCCGGCACAGAGACGGGTTTGCCGTTCACCGCGAGCTGCGCAGGTGACTCGAGCCACCCCGGGATGCGAACAAACACGGTGAAGTCGGCGGGCGCGGAGAGCTCAAGCCTCAGCTCACTCGAGTCCGATTCCGGGTAGTTCGTGGTTTGGATCAGCTTGGCAGGCGCTCCCTGAAACTCCCAGCGCACCTCGGAAGGAACAAAGAGGTTTACGTAGAGGCCGTCCGGGCTCTGGAAATAGATGTTGATCAGATAGTCCGCCACCGCCTGGGGCAATGTGCCGGAGCAGCAGGGCCACTTGTCGGGGTGATAGCCCTTTTGAGTCGACGGGTGGTAATCCGAGTAGTAAAAGAAGTAGCCGTCGCCCTTCGGGTCCTTCGCTCCCAGGACGGTGTTGTAGAGCACGCGCTCGATGCCGTCTCCGTAGCGGGCATCGGCGGTGAAGCGAAGGAGGTAGCGGCCCAGCTTGAAGTGCGCATAAGCCCCGCAGGGCGTCTCGAAGTGTGCCCGGGATGTGTTGATTGTCTTACCGAGGAGGCCTTTTCCGGGAACCACAAACGCCTCGTTGGGCCCCCATCCGCCCGAAGCGAACTCTTGCGTCTTCTCCAGCATATCCCACGTGTTCCGAATCGCATCGAGATGCATCGGATTGCCGGCGTCGAGGTAGGCACGGGCGGCGGAACTCTGGGCATTGACGTGGCTGTAAGCGTGAAGGCCCGGCAGCACATTCTGGCCGCGCGCGAGCGGTTCGAAGAACGTCCGGTCCATCAAGTATTGCTTGGCCAGGTCAAAAAACTGGCGATCCTTCGTGAGTTCGTAGGCGTAAAAGAGGTTCTCCGGCAGTGTGTAAGACTCATCATAAGGCGATTGCCGCGGATCTTCATCTCGATCAATGGCTCGCGGCGGAAGGTACCGCAAGCCACCCCGGAGGATGCGTTGCGCGGTGTCGAGAGCAGAAGGGATACCTGCGAACTGACAAGCGTCAAGCAGTCCGACCAGGTTCTTGTCCAGCATGTAGGCGGGGAAACTGGTCGAAGCTTTCAGGCTGGCGTAGCCATATCCGTCAGGATCAACGGTGGCGGTATAGCCGTCCACCAATCGTTTCACTTTGGCCAGGGTTGCCTCATCGCCTGTGGCCTCATAATAGCGAGACAGCCCGGAGACGTACTGGCCGAAGCTATGACCCGGAGCAAAAGCCTCGGCATCGTACCAGCCGCCCATGTCCTCTCCCGGCGTCGCGAGATGCGCGCGCTGGCGGAAGACCTTCAGCAGTTCGTCCTCATTGAGCCCCACATAGGCTTTGTGAATGCGGTCGAACTGGTCCTTCAGAGGACCTCCGGTCAACTTCACGTCGCGATAGCGAAACTGGATGAGTTTCTCGCGCGAGGAGGGAGGTAAGGCGGCCTGATGGGCAAGGCCCATCCGGATCGCGATGTAGCTTCCGCCAGCCGCCATAGACGCGGCCTTGATGAACTGTCGTCGAGGTAGCCCAGAGCTCATGTTCGGCTCTCCTTTCCCCATTAAAACGCCAATCTTGTATCGGATCCACGCCGGGTTGATGGCCGCGAGTGGCCTGGAGACAAGCCACCGTTCTACTTGGCGGGGTGGTGGTTATAATTCGGATACGCCGGCCGCCTGGGCGCGGGCACCGGATTCTTGTTGAGCAGTTGCATCACGACCTCGACGGCCTTCTCCAGTTGTGGATCATGTCCCTCGCGCACCGCTTTGGGATCATATTCCATCTCGATATCGGGCGGCACTCCGTGGTTCTCCACGTCCCAGGTGCCGTTGGTGGTATAAAAAGCCAGGTTGGGCGTACCGGTAAAGCCGCCGTCCAGCAGGTCAGCAGGGTTGGTATAGTGGCCCACCAGCCCGCCCCAGGTTCGTTTGCCGATGAGCGGGCCGATGCCCGTCTTGCGAAACATCCAGGGCATGGCGTCGCCGCCGGAGCCGGCCATTTCGTTGATGATCATCACCTTGGGTCCGAAGATGGCCTCGATGGGCGTCGTGATGTCCTGACCCTCGCGCAGCGTCCAGAAGCTCAAGAGGGGCCGCCGCAGGTAATCGATAATGTAGTCGGCGATGTCGCCGCCCCGGTTAAACCGCTCATCGATGATCGCCGCCTCCTTGCCCACTTGGGCGAAGTAGTAGCGGTTGAAGTTGGTGTAGCCGCCGGAGTAGGTGTCGGGCAGGTAGACGTAGGCTACGCGGCCCCCGGTCATCTCGTCCACCCTGCGGCGATTCCCTTCAATCCAGGCCAGGTTGCGCAATCCAAGCTCGTCGTCCACCGGAACCACCGTCAGCTCGCGCGAGCCCGTGCCGTCCGGATTAGGACCGACCTTGAGCACCACTTGCTTGCCTGCTGTCTCTTCAAAGAAACTGTAGACGTTGTCCGAACCGTTCATCTCGCGGCCATTCACCGCCAGCAAATATTCTCCCGCGGCCACGTTCACGCCCGGCTGGGTGAGCGGAGCGCGTAGTTTGGGATTCCAGTTTTCGCCGTTGAAGACGCGCGCGAACCGGTAGCGGCCGTTTTCGATCGTGTAGTCAGCGCCCAGCAGCCCGCCCTTCACCTTCTTCACCTCCGGCCGGTCGCCCCCGCCAACAAACATGTGTCCGATGGTGATCTCGCCCAGCATTTCCTCGAACAGGTAGTTCAGGTCGTCGCGGCTGGCGATGGCCTCAAGATACGGCTCATATTTCTTCTTGGCAGCCTCGAGGTCGAGACCGTGTAGGTCCGGATCGTAGAGGAAATCGCGCTCGTCGCGCCACACCTGGTAGTACATGTGCTTCCACTCAGCGCGCGGGTCGACGTAGATTTCCATCGCCTCGAGCTTCAGCGGCCCGCCCTCGCCGGGCTTAGGCGGTCCTTCGGCCGGTTTCTCCGCCTTGGTGATGAACCACTGATCTTTCTGCCGATAGAGCATCTTCTCGCCGTTGAAGGACAGGTTAAAGCCGTTGATGTTCTCGAGAATCTTCTCCGTCTTGCGCGTCTTCAGGTCAAACTTGTGCAGCGTTTGGGCCGGCCCTCCCTCCTCAAAGTCGATAGGGTCGACCGGCGGCCCCTCCACGAGAAATAGCACGCCCGTCTTGCCCGCCGACAGTCCGTAGTAATTCCTTGCCGGAATGGGCAGCGCAAGGATGCGTTGGCTGATGTTTTCGAAGTCGATTTCGACCTTCACCGGCTCCTTCGGCTTCTCCTTATCTTTCTCGGCGGATGGATCTTTGCCCGTAGTCTCCTTGCCGTCGGCCTTCTTCTCCTCCGGCTTTTCCTCATCGCTCTCCGGCTGGAGCGGTGAAGGCAGGTCCTTCTTCAGCACCATCACATAGACGCTACGCGTTACCGGCCGGCTGAGGCTCGACATGTCCAGCCAACCCGTGTTCAAGGCTACGTCAGTGCTGGCGGTAAAGTAGAGATACTTGCCCTCTTTGTCGAAGTCGGCAAACAGCGCGTCACTCATCCCATCCGTTGCCTGGTAGGTCTTGTTCTGGTCCAGCGAGTAAATGAATACGGCGCGAAGGTGGTTGTGGAGCTGCTTGGTGTAGGCCAGCCAGCGGCTGTCCGGAGACCAGACCGGATTCAGTTGCGAAGGCCCGGCATACGTGTCGCTATCCACGTGCACTGGCGTCTTCCTCTCGAGGTCCACGTACCACACGCTCAGCCGCTTGTCTGTGTAGGCGATCTTCTTGGAGTCAGGCGACCAGGTGGGCGAGTAGTAGAAGGTCGGCGGACTCCCGAGGCCGATTTTGCGCACTTCACCCATGCCGTTCTGTTCACGGATGTGAAGTGCGTATTCGCCCGACGCGTCGGAGAGGTAAGCGATCGACTTCCCATCCGGCGACCAGGCCGGGTCGCGCTCCACCACGGCCGGGGTATTCGTCAGGTTGCGGATGTCGCCCTTCTCGGCCGGAACGGTCAAGATTTCACCCCGCGCCGCAAACACCGCGCGCGCGCCGCTGGGCGAAATAGCCGCCGATTGAATGCGCTTCGGCTCGATCTTCTGGAAGTGCGGCCGCACGTCGGCAATGTCGCCCACTACGCGCAACTCGAGCTTGCGGTTACGTCCGGAACCGAGATCCAGCAGGTGGAGCGAGCCGAACTGCTCGTAAACGATCGCTCCCGGGCCCGCCGAGGCTGCCTTGATGTCCAGCCCGTCGTTCTTGATCACCTGCTTCACTTCTTTCGACTTGGTGTTGTAGGCGAAGAGGGTCACCGGACCGTTGCGGTCGGAAAGGAAATAGATGGTGTCGCCCACCCACATGGGATTGAAGTCGTTGGAGTTCGCGCGAGGGATCGTCGCTTCGATGCCGGAATCGGCGAGGTTCGCAATCCAAATGGGCTTTGTCTGTCCACCACGATATCGCTTCCAGGCGCGCTGCCATTGTACGGTCGGCACATAGGCCAAGCGCCTACCATCGGGAGAGAACGTCCCCTCCACCGCGCGCGGCAGCGGCAACTCGCTGGGGAACCCGCCCGCAACAGGAACCATGAAGAGTTGCACCACGCCATAAGCATGCGCCTTGCGCATAGAAGCGAAGAGCACGTGCTTGCCGTCGGGCGTCCAGCCAACCACTTCATCGCGGCCCGGATGATAGGTCAGCCGGCGCGGCACGCCCCCCGTGGCCGGCACCAGGTAGACGTCCTGGTTGCCGTCGTACTCGCCGGTGAAAGCAACCAGTGTACCGTCGGGCGAGAAGACGGGATTAGTCTCATGCCCGCCCGTCGTCAATCGTCTGGCATCGCCGCCGTCCCGGCTCGCGATCCAAAGGCTATCCGCGTAGCTGAAGACCACTTCCGTCCGACTGACCGCTGGGTGCCGCAACAACAACGGCGGGTCTGCCTGGCCAAAAGACGTTCCAAGCGCGAAGAGGCTCAACAAGACAACAAAGGCCGGCTTTAGCATGGTTCTCTGATCCCCTCTCTGCTCGACACGACGCTCTAGATATTTCGACGAGGCGCCAACCTTATATGGATTCAACAGCTAACCGCTACATCGCAAAGAGCACGATGTATGCGCCACCCATAGGTACGAATGCCACTTTATTTATTTTCTATATAGGAGCAACAGCCCGAACCACGTCACCGCCATAGCCGCAGGGCCGTGCGTTCCGACCCTCGAAGGGCGATGGCAGCAGTGGCGAACCGGGGTTGTCTCCTCGTCATAGTCTAATTATAACAGGATGGGTGGAAAATCCGCCCTGCGGAAGTCGGGCCTAGCCTCGTCGATGCTTTTAGCGACGCGGTTGGCGGAGCGGGTGGCCGCCTCCTGACCCCAGTTCAGATTAGGCGATAGAGTGCTTAGAGTCCTATCTGGAAGGTGACCGACCGTCAAGTCGGCTAAGTCCCTTTTATGTGCCTGAAGCACACGTCCACAATCAACCAGCGCGAGGAGATCGAACGCAGAAGTTTATCGGGTAGTATAGTTAGCATTAATTGGTTGTCTAAGCGATGACTTAATGTGGCAGCTAATTGACAGAGGCACTCAACTGCGTTGAACATGCGAGCATGGGCGTTGCAGCTATCGTTGTTCAACAGGCTCTTCCTTGTGTCAGCGCTTGTCGCTTGGTGGTGCGCAGGGAAGCAGGTTTGTCAGAGATCTCCGAGTTCGCTATCGCCGGACTGCAGATCGGGCAGCAAGTGGTGGTTATGGCAGGGCCCAGTTGCCTCAGGGACATCGCCGCTAGTCTCAGTGAAGCAGGTCTCCGCCCGGACGCCGCGCTCCGGGCCGGTCGTCTGCTGTTTCTCACCGCACCCGATTGTCTCTCACAGTTGGCGAAGCCGGACCATCCCTTGCAGCGCGGTGCGCTCCGTCGCAACGGGCCACTGCTACGCTGGGTTTCGGACTGGTCGTGGGCATACACGAACGGCTTTTCTGCCGACGCCTGGCGTCACCAGCGCCGGGTGCACGACTTCGTGCGCTCGCTCGGCGCGCTATCGCTCTGCACGGCGCAGTGCCACAAGGTGGAGAGGAGTTCGTTGCTAGCCTTGTTGGCCGATCATCGGCGCGCCACCCGAGCGTGAGGGCATTCTAGGCTCTTGGTCTCCAACCGGTGCTTGCTTCTTAGACCCTAGGTGTTTGTGTCTGTTCCGGATGTTACAGCCTAATCTGTATGTCCTTCCGCATTGACGATAGGGTGGCCATCGTCACTGGCTCGGGCCGCGGAATCGGACGCGCCACTGCGGAGTTGTTGGCCTCGCAAGGCGCCCGCATCGTGGTCACCGATCTGGACTCGACTTTCGCTCAGGAAACGGTGGAGGCTATCAGGGCGACCGGGGGTACTGCCCGTGTCATGCCCGGTGATGTCTCGGCCGCGGACTTTCCCAGCCAGCTCATCAGGACGACCCTGGAGAATTTTGGGGGGTTGGACATCGTTGTGAACAACGCCGGATTTACGTGGGATGGTACCCTGCACAAGATGAGTGATGAGCAGTGGCAGGCCATGCTCGACGTCCACTTGACCGCCACCTTTCGCATCGTCCGGGCGGCTGCGCCTTTCCTTCGCGACACGGCCAAGCGCGAGATGGCCGAAAGGGGTTGCGCCAGGGCGCGCAAGATCATCAACGTCAGTTCGACCTCCGCGACACGCGGCAACTTCGGCCAAACCAACTACGCTGCGGCGAAAGCGGGCCTTATCGGCCTCACCAAGGCTCTGGCCCGTGAGTGGGGACCTTTCAACATTCAGGTCAACTGTGTTGCCTTCGGCTTTATAGATACACGGCTGACGGCGCGCAAGGAGAGCGGCGAGAGAATCCGGCTAGGGGACAGGGAGATTGAGCTGGGAATACCGGAAGACATGCGCGCGAGCGCTCTGAAGCTGATTCCGATGGGAAGGGCCGGAACGCCTGAAGAGGCTGCGGGGGCAGTCTTTTTCCTGGCGTCACCTTTGTCGGACTATGTGTCAGGACAAGTGTTGGAGGTTGCGGGCGGCCTATGACAGCGACGAATCGTCGCCAGTTCATTTCGAGTGCTGCCTCACTCGCCCTGTTCGCCAAGACCACTCCCCTTGCAAGTCAGCGAAATATGGAGTCGCTTCGGGAGAAGCTGGCTGCCGATCCGCAGAGACCTCGATACCACTTCCTGCCCACCGCGAACTGGATGAATGACCCCAACGGCCCGTTCGAGTGGAACAGTGAATACCAATTGTTCTACCAGTACAACCCCAACGGCGCGTTCTGGGGAACAATGCACTGGGGTCATGCCCGCAGTAAGGACCTAGTGCACTGGGAGCATCTGCCCATCGCACTCGCGCCTACTCCGGGGGGGCCCGATAAGGATGGGGTCTTCTCGGGCTCGGCCTTCGTCAATCAAGGCGTGCCCACCCTTGTGTACACCGGCGTAAACCCGGAGGTCCAATGCCTGGCGACGAGCTCCGACATCATCCAGTGGAGGAAATTCAGCGCTAATCCGGTGATTGCCGGTCCCCCGCCGGAACTTAACGTGACCGGCTTTCGCGATCCTTCCGTGTGGAAGGAAGGCGATACCTGGCTAATGACCATCGGCGCCGGATTCCGAGGCAAGGGGGGCGCGGTCTTACTATACGGATCCCAGGACGCGATCCACTGGGACTACCTCCACACTCTCTGTGAGGGACCGGCCTTCGTATCTCAACCGTCGAAGGACTGGCCAGCCGGCGATCCCGTGGCTAGCGGCGAGATGTGGGAGTGTCCGGACTTCTTCCCCCTGGGTGCGAGGCACACCCTCATGATCTCAACTCAAGGTTTTGTGTTCTATCTCATTGGCAGCTATCGCGACCGCAAGTTCCACCCCGAAGTACGGGGGCGGGCCGACTTAGGTGGGCATCTTTACGCCGCCAAAAGCATGCTGGACAACAAGGGGCGGCGGATTCTCTGGGGCTGGATTCGAGAAGCGCGCAGCGAGGCAGCATCTCGCGCGGGTGGCTGGGCAGGAGTGATGGCCTTGCCGCGCGTCCTGACCCTCGGTTCGGAGGGGCTTCTGGGAATCGAGCCGGTCGAAGAACTTAAGGCGCTCCGCCAAAATCACCAGCGAATGATCAATATTTCCGTAACGCCTTCGACCTCTGCGCTACCGGAACACGTTCAAGGCGACGCGCTGGAGATCCTCGCGGAGTTTCTCCCGGGCGATGCGGAGCAATTCGGCCTGCGCGTTCGCTCGGCACTGGATAGAAGCGAGCAGACCCTTGTCCTCTGGAGCCGCAAGGAGCAGGGTCTGTACCTTGATCCTCGACAGTCGAGTCTGAGTCCTCACGCGCAAAGAGACGTTCAAGGCGGGCAGTTCGACTTGAAGCCGGGCGAGCCGTTGCAGCTGCATGTCTTTCTTGATGCGTCGGTCATCGAAGTCTTCGCCGGGCGCCGGGCTTGCCTGACGGAACGCATCTACCCCACCCGCGCCGACAGTCTTGGCGTAAGCCCGTTCGCCCGTGGCGGTAATGCCAGACTGCTCTCCCTGGACGTCTGGGAGATGCGCGCCATCTCTCCCGATCGGCTCACGACCTAGCCCAAGTTCGTCACGGGCTCGGGTTCGCGGTCTTTGTAGCGGGCTTCAGCCCGGTACGCTTTGCTTTCAATGATGTGCCGACCTGCAGGGTCGCACTACATGCGTGCGTGACGAAGCTGGGCTAGTGCTTGTTTAAGACCTTGGCGGCAAAACCGGTGCTTGCCTCAGAGCGGCGTTGCAGGCGCCGAAATGCCGCCAAGGGTTGACAGCATCGCCTAGAAAGGAGGAAAACTAAGCGACACTGGCAGGCTATTCAGTTCTTCGGCAGGAACCCCATTTGACTTTAGTTTGAGGTTCACCATTCAACATCGTGGGGTCGAAGACGGCTTCTCACCCTTGTCCGCTGGTGTGGGCACTGACGACTTCCCGCACGTCTTCCCTCGTGCGGTCGATGACGGAGAAGCCGATCTATGTTGAGCGCAGAAAGTTGACAACGGAGACAAAAGTGAAACCCGCCTCGCGGGCGCCGTCAATGATGGACGGCAGGGCGCTGACGGTGCGCGACTGATCCACCTGATGGGGCGGGTAAACCCTTCTGCCGTCGTGCAGAAGGATGATAGACCCGGGACGCAAATGCTTGAGCGTCTCCCGCGCGACGTCGACTCCTTCCCGCCAGTCGTAGCCCGTGTCAGACCAGTTGATCAGAGGCAAGCTGCGCTCGCCGAGCACCTGATACATCCCCAGCCAGCGGGCGCCAAAGGGCGGTCGGAAGATCCTCGGCCGCTGTCCCGTGACCCTCTCGATCACGTCCTGCGCGCGGTCGATTTCGGCGGCGATGAAGGACCGGCGGCGGAAATAAGGAAAGGGATGGGAATAGGTATGGTTGCCGATGGTGTGTCCCTCGGCGACGATGCGGCGCGCAAGTTCTGGGTGCCGCTCGACGTTCATGCCACAGAGGAAGAACGTCGCCGCCACTCCTCGCTCGCGCAGAAGGTCCAGAATCTGCCCGGTGTAAGGAGAGGACGGACCGTCATCGAAGGTGAGCGCCACTTTGCCGCCTTCGGCCGGACCCCGTAGCAGCGCAGGACCGAAGACCTGCAACGTTGGCACGCTCCAAGCGTACACATAGAGGCTGCCCAACGCCAACACCCCAACGCCGCCCACCACTGCCAGTACGGTTCCCGCCATCGACGCTTATCTCTTGCATTATTTTAGCGCTAGACCTTCAATAAAACCACCCAGGCCTAGGTCTCCACATCACGGATTGACAGCTTCTCGAACTGCACTTAGACTCAAAATGGCGGCAGGAGGTTGATAAGACTATCGCACTGATCGACGTTCAAAGGGTAACCGCATCGGATTGCTTAGCTTCGCCAGACCCCGCTCTAAGGCACTGTGAACGGCTCGAGAATGGAGACATCCTCTTGCTGAAACAGTCGCCTTTGCTTCCTCCCGAGGGTGAGCGTGCGTTTCTCTTTAACGTGCGGCAGACCGATTCTCGCTACCACAAGAACATCGCCTACAGACCGAGCCAGGACCGCCTTACCGGATTCTCTGGAACCGGCGCCGATGCGAGGAGGCTCCGGGGGGTGTTGCGCGCCTATTCGCAACGAGCGCGGCAGGTTGCAAGCGAACTTTTTGTTCCCTACGCTCAGCTCTGGCAATTCGACCTCACGAGTTTCCGGTCTCTGGAGGAAGGGGGTAGGCAACTTCCTCTGAAGGCTCGCAACGACTTACTCCACATCGATTCTTTTCCCACCCGGCCTACCAATGGCAACCGCATCCTGCGAGTCTTCACGAACATCAACCCCACCCGGTCTCGAGTGTGGCTGACAGGCGAGGCCTTTGAAGTGCAGGCGAAGCGCATGGCCACCGCGGCGGGGCTTTCCGATTTCGCTACCCAGGCTCGCTCCCCCTGGCATCAGTGGCGCCGCGGGCTGACGAGAATGGCGAACTCCGTCGGCATCCCTCTCCGAGAGCGGTCACCCTACGACCGCTTCATGCACAAATTCCACCATTATTTGAAAGCCAACCGGGACTTTCAAGAGCACGGCCCCAAGTGGCAGTATGAGTTCCCGCCTGGCTCCTCTTGGATTGTCTTTACCGATGCGGTTCCGCATGCCGTGCTGTCCGGCCAGTTTGCCCTGGAACAGACGTTTATCGTTCCCCGCGCGGCCTTGCTCGTACCGCATAAATCGCCGGCTCACATCCTGGAAGAATTGTGCGGGACTTCCTTAACCCCTTGAATCGGTGCAGTTGGAACTTTTCAGCCTTGGCTTGACAAGTCGCCTCGGTGGTGGCGCGCGCCAGTCGGCAGAAACTCGATGGGGCCATGTGCCTCGAAGCAGCCTTGACGTGAATCGGGAAGGGTGTGTTACCCTGAACCCCTATAGAAAAGTGAGGGATAGGATGCGGAAACTCGTCCTGGCAGCCATGGCCCTGCTCGCCGTGCCCGCACTGCTAACCGCGGCAGAGAATTTGTGCATGAGTCCTGGGGTGGATTACATGAAGAACGGCGTCCAGGGGCCACTCATCTTAGGCGACCACATGAACGACGTAGTGGAACAGGGCGTTCCCAACTTTATCTTCATCTACGCGGAGTTCTGCTACAACGCGAAGCGCCAGGCCCTGCGAACGGTGGAGCTGTACCGGGATTACAA
>Ga0187846_10001397_pt1 | contig 13680 bp, 12 predicted proteins | sample TC_taG_FD_161473 | JGI IMG/M metagenome (GOLD analysis project Ga0187846, IMG submission 161473) | Biofilm microbial communities from the roof of an iron ore cave, State of Minas Gerais, Brazil - TC_06 Biofilm (v2) | ecosystem: Environmental > Terrestrial > Deep subsurface > Cave > Wall biofilm...
CAATCTCTCGGGCCCTCACTCGCCTCCGGCGTACTCATCCGAGACCTCCCATGAGGAGGAACCGTAAAGTCAGCTCAGCCGGTATCCCCCAAAAGACCGACCGCCCGGAATGAGCCGGGCGGTCGGTGTGTGTCGGGGCGTGCGTTACTGCCCGATGTTCTCCAACCGGTATTGCTCCTGCTGGCTCTGCTGCATGTTCGCGCCCGACAGGTCCACGCTGCCGACGGCATTCTCCAGGGTAACGGCCGTGAAGGCAGGCTCGGTCACGCTACCATGGTCTTCGCCCGCGAAAGCCGCGGACGCCGTCACCGCCAGCGCGCCTCCCAGGATGATGGTGGCAAGAAGCTGACGCATCGGAGTTCCTCCTTTCTGCGAGATCTAAGTCCTCTTCTCTTGCTTACATCGATATAGAACCTCAGGCGGGGGCCAGACATTCCCGCACCAAGGCCCCTTCACGAAGTTGTTACAAACTCACTTGCGCTATTGGGCGGCTTTCGGATCCCCCGGGGCGCCGATGTTAGACCTGTGCGGCAGGGTGAACCGGTGGGATGAACCGCCCGTCGCCGGCACGGGCGAGGACGCGGCCATGCTGGTACGCGAGCCTGCCTCGAACAACCGCGTGGGTGACCCGGCCGCGGAGTTCCATACCTTCATACGGCGTCCATCCGGCTCCGCTGTGCAGTTCCTCGGCCCGCACCGTCCAGCCCGCGTCCGGGTCGAGCACGACGAGGTCCGCGTCGGACCCGGGGGCAAGGGTGCCTTTCCGCGGAAAGAGGCCAAAATTGCGGGCCGGATGTTCGGCCAGGAAGCGGACGAGATCGAGGATCGTGATCCGGCCGGCGGCGACGCCGTGGTGAAACAGGAGCGGCAGCAGGGTCTCGACGCCCGGCGCGCCGGACGCGTTCTCGAAGATGTCCTCGTGGCCGCTCTTCCGAGCGAGCGTCCACGGCGCGTGGTCAGATGTGACCTGATCGATGCGGTGGGACGCGAGGTAGTGCCAGAGTTCCGCCACGTGCGTGGGGCTCCGGAGCGGTGGATTGATCTTTCCTCGAGGGCCGAGCCTCTCCATCGCCTCTTCGTCGAGGACGAGGTAGTGGATGCACGTCTCGGCAGTGACGCGCACGCCCTCCGCGCGATACCGTTCGACCAGGTCGAACGACCTCGGCACGCTCGCGTGCACGACGTGCACGCGGCCCCCGGCGTCCGCGGCAATCTCCAAGACGCGGGCGACCGCCTCGGTCTCCGAGACAGGCGGACGGGACCGGCCGTGGGCGAGTGGCCCGACGAACCCGGCACGGCGGGCCGCGGCGACCCCGCGGTCGACGATGTCCTGGTTCTCGCAGTGCACCGCCACCGGGAGGCCTGTGGCGGCGATGCGGCGGAACGCCTCGAGCAGCTCTCCATCGGGAATCCGCGGAAAGCGCACGGGGTGCGCCTCATAGGTCGCCACCTTGAACGCGCACGCCCCCGCGGCGGCGATCCGCTCGATCTCGTCGAGCCCGCCCTCCCTCCGGATCGTCCCATACAGCGCCACGTCGCCCACCGCCTCGGCGGCAATGGCTTCGACTTTCTGCTGAAATGTTTCCAGGTCAGGAACGGCGGCGGGCATGTCGTACGGCATATCGACGACCGTTGTGACGCCGCCCGCGACGGCCGACGCTGTGCAGCGCGTGATGCCTTCCGCCGGCTCGCTCCGCGTGTGGACGTGCGTGTCGACGATTCCCGGGAGCACATAGCACCCATCGGCGTCGACCGTCGCGTGGGAGGGCGGGGGACCGCCGGTGCCGATCGCCGCGATCCGGCCGTCCCGCGAAGCGACATAGCCGTTGTCGAGAATGCGCCCCGGCAGGACGATCCTTCCCCGGACGACGAGGTCACACTCCGACGGCACCTCGGCCACAGAAACCCTCCCAAGCGACTGTCCTCGGGCAACGCGGTTGTTCTTGGGAAGGTGTGATCGGCCCTGCTCGACGCAGCGCTCCCGCACACCACTGCCGACGCGGACGGGCGTGGCGGGCAGGAAACTCCAAAAGCCCATCAGAAAGGGCTTAGGCGTATGCAGACGCAGGACGCCGCGCGCGTGAAAAGTGCTCGGCCGATCCGCGCGGCGCGGGGTACAGAGCTCCGGGCAAAGGGGTGGCGCACCGAGGGCCTCTTGCGCCTCCTGGAAAACGTGCTCGAGATCGGAGAGCGGCCGAGCGAGCTCATCGTGTACGCGGCGTACGCCAAGGCCGCTCGCGACTGGCCTGCGTACCACCTGATCCACAAGACGCTCGCGGAGCTCGAGGACGACGAAACCCTCGTCATCCAGTCCGGCCGGCCGGTCGGGGTCTTCCCGACCCATCCCGACGCCCCCCGCGTGCTCGTTGCCAACTCAAACCTTGTGGGCCGGTGGGCCACACCCGAAGAGTTTTACCGGCTCCAGGCGCGGAACCTGATCATGTGGGGCGGTCTCACGGCGGGGTGCTGGCAGTACATTGGACTGCAGGGCGTGCTGCAAGGCACCTTCGAGACATTTGCCGCGGTGGCGCGTGCCCACTTTGGACGCGACGACCTTGCGGGCACGTGGACGGTATCTGCCGGGCTCGGCGGGACGGGAAGCGCGCAGGGGCTGGCCATCGCCATGCTCGACGGCGTGTCGCTCATTGCGGAGGTAGATGGGGCGCGCGCGCGCGCCCGCGTCGCGTCCGGGCTGTGTGACCGGACGACGCGGGAGCTGGACGAAGCGGTGTCCTGGTGTCGCGAAGCGCGCGCGGCGCGCCGCCCGCTCGCGGTCGCCTGGACCGGAAATGCCGTGGACTTGCTGGAGACCCTCGTCGCGCGGGGCATCGCTCCGGACATCGCCACGGACATGACCTCGGCCCACGACGCCCTCCTCGGCTACCAGCCGGCGGGGATGAGCCTCGCCGAGGCCCAGGGTCTGCGGCAGACCAACCCGGCGCTGCTCGCCAGTCGCGCCCGGGCCAGCATGGTGCGCCACGTCGCTGCACTGCTGCGCCTCCGCGACCGAGGTTGTGTCGTCTTCGACTACGGCAACAACCTCCGGTCGCAGGCCGCCGAGGGCGGTTGTGCTGCCGCGTTCGGCATCCGCGTGTTTGCGGAGGCCTACCTCCGCGACCTCTTTTGTAAGGGGATCGGGCCGTTCCGCTGGGTGGCGTTGTCGGGAGAGCGGAGTGATATCGCGTGGATCGACGCCCTGGCGCTTCGGCTCTTCCCGGACAATGCGCGCGTGCAGCGCTGGATCCGCAAAGCACAGTCGCGCGTGCCGTTCCAGGGACTGCCCGCGCGGACCGCCTGGCTCGGCCACGGAGAGCGCTCGCGCGTGGCTGAGGAAGTGAACCGCGCCGTCGCCGCGGGTATGCTCGCCGCCCCCGTCGCGTTCACACGAGACCACCTGGATGCGGGAAGCATGGCGCATCCTAACATCATGACGGAAAATCTGAGAGACGGATCCGATGCGGTCGCCGACTGGCCGCTCCTCAACGCGCTGCTCAATACCGCGAGCGGCGCCGACCTGGTCGCGATTCACTCCGGCGGCGGCGGGTACGCGGGATACATGACGAGCGCGGGGATGACCGTCGTGGCGGATGGGAGCCCGGGAGCCGCGCGCCGGATCGGCCGGGTGACAAACGCGGACACCGGGCTGGGCGTCCTCCGCTACGCCGACGCGGGCTATCCCATTGCCGCCGACACAGCCCGCGCCGAACATCTGCGGGCGCTGAATCTCGAGGCGAGCGGAGGCGACGCGGATGCGGATCCTCACTGAGGCGGACGCCGAGGCGGCGTGCCTCGGCGGTGGGGTGTTCGCGTGCGGCGGCGGTGGATGGCTCGAACATGGGCTGCAAAACGGCCGCCTCGCCACAACACTCGGCCGCCCGCAGCTTGCCTCGGTCGACGAACTCCCTGACGCCGGAGTGATCGTCACCATCTCCGCCATCGGCGCGCCGGCCGCCCCGCACTGGGAGATGTGGCCGAAAGACTACCTGCGGGCGTTTGACCTGCTGCGCCGGGAGATCGACGAACCCATCGTTGGCCTGATCAACGCGCAAAATGGGTATTCGTCCACGGTCAACCCGTGGCTGCACAGTGCGCTCACGGGCGTGCCGGTTGTGGACGCGTCCGGCGATGTGCGCGCTCACCCGACGATCAAGCTCGGCGCGATGGGCTTCGCGGGTGATCCGGGGTTTTCTACCGTGCAGACGGCGGCCGGCGGCAATCGCGCGCGGGGAGCGTACCTCGAGGTCGTCGCGCGGGGCACCCTCGTGAAAACCTCCAATCTCCTCCGGCGGGCGTCGGTGGAGTCGGACGGTTTCATCGCGGCAGCCCGCCTCCCGCTGCCGGTGCGGGTCGTCCGCGAGCGGGCCGCGGTCGGCGCCGTTTCCGTCGCCATCCGGCTGGGAGAATCGATACGCGAAGAACGAGGGGCCGGGCCGCGGGCCGCGATCGAAGCGATTACGGCGTCGACGGGGGGCGAGATCCTGGGGGAGGGGGAAGTCGCGGAGAAGGAGCTCAAAACGGAGGGGGGATTCGATCACGCGCGGATAGTCGTCGAGGCCGCTCCCCGTGCCTTGACGCTCTACGCGCTTAACGAGTTCATGGCCGTCGATGCTGCGGAGCGCCGCGTCGCGACCTACCCTGACGTCATCGCGGTGCTGAGCACGGAGAACGGCATGCCCGTGCCGGTTTCGGCGATCGCGCCCGGAACGTCGCTTGCGGTGCTCCGCGTGGACAGCAAAAAACTGCCGCGTTCCGCCGGAGCCGTGGACCCGGCGGCGTATCCTGAGCTCGAGGAACTCACGGGCCTCGAACTCCAGCGGTACGTCTTCCGCGACGGGTGACCTCTTCGCGGCGTCCCCGCGCCCGCACGCATGACGAGGTACCACGATCGCCTGCGCCGGGAGAGCGCGCGCGGGTGATACGGTCCACCCGTGTGTCCGACAGGGGTGCCCCCCCGGACACACACGTCGTGCTGGATGGGTACCACGCGACGACGGACGACGTGGTCCGTATCGCCCGTGGCCGCGCGCAGGTCGACCTGGCCGAGGGAACCTGGGAGCGGGTCGCGCGCGGCCGCGCCATCGTCGAGCGTGCGCTCGCGCAGAACACACCGGTGTACGGTCTGACCATGGGCGTCGGACCCCTGCGGGATCACAGGCTCGAGCCCGATGAGGTCGAACGCTTCAATCTCGACGTCGTCTTGGGTCATGCGACGCCCGTCTTTCCGGAGGAACGGCCCACCGAGCAGGTGCGCGCCATGATGGCCGCCCGCGTCAACGGGATGGTGCGCGGAGGGAGCGGCGTGCGGCCGGACGTCGTGCGGCTGCTGCTGGAGATGCTGAACCGCGGCATCCACCCGATCGTGCGCGCGCGGGGCGTGTCCGTCGGGGAGTCCGATCTCGTTCCCCTGGCGGAGGTCGGCCTGGTGATGGTCGGCCTGGGAGAAGCCGAGTACAACGGGGCGCGCCTTCCCGGCGCGGACGCGCTGCGGCAGGCGGGGCTCACCCCCCTCCGCCTCGCGGCCAAAGAAGGCATCGCCATCATCAGCGCCAACGCGCTGTCCGTCGGGGCCGGTGCCCTGGCTCTCCGGGACGCGCGCATGCTGCTCGACGCGTTCGACACCGCGGGCGCCGTGATGCTGGAGGCGTATGCGGCGGACCTGTCCGTGCTCGCCCCGGCCGTCGACGAGTCCCGCCCGTTCGCGGGCCAGCGCCGCCGCGCGCAGCACCTGCGGGCGCTCCTGCGGGGCAGCGCGCTCTTCGAGACGAGACAGGCGCGGAGATTCCTGGACCCTTTGAGCTTTCGGTGCATCGCCCAGGTGCACGGAGCGTGTTGCGACGTGCTCGCGCACGCGGAGGACATGATCGCGCGGATGCTCAACGCGTCGGTCGATAACCCCCTGGTCATCCTCGAGGAACAGCGTCTCGTTTCCACCGGCAACTTCGAGAGCACGGCCCTGGCGCTGGCCTTCGACCAGGTGCGGCTCGCGTTTCTCCGGCTGATCGTCATGAGCGTCCAGCGCGTGCAAAAGCTGCTCTGGAGCGAGTTCAGCGGCCTGCCGGGGGCGCTGGCGCTGCCCACGGAGTCGCGGACGAGCATGTTCTTCAATAACGTGTCGCGGGTGATGGCCGCGCTGACCGCCAAGGCGTACGGGCACGCGGCCCCCGCCTCCCTCACGTACCATCCGCAACTCTCCCAGGGCGCCGACGACTACGCCAGCATGTCGCCCGTCTCTCTCGCGCAAACGGCCGAACTCCTCGAGGTCGCACGCTGCGTGGTGGCGCTCGAGCTGCTGGTCGCCGCGCGCGCGCTGGAACTCCGGCGCCCCACAGCGATGGGGACGGGCACGGCGCGGGCGTTCGAATGGGTCGAGCGCGCCAGGCGCGCGTGTCAGGGCGAAACGGGAGAGACAGACTTGATCCGGTTCGTGACGGACCTCCGGCTGGAGGAGCTCCTCAGCGGTCTCGAGTAAACGGACGGGCTCGCGCGGCGCGAGCGGAACGCTCAGCGCGCGAGCCGGCGTTTCCTGTAGGAATCCTTTCGGTGGATCTTCCCGCCTTTGAATTCGAAGAGATCGCACCCCCGCGCCTCAATGCGGCTGCCATCGGGGCGGGTGGCGATCACGGTGTACTCGGAGAAGGCGCGGTCACCGAACACGGTGTGGCGGGCGTTCGTGAATCGGATGTCCGGCAGCATTTCGAAGATCTCCGCGATCGCCTCCCGGACGGCGGTCTGTCCCTCGTAGCGGCGGCCCCAGACGTCCGGACCGCCGGAGGTCTCGAACACGCACTCCGGGGTCATCATGCTCAGGATGGCTTCGAGGTCGTGCCGGCTCCAGGCGGCCATGTACGCGACGAGCAGATCGTTATACGCTGCGGTCCCTGCCGGCGGGACCATGGGGTGCGCCTCCTCTATAGACCGGCGTGGTCCGGCACGCGGCTTGCGTGAGGGATGATTCTCCCTTGCCGCGGGGACCCCTTGGTGGCCCGGGTGTGAACAACCGGGAGGGCCGAAGGGGGGCTGGCGCGAAAGACCTGCCACCGTATGGCCGCGCCGGCAACTCTCCACCTGTGGGCGGGGTGGCCCCACGTTCTGCGCGCCCAGCAGTTCGATCCGCCCGCCCTGGACTGTCTCTTTCGTGAAGCCCAACTCGCCGAGGAGATCGTCAACAGCGGCGGCAGCAACCTCCTGAAGGGGAAGATCGTCCTCACGCTGTTCTACGAACCCAGCACCCGCACCCGGCTCTCGTTTGAGTTCGCCACGTACCATCTGGGAGGGCGCGTCCTCTCGTCCGAAGCGGCCCGGGAGTTCTCCTCGGCGGCCAAGGGGGAGTCCATCGAGGATACGATCCGGGTGGTCTGCCGGTACCGCCCCTCCGCGATCGTCATGCGGCACTACCAGGAAGGGGCGGCGGAACGCGCGGCCGAGGCTGCACTGGATCCGCGCTCCCGCCGCCCGATCCCGGTCTTCAACGCCGGGGACGGCCCGGGGCAGCATCCCACCCAGGCCCTCCTCGATGCGTATACGATCTGGCGCCACCGCGGAAGCCTCGAGGGCGTCACGGTCGCCGTCGCGGGCGACCTCCTCAACGGCCGGACGGCGCGATCCCTCTGCTACCTGCTGGCGAAATACGATGGGACGTCGTTCCGGCTCATCGCGCCTCGGGCCGTGCAAATGAAAGAAGATCTCCTGGCCTATCTCCGCCGGCACAAGGTTCCGGTCATCCAAACCGATGACCTCCGCGAAGGCGTCCGGGGTGCGGATGTCCTGTATGTCACCCGCGTCCAGAAGGAGCGGTTTGGGGAGGATCTGCGGTCCTACGAGGAGATCCGCGATGCGTTCTCCGTGACCCCGGAAATCCTCTCCGCGCTTCCCGCCGACGGGATCGTCATGCACCCATTGCCGCGCGTGGAGGGGCCGCACTCCGAACTGCCGACGTCCATGGACGCCGACCCGCGGGTGATCATCTTCGAGCAAAGCGAAGCCGGGATGTACATCCGCATGGCGCTGCTGAAACTCAGCTGTGCGGTCGACCGCAGCAAGGGCTGGACCAGCCGGTAGCGCCCCATGCCGGGTACCATCCTTCGGTGGACGGACTGGACCGGGAGTCCTGTGCTCACTAGTGGCCTGGCGGTGACCGCCCTCGCGTACCTGTGGATCTCCCGTCTGTTTCCGCCCCGTGGGCGTCAGTATCTCTACTTCTGGGCCGGGCTGCTCGTGCTCGGCGGCGCCCTGCTCTCGCCGCTGGACGCCGGTGCGGAGTACCTCTTTACCCTGCATATGGCACAGCACATGCTGCTGCTCCTGGTCGCCCCGCCGCTCATGGCCCTGGCGGTTCCCCCCTCGCTCCTGGGGTGGATGTACCGGCATCCGCCGCTGCGCCGCCTGCTCGGCGCCCTATGGACGCCGGTGCCCGCGTTTCTCCTGTTCAATGGCGCGCTGCTGTTCTGGCATCTTCCTGTGGCGTACGATGCCGCGCTCCGTTCCCCCTGGGTCCATGCGGGTGAGCACCTCAGCTTCGTCGCGACGGGGTTGGTGTTCTGGGGCGTCATCGTGTCGCCGGCGCCGATCTTTGTGCGGGCCCCCCTGGGGCTCCGGCTCGCGATGCTGATCGGCGCGGACGTCGTCAACTTCATCCTCGGGTTTGCGCTGGCGTTCGCGGGCCGGCCGTTCTATGTCGCCTACACTGTGGTGCCCCGCCTGTGGGGGCTTGCACCCCTCGATGATCTCCGGCTGGGGGGGGCTGTGATGTGGGTGATGGGCCAGATGATGTACGCCGTCCCGGTGCTCATCCTGATCAACGTCATCCTGTGGCGCGACGGCGGGCGCGGGGTGCCGGGCCGGCCCACCGGGGAGCCTCCTCCCCTCATCTCGCCGACTCACTGAACCGGGTCCTCGGAACGGAACTCGTCTCGCCTGTGGCGAATACCTGGGCGAGGCTGGAACACCGGTCCCGGAGGGCGGCCGGATCAGGAGGGCCCGATGCGTCTCTCGCACGCCGCGACACAGATCACCCCGTCGATGACGATCGGCATGGACGATCGCGCGCGCTCGCTCAGGCGGCAGGGGATCGACGTCATCAGTTTTGCCGCGGGCGAGCCCGACTTCGATACGCCGGAACCCGTCAAGCAGGCGGCGATCACGGCGATCCGGGAAGGCTTCACCAAATACACGAGCCCGGCGGGGATCCCCGAACTCCGGCAGGCCGTGGCGGAGCGGCTCCGCCGGGAATACGGCGCGGTCTACGATCCGGAGGAGATCGTGATTACCGCCGGTGGCAAGCCCGCGCTGTATTTTGCCCTCCAGGCGTTATGCGAGCCCGGGGACGAAGTGCTCGTGCCGGTCCCGGCCTGGGTTTCCTACGCCGAGCAGGTTCGCCTGGTCGGGGCGCGGCCCGTTCTCGTCCCCACGGGCGCGCGCGAGGACTGGCAGCCGACGCCGGATCGAGTAGCGCCGTTCATTACCCCACGGACGCGCGGGATGATCGTCAACTCGCCGCACAACCCTACCGGGGCGGTCTACACGCGGGAGACGCTGGCCGGCCTCGTCGAGCTCTCCGGGCAACATGAGCTGTGCCTGATCAGCGATGAGATCTATGAGACCATGGTGTACGACGGCGCCCGGCACCACTGTCTTCCCGGGGAGTGGCCAGAGGCGCGTGAGCGCATCGTGCTGATCAACTCCATGTCCAAGACTTACGCCATGACCGGCTGGAGAATCGGCTACGCGGCTGCACCTCTGCCCCTCGCGTCGGCGATGGCGGCTCTAGAGGGGCACGTGGCCGGCAACCCCAACTCCGTCGCCCAGAAAGCCGCCCTCTACGCGGTGGCAGAGCGGGTGAACCTCGCCGAGATGGTCGCCGAGTACGATCGCCGCCGCCTCTACATTGTCGCCCGCTTGAACGATCTCCCCGGCGTCGCGTGCGGGAGACCTCGTGGCGCCTTCTACGCGTTCCCGGACGTCCGGGGTGTGCTGGGACGTCCGGGAGGGCCCGAGACCTCGATGGCGCTGGCGGAGTACCTGCTTGCGCACGCCCACGTCGCGGTCGTTCCTGGGGAGGCGTTCGAGGCACCCGGATTCCTCCGGTTGTCGTATGCGACCGGGACGGCCCGCATCGAGCAGGGTCTCGATCGCATCGCGCAGGCGCTGGCAACGATCGCGGAAAGTGTAGCGCCGCGCGTCTAGCGGTCTTGCGGTCGGCCCTGCCCTGCGGTCGGGGGTCGCCGGCGCGTCAAGGGGTGAGTCAAAGATGATGACGTTACCGGAGTTTCGCAACGAGCCGCTGATCGATTTTTCGGTCGAGGCGAACCGGCGCGACATGGAAGCGGCCCTCCGCGCCGCCGCCACGGAGGTCGGCCGCGAGTTTCCGCTGTTGATTGACGGCCGGGAGGTCCGCACCGAAAAAACATTCCGGTCGCATAATCCCTCGCAAGCCGAGCAGGTGGTGGCCGTCATCCACCAGGCCGGTCCGGAAGAGGTGGAGGCTGCCGCGCGGGCCGCGCTCACCGCCTTCGAGGCGTGGCGGTGGGTCCCGGCCGAAGAAAAGGCGGCACTGTTCATGCGCGCCGCCCACATCCTCCGGCGCCGCCGGTTGCGGGCGGCGGCGTGGCTGTGCTACGAGGTGGGCAAGAACTGGGCCGAGGCCGATGCGGACGTGGCCGAGGCGATCGACTTCGCCGAGTACAACGCCCGCGAGATTCTCCGGTACGCCCCGGGGCGGCCGCTTCCTCCCGCGCCGGGGGAGATGAGCGAATACCAGTACATCCCTCTCGGCGTGGTCGCCGTGATCTCCCCGTGGAACTTCCCGCTGGCGATCCCCTCGGGTATGGCCCTCGCGGCGATCGTCTCCGGCAACACGGTCGTCATGAAACCAGCCAGCGACTCGGCGTCGTCCATCTACGCGCTGGCGGACGCGCTCGCCGAGGCCGGCCTCCCCCCCGGGGTGCTCAACCTCATCCCCGGCCCCGGCGGGGTCGTGGGCGAGGCTCTGGCCGCCCACCCCAAGGTGCGGATGATCGCGTTCACCGGGTCTCGCGAGGTCGGGACGCACCTATTCGAGCTCGCCGCCCACACGCCTCCGAGCCAGATCTGGCTCAAGCGGATCATCGCCGAGATGGGGGGCAAGAACGCGATCATCGTAGACGACGAGGCTAATCTCGATGAGGCGGTCGCGGGGATCGTGGCGTCGGGCTATGGGTACCAGGGACAGAAATGCTCCGCCGGCTCGCGCGTCGTCGCGACCCCGCACGTCTACGGCCAGGTCGTCGATATGCTCGTGGAGCGAGTCCGCCGGCTCGAAGTCGGTCCGGCTCCGGAGAACTTCCCCGCCGGTCCGGTGATCAACGCGGCCGCCGAGCGCAAGGTCCTCGAGTACGTCGAGATCGGCAAGCGCGAAGGCCGTCTGGCAACCGGCGGCGGCCGGGCGCGGGACGGCGGATACTACATGGCGCCTACCGTGTTCGTGGACGTGACGCCGGAGGCCCGGATCGCCCAGGAGGAGATCTTCGGGCCGGTCGTGGCGGCGATCCCCGCCCGCGACTTCGAGGAAGCGCTCCGCATCGCTAACGGCACCGCGTTCGGATTGACGGGATCGGTATACACGCTCAATCCCGAGAAACTGGCCCGCGCCCGGCGCGAGTTCATGTGCGGGAACCTGTATCTCAATCGAAAGTCCACCGGCGCGTTCGTCGGGTCGCACCCATTCGGCGGGTTCAACATGTCCGGCACCGACAGCAAGGCGGGGGGTCCAGACTACCTACTGAACTTCCTGCAGCCGAAGGTCGTCGCCCACAAGTACCGCTGAGGGCTGATGTTACCTGGGCACGGGGAAACCCAACACGACGATGTAGATCAAGAAACCGAAGATCACCCCGTAGTAGTAGACGAAGACCTTGCTCTCACGAATACTCGCGTAAGAAAACGCCAGGGCGGAGAGGATTCCGGATAAGACGACTTCAGTAATTGGGGCGCGGCCGACGTACCTGATCAGCGCCATCGCCCCGAATCCAATCAGCGCCGAGGCAAAGAAGCCCCACCACAGGATGCGTGCGCCCCCGAGCTTCTCAAGCTGTGTCCGTTGGAAGATGTATAAGAACGTCGCCGCGATCAACGGCAGCAGGGCGCCGGCCAGGCTCCGGACGCCGGGGTAGATCCCCTCTTGAAAGGCCGAGAACAGGAAATACATGATCAATCCGAAGATGAACAGGGGAGTGGCGGCAACGGCAAATGGGTGGAGGACCTTGTGTAGCAGCCAGATCGCCCAGTTGCTCTGGTCCGAGGTCCCGCCGTGGACCAGGACAAGGTCCGTTTTGGCCGAACGTCGGCGGAGGCTGACGATGGCACCATACTCGGGTGATTGAAACCACGCCTTGGCGCGCTCCGCGCTCGGAAATTCGAGAATGGTAACGCGATTCGGGTTCCAGGTGCCCTCTAGTTTTTCGGGTTCGCCGCCTCGAATCGCATAGGCGCCGCCATACTGCTTCACCGTCGCCGCGACCTCTTTGCCGTATTTCTGGAACTCGTCGGGGTTTGTGATCTCAAGTCCAGCCACCACGTACGCCACTTACTGACCTCCCGCCCTTCGAATGAGCCCATCGACGCTTGACTGAAACGATCGCTCCCATGCACGAGTAAGGAGTCCCTTGAGCACTCCCGCCAACCGTCCGTGAAACACGTCCGAATCGGTGATCCGCGTCCTCGTGAGAGATAGCGCCTCAAAGGTCCAGGTGTGGCAGTATTTGACTCCGCGTGAAGTATTCCACCAGGCCACACTTTCGCCGGGCTTCGCAACGTGCACCGTCTCACGGGAAGTATACCTCCCGATGGGGAATCTCAAATGAAGAACCTGTTGAAACTGCGCCCCCTCCGTCCATTCCGCGCCTTGCGTCCAGTGCGCGGACTCAATCAACCCTCCTGACCACGCAGGCCAATCCTCCAGCTTTGACCAGACAGTCCACAACCTCTCGAGGGGAACGTCTGCCACCGCCGAGGCGGTCACGATTGCCGTCTGCCAGTCGGGGGAGCTTGCGCCAACCCTCTCAAGGCAGAATCCATTGGCCTCTACGGAGGCAGGGTCCAATTTCCCCCCGGCCATGATCGAAAATAGAAGCGATCCGACGATAACAATCAGCACAATGCTGAGCGCCCCGAGATTCAGCCTGCGTCTCACGCGTCACCCTCTCCACGCGGGATTAGAGTACCGGCGTGGCGCCCGCACAGACTTTTCCTGCCACCTTACGTCGATGAACGTGGATACTCCTTTCAGATAACAAGGATTGGGGCTGCACTGGCGCTTGTCTTGTTTGGGATTGCGAGATGGATTACGGTCAGACGGTTAGGGAAGAGCAGATCTTGAAATTTCCCGAAGCCAGCGCGAAGTCCCTTCCGCTACTCTAGCCATCTCCTCCAGTCCCCTCCGTCTCCCGCTCCCTGAGGCGCGAGAGCGCGGAGCCGGTCGCGCGAGACGTCGCGGCAGCGCTGCGCGTGCGCCAGTAGAGGACCGCCCCGGTTGCCAAGAGCCCGAGCGCTCCTCCGATCCCGAGCGCCGTCGGCGCGCCCCACGCTTCTGCGAGCCCGCCGGCCACAAGCGCGCCGACCGGGGTCATGCCCCCCATGACGACCGCATACATCGCCATCACGCGCCCTCGGAGGTGGCCCGGGGTCATGACCTGGAGCGTCGTATTG
>Ga0187846_10001398_pt1 | contig 13679 bp, 10 predicted proteins | sample TC_taG_FD_161473 | JGI IMG/M metagenome (GOLD analysis project Ga0187846, IMG submission 161473) | Biofilm microbial communities from the roof of an iron ore cave, State of Minas Gerais, Brazil - TC_06 Biofilm (v2) | ecosystem: Environmental > Terrestrial > Deep subsurface > Cave > Wall biofilm...
CGCTGAATCGCCTGCCGATAATTGGCGGCTCTATCGCCGAGATTAGTGCCTAATCCAATGAAAGCCCGATGGGGCATCCTCGCTGCTATATCCGGAGCGCCTTGATTCGTTCCACAGCTTCACGCAATCGGTCGTTCGGCACGGTTAGCGAAAAGCGCACGTAGCCCTCACCACTTTTTCCAAATCCAGAGCCAGGCGTGATTACCACGCCGGTTTCCATTAATACGCGTTCGGTAAACGAGGTTGAGGTGTGGCCTTTGGGCACGGTCGCCCAGATGTAGAAAGTCGCGCGCGGCAGGTCACAAGCCAGGCCGATGCCGCGCAGCCCCTCCACCATCAGGTCGCGGCGTTGTTGATAAATGGCACAATACTGCCTGAGATGGTCCTCGGCGCCAGTTATCCCAGCGATCGCGGCTTCCTGGATTGCCTGGAACACGCCCGAATCTACGTTGGTTTTTACCGTGCCGAGTGCGCTGACCAACTGCGCGTTGCCAACGGCGAATCCCACTCGCCAGCCAGTCATAGAATAGGTCTTTGATAGCGAGTGGAATTCGATAGCGCATTCGCGGGCGCCGTCGATTTCGAGCACGCTGGGCGCGCGATAGCCGTCGAAGGCAATTTCAGAGTAGGCAATATCGTGAGCAAGGATAATATTATTGTCGAGGCAGAATTTTATGGCGCGGCGAAAAAACGCCGGGTCTGCAGTAGCCGCGGTTGGATTGTTCGGGTAGTTGAGCCACATCAGCTTGGCGCGCCGAGCGATTTCAGCAGGAATGGCGTTGAGATCTGGAAGGAACCCATTCTCCTTGCGAAGCGGCATGAAATAAGGCTCGCCGCCGTTGAAAACGCACCCCGAGAAGTACACCGGATAGCCAGGGTCCGGGATTAGCACAATATCACCGGGGTCAACCACGGCCACTGGGAAATTCGCGATTCCTTCCTTGGAGCCAATCAGCGCGCAGGCTTCGGTCCGAGGGTCGAGCACGACGCCAAACCGCGATTTGTACCAGCTACAGGCGGCCTCGCGAAAACGGTCGAGGCCTTGGTAATCGGGATAACGCTGATTGAGAGGCAATTCGGCTGCTCGTTTGCACGCCTCCACTATATGCAGAGGAGTGGGCAAATCGGGGTCACCGATTCCCAAGCTGATGACATCCACGCCCTTTTGCTGCACCTCGCGTTTGAGCCGATCTAACTCTGCAAAAAGGTAAGGCGGCAAAAGACTTAATCGCGACGCGGCCCTAATCTGCACTTGATAGCGCACGCTCCGGAACTCAAGGATGTCGAACTAATTAACATACTTTAAATTGCTCCGAAACGGGCAGGCGCGACAAGCTGGGCATGCTTGGACTCAGGTTATGAACTGTTGCCGAATCGCGCTGTGCATGAGTTGCCGCGCGCCCCAGAGAGTTGAAATTGTCCTTCAACCCTAGCGGTTAGCGGCCTCGCTGGAGGCAAATCCATCATTATCTCTGCTTGCAGAAGGACCATTCCGATGTTAGTAATTCTTGCGTTTATTTTCCGGTAAGCAGATTCTCTTGGACACCAGGCGAAGCTCGGCTAAGGTCGGCGTTTGACCAATGCGGCAGCGCTTTGTTACTTCTGCTCGGATTTGACTCGGTAGGAGCGCTTGCGGGGACTCCTGCGCAATAGGACAACGATGGAGCCCGATCGCCACAGCCATGACCAGAAGAAGCGACGATGAACCGGTTACTGATCCCTATCGCGCTGCTCCTCTTTGCCAGCGGAGTTGCCACCGTTGCCTTTTCGCAGAGGCCTTGGGCGCCGCGTACGGACGTCGAACAGCCGATTCCCTTTAGCCATCGTGTACATGCAGGCATCAATAAAATCCCGTGTCAGTACTGCCACGAATACGCTCGCAAGTCGGCGAGTTCGGGAGTGCCTCCGGTCGAACGGTGCGTCGGATGCCATGGCAGCGCCTTGCTCGGCGGCATCGAGCCTATTACACGGGCTTGGACCGACGACCAGCAGCCGCCTTTCGAGATTCGCTGGAACCGGGTCTACGCGCTGCCTGACTTCGTGAAGTTCGTCCATAAGCCGCATATATGGGCTGGCGTTGCTTGCCAGGAATGCCATGGGCCGGTCGAAACGATGGACCGCGTTGTGCCGGTATACGAAATCAACATGGGGTTCTGCATCGATTGCCACGTTAAACGCGGCGCCACCCAGGAATGTTTTGTCTGCCATCACTGAACTAGGCGAAGCGCATGGGAGCCGGTGAGCCGAAGCCCGGAGTCGTTCGAAGGGAAACGAGTCTGCGAGGTGCGCATCGAAGAGTGAGGAATCCAATGACAGAAGGGCTATCCAGGAGGTCATTCCTGAAGCTCGCGGCGACAGCCGGAGCGGCGGCAGCTATTCCAGGCTGCGAACCTGCCGCTCGAAAGATAATCCCCTACGTAGTGCCGGACGAAAACGTAATCCCCGGGGTCCCGACCTTCTATGCGACCACATGCAACGAGTGCCGGGCAGGATGCGGCATTATCGCCAAAGTGCGCGAGGGGCGCGTAATCAAGCTGGAAGGAAATCCTGCCGACCCCATAAGTCAAGGTTCGATCTGCGCCCGCGGCCAGGCCGCCTTACAGGGTCTGTACAATCCTGACCGCCTCGCGAAGCCTATGAGCCGTGCGGCCGACGGCTCATTGCGAGAAATCTCCTGGGACGAGGCAACCAAGCAACTCAACGATCGCCTGCAACGGGCTGCCAAAGCTGGCAAAGACCGAATCGCCTTTATCGGACCGTCGGAAGGACCGTCACTTGACAATATTGCCGGGCTGTGGCTCAAGGCATGGGGTTCAGGCCGGATGGTATTCTGGGAGCGCATTGGTGAGGAGCCCGCTCGTGCTGCCGCCAACGCGTGTTTCGGCCGGCGGGACCTGCCGGTTTATCGGCTCGACCGGGCCGAGGCAATCATTTCCTTCGGTGCGGATTTTCTTGAGACCTGGGGCTCGCCAGTAGAGTATTCGCGCCAATACGCCGATTTCCGTTTGCCCAAAATGCGCAACGGCGTGCTCTCAATCGGAAAATGCGCATATGTGAGTCCCCGTCTCGGTACCACTGGTGCGAAAGCTGACCATTGGGTGCAAGCCCATCCAGGGACCGAGGGCGTATTAGCTATGGGCGTGCTCAACGCCGTCGTTAACCAGGGATGGGTTGCTCGGGGAGCCGGCATCGACGAAGGTGCAGTGAAGGAGTTCGTCGCCTCGCATGACCTCCACACGGTCAGCGAGGCAACAGGTGTTCCGGTCGGAATGATTGCCAGGCTCGCCTCCTGGCTCGGACAATCTGACGGTGCGGTGACGCTGGCGGGGGGCGATGACCCTCAAACTTACATTGCAGCCTACATACTGAACGCGGCCACTGGCAATCTTGGCCGTACCATGGTTTTCTTGGAGAACTCGCCGGCCGAAGCATTGACCACGCCGGAAAATGCTGTCGCGGCTATCCAGGCGATCCAGAACGGCGATGTCGATGTGGTCGTCGTTGCGGGTGGCGCCAATCCTGCCTTTTCGATGCCAGCGTCATGGAACGCAGATGCCGCGCTTAAGCGCGCGCCTTTCGTCATCTGGCTGGGAGAAGTTCCCGACGAGAGTGCGGAGGCCGCTCATCTTTTGCTGCCTACCCATCATCCGCTGGAAACCTGGCGTGATAATCAGCCGCGGTCAGCCGTTTACCAAATCGGCCAGCCGGTGATGCAACCGGTTTTTGCCAGCCGTCCCCTCCACGACGTCTTGATCGAATCGGCCCATCTGGCCGCGGGTGCTGCCGGACAAAGCATCCCATGGGAAAATGCGGCCGATGCAGTAAATTCAGCCTGGCAGCAACTGCAGAGCAAAATCGCCCCCGACACCAATCTGACTGAGTTTTGGAGTCAGTCGCTCCGTACCGGCGGTGATTTCCAGGAGGCCAAGCGCGCTGACGTCAACCTCAATCCGGCCGTCCTGACGCAAAAAATCCAGTTCAAAGCGCCGCCGCAGGGAGGTCTCACCCTCGCAGCGTTTCCGCACATCTTCCTGTATGACGGACGCGGCGCTGACAAGCCATGGTTGCAGGAAATACCAGAACCGGTCGCGCAGATTGTCTGGGATAGCTGGGTGGAAATGCATCCCAGCACCGCGGCCGGGCTGGGCCTCCAGCACGACTACAAGAGTACCTACCTCTTCGCCGGTATAAATGTGATTGAGGTGTCGACACCGAATGGCACTTTCGAAGCATCGGTCCACATTACCCCGACCGTGATGCCGGGCGTTCTGGCGATGCCGCTTGGACAAGGCCATTCTGAGTACGGCCGTTATGCGAGAAATCGCGGTGTGAATCTGTGGTCTTTCCTACCAGAGGGTGCCCGTAGCGTGCCGATCCAGGTGCGCATGACTGAAAAACGCCACATGCTGGTCACGCCCCTGGGAAATAGCAACATGATGGGACGGTCGATTATCGAGGCGATGAGCCTGGAAGAACTGGCGAGCGGCAGGCAACCCGAAATCGCGCGTGAATCGGCAGAGCAAATGCCGCAAGGCCCGTACGAGATGTACGATCCGATTCCATACCCGGGCCATAAATGGGGCATGACTATAGACGTCAATGCTTGCACAGGATGCAGTGCGTGCGTCGCCGCCTGCTACGCCGAGAACAATCTTGCGATTGTCGGCCGAGAGCGGGTCCATGAGGGCCATATCATGTCGTGGCTGCGCATCGAGAGCTTCATTCCTCAATCAAATGAGCGTGGCAGGGCACCCAACCTATTTATGGCGCCTATTCTGTGTCAGCACTGCGATCATGCTCCATGCGAGCCAGTCTGCCCTGTGTTCGCGTCGGTCCACACGCGCGAAGGTCTCAACGCCCAGATCTATAATCGTTGTATCGGCACGCGCTTTTGCGAAAACAACTGCCCTTACAAGGTGCGCCGCTTCAACTGGTTCGCTCCCGAGTGGCCGGAGCCGATGAATTTGCAGCTCAATCCGGACGTGACCGTGCGTGGGGCGGGGGTGATGGAGAAATGCACATTCTGCATTCAACGGATTACCGCGGCCGAGATCGACGCACGGACGGAGGAGCGTGAGCTGAAGGATGGCGAAGTCATCACCGCCTGCGCCCAGGCGTGTCCCACCAGGGCAATTACCTTCGGCGACCTCAATGATCCTAATAGTGCAATGGCAAGGCGGCGTGTAGACCACAGGAGCCGTGTTTACACGATGCTTCCGGAGCTTAACGCCCTGCCCCAGATTACCTATCTGCGCTCGCTCTATCGACCCACGGAGAAATCCTAATGGCAGCGGCCGTCGAGACCAATCTGCAGCCCCGTTACATTGATGTCGACCGCCAGGTCCAGCGCGCGATGGCGCCAGGTGGATTGACGTACTGGATGTGGGTTCTGTTTTGCGCTTTTCTGACTGCGCTCGGCATCGGTTTCTGGACTAATCAGGTTTACAAAGGCCTGGGGGTAACCGGCCTGACCGAGCCGACTATGTGGGCGCCCTACATTACCAATTTCGTATTCTGGGTCGGTATTGCGCATTGTGGAACACTCATTTCAGCGATCCTTTTTCTGTTCCGAGTGCGCTGGCGCACGGCGATTTATCGCTGCGCCGAAACCATGACAGTCTTTGCGGTTGCGACCGCCGGTCTATTCCCACTGATTCACCTTGGCCGGTTGTGGTTCTTTTATTTTGTCGTGCCCTATCCCAATGAGCGTTACTTACAGCCTGATTTCCGCTCGCCCTTGGTATGGGATTTCTTCGCAATCGGCACCTACTTGACGATCAGCACGGTATTCCTGCTGACCGGCTTGATTCCGGACTGCGCGAACGCGCGTGAATTGGCGACTGGTTGGCGCAAGACGCTCTACAGCATATTTTCTTTCGGATGGCAGGGGACAGACCGGCAGTGGCGAAACTTTCAGATGGTGTACCTGCTGCTCGCCGGCTTCGCAACGCCACTGGTGCTGTCGGTCCACAGCGTGGTGTCATGGGATTTCGCGATGACCCAGGTGCCAGGCTGGCATAGCACCATCTTCGCTCCTTATTTCGTCGCCGGAGCGATCTTTTCCGGATGCGCCTTTGTGATGACGCTGATCATCCCGCTGCGGAGATTTTGGCGCCTGCAAGACGTCGTGACCATCTGGCACCTGGACAATTTATCCAAGATAGTTCTGCTGACTTCGTTGATTATCAGTTACTCTTACTGTGTCGAGTCATTCATGGTCTGGTATTCGCAGGACCCGCTGGAAATGACTACCTTTCATCAGCGTTATTTTGGACCGCAGGGGTACTTATTCTGGATTATGGTGACGTGCAACTGCGTTATTCCACTGTTGCTGTTCAGCCCGCGGGTGCGCACTAACACGGTCTCGTTATTCATCATTTCTATCTTCGTGAACATCGGAATGTGGCTCGAGCGTTTTGTGATAATTGCCGGCTCGCTCGCTACCAATACCATGCCGTCGCAGTGGCGTTTCTACACTCCACACGTGACGGAAGTGGTAATTACGGTCGCCAGCTTCGGCTGGTTCCTGATGAACTTTTCATTGTTTGCGAAGTTTATGCCGATTGTATCGATGACGGAAATGAAGGAAGGAATAAGTTGGCTGCGGCAAGCCGTCCGCACCAGCTACCCGTATCAGAAGGCAGCATGAGCGAAGTCGCAGTAATCTCGACCTTTGAGAGCGACGAGGAGTGTGCGCAGGGAATTCGTGCGTTGCACGATGCGCGAATCCATGAATTCCGCGCCTTCTTTCCATTCCCAAGTGAAAAAATTCTGGAGGCGGTCGATCATGTCCGTTCGTGGGGCCCCAGCCCCGTCCGCTACTGGCAACTTTTTGGCGGGATTACCGGCGTGCTGAGCGCCATCGCACTGACCTTCGGCACTTCGTGGGAATGGAATTTGATTGTGGGTGGCAGACCGGTCATCTCGGTGCCGCCATACATCATCATCATGTTCGAATTGCTGATCCTGATCGGCGGGCTCTCCGGTCTGACGGGCTTTTTCGTGCACAACCGAATGCCGGTGTTCGACCCGCTCCGCGGTTACCGTTCACGCTTCTCGGAAGACAAATTCGGCCTGGTGGTGCAGTGCGATGAGGGCGTGGCTGGCAGAGTCGAATCGGTTCTACGCGATGCCGGCGCCGAAGATATTACGCGAGAGATTCTGGAAGCAGCCACCGAGCATCACTAGCAGGGTGTTGAGGAACAGCGATTTTTCAAATTCCGAGAGACCAGTATGGTCAACACCCCGCGAGAAAGCTGGCTGTCTTCCTTTAGTTCTCTCCCTCCGGGAGAGATTACAGTGAGGGAAGCAGGCTGTGAAAATCCTTTTTTCAACAGCCTGCTCGGACGGGCGGTAAGACAAACTGGGCAGCCCATCGCATGGAAAACGAAATGAGATCTCACCAACCGGCTTCGCTCGGCGCGGCAGCAGTCAGGCCGCTGCGCGAACCGGCGCAACTGAATTGGGCTCCTCTGAACATGCTGGGCCTCGTGCTCTTCGTCCTCGGCATAGCCGGTTTTATGATCGCTCTCATCACCGGCCGCAGCCAGCGCGTTTGGGAAATATGGCTGGTTAACTTTCTCTTTTTTAATGGGATCGCCCAAGGTGGCGTGGTTTGTTCGGCAGCGTTTTATTTGACCCAGGCGCGATGGGCCGGTTCGACCCACTACCGCATGGCTGAAGCATTCAGCCTGTATTTGGCAATCGGATTCATCCTGTTCTGGGGTATTTTTATTGGCCGAATTTCAATTTTCCCATGGATTCTTCATCCTTCGCCCAAGCAGCAGCTCTGGCTTAATGTCCCCTTTCTGTTCGCGCGCGATGGGATTGCTCTGCTGCTAATTACGGTTATCAGCCTCTGGTTCGTGTCATTGTCCCGCCGGCCCCAAACGCACGCTTGGGCCAGCCGCTTCAGCGAAATCGATATGCCACCGGTGGCTATCCGGCGCCTTGCACCGGTTGTGGCGATTCTTTACTGCTTTATCTATTCCTTGCTGGCGTTTGATCTGATCATGTCGCTCGCGCCGAAGTGGCACAGCACTCTGTTTGGATGGTGGTATTTCGCCACGGATTTCTGGAGCGCGGCGGTCGCGATGGGGTTGATGGTGGTTATTTTTCGCCGCCTGCTCGGTCCCCAGACCAGCGCGACGTCGCCAGGGGTGCTGCATGACATCGGCAAGATGATATTTGCTTTTTCGATCTTCTGGATATACACCGGGTTTGCCCAGTACCTGGTGATTTGGTACGGTGATATTCCAACCGAAACCTTCTTTATCGTGCAGCGCTTCTGGCATGCTCCATGGACGCTTTTATCCTGGTCCGCGCCAATTCTGATTTGGGTGATCCCGTTCCTTGTCCTGCTCGGCGTCCGGCCCAAGCGCACTCCGGGAATATTGGGGACCGTCTCAGTGCTCGGTCTCATCGGGGTATGGATTCTGAATTTTATCCTGGTGGTACCCTCGCTCTCGCGCGACCGTCTACCCTTCGGATGGATCGAGGTGACGATCACAGCCGGATTCCTCGGCATCTTCCTGCTTTGCGCAATTCCTGGTCTGAGGCGAGTAGCCGCCGCCGCATTTGAGCCGATATCTCCGGAGCTTCAGCCTCGAATGGAGTGGGAGTGATGTCTGCACGTTCGCGGAAGTCTAAGCCCGCCAGTGTTCCTCTAGCAGGGTGCCGGAAGCCCCATTTGCTCATGGAACCTCTTTCCGCACGCTGCGATAAAAACTGTCTTCTTTCCTTTAGTTCTCCCCCTCTTGGGGAGATTGCACAGAGGGTAAGCAGGCTGCGGAAGGTCTTTTTCCGTAGCCTGCTGGGAGTCGTCGTTCTGGCTGTATCTGCATGTAAGCCACAGGTGAAATATCCGCTCGATACGCTGGCGCCCACCTCGGACCTCACCAAGAGCATTTATGACCTGTTCGTCGAGGTCACTGTGCTCGACATCATCGTATTGATTGTGGTCGTGGGAGCCTTGTTTCTTGGGATGCTGGTCTTTTCCACCCGCACCGGCGGTCCGCGCGAGCCCTCAGTCAAGCATTCGGATATGTATCTCGAAATGGCATGGACGATAATCCCAGCGCTGATCCTGCTGGCTATCACCGTGCCAACAGTCCGCGTCATCATCCAGACCCAGCCATACTCATGGCCCAAAAACACGCTGCCGGTCGAAGTGATTGCTCATCAATGGTGGTGGGAATTCTATTATCCAACCTTGGGGGTCGAGACGGCAGACGAGGTCCATATCCCGACCGGTCAGACGATTCACTTCCAGTTATTTTCCAAGGATGTGATTCACAGCTTTTTCATGCCGCAAGTGGGTGGTAAGCGCGATGTCATTCCGGGCCAGGAGAACCAGATAACCTTAATTGCTCAGGTGCCGGGCGAATACTACGGACAGTGCACCGAGTTCTGCGGCGATTCGCACGCCAACATGCGATTTCGCATGTTCGTTGAGACGCCCGCTGATTTCCAGCAGTGGGTCAGACATCAACTTGAACCACCGGTGAAACGCGCTGACGGTCCTGCTGCGGCGGGGGCGAAAATTTTTGCTGACGCCCCGTGTGCGATTTGCCATACGATCAGAGGAGTGTCGGGATTTTCCAAGCAATACACCTACGGTTTCCGCGGGCCGGACCTCACCCACTTTGGCAGCCGCTCGACGCTGGCAGGTTCGATCATGGACAATACGCCGCAAAACGTGGCGATGTGGATTCGCAACCCCGATGAGGTCAAGCCCGGCGCCAATATGCCGACACTGGGGCTCGGTGGCGCCGAAATGAACGAATTGGTGGCTTATCTGGAAAGCCTGAAATAGGACGCATCATGGCTGCGCAACCAAAACCCCTATACGTACGCGAACTCAATTATCTCGAAGGCGGCGGCATCTACGGATGGTTGACCACGATCGACCACAAGCGCATCGCCGTGCTCTACGGGCTCACAGCCCTGGTGATGCTGCTGTTCGGCGGCGTTGAAGCGCTGTTGGTCCGCACGCAATTGATAGTCCCCAATAACCATTTTCTAACCGCGCAGCAATATAACCAATTCTTCACGATGCATGGTTTGACGATGATCTTTCTCGTCATCATGCCGTTGGAGACGGGCTTTTTCGGCAATTTCCTGATTCCGCTGCAAATCGGGGCACGTGATGTCGCTTTTCCCCGTCTGAACGCACTTAGTTACTGGGTGTTTTTGCTCGGTGCGATTACCATCAATCTCGGCTGGATTTGGGGCGGGCTGCCCAACGACGGCTGGTTTGGCTACGCGAATCTGACGGAGAAGTTCTATTCACCCGGACTCAATATTGACTTTTACGATGTCGGGCTCCTGATCCTCGGCCTGTCCTCGGTGATGAGCGCGCTGAACTTCTTCGTCACCATCATCAATATGCGTGCACCCGGCATGACTTTCTTCCGCATGCCGATGTTCATCTGGTCACTGCTGGTGACCACCATATTGATCCTGCTGGCTTTCCCAGCGCTGACGGTCGGTTTGATCTTCCTTTTCATGGACCGCTACTTCGATACCCATTACTACCGGGTTATCGCGGGCGCGAGCCCGATTCTGTGGCAGCACCTGTTCTGGATTTTCGGTCATCCGGAAGTTTACATCATGATCCTGCCGGCATTCGGCCTGATCTCCGAGATCATCCCGGTATTTTCGCATAAGCCCCTGTTCGGGTATCCGATGATGGCTTATTCGCTGATCCTAATCGCCTTTTTGTCCTACGGGGTTTGGGGCCATCATATGTTCGCGACCGGGATGGGTCCGATTGCCGATAGCACTTTCGCGATAACCTCGATGCTGATCGCGATTCCCACCGGGATCAAGATTTTCTCCTGGATTGCCACAGTGTGGGGTGGCAGGTTGCAATTTTCGACCGCTTTTCTATACGCGGTTGCGTTTGTGCTGCAGTTCACTATCGGCGGTCTCAGCGGAATCATGCACGCCAGCCCGCCGATCGATCTTGAACAGACCGACAGCTATTTCATCGTTGCCCATTTTCATTACGTGCTCGGCTTGGGCGCGCTCTTCGCTATCCTGGGTGCGCTGTATATGTATTGGCCCAAGATCACTGGCCGCATGCTTAATGAAAGGCTGGGCAAGTGGAATTTTTGGCTGTCATTGTGGTCGTTTAATGCGACCTTCTTTCCGATGCATTTCGTGGGGGAACTCGGTATGCCGCGGCGCATTTATACCTATGCGCCCCACATGGGATGGGATTTCTGGAACTATTGGGAGACCGTCAACGCTTATATCATCGCGGTGGCTTTCATCATCCTGGCCATAAATATTTGGTGGAGTCTGCAATACGGTGAGCGTGCACCTGCTGACCCATGGGATGCCCGGACGCTCGAATGGTCGACTCCGACGCCGCCACCGGTCTACAACTTCGCCACGGTGCCGGCAGTGATGGCGCGGGATGCGTTCTGGGTGGCGAAGTACGGCAACGTCGAGGCGACCGGGCTGGAACAATCCAATGCGGCTGCAACCGCGCCATCGCTGGTCGATGTGAGTACAATCCACATCCCCGCGCCATCGCTGTACCCGGTGTTCATCGGCTTGGGCATATTCGGGATGGGTATCGGGATGCTGGTTGAGTGGTATCGGGTAGTGCTGATGGGCGCGGCGCTGATGGCGATTTCGGTCATCTCAATGACATTCGAATATCCAAGCTGGGGGCGGGAGGATCCCCATGCGGTCGAGCAGAGCTTCCTGGGTCTCGACAGCCGCAAGGTCGGCCTCTGGAGTTTTATCGGATCAGAGTGCGTGTTCTTCGCGAGCCTTATTTCGACCTACATGGTCTACAAGGCTCGCAGTATGGGGCCGTTCGACGCTGATATCCTGAACATCCCGCTCACCTCTTTCAGCACGTTCATCCTGTTGATGTCGAGCTTGCTGATGGTGTTGGCGCTGGCGGGTTATCAGCGTAACGACAAATTCTGGGGTACTTTCTGGCTATTCGGCACCGCAGTCTTCGGGTGCATCTTTCTCGGCGGGCAGGTCTACGAATTCGGCGACTTTTGGTTAAACGAGGGGATGCTGTTCAACAGCAATCTTTTCAGCCAGTGTTTCTACACACTTGTCGGTTTTCACGGCTTCCACGTATTCATTGGCGTCTGCTGGCTGGTGACCCTTGCTGTTGCTGGCCTGTTGGGCAAAATAGATAGCAAGCGATCGTTAGCGGTGGAGATCGGCGGTCTGTACTGGCACTTCGTCGATATTGTGTGGGTGGTGATTTTCACGTTGGTCTACCTGATGAGGACAATTAAACACGCATGAACGAGCACGCTATCGAACACCCCGTCGGTCGCGCGCACGCGGTTGAGGAGCACCATCCTCAGGCGCCGACCTACATCGTTGTTGCTATCATCCTGACGATTCTAACCGCGTTTGAAATTGGTGTTTTCTATGCGCCGTTCCTGCAGGTCGTTCTGGTGCCATTGCTGATCATTTTGGCGATCCTCAAATTCATCCTGGTTGCCGCGTTCTATATGCACTTGCATTTTGACAGCCGGGTCTTTTCCGGCCTGTTTCTCTTCCCCCTGTCTCTGGCGGCGCTGATCGTTGTTTCGTTGATGCTGCTGTTCTTCTATCTCGGTGAGCATCTCGCTCTCTAACAGGGCGCTGATTGTCTGGTCATGTGGCAAGCTGATCCTTCAACTCTGATTGCTCTGTTGGTACTGGCGGGAATCTATGTCAGCGCTTCGCTCAAACTAGGACAACGTCCAAGCAATCGTCAGGGCGCCGCTTTCGTCGCTGCCCTGTTGACGATTCTAGCCGCGATCACGGGGCCGCTCGATGAGCTGACCAAGGAGCGTTCGTTCGCGGTTTACATTTTCCAGCAGATGCTGCTGGTGTTCGTGGTGCCGCCGCTGTTGCTGTTCGGCCTGCCTGGATGGATGGTTCGGCCACTGATGCTGAATCGGTTTATAGAGCCAGTCGCGCGTGTGATCACGCGTCCGCTATTTGCGTTTCTGCTCTTCGCCGCGGTCTTTACCCTGATTCACTACCCGATGGTCTGCGACCGCGTCTGCCATGTGCAAGCCTTCTATGGCAACCTGCGCGCGCTACTTCTGTTTACCGGCTGTTTATTATGGTGGCCATTGTTGAGCCCGCTGCCGGAATATCCGCGCATGACCTATCCGATGCAGATCATGTACCTGTTTCTGCTGATGATCCCGATGACCGCGGTGGCGGCGCCGATCACGCTGGCAAGTTCGATTCTGTACGTGTTCTATATCGGCGGCACGCATCCGCTGGGCCTCACGCCGATGGCCGACCAGGTGCTGGGCGGCCTGATAATGTGGGTGGGCCAGGGCGTCTATATCATGTTCGTCTTCACCGCCATCTTTTACCGTTGGTCACGTTGGGACGACCAGGAAGAGCCGCCCCTGAACCGCGAACCAATCCCACGGCTGAAACCCGCAAGGCTCCAGCACCCATAGCCGGTCCGCCCCACCAGCTTCGACGCATTCTCCAACATCAACTTGTGTTTCGCCACTCGGCTGTTTCCATGTCATCTGCGAACCCTGGTTGTCCCGCGGTAGCCAGGGGCCATCGGAAGTCACTATTGTTCAATTCCAGGACGCAATGAGGGCGTTGAACCCGATGAAAACCTCACTTTTCTACCTACCTAGTGTCGGCAGTAGGACTCAAATCGAACAGGGGAAAGCCGG
>Ga0187846_10001399_pt1 | contig 13677 bp, 14 predicted proteins | sample TC_taG_FD_161473 | JGI IMG/M metagenome (GOLD analysis project Ga0187846, IMG submission 161473) | Biofilm microbial communities from the roof of an iron ore cave, State of Minas Gerais, Brazil - TC_06 Biofilm (v2) | ecosystem: Environmental > Terrestrial > Deep subsurface > Cave > Wall biofilm...
GAACATGGTCTCCTAACCGCCGTTCTTCGGCACCGCCGCCAGCACCGGCAGATCGAGCGCCTGGCGCACTTCCTCCGGGGTGCGGAACGAGGGATCGAGATAATCGGAAACGAAAGCCAGCCCCACGCTCACCACCCCGGCGAGCAGCGTGCCCACCAGCAAAGTCCACAGCGGGCGCGGGCGCGACGGCAGCGCCGGCACCGTGGGCTCTTCGGCCAGCGCCACGTTGACGATGCGCTGCTTATCGAGCGCATCCGAAATGCGCGCTTCTTCTTCCCGGTGCCGGTAGAGCAGGTAGTTGTCCTCGGCCGCTTTGGCTTCCCGCAGCAGGTCCTGCTGCGCCGTCTCTTTTTCATCGATCGCGCGCGCCTTGCCGGCATAGAGCTGCAGCACCCGGGCGGTGGCCACGGCGCGGGCCTGCAACGCGGCCAGTTCCGCTTTCGCTTTGGCCAGTTCCTCTTTCATCCACTGGTGGGTGGGCTCGCGGTCGGTGGTCTGGTCCAGGAGGGGAGCGTTTTCGGCGGCCGCGAGGGCCGTCTTGGCCTGCGCAATCTGCTTTTCGATTTCCTCGAGCGGCCGGTACCCGGGCGCAAACTTTTCGAGCAGGCTGGTGCGTTTCAACTCGAGCTCGAGCAGCGTGGATTTCAGGTGCTGGAGCAGCCCGGCGTTGTCGATGGTGCGAATCACGGTGGTCTCGCGCAGCGGCGTGGCGGCCAACTGCATCTCGAGTTTCCTCATCCGTTGCTCGGTCTCGGAAATAGCTACTTGGGTCGAACGCAGCGTGGCATCGAAATCGGCCAGCTTCTGAACCGCGATCTGGCGCTCGAGCTGCGGAGCCACGACCCCTTCGCTGCGGTCGAATTCCTCGACGCGCTTCTCCGCCGCGGTGAGTTCGGTGCGGTACCGCTCCGTCTCCCGCTGGAAGAAATCGAAGGCGCCCGGGGCGCGATAGACCGCTACGTGCTTCTCGAGATAGAGATTCGCCAGTGTGGCCAGCACCTTGGCGGAACGCTCGGGATCGGAGGACTCGTAGCTGACGCGGATCAGGCTGGTCTTCTTGATGGGCTCGATCTGCAACTGGCTCTCGAGCCGGTTCACCGCCCGGGACACGCTGGGCTCTTCTCCCTCCGGTCGCGCGGAGGCGGCTTTGGCTGTACCGAACCAGGAATCCCAGAGATGCGCTTCCCGCGCCCGGTCGAGCCCGCAGGCCACCACCACCTTCTCGAGCAGGTCGTGGCCTTTCAGCAACTCCACTTCGGAGTTCAACTCTTCTTCAGAGATGGCCGGCTGCGGCTGCACTCCGAGCGAAGCCTCCACCCGTCCGCGCTTCACCAGGATCTTCATCTCCGACTGGTATTCCTTCGGCAGGACCAGGGCCGCCAGCACCGCTCCCAGAAAAATCCCCAGAAAGGAGACCACCACCAGGCGCCGGTGACGAAACAGCGGCGCCACCACGTCGCGCAACGACGCCGAGCCTCCCGGACTTTCCGTCTCGATCCCGAACTCGTGCTCACTCACGCTCGATCTCCTTCGCGAAGTCCCCTAGGGGACATAACGGCTCACATCGAAATAGGCGCCCAACGAGGGAGTGGGAATCCAAGGTTTGATCTTCGAAATCGCGTTCTTGGGCACATACAACATGTCCCCTGGCCGCAGATAGACGTCTTCAGCGAGATTCCTCGTATTCAGCATGTGCTTCACGTTCAGCACCTTCACCTCCGCCCACTCGTCGGAAACTTTCCGGAACAGCACCACCTGCGAATGCTTGGCGGTGTCCTTGAAGCCGCCGGCAATGGCCACGGCCTCGGTCACCGTCGTCTCTCCCCGCAACTCAAACTTGCCGGGCTTGTCCACCTGCCCATCGACGATGAAGTAGGGCTTCACAAAATCCTTCAGGTTGACGGTGATGATCGGATCGCGAAGGATCTTGCCGTAGGCGGCGACGAGCGCCTCGGTGAATTCGGCGGTCGTCTGCCCCCGGGCCCGCAGGCTGCCCGCTCCGTTCAGGGTGACGTAACCGTCCGGCTGCACGGTGACGACTTGGTTGAATTCCGGCGTGAGGAGAAAATTCAATTCCAGCACATCCCCGGGAAGAATCTGATACCGCCCCCCGCGCCGCTGTAGCGCCGGCCGGTCCGCATCCGGGCTAGTGCTTGGGTGAACTGGCTCCGAAGCGCTTGTGCCTTGCTCGGAAGGAACCTTCCCCGCGCCATTCTGTGCGCGCGCGGGGCGAGCGACAAACAAAAGTGCAGCCGCAAAGATGCCCAGTGCCACGGCAAGCCTACTCATCGGGTCTCTCTCCAATTTCCTCAAGTCTTTCAGCAACGCTCGAAAGTGCCTTCACGTCTCCCAGCGATAGAGACGCAAAATTGAAGCCGGTAACGCTCACAACAGCAAAACCGCACCCCGCCTTGTCTGGAAACGAGGGTTCCACGCGAACCACTTGCGCTTCTGCCTGGATCCGCACGCGCGGAGCGCCGTTGTGAAGCGGGGGAAGGAAGATATCGATCTGAATTGTTGCCTCAGCGGGCGGAGAAGTCGGGCTGAGAAGGAATGCGCTGCTCAGACTGATGTCACGCGTCAACCCTTCTCCTTGTAAGCGGCTGCCGCGCGCTCCCTCCCACGAAAAGACAGCGGGCGCGCCAAGCCGATATCGAACTGCTCCGCGATGTTCCATTTTGGTGGGACAGAGAAAGTCCCACAGCGGCAGTGATGCCGCAAGAAGCCGGGCGTCACATGTAAATTTGTGTGTTGTTTTGGACCACAGTGTTGAACATTGGCACAACTGAGGAAGGCCGCCTTGCGTGGCCCAATTCATTTGCCGGTCAACCGAGAGGGAGACTCCTTGCTTTTGCCTCGTAGGCAGAAGTCACAGTCGGAGACAGCCTTTCCTGCCTGGCGCTCCAGTCTTCTTCCTCATTTGTGCAAGATTCTTCCCTTCGGCTGGCTGGAGCATCGGGCCTTCTTCCGGCAGGAGAATGCAGGAACCTACACGGCCAAGGGCCATTCCTCTGATAGACCAAGGTTTATGGTCCTAGGGAGAACCACCGCGCATAGCGGGGAGGTGGGTAATTTTTGCTGGAGCACCATGCTCCAGAAGCGCACGCCTGGCACTGGAGTTGCAAGAGGAAGCGACGACCTTCGAAGCTTGTGCAACAGAAGAAACTCGCAACCGGAAGCAAATCTAAGAGCTCGCTGTGCCATTTCTTGCGGAGCTAGTACGGTTCTATAAAATTGAAAATTTTGGGATGCACGTTGCTCAAGATGGCATAGAATCACGCAGTCCCCGACGTGCATCGCCCTCTTAGAGGTTCAATACAATCGCTCGACCGACTCAATGCGCGAGTGAGCAAATCCGTGTCCTAGTGGCGGAGTCCAGCCAAATGGGCGGACAGCTGGTTGCGGGCGCGCTGAAGCGCTGCCGGCACAAATTTGAGGTTGTGGCTTTTCCCAGCACTTCATCCGACGCGATACGAGAACTAAAAGCCAGCGATCCTCAAGTCGCGCTAATCAGCGCACAGCTGCAAGACGGGCCGTTGACGGGGTTCAAAGTGCTCCACGAGCTGCGTGTCTCTCAGATGAGAACTGCGGCCGTGATGTTGCTCGACACTCTCGAACGCGATCTGGTGATCGATGCATTCCGCGCGGGAGCGCGAGGAGTTTTCAGCAGAACCCAGCCGCTGCGAGCGCTTTCGAAGTGTATCCGTTCCGTCCATCAAGGGCAGATTTGGATCGGGAACAACGAGCTGGAACATCTTCTCCAGCTCATTACCCAACTGAGGCCTCCGCAACTGATCCGGCCCGAACAAATGGCTCTGTTGACCGAGCGCGAGAAGCAAGTCGTGCGCATGGTGGCAGAAGGTATGAACAACCGCGAGATCGCGGTGAAAATGGACGTGAGTGAACACACCGTCCGGAACTATATCTTTCGAATTTTTGAGAAGGTCGGCGTATCCAACCGGGTCGAGCTCGTCTTGTATGCACTGAGCCGGCCCGAGTCATAGGCTCTCGTTGAACGAGTCGCATCGTCCCCAGCTCAACTCCGATGAAGATTTCAGTTAGGAGAGGAAACGCATCCAGTGACCCCAAGTTCTGATCGGTTGCGGGAGGCAAGAAGTTCCCGCGGACATTCCCGTTTCACGAACAGCGGCGTACGAAGCGCGAGATCATTCGCTGCGGACGATGCGGTGGAACGCCCGCAAGCGATCGGAATTATTGCGGCGCTGCTCATCGGATTCAGCGTGTTGTTCATGCTTGCCGGCGTCCCAAAGGCCTGGGAACTTTTTCAGCAGCACAGCGACCCAGTGGTGGGTCTTGTCGAGGAACTGGTGTACGGGGGCTTTGTCCTTCTGGCGGTCTTGCTCGGATGCGCGGGAGTTGCGACCGGGATCGGACTGTATTTTTTGTGGCGGTGGGCGCGCGTTTCAATCCTTATGTTCAGCGCATTGCTCCCGTACGTTTTCGTCATGGGTGTCATTGCCTTCTTGTCGGAGCCGACCTATTTCGGACCCGGAGACGAACTTCCTTCTGTTTTTGGCGCCTCGATCGCGGTTCTTGCCATGGGGATTTGGTGCCTCTTCTACTTCAATCGGCGGAGCGTGAGGAGGCTTTTTCAGGCACGCCGCAGAACCCCGGTGACCTACTCTTGATGCAATCTTAAGCGAGACGAAAATCCGCACGACCTCATTTCGGTTACGACGCCGCTGAGCGCTTCGCAGCACTCATCTCGCACAGCATCGAACAGCTCCTGACCCCTGCTGCACCGGCGATTGAAATGCGCCCACTCCGCATTGCTTGCGGTGGCGGGGTCAGGTCTGTCTGTTGCAAGCAGTCGCCTACTGAGTTTCTCCAATAGCTGGAAACCGCGAACCCGTTTAATGCCAGCGTGGGGCAGGAACAGCAACTACACACATCCCCAATTTCCGGATGCGGAGACGTATCTGAAAGTGGGGTTGCTTTTTAGCCTGTTGTTCTTTTCTGGCTAGGTAACGCTGAAATTCATAGAAACTCGATTTGTCCCCACCAGTTGCAAAGGATTCGCCGGATTAACTGCGAGGTTGGGTTCGCTGTCATGATTTGTTTCCCCGCTGGCCGTGGTGGGAATCATGTTCACAACCCTCACCGTTTGACCAAAACTCACTCCTGCCATGACGATAACCGCGGCGGCCAGCAACAGGCTGCCCGTCAAGTGCCTGTTCATGTGTTTTGCTCCTTATTTCAATTTCATTCTAGGCTCACGGAGCCGGGCCCTTTCCTTCTTACTTGGTCTGTGGCTTCAGCAACCTCATCACGCGTTCAGTCTCTTTGGTTTCCTGGAAGTCGCGCCGGTTAATTGCCGTGTACACCGGCTCCTTCACGTTTTCGAAAATCCGCTGATTCCTCGGCCGGTGCAGGATCCAGACCCCTTCCTCTCCTGCTTTGAATTTGGGTGAGTCCGCCCACATGACGTCATGGCTGTTTGGATAGGCCACCAGCACGGTCTTGTTCCCCGCTTTCCCCGCGAGGAAGCGTTTCACGGTTATTTCCGCCAGCCACCAATCGGCGTCGTGTTCTGAGACTGGCGATACCTTCCGGGCCTCTTCAAAAGGCCTTACGGACTTGACCGCTCCGGCCAGCACCACCTCCGCGTCCGCAAGGCGTTCCCGAATTTGATCGTCCTCGGCTTCAACCTTGGCTTGCGCAATTTCTTGCTTCAGCTCCTCGCGAGATGCTTCTTGCACGACGTGCCCCACCTCGCGTACCGTTAAGTGCTGGCCATAAATCCAACCGTTGGTGTAGAAGACTGCCCGCTTTTGCGCGCTTGGTAGCACTCGCTCGGGCATTTGCACAATCACCAAGTCCCCCGGCCGCACGGCGGTTGTTGCTTTGACGTACAGCACTTCCACCACGCGGACAAGGACACTCTGCGGCGGAAGGCGAAGATCCATCTTCGCGGCGGCCTGCGCATTTTCCACTTCTCCGCTAAAGATGAAGGCGGCCTGCTTAGCTAACGTGTGTGTGTCCGTTTGGGCTCTGAGAGTGGCAACCGCTGACAGGCATAGGCACAAGGCAAGGAGCTTGGGCACCAGCGAAGCGCTTCTCATGGGTGATTACCTCCATGCATTCTTTGTCCGGCTATGTCATTGGAACCCGTGGCCCTTTGCTGGCAGTGATACCGAACCCCGAATCGTTCAGCTCGGAATGCAAACGAAGGCTCCAAGTAGCCGAAGGGCTTTTTGAGGGTGCAGCGCCGGCCGCCCGCCGTTCACCCCCAATCGTTATCGCTGCCGTTTGCGGCGCGGTCTTCGCGGTGCGGGTACCAGCCCGTCGCCGCGCTCGTTCACGCGCAACACTCCCTGCTCCCGGATGGCGGTGATGGGAACGTGCAGCGCCCGGAGGCCGGCGGTCGCTTTGCCGAAGTACTCGGCATGCCTGCGCGCACGAGCCTCCATTTCTGTGGCGCCGATTCCTCCGCCCGAATTCAGGATCGTCACGCCCTGCACGTGAACCACCCGGCCGTCCTTGGGATCAAAGAGGATGCATACTTTGCTGGCGCCATCGCTTACTTCTTTTCCATTTGCGATCAGAGTTTTCATGATGCTCTCCCGTTGTTAACTCCAAATCTCCATGTTGATATTGCCATCGCAGATGTTGTCTCCCTCGATGGTCCAGCCAAAGGTTACGGAATCGACATTGGAGTCCCACGCGAAGTCCGCTAACCCATCGGCATTCCCCTGGCCCACCAGGTGAACCGTGTCGGACCCATCGGCGTTCCTTGTGCGATAGGCGACGATGCCGCTGAGAAGCCACCCGCTGCCTCCACCGATGTTGGAAAAGCGGTTGAGCGAAGTCCGGGCATAGACCCCGGCCGGATCGAACTCCACGTCCCATGTCCAGCTAGTGTCACCGAGAGTGACCGGGTCGGGGCCGGAGCCGCCGCCCGTCGCCCAGGGATCCGCGCTGCCTGCAAACCACGGTTGTGCCATGAGCTTATTCCTCCATATTTTTTGCTTGCGGCGAAGTGACGGGGCAAACGGGCGGGACTCAATTCCCGAGCACTGCCACGAAAGCACTGTCCTGTAGTGAAGACGAATTGAAACCGGGATTTCCATTTTGATCTCCCGGATGGGCCCTTATATGCACCCGGGACCTCGCGAAGTGAAGCAAATTGATTTCGTCGCACGATCTTCCTGTTGGACGGGCGCAAATCAGTTCGCATAACCAACTTGAACTGCCAGTTCCGAGGCATTTCTCGGACACCACTCTTTCGTTGAGTACTTTCTTCCCCCGGCAGTCTCGCCACTCGGCCGCGCGTCAGCCCGTTGGGACTGGCAGTGCCCAGATCCGCCGGAGCATCGTTCCGAACAAGCGTCGCGTCAGGTGGCTCTCGGCTAGCAACGGCCAGTAGTACCGCGCATGCTTCACCAGCCGCCCGCCCGTCTTCACCAACCGCTGCTGCAAGCTCGTCAGCGGCCAGGCGTCGATTCTCTTCGGCAGCACCAGCCGCCGCCACAGGTTGCCAGGTTGTACGCCAGCACGCTCAATTGCAAGCGCACCTCGTTGGCGCGGAATCTGTGACACGACAACCGTGTCCAATGTGCTGCCTGCTTGCCTTCCTTGATCCATTGCTCGGCCGTGCCGCGTTTGTTGTAGAAGCGCACTACCGCGCGACTGCGAAGACCGAGGTTGGTCACGATGAAGCCGACTCGCGGGAACAGTTCCCCGAAGTGGAACTCCACTTTCGCCACTACCCGTCGCGCCCTCTTCCAACTGGCTGCCTGGTAGAGAAACCCCTTGTACCAGACTGCGGGCTTCTGGCTCGGTCTCCCCACGGGCCGCGTCAGCAACTCCGCAATGTCCCGCTCCGGGCTGTCGTTCGCCGGAAGTAGCCTCCGGTCTGTTGTTCGCCATGCTCCCTCCCCTCTGTGAGTGGAGGAGAGAATCAACAATGTCTGGCCGCGTTGGTAATGGGAGCTTGTACCAATGCGAGTAAGGGCTGTCTGTTCCGAGTGGAACAAGCGTGCAAAGTGTTCCAAACGGAACAGTTCCTCCTTCGGCGGAGCAGGCTGGATCAGAGTATTCAAATTGGTGGAGGTAGCGTTGGCCGCGCTTTAGTCGCGGAGGACCATTTCAAGGAGGGAACTGTTTACTCGCAAGTCGGCGTCGTAGTCTATGAAACCGAGTTTTCTAAACTTGTTCATGAAAGAACTCACTCGAGAGCGGCTGGCGCCGACCATCTGGGCCAGGGTGTCCTGGGTGATCTTGGGAATCACATTCTGATGTCCGTTGTCTTTGCCAAAGTTCGCAAGAACCAAGAGAAGGCGAGCGAGCCGCTTCTCCGTGGAATTGAAGAGTTGGTTGACCAAATCTTCTTCCACTCGAACCGTGCGAGCCAAAAGGTAGGACACGAAGTGGTCGGCAAATTCTGCGTCCTGATGAAGCAGCCGGACGACCACCTCTTTACGGAAACGAAGTAAGGTCGAGTGTCCCATCGAAGTTGCAGAACACATCCGAAGAGGATACCCGTCCATTAAGCTACGCTCGCCGAAGAACTGACCGGCTCCCACAATGGCCAGGATGGCTTGCTTGCCATGCTCGGATACGACCGTTTCTTTCACTTTGCCCGCCTGGACATAAAACACGGAATCGGCCAGGTCACCTTGCGAGAAGATCACTTGCCCGTTCCGAAAGTCATGAACGGATTTGCCCTTGTCGAGTTTTCTGAGAAATGCAGGAGAATCGAACGAGGTTGCCCGCTTGGGTGCCATGAGCGTCCTCCCTAGGTGGAAGTTGCCCCCGGGCGGCGGTGCTGACCTGAGTCGCACCGGCCACCCAATTCCCCCCGTGAACGACCAGACCCGTTACAGCGAGAGCCTATGACTGGGAATGCGCTTGCTTACGGCGCAGGCCTAATTCCTTTGGGTTGCGGTTCCTTGCGAGGCGGGGAACCTAACGCGCACGGAACGCGACGCGCAATCTACCACTAAGGCTGATGATATTCAATGGTGTACTTACTCGCCGCGATAAGATATTTCTTAGTACTGAGCATGCTAGACTACACAGCCGCCGATTTTCACCGGAACTCATCTGATGAATGACAGGTAGACAGGTTGTAGCCGCTACTTCAAATGACCGAATCCCTTCTGCGCCGCGTGTATCTCCCCGAGCTTTTGTGGCAGGCGGTTCCGGGCCCGGCGCCGCCGGCGTGGAGCATGCGTTGACTTGCCTCTAGACGGGGCCTAAGATGAAGCCACATGATGGACTTCCAGTCGCTGATCGGCCAAACCGTCTCTCACTATCGCGTTCTGGAAAAGCTCGGAGGCGGCGGGATGGGTGTGGTCTACAAGGCCGAGGACATCAAACTGGGGCGCTACGTGGCGCTGAAATTTCTGCCGCCGGAGCTGTCGCGAGACGCCGCGTCGCTGCAACGGTTTCAATTGGAAGCTCGCGCGGCGTCGGCGCTAAACCATCCGAATATCTGCACCGTCTACGAGATTGACGAATACGAGCAACAAAGCTTTATCGCGATGGAATTTCTGGACGGCACGACCTTGAAGCATCGCGAGGACGACTATGACCTCGAAAAAATCCTGGAGATGGGGATTCAAGTCGCCGACGCGCTGGACGCCGCTCATTCCGAGGGAGTGATTCATCGAGACATCAAGCCGGCCAACATATTCGTCACCCGGCGGGGACACGCCAAGCTTCTGGACTTCGGGCTCGCCAAGCTTTCTCGCGTCCGCGGCGTGGCCGATGGAAAGGGATTTTCGAGCGCCGTCACAGTCGGGGCACCTGAAGAAAATCTGACAAGTCCGGGGGTCGCGCTGGGCACGGTCGCGTATATGTCTCCCGAGCAAGCGCTGGGCAAGCCGCTTGATGCGCGGTCGGATCTGTTCTCCTTCGGCGCGGTCCTTTATGAGGTGGCTACGGGCCGCATGGCTTTCCCGGGGGATACTACTGCAGCGGTATTCGAGGCCATACTGCATAAGACACCCGTAGCACTGGTGCGGGTGAATCCCGAGCTGCCCGACGAACTGCAACACATCACCAACAAGCTGCTGGAGAAGGACCGCGATTCGCGATACCAGTCGGCGCGCGATCTGGCTACGGATCTCCGCCGCCTGAAGCGCGATAGCAGCAGGGGCGAGTCGACCCAGATCAGCCATGCGATAGCCGCGGCACACGAGCAGAAGAAACAGCGACAACGTACGTGGATGGCGGCCGCGGCAGGCGCAGTTGTGGTCGCGCTTGTCCTGCTGGCCCTGTATCTATTCCTGTGGCGCGCCCCGACGATCGATTCCATCGCCATCCTGCCTTTCGTCAACGCGACGTCTGACCCGCAGATGGAATATCTGAGCGACGGCCTGGCAGAAGGCTTGATCAACAGCCTTTCCCAATTGCCGAAACTGTCGGTGATGTCGCGAAGCTCGGCTTTCCGCTACAAAGGAAAGACGGTGGATCCGAAGGATGTGGGCCGAGAGCTTGGCGTTGGCGCGGTGCTTCTCGGCCGTGTAGTGGAGCAGGGCGACAACCTTTCCGTAAGCGTCGAGCTGGTGGATGCGCAGAATGACCATCATATCTGGGGCGAGCAGTACAACCGAAAAGTGTCCGATGTGCTCTCGGTGCAGCAAGACATCACTCGAGATATTTCCGAGACACTGAAACTGCAACTGACTGGCGAAGAGAAGAACCGGCTGGCCAAACGGCCCACCGAAGATTCAACGGCTTATCAGCTCTACCTGAACGGACTCTTCTACTGGAACAAGGGCACGCAATCGGGTTTTCAGAAGGCGGTGGATTATTTCAATCAGGCGATTGAAAAGGATCCAAAATTCGCGCTGGCGCAAGCCGGTCTGGCCGACACGTACAACCTGCAAGGCGATTATGGCTATGTGTCGCCGCGCGACGCCTGGCCGAGAGCCAAGGCGGCTGCAATGGTGGCTGTGAGCATTGACGATAGCCTGGCGGAAGCGCACACATCTTTGGCTTTAGTCAAAGCGTATTACGACTGGGATTGGGCCAGCGCCGAGAGGGAATTCCGGCGGGGCATCCAGCTCAATCCCAATTCAGCACCCGCGCACCACTGGTACGGCTCCTATCTAGCGAAGATGGGCCGGCAAAACGAAGCTATTCGTGAGATCCAAATCGCGCAGCGGCTTGATCCCGTTTCGCTGCTGATCAACACAACGCTGGGCTGGTATTACTACATTGTGCGCCAGCCCGACAAAGCTATCGAGCAGTTGAAGAGAACGCTCGACATGGATCAGAACTATGTGCCGGCGCGGCGTCTTCTCGAGGCCGCTTATGAAGAAAAGGGGATGTATAAGGAAGCCGTAGCCGAATGGCAGAAGATGTTTACGCTCTCCGGAAATCCGGAACTTGCGGCCGAGATTGGCCAGGACTTCTCCGCGTCGGGATACAAAGCCGTCTTGCAGGACTGGGTGGAAGGCGTGCAGGAACTCTCGCGGCTGGAATACGTCTCGCCTTACAGCGTCGCGCAGGCTCATGCTCAACTGGGGGATCGGGACCAGGCTCTAGCCTGGCTGGAAAAGGCTTACCAGGAGCGCGACAGCCGATTACTTGCCCTGAGGGTCGAGCCTGCGTTTGAGAGCTTGCATTCGGACCCGAAATTTCAGGACTTAGTCAAGCGCATCGGCTTTCCGCAGTAAGCCTGGCCAGCGCATTTCACTTCAACGGGTAGCCAGGCTCACCGGGCAAGTGTCCATCCACCCGTACTACTTTGATACCCGGACGGACATCCTGGCTGTCCAAGAACGCAATCGCGCCGGGGATTGCGGCGGTGAGCTCATTGGTAATGTCGTTCGAATAGACGATTTTCGGCGGAGTGGCAGATTCGGCGCGAAAGATTTTCGCGATCCAATACCGTTTGAACTGCACTTCGCTCATCTCGTAGATGACTCGCAAGACCACATCGCGTTCGTGGGCGACAGGGGCGCGAATCAGCAAGACCACGGGCAGCTTGGAGTTCCAGTATTGACGATCTCCGAGGAATACGCTGCGCACTTCCTGGAGGGTCAGATTGGTAACCGGAACGTCCGGATGCACGACGACAGCGACACTGGAATCGTGCTGGCCCTGCGCGTCAAGGGATTGCAGGGCCACCAAGGCCAGGCAGACAGCCGCGAGAAAACCTGCCGCGCGTCGAATTGGACTGGCACTCATCAACGGGTTTCCTCAAAACGTAAAGCAGGTTTGCAGAAAGACGCCATTGAATCGAGGCTCGTTGGTCGCGCGCTTCGTGCTCCGGTATTCCGTCTTAAACGCAGCGAATTCGGTAATGTCATAGCGCACGCCGGCCGTCGACTCCACAAGATTCGTGCCATGCAATACAGGTTCGCCCTTAGGAGCATGAATGTACTCGAACCGGTAGTACGGTTTCCACTTCTTCTCGAGCCAAGGGAGCCGGTAAGCAACCTGAATATAGTACGCCAGGCTGTTGAAAACTTGACCTGTATCAAGGACGCGATGATGAACATTGGCGAATTCGGACAGGAATTCGGGAGTTTCACGCGTCCAGACAAAGTGTACTGCGCTGATGAGCTCCTTCATCCGCGGCGCAGTGGGGGTGGTGATTTCGTCGCCATAGAACGAACCGCCCATCTGGAGCCCGTAGATGTGCTGAGGTCTGGAAAAGAGATTGACGACCCAAGCGCGATTGTTGTTGATATCGCCCGCGTCGCCGGCGGTTGCGATGTTCTCACCCCGGCCATTGCCCATCCCCACTTGATAGTTCAGACCCACTCCCCCCGAAGGGATTTCGCCTTCGCCCAGAAGCCCGACAAAGTGCACGGGGATGAAGGTCCCGCCGAACTTAACCATTTCCGGGCGGGCGATGGTGGTTTGCAACCACAGGCCGTGATGAAATTCGGTGTTCCAATAATTGACAGGCGTGTGGTACTTGCCGAAAGAGATCTTGAAAAAGTCGTCGTAATCGTAGCGGATCAGGGTGCGTTCTACCTGGAGAGCGTAAACGGTGCTCTGCGCCACGTTCTGCGCGGTGAAACTGACTTCGCCGAAGTAGGTCACTTTCTTTGAAAGCGGAGAGGCAATGTGGAGAACAAATTGGCCGAGATCGAAGCCGCTGGTTGTTCCCTTTTGGTCCGTGGCGAAGAAATCCACATCCCCGAAGCCTCGAATCTGCATGGAGGGATAGGTGGATTGCTCGACCGCAGGCATGGGATGGTCCTGGTGCTCTTGCATCGTGGCGTTCTTCGCCGCCGGCGCAGGCGGGTCCACCGCGGAGGCAGTGACCAACTTTGCGTTCGTCGCGCAGGGTTCCGGGGCGCAGGCCAGCTTGTTCTCGAGGTCATTGACCCGCCTTTCCAGTCTATCGATGCGCTCGAGCAGAGCCGTTACGAGTTCCGCCTGACCGGCCGGCGGTGAGGGCGTCTGCCCCAGGGCAGTTCCTCCCCCCAGAAAAGCAATCCAGAGAACGGCAAGTAGAAGCTTGCGCATCGCGACCTCCCAGTACATCGGATTTGGGGCCCAACTCGTTCTTGGCGGGGATTCTGCCATGCACGTGGCAAGAAGAAAAGTTTATTTGGCGGGCTGAGGTATATGTATCCGGACCGCCGCCGAAGCGACGCGATGATGAAGCATCCCCGAGCTATTGATGCTAATGGAAATGTCGGGGCAAGCCGAATTCGCCGCAAGAGTTCAGTGGAGCGCAGGTATTAC
>Ga0187846_10001400_pt1 | contig 13675 bp, 15 predicted proteins | sample TC_taG_FD_161473 | JGI IMG/M metagenome (GOLD analysis project Ga0187846, IMG submission 161473) | Biofilm microbial communities from the roof of an iron ore cave, State of Minas Gerais, Brazil - TC_06 Biofilm (v2) | ecosystem: Environmental > Terrestrial > Deep subsurface > Cave > Wall biofilm...
GGGCATGATCCGTTTGTGATACATGAGATTGTACGCATCGGCAGTGTTCACGAATGGCTCATTTTCCTTGATGCCCGGCACAAGCCGTCACCCGCCAGGACGCCGGATACAGAGGCGTGATTCCATGAAAGCAACTAACTCTTCGTTGAGGATGGTCTGAGTTCTAGGCCTTCGAGCAGCAGCCGGAGCGAAGCCTCGGCCTGCTCAGCGTACTGGAGCGCCTGGGGATCGACGAAAAACAAGAGCGCCAGCCCTTCATACTGAGCCGCCAGTGTGACAGCCGCCGCTCCGGCATCCACCGCGCGAAACTCGCCGCGATCAATGCCGCGCTGGATCAAACGCGAAAAAAGGACTCGATAGTCCCTGAAGTTTTCTTTGAGGAACTGGCGTACTTCCTTATCGCGCCCCGCTATCGCGTAGAACTCGAAGGCGATGGGCATAAATCGCGTCATCCGTGCCATTGCTGTGGCAACATGGCGCGTGAGGAGCAATAGCTGCTCGCGCACGCGTCCCTGCTGATCCGTTTCAACGAAAGCACGCAAGTAGTTATACTCCTGAGAAAAGAAGTACTTGAGGAGGCTGCCAATAATAGCATCCTTACTCTTATAATAGAGGTACAATGCCCCTTTCGACAGCCCCACCTCCTGCGCAATGTCATCCATGCGCGTTTGTTGAAAGCCCAGGCGCGCGAATGTCTTCACCGCCGCTTCCAGAATCTGGCTTCTACGTTCTTCACTTACATCAGGACGAGGGGACATGCTACCTCCAAACAAGGGGATGCTATACTTTACAGGACAGCCCGTCACTTAGCGGGAATCCTGCACTCGCAACAGGCTTTCTGCTCCGAACTGCCGCCGCAGCAAGCCAACAAATACTTCTCTCAACACGAGCTTCATGAATACCTGCTGCATCTTCATTTCCATTTTGCTGTGCGGCACAAAGGACCTGGCAAGGTCGCGCGCATTCTTTTGTCGCTCCTCAACGTGCGGGCTCACCTGGAGTTCATACTGCCGGAATGCATGCTGGTAATCGGTTGTTTCATACAAGGCTTTCGCCAGCATATAAGCTCCGCCCATCGCCAGCGAAGCGCCCTGCCCCGAAAGCAGCGTGGGGCAGCCACAGGCGTCGCCCACCAGGACCACACGACCTTTGTGCCACTCTGGCATCTTGATCTGCGTAACCGTATCCATAAAGATGGCGTCCGGGTCCGGAATATCGTCCAGCAGTTGCCCGGCAATCCAACCCATGCCTGCAAACGCCTGGCGCAAACGCGGTAGCCGCTGCTCGCGCGCGATATACCCCTCGTTTGCCGCTTCGTACATGAAAAGCGTGATGACTTCGCCTTCAGTATCGCTGCAGTACGCCGCCGCCATACGACCCGGCTCCGGGTAATTCTTCCATGTAAGACCTATTCCGTACCGGTCAGGTAGAGCATAGGAAGCGAAATAATAGCCCAGGTATCTACCAAACTGTTCTTCCGGCCCGAAAACCAGCTTGCGCGTGGTAGAATGGATGCCGTCCGCGCCGGCAAGCAGATCGCATGTCTCCGTTGTGCCATCGTTGAAAGTCACGCTAACAGCTTCCTGGTCTTGCTGCACGTCTACCAGCGAACGACCAAACTGTACCTCAACGTCACCGGCAATAGCCTCGTACAAGGTCGCTTCCAGCTTCTGTCGCATGAGTCCCATGTATCTTCCACGCATTATTTTGTACATCAAGGCCCTATCTATTCTGGCAACCGGCTTGCCTGCGCTGTTCACGTAAATGATAGCATCGATCCGAATCTGCTCTGCTTGCAAGCGCTCGATGAGGTTCATACGCTCAGCAACGTCGTAGCCGCTGCCATAAAAATCAAGGCCATATCCATCGCGACGGATACCGACTGTCTGTTCAATAACGACCGGCTCAAAGCCATAGTGATGCAGCCAGTACGCCAGCGTCAGCCCGGCGATGCCGCCTCCGCAAATCAAAACTCGCATAACTGGCTCCTTTTCCCTGACCAGCGCGCCACGAAGACGGCTGGATGTCGCGCGCTCCTTTCTCATGGCAGGGGATTGCCACCACTCCATTTCCTGGTGATAAGTATCCTGCCCAGGGAGGTGACGCGGGGCGCGCACATCAATAATAACTGACCAGTCAGTTATTATCGTAAGAGAACGATCAACCTTTGTCAAGGGTTGACGTCTCTCAGATAGTAAGAATCTCGTCCCACCGCGTCGTAAAGCGCTGCGAAAGCATGCTTTGCCGCATGCGCCAATCACGAGCAATCCCCTGCACCGCGAAGACAAGCGTATCGCGTCCGAAAACGCGGTTGATGGCATCGACGATGGCCATGAGCCGCGCCTGCCGGTAGTGTTCGTAAAGCGACACCTCACCAAAGAGGTCAGTTTGCACCACGGGCAGCGGGGTAATTTTGCTCAGCGCGACACCTGCCTTTTTATAGCGGTACCCCTCGCGGTAGATCGCTCGCAGGCCAGCCAGCGCCTGCCTGATCAGTGCGGGGGTAAAGGCCGTCGGATGCGGAAGATCGATCGTGAACTCGTTGGCGTACTGCTCGCTGTCGGTATCAAACGCATTGGTGCGCAGAAAGACGCTCAGACGCCCGGCCAGCGAATCCTGTTCGCGCAGCTTTTCTGCGACGCGGGCGGTGTAGGTGCTCACCGCTTCTTCCAGGTCTGCCAGGCCTGTAATCTCCCGCCCGAAGGATTTCGCGCAGATGATCTGCTGCCTGGGAGGCCGCTTCACTTCCAACGGGAGGCACGCTGTCCCCTTCAGCTCCGCCTGGATTCTCGCCCCCACCACGGTAAGATACTTGCGAATCCAGCGCTCATCCGCATCGCGCAAATCTCTGGCCGTATCGATGCCATAGTTGCGCAAAAAGCAGGCGTACTTGGGACCGACCCCCCACACGTCCTCTATCGCGACCCTGGCAAGGGCCTCGTCCAGTTGCTGGCTCGTGAAGGCGGTCAGGTCCAGCACATCTCCATACTGCTGGTCGTCTTTCACCAGCTCGCAGGCGATTTTGCTCAGGCACTTCGTGGAGGCAATCGCTACCCGCACAGGAATCCCCGTATATTGTAGGACCCGTGCTTTGATCGTACGCCCGAACTCGGTCAGGTCATCAATCGCCAGGTCAGCCAGTTCTAGCCATGCCTCGTCAATCGAGTAGATTTCGATTTTGGGCGAGAACTGGCCAAGCACCTTCATTACCCTGGCCGACATCTCTTGATAGAGCGAATAGTTGGAGGAGTACACCTGGACGCTGTGTGTGCGGATGATCTCCTGGTGCTTGAAGAACGGCTGGCCGCGTTTCAATCCCAGCTTCTTGGCCTCGCTGGAGAGCGCCACGATACAGCCATCGTTATTGGAAAGCACGACCGTTGGCCTGCTGTGTAGTGCTGCTTGAAATACCCGTTCGCAAGAGACATAAAAACTGGTACAATCGATGAGGGCAAAAACGTGTCTCCTCATCGCACCCGTTGAATGCAGTAGGTTACCACGCCCCAGATCTCCATGTCGTGCTGCTGCTTCAGCTCGATGGCAGGCAGTTCTGGTGGATCAGTGTGTAAGAAGATCTTGCGCTGCTGTACCTGCACGCGCTTGAGCAGCAAGTTCTGGCCAACGCGAACCACCACGATCTTCCTGTGAGAGGCGGTGAGCGCCCTGTCCACCGCGATCACATCTCCTGCGTGGATGCACGCCCCCCGCATCGAGTGCCCGCTCACGCGAATAAAATAGGTCGAAAGCGGGTGGGCGACGACGAGGTCGTGGACATTCAGGGGCGGCTCGGTGTAATCCTCACCTGGCGAAGGAAATCCGGCATAAACGGGAACGGGCAACAAAGGAACACGCGCAAATACATGCTGGTCATCAGGCATACTCGCTCTCCCCGGGCTTTACACGGGTAGGTTTTTTGCAAGCGGGGTTCAGGGGCTGCGTCCCTGGCGGAGGTTTGGAGGCATCCCCCAGGTCGAAAAAAACTTACCCGTGCTCATCTCCCCGGACACTCTGCTGGCGACTCTCGCCAGCAGGATGTCCATACAAGAAAAATAGGGTGAAGATAGCAAACAGATGTTCTATCTCCCTACAGAAGAGTATAACTGATGGTCAAGCAAGCAGTCAATATTATTTTAGCGGCAACAGGGGGGAAAAGCAATTTCTAGAACAAATGAACGTAATACGGTGCCAATTTCGTGGAAAATAAGTGGTTTTCTGGCGTCATTTTCGCAATTTAATTCCTCTCCCTCCCTCGCTATTCCGCCTGGAAGGTGGCATTCACAGGCCTCTCAAGAAACGCACCATAGCAGTTTGCTGATGCGGCGAAGGCGCGAGTCTCAGTGGTACTCAGGGGAACGAAAGGGTTTGCTTCGATGACAACGGTGTTTTTCTTGAAAGTGCGCTTCCAGGTGCCTACGATCTGACCATCCAGCACCATCGCGCTCGTCAGCAGGCCGCCGCGCGGGTCTAGCCTGCCCGTATGCGAGGCGTCAAATATGGCGCTGCGGTCTTTATAGCCAACGGTATATTCGTCATAATTCGGTAACAAGTATGCCGTCTGAGAGAGATCTTTTGCGGGTGGCGTATACGTCGCAAACCAGTATGTCTGGCCATCTACAACCTCGTGCATAAGTTGGGATGTAACCATTTCGAGGCTGGTTCTTGCGTCGGCTACCGTCAGTCCTGACCACCACACAAAATCTTGCAAGGTCGCAGGGCCATGACTCGCAAAGTAGCGCCTGGCCAATTCGGCCAGTGCTTCGTCACGATCTAACATCCTGGCTTGTGGCGCCCGCTCATCAAGCAGTGCATAGGTGAATTGCTTGCCCCGTCTCGCGCCACTACAGACAATCCCATCCAATTCAGCACGCATGATGATATGGGCGAATCGGAGTAAATCATCCGTAGCAATGCCGGCGCGCTTTAGCACGGACACGAGTTCCGCGCGAGTAAGCTGTTTCCCGCCTTGTAATGCTTTTGCCAGCACAGCGTTACTCCATCTAAAGAAGGCGTCATCTAATTCAAGCTCGCGATAGCGGAAAGCATTCACTGCATTGACGCGCGGAGCGGTGAGCGCAAGCATCCAGCGAATATCGGCAGGTGAGACAAAGTGCCAGGTGGGCCGCATCACATGAGTGCGAAGAATAGCTCCACCGGCGAATGCTTGCTCAATATCGTCGTCAGTCACGTCACGGCTGCGCAGGCCGACCGCCCATTTTGCAGCCGCATAATCCTGCGCCTGGACAGCGCCCAGCCACTCCACCACGTCGCGGGGCTTTTCAAGCGTTCGCCGGGTAATGAGTTGATTGTGAAGCCGCTGGCGCGCAATGTCCAGGTTTGTCATTATCGATCAACCTCCCCTCATAGTAGTACCGCGTTTTTCTCCTCCTTACCCTGCTTCTTACTTGAAGTATACCATTGAAGGAGGACAGAATCGGTCCTCGTTTGCTGGGTTTTTGTCAGAAACCCTGAAAGGAGGGTCGATTCTGTCCTCTTTTCAGGATATACTTGAAGGAGAAGAATAGCCAAGCACAAAGAAAGAGGAACGCAAACATGACTACCATGCAGATGAAACTCGAACTGATTCCTGTCCCTGTCACAGACGTTGACCGCGCCAAGGCTTTTTATACCGAGAAGATCGGCTTTCACGCTGATTTTGACCAACAGGTCAGCGAGGACCTGCGCTTTGTCCAGTTGACCCCTCCCGGTTCGGCCTGCTCCATCGTGATTGGGGTAGGCATCACCACCATGCAGCCCGGATCGCTCGAAGGGCTTCTGATGGTGGTCGCGGACGTGAAAGCCGTCCGCGAGGAACTGGTCAGACGAGGCGCTGACGTCAGTGAGATCTCTGTGCTGGATTGGGGCTCTTTTGCCTATTTTCGTGATCCTGATGGCAATAGCTGGTCCTTGCAGCAACTCCCCAGTCGCACCTAGCTTCCAAACAGGCGCTCGTTCGGCAGCTTCAGGCGGGAGGATGATAGCACTGCTGCTTTCCCGCTCCTGTATTCCTCATGCCCCAGCCATCCGTAGGGGCTCGCTTCCCCCTCTCCATCACAGATGGAGAGGGGGCCAGGGGGTGAGGCCTCGCGCCCACCGCCGATGATGATTTTTACCATTCAAGATCGGTAAAGGTTTGTCATCCTGAGCGCAGCGAAGGATCTCGGCTTCCGGCGAACCAGATGCTTCGCGGAGTTTACTCTGCCTAAGTTTCTCCCAAATTAACGACAATGTGTAAAGGAGTAAGCAAGGCGCGCAAGGACTGGACGAGCGAGCGAGCCAAACGAGCATCTTGGTTCAGGACAATGGCAACCACAGAGCCACAGGCGTCAAAGCAGAGAAAGCCACTGACATGAAAGACATCACGCACCATACGCAAGATGCCACACTGCTGGACCTGGGGAACGGCCAACCAGTGGCGTGCCCAGACCACCACGTTGTGAGCCAACGAGCCGAGCAACGTCAGCATATGTTGCGCCTCAAAGCGCTTCTTGTTGCGTTTAGTCAATCCCAAGCCCTGCTTATCGCCTTTCAACGAGCTTTCGATGCCGCCCCCACGCTGATCAGAGCAGGTGACAGAGGCCAGCAAGACAGCAAGCGGATCAGCCGCTTGCGCGTGAGGACGCCCCAGCACGCTGAGGACCTGCTGGGCCGACAACGAGCAGATCAGCACGCCGTAGGCGAAGGTGCCGTCCAGTTTGCGACAGCGCACGGCAATGCGCTGGACGGGGCGGACATAGTCGGTCGGTGGCTCGCTCACCCAGCCAAAGGAGCGCTCAGACCAGTCCGGATCCTGGATCCACGCGGTGACCGTCTTGGCCAGATGGAGCACGCGTCGCCCCGCGTACTCTTTGGCCATGACAAGATAGCCGCGCGGAAGCCTCCAATTGAGGTCATCCAGGCTGCCAGCACCGGCATCCACGCGGAGAATGGTGCGCGCTCGTTTCGCCTCGTCCAGCTCCAAGGTCTCCTCAGCTGCCTGCACCAATGGCTGCAAGGCCTTAATCAACTGCACATTGCCGGCAAACAGGCGATCAACCACCACTTCCTCATAGCGCGTAGCCAGCACGCGGCCCAATTGCCGTCCGCGGCGGGGGTATTGGCCGGAAAAGTAGCCCTTGGTGGCAAAAGCGGCTTTGGGGCCGCACGGCAGGCCGCTCATGTCCACATCCAGCACCTGCAAGCTGGCGTGGTAGTCATGCCCAAAGCCTTGACTGTGGGAGCGGTAGATCTCATCCAGGCTGCGCTGCAGTTCGCTGACATGCTCCTGCGTACAGGCATCCAACGTCTGCTGTACCACCGACTGCTCCGCACACGCCTGGCGTCCAAAGGCATGCTGCAAAGCTGGATCGCTTCGCAACCGGGTAGTGATTTCGACCAGCCCGTGGGCTCCAGCCAACAGGCTGATCAAAGCATCATAGAGCTTGTCCACAGGCGTATGCTTGACGGTCTTCTGCTTGATATGCACGTGGGTACGAATCGGGCCAAACAGGTCGAGTTGGTTCAATTTCACTCCTATGGCGGCCAGGCTGGCAGCCGGACTAAAATGCTTCGTCGTGTGTGTGATAGATTGGTTCATGGTGATGGTCCTCCTATTGTCGATTTGACTGTCTTCAATAGGTATGGTCCATCATCCGTCCTTTGGCAAGCCCCTTGCTCTTGGTGGCTCGCCACGGCTATTTTGGGCGAAATTTAGGCACACTGAGCGTAGCGAATGTGCTCAGCATGACAAGACCGGGTTTGGTCGTTAAAGTTCATTCTCGGCCCTCGCAGCAAGCACGCTAGCCCAAGGACTCGTCCTGCCACTCGGCGCGCCACTGAGCGCGCCATTCGGGAGCCTCCCATCCTTGGGTGATGTAGATCGTTTCTCGGGCGATCTTGTCGCCTCTGAATTCGAGGATGTTGCACGTGTAGTTCCAGGGTCCGCCGTCATACCTGATGGAGTTCTCCGCCACCCAGAAGTTTTCCCGGCCTCGTAAGCGTCTGATCTCGAACTCCAGGGAGGCCGGATAGCTCTTCCGCCAGGCGAGGAAGTTCGCTTTCCCTTCAAACCGCTCCTGGGACTGCGGGAACTCCAACACGGCGTCGTCATGATAAATCTCGTGCGTAATCTCCTGGTCCGTGGCTGCGTATTCCCAATGGCGCCGTAAGGCAGCCAGTAGGGTCGCCTCGTCCATGTCATCGCTCCTTCCCGCGGGGGTTTTGTCAAAGACAAATGAGCCTCACATGTGTGTCTGATGTATAACGGTCTAACGAGTCCTTGATGAGGAGAGTATAACATACCCCCGTCTCAAAAACGTTACAATCTACGTATCACAACCACAAGGAACTCAGCAGCATCACGCCGCTGAGTTCCTCGCCTCTCTGATGGAAAAGGTGACGCAGGCCCCTAGCTTGCTTGCCCTCGTGCAGGAATCAGGCCAAGTTGTTGTCGCCAGCCGAGATGATCCACCAGGTGCCACATTTCCACGCACTGGCCGTTGGCTATGCGGGCAATCACGATGCCCGTCACGGTGAACTCCTTGCCGGTCGCGGAGTGAGGCCTCGGCCCCACCGTATCACGGGTATCCGTGCCACGAAATGTGAAGCGCCCAGCCACCTGGTCTCCTTCAGCGATCATGTCGTCAATCGTGATATGAATGTCGGGGAAGATCTTGAGGGTCTGGGTGATCCATCGTTTGGCGTCTTCACGGGTACGAACCTGGGGAAATGTAGGTTCATGGAAGATGAAATTGGGCGCATAGAGCTCATCAAAGACGGCAAAATTGCCCTGATTCACGATCTCCTCAGTGTGACGACGAACGAGCGCCTTGTTGTCTTCGGTTGTCATTATTGAAACTCCTTTCTCTCTGTAGGATTGTGCAGAGTACGAACTCATGGAGAGAAGACGAGGAGCATCCGCCAAATGTGACATGCCTCCCTCGTCTCGATGCTCAAAAAACTGTGATAAGCCTGTGATGATGGTGGCTTGAAATGAGAGCGAGCTGTGAGATCAAGGTATTACCATGAGAGATGGTTCAGTTAATGGAGCAAGGAACAAGGAGAGCACTCAGATCATGCTCCACCCGCTTTCATCACCTGAACCAGCACATCGATCTCGCAGGCGCATGCGATCGGCCTGCGAGCATCACGGCACGATGGATGACTATCCAGGAAGGAGGATCCATTCCATGGTGAAAACAAAACGCGCTGCAATGGCGCTTGTCCTCGGGATTCTGTTCGTGCTCTTCAGTACCGCTTTCACGGTGGCCCCTACCCAGACAAGAGTGGGTCGTACTGCCTCCTCTCCAACCACCCCTCTCCAATTTGGATGGAGTGGCTGGAGCGAGGTGCCAGGCAACGGGTTCACGTTGTCTGGACCAGCAACGGCCTTCTACAATGGGAATGATTACGTGTTTGTGCGCGGCACCAACAACCACCTCTACGTGAACGCCTTCAATGGGACGACGTGGAGCGGCTGGAGCGAGGTCCCAGGCCATGGGCTCACCCCTTCGGCGCCGGCAGCAGCGACCTATCGGAACACGCTGTACTTGTTTGTCAGAGGCACCGACAACAAGATCTATGCCAATACCTTTAATGGCACAAGCTGGAGTGGCTGGAGCCAGGTGCCAGGCAATGGGTCCACCATCGATTCGCCGGGGGCAGTAGTCTATGGGAACACCCTGTACCTGTTTGCCAGGGGTACCAGCAACAAGATCAATGCCAATACCTTTAATGGGATAAGTTGGAGTGGCTGGAGCGAGGTGCCAGGCAATGGGTCCACCCTTTCGGGACCCACGGCAGCGACCTACACGGCCAGCGGGGCCGATTTCCTGGACCTGTTTGTGCGGGGCACCAACAACCACATCTACGTGAACACCTTCAATGGGACGACCTGGAGCGGCTGGAGCGAGGTGCCGGGCCATGGGCTCACCCCTTCGGCGCCCGCAGCAACGCGATTTGAAACCGGAATTGGGCCCACCGTACAGCTGTTTGTTAGAGGCACCGACAACAAGATATACCTCAACACCTTTAATGGGACGAAGTGGAGCGGCTGGAGCCAGGTGCCGGGGAACGGGTCCACCCCTGACGCTCCCGGAGTGACGGCGTTCTTTAACAAGGTGTACCTGTATGTGCGCGGTACGAACGACCGCATCTACCTGAACCTCTTGCAGATCCCGGCGTAGCCAATGCGTGGAAGGAAAGGAAAAAGCGACGGTTCTCGAGCCGTCGCTTTTTCCTTTTCCGTCTGCCGGTGGTGTGTTGATGTGGGGATGTTGCTTCGGACTGCCTCTTTTGTGAGACCACTCTGGCTGACCATGAGGCCACCATCTGCTCCCACCATACTGTCGCTCATGGGAAACCTCTTCTATCACAAAATTTGTTGCAACACCCCAGGAGAATCACGGAAAGCGCGGGAGAGGCATGTAATCCTGGGATTTATACATTACACTCCATGCGCATCATCAAATTCCAAAACGTGCCCGTCGGGATCGTGCACCGTAAACGTGTATTCGCCCCATGGCTTCTGGCTCGGCACACCCTCAACCGGAAATCCGGCCTCCTTCAAATGCTGGTACAACCCATCCACATCCGCTGTACCGAACTCTATATGCGTGGCCCCATATTTCAAGAGCCCTAGCAGCCCTTTGCCTATAGAGAGCAGGGCAAACTCGCCGGAGCGATGCACGACTACTTCGATTCCCGGGATCATCTGGTAAAATGCCAGGGAGCGTTCTACATTGGCGACTCGCAGGGTCATGCCTTCCATTGAGATGCGCATTGTTTCTGCATTGCTGTTCTGTGTGGACATGATGAGGTCTCCTTTCGTTGATACCTGTCAGTGGAGGATGTTGGATGCTCACTGTACAATCACTTTGAGCATCATCCCTGGGTGAACGGTGCAGTAAATCGAGAATGTGCCTGCTGTATTAAATGGGCCAATGGTTATGCTTCCTCCGTTGACCTGTACGTCGTGCACCGATGGCGCGCCCGGCTCGCTTGCTGGCTTGGGGTTTGAGCCGTCCCAGGAGCCGTTGGCTAGGATGTGCGTGAAGTTTCCATCGTCCACCAGTTTCACCGTCGAGCCCTTTGTAATGGTGATGGTCTGTTGAGCGAAGCTGGCAATTCCCATGTGTACGGTCCCCGGTTTCGTTGCCTGGTTTGACTGAGCGGCAGATGTGTTCCCGGGCAGTACTAGCAGTGATACGACGGTCGCGCCAATGATAAAGCCTGCCATCACGCCGAGGAAGGGATTGATCCAGCCTGGCGCGCGACGTTCCCCACCGCGATAGTTCTCCATCGTCGCTACGGTACCCGCTACAATTGCCGCTATCGCCAGCACGTAGACCAGCACCGAGGCGATAAACGGTCCTCCCTCTTGTGGGTGCGTCAGGTGATAGAGGGAATATGGCTGCGATGTTGGCCCGCCAATCCACATTCCTACTCCATACAATGCCGCCAGCGCGGGCATCCAGCGCACACCGGTAGAGACCAGCGCGGCCATTACGATGGAGACGACGGCGAGAATGGCAATTGGGAATACGGTCACGCCGATTGTCATCAGCAGCACCCAGAATCCGATCCCGATGCCCACCAGCGATCCTACCGTTAACCAGCCCATGTACGATAATGGTACTCTTGAGAGTACGCCCTGTTGTTCATTAGTCTTCATGTTGATATATATCCTTGCTTATGGTTCAGGCAACACCAGCCATTCTATGAGCTGTAATATCCCCTCAAAATCAACCTCCTGGCGCGCCCAGACATATTGGAACGTGACGCCTTGCACCACAACAATGATCTTTTTGGCCGTAGCTTCCACATCAAGATCGGCCCGAAACTGGCCTTGAGCTACTCCTTCTGCCACTATCCAGTTCAGATAGTGCATCCACTGCGCCTCCATGCGCTCCATCGCCGCTTCGAGAGACGGATTGCGCTGGGAGCGCATCACCAGCTCCCCCAGCACCACAAACATCTTCGGCATCGTGCGCATGCGATAGACCGTATTCAAAAACATGGCGCGCAAATGCCCCAGCGGCGTCGAAAAATCCAGATCCAGATCTCGTGATGCCTCTGAACTGAACAGGTCCAGCAGATAATCCACTACTCCATCGATCAAATCTTCTTTGCTCGCAAAATAATAATGCAGTGTCGCAATATTCACTCCCGCCCTCGCGGCCACATCCCGCGTGCGCAGGTCCTCAAAGCCTTTCTCCGCGATCAGGTCGTAGGCCGCCAGCACCAGGGAGCGCCGCCGCTCGTCAGCGTGGGGTGTCCATGTTCTCTCTGTGTGTTTGTTCTCCACATTGTTGCTCTGTTCCACTGATTTGCTCATTTGTGTTGGCCTCCTCTTTATCAATCAGTTGATTAAATGATAGCATGCAAATTTGCGTTTGTCAATCAGTTGATTGGATTCAGAAAAATCCTGCTATTTTCCTGTCGTTATTAATCTTCTCACCTATCCTGCCTCCATCCAGCAAGTGCAACAGAGCCGTAGGTGGTCAGGACGTATAATAGTGAAAACAATTGTCGGGTTAAATGCTACAAATCGCGTCAGCGCATTCCAGATGTTGCGTGACGATTGTAATGTAGAGGTCTATGTCTACGTCACAAACACATTCACCCTGGTCCATCCCAAAATCTATTTTGGCACCTTGAATGCACAAGCCTGGGCAATGGTTGGTTCCTCTAACCTCACTAAAAGAGGGCTATCATTGAATGTAGAGCATAACCTGTTTATCACAGGACAGCGGCATACAGAGCCTTTTATTTCACTAGAGGCCCAAATTGCCGCATTTCGTAACCAGGCCTATCTATTTGATGCCGGTATTGAAAAGATCTTGGTAAAGATCGAACGGGAGCCTGGTAGCAACGCCTCGGATGTAGAATATAAAAACCGCCTCTACGCCTATGGCCTTAAGCCAAAGGCAAAACTAGAGTTCACCATCCCAGCCGAGGCCCAACAGGTCGCACTTGAAACACTCATCGAGTTTGCCGGGAACACAAAGCTCGAGTATGCCTACCAGATGTTATTATTGCTCGTCATGCTGCATCGCTCCGACGAGCATGGTCAGTTTTTAATAGACGAAGCTTCCTATTGCTTCTCTGAATTTTACAGGCTGCGCAGGGAAGCAGGATTACCCGCCGAAAAAAGCTACGGTTCTAAGCGAGCCGTCGTGGATAATCCGCACGCCAGCCTGTCACAAATGCGCCAGATGCTCAAGACGAGCCCGTTTCCGCGCTTTGAACGCCAGGGACTGTTAGATTTGAGCGAGGACGAACGGTACTTCGTTGTAAATCCTGCATTACTTGAAGCATTGACGCCGCCGGTCAGGGAGCGTTTAAGAAGAAAGGCGATTGAGAGGATATCAGAGCACTTTGGGGAGGATGAGAGTATGATAGAGGTGATGGTGGTGGGGGCGATTGGGTAAGATTAGCAGTGCTGATTAACTCTTGATGAAATGTTGGTTCTTGAAAGCGTTGGCTGTCTCCTATCTGCGTTCAGCTTCCACTATAACTTTAAAGTGTCGCCCTTGGTCTGATTCTGACACACTTTCATTGCAGACAGCGTTGCGAATTGCTGTCTAGAAGTCACCAGACCCCATGCCTGAAGGCAGGGGCTTGTAGCTAGTCTCACGCTTCCCGTGGATCAGGGGCCGCTACATTGGTCTTCCTCTTCCAGGAGAACAGAGACCGTTAG